>ERZ838577.375-NODE-375-length-74383-cov-6.733317_pt1 | contig 74383 bp, 90 predicted proteins | sample MGYA00519682_ERZ838577 | MGnify/ENA primary metagenome ERZ838577 (study PRJEB31850, sample SAMEA3708838) | human gut metagenome | biome: human gut; feature: human-associated habitat; material: faeces | place: China | collected 2014 ... | reverse complement strand
GGTCGATGAAGGGCGGGGAAACATACTAGGCAAACACGAGCATACGTCCCCCGGCAGGTTTTGGCCTGTGTTGACTGGGGTGTCTCTCAAAGCCTCTCAAAGCGGAACGGCTCCCCGTGCGGGGCAGCCGTGCGGGGAGCCGTTCCGCGCCGAGGGGGTTTGGGGGGCATCATGCCCCCCAAGCAGGGTCAAGGGGCGGCAGCCCCTTGCCGCCGGAGGCAAACACGGAGACACCAATGGCGAAAGAAAAACTCTGGGGCGGACGGTTCCACGAAGGCACCGCCGCTTCCGTTGAAGCCTATACGCAGTCCATTTCCTACGACTGGGCCCTGTACAAGCAGGATATCGCCGGCTCGTGCGCCCACGCGCGTATGCTGGCCCGGCAGGGCGTCATCAGCGCCGAGGAAGCCGATCAGCTCGTCGCCGGCCTCGCCGCCGTGCGCGCGGAAATCGAGGACGGCACCTTCCAGTGGAAAAAAGAACTGGAAGACGTCCACATGAACATCGAAAGCCGCCTCACCGAACTCGTGGGCGACGTGGGCAAGAAGCTCCACACGGGCCGCAGCCGCAACGATCAGGTCGCGCTCGACTTCCGCCTGTTCGTCTCCGACCGGCTCCGCGAATGGCAGCGCCTCGCCCGCGAACTGGCCGCCGTATACATGGCCCGCGCCGAAGAACATCAGGACACCATCCTCCCCGGCTGCACCCACCTCCAGCCCGCGCAGCCCGTCAGTCTCGCCCATCACCTGCTCGCCTATGCCTGGATGCTCCGCCGCGACGTCCAGCGCATGGCCGACTGCGAAAAGCGCACCCGCATCAGCCCCCTCGGCGCGGCCGCCCTCGCCGGGACGACCTACCCGCTCGATCCCGCATCCGTGGCCCGCGAGCTGGACATGTACGGCACATTCGACAACAGCATGGACGCCGTGTCCGACCGGGATTTCGTCATCGAAGCCCTGTTCTGCGCCAGTACGGCCATGATGCACCTCTCCCGCTGCTGCGAGGAGATCATCCTGTGGTCCAACCCGGCCTTCGGCTTCGTGAAGCTGCCCGACGCCTATGCCACGGGCTCCTCCATCATGCCCCAGAAGAAAAACCCCGACGTCGCCGAAATCATGCGCGGCAAGGTGGGCCGGGTGTACGGCGATTTGACCGCCATGCTCACCATCCTGAAGGGCCTCCCCCTGACCTACAACCGTGACCTCCAGGAAGACAAGGAGCCTTTCCTCGACGCCGACCACACCCTGAGCACGTCCCTGGAGCTTATGGCGGGCATGATGAAGGCCCTACGCTTCGATGAAGTCCGCATGGCCCGCGCCCTCACCGCCGGTTTCCTTAACGCGACCGAGCTTGCGGACTACCTGGTCACAAAGGGCATTCCCTTCCGCGAAGCCCACCACATCACGGGTTCCGCCGTGGCGCTGGCCGAAGGGAAGAACCTCTCGCTCGAAGCCCTGCCGCTTGACGCGCTTCAGGGCCTGTGCGATCGCATCGGCCCCGATGTGTTCGACGTGCTCGAATACCGCGCCGCCGTCGCCCGCAGGAACGCCCCCGGCGGTACCGGCCCGTTGTCCGTGGCGCGCCAGCTGGAAAAGATGAAGGCGTGGCTCCACGAAACCAAGTAGTTTTCCCCAGATGAAAAAAGGTGCCCCTCGGTGTAATCGCCCGGGGCACTTTTTTTGCCCTCTAACCACTCAGAAACGCAAAGTTCTCATACGGAGCTGTCCTCTTTTTCCGTTAATCCCCATTGACAGAATAATGGATTGGAGGCATCCTTCACGTGAATTGTCGAACAACCCGTTCGATAAACGTCTGTACGCAGGCCATGCGTCGCGGACAAAAGCTTAGAAGGCTCTTTTTATCACCCAATATCGGTAAAAATGCCGAACGGACGTCCTCTGTGACGGGCAAAAACGATATTGAGCAGAAAAGAACAAACGAGCTTGCAAGGAGGAGTGGCTATGGAACTGACCAGAAGAGCGATGCTTGGGGCATTGGGCGGACTCGCCGTCGGCGGTACCGTCGCATCCGTTGTGGGGACCAGTATTGCGGCGGATCCCAAGACCAAACGCTTTGAGCAAATCAACGGGGACTTTGGTTGGAAGCCCCATAAGCTTGATCCGAAGGAATGCGCCGCCGTGGCCTATGACGGCTACTGGCACAAGGGCTTGGGATGCGCGTACGGCGCATTCTACGCCATCGTGGGCCTTATGGGCGAAAAATACGGCGCCCCGTACAATCAGTTCCCCTTTGCCATGCTCGAAGTCGGCAAGGGCGGCATCTCCGACTGGGGCACCATCTGCGGCGCGCTGCTCGGCCCCGCTTCGGCTTACGCCCTTTTCTGGGGAAGAAAGGAACGCAATGCGATGGTGTCGGAACTCTACCGCTGGTACGAAACGGCGAAACTGCCCATCTTCAACCCCGGCGAAGCCGCCAAGGGCGTGAAGGGCGATCTTCCCACCAGCGTAGCCGATTCCGTACTGTGTCACGTCTCCCTGAGCCGATGGTGCTTCGAAAACAAGGTTGAGGCAAACTCCAAGGCGCGCAGCGAACGCTGCGGCCGCCTCACCGCCGACGTCACCTACAAGGCCGTCGAAATCATGAACGCTAAAATCGACGGAACCTTCAAGCCCGCTCTCGCTGCTCCGCAATCAGTCACCACCTGCGGCGAATGCCACGCCAAGGGCAAGGAAGCCGACAACATGAAGAGCGTCATGGACTGTACGCCCTGCCACAGCGGCAACGAACACCTGATGAACAAGTTCAAAGATCATCCCTAAAGCCAGCTTTTCCGCTGTCTAAGGGGGGCGAGAGAACCCGTATGCGTCCCGCGGTTCTCCCACACCTCATTCGGGGCATCGGACGATGCCCCCCATAAAAATGGGCATGTGCGATCCGGCAAACGCCGACGCCATGCCCTTTTCCCTTGTGCGCCAACACAACAGACGCTTGTGTTCATGTATCCGGCGCAGTAGAATAGCTTTATGAATACCTCCACTCCGCATGCATTTGCCCTGTTTTCCGGCGGGCTGGACAGCATCCTCGCTGCCCGCCTGATCATGGAACAAGGGCTGGTTGTCCGTTGCCTGCATTTTGTCACCCCCTTTTTCGGCAAGCCGCAATTGATCCCCCACTGGGAGAAGGTGTACGGCCTTGAGGTGGAAGCCGTGGACGTCGGTGAAGCGTTCGTGCGCCTCCTGAGGGAACGCCCCGCCCACGGTTTCGGCAAAGTCATGAACCCCTGTGTCGACTGCAAAATCCTCATGATGCGCAAGGCGCGGGAACTCATGAAAAAATGGGGAGCGTCATTCCTTATCTCCGGTGAAGTGCTCGGGCAGCGCCCCATGTCCCAGCGCCGCGACACCCTCAATGTCATCCGCCGCGACGCAGAGGTTAAGGAGTCCCTCCTCCGTCCGCTCAGCGCCCAACTGCTCGATCCGACCGCCCCTGAAATCTCGGGCTTGGTGGATCGCAACAAGCTGCTCGGTATCTTCGGGCGCGGCCGGAAGTCCCAAATGGCGTTGGCCGATCAAATGGGCCTGAAAGAGATCCCCACACCCGCCGGAGGGTGCAAACTGGCGGAAAAGGAAAACTCCCGGCGCTATTGGCCGGTCCTGACGCGCCTCAAAGAGCCGACGGTTGAAGACTTCGAATTGTCCAACATCGGGCGTCAGTACTGGTTCGGTGATCACTGGCTGTCGATGGGCCGCAACGAAGCGGACAACTCGGCGCTGGAGCGTCTGGTCCGTCCCGGCGACGCCATCCTCCGCGTGCGTGACTTTCCGAGCCCTTTCGCACTTGCCCGCCAGCTCACCCCGTGGGACAATGAAACGCTTCAGGACGCGGCCAGCCTCGTGGCCTCCTACTCGCCCAAAGGCGTCCGGGCCGCCGAGGCGTCTCCCGACGGGACCATAGCCGTGCGCGTTCAGATCAACGGCGAGAGCACCTTCGTCAATGTGGCGCCCAAGCGCACCCCCGCCCTTCCGTGGGGCGAGCCCGAATTCGTCGATGTCCGCAAAGCCATCAAGGCGGAGAACCGGCCCACGTTTGATGAGTAACGATGGTAAGCAGGTAGGTGAGGGGAGGAGGCCCCTTTCTGGAAAAAGGGGCCTCCTCCCCCCACCTACCTCCACCAAAGGCTTTCCACCCTTATTGAATCCCTCGCGGCGGCTTTTCCGTGCTGCGAGGGATTTTCTTTGTCTGGCGGCGGGCTCTGCAGGGAAAGGGGAAAAGAAGAGGGAACGAGGATGAATACGGCGGGGACGTTTTCGAGAGAGTCTTTTCCTTGAAAAGAATAGCCGGATCGCTCAGTTGTCGGCATCCAGCAGTGACAGCACCTTGCTCACGTAGGCTTGTGTTTCGGCGAAAGGCGGGATGCCGCCATAGCGCAGGACGTTGCCCGGCCCGGCATTATAGGCGGCGAGCGCGAGATCAAGCCTGCCGAAGCGGTCAATCTGCTGGCGCAGATAGCGGCTCCCCGCGTCCACATTGGCCTCGGGATCGAAAGGATCGATAACGCCGAGCATCTGTTGCGTCCCCGGCATAAGCTGCATGAGCCCCTGTGCGCCCTTCTCCGATTCAGCGATGTTTTCGAAATTGGACTCCACCTTGATCACCGCCGCGATAAGCCGGGGATCGAGCCCGTAGCGACCGCTGGCCTTGGCCACGAGTTCCCGCCAGACGGCGGGCGGAGGGAGCGTCCCTTTTCCGGCATGGGCGCGGAGAACCAGTTGCGGCGACACCATGCGCGGCAGGGACAGCGCCGCCGCATGGGGCGACAGCGCGTAAATGTCCATCTGGTCGAGCAGGTTTTCAGTAGGGATGGAGGGACGCGGCGGCAAGGAGCTTTCGGATTGGCCGCCGGGATGCACGGGGCGCAGGCGTTGGGCCGGACGCTCGTCCGTCGAGAGCTCCTCATGCAGGATGACGCCCGCCGAAGCCGTGCCGGATACGAACATCCCCGCCGCCAGGCAAAAACTCAGGACGCGGATCACTCGGGCAGCGCGAAATAGAGTTCGATGATATTCGACTGTTCGTAGTAGGCATAGGTATAGTGGGCCACTACGGACTTGATCAAATGGATGCCGAGCCCGCCCACGGGCCGCTCGTCCACGCCGAGCGATACGTCCGGGACCGGCGCTTCAAGGAAAGGATCGAAAGGGGCTCCCCAGTCCTGCACCTTGAAGCAAAAGTACGGCACGTTGTCGAGCCGCACTTCCCGGCAGGCGACCTGCGCCTCACCCGGGACATCCGGATAGGCATAGCTGAATACGTTGACCAAAAGTTCCTCAGCGGCAAGCTCCACCTGCGGGATCAGCGGCCTGTATGAAGAAGGGATGGTCTCGTGGATAAAGGCATTGACATTCGCCAGCTGCTCAAGACTGGCCGGAACGCTGAGCGTCGCCATGATCGCCTCCTCAGGAAAGGGCGCTGACGGCCTCGTCGCGCGTGGCGTAAATGGGGAGCATGGAGCTGAATCCCGAAATTTTGAAAACTTCCGCCACCATCGACTGCATGGAACAGAACGCCAGCGTCGCCGCGGCGGCCTTACTCGCCTTAACCATCGTCAAAATGACCCGTAACCCTGCGGAACTGATGTATTCGACACCACCAAGATCCACCACGACCTTTTTGGCCCCGGAATCCAGAAGCTCACGGCAGGAGGTTTCAAAACTGCTCGCCGTGGTTGCGTCGATCCTTCCGGTAAGCGCAATGATACCGACGCAACCCTGTTCCGATGTGACAACTTGCATACACGTTCTTCCTGATGTTGTTGCTATTTGTAGCTTAAGAGCAATCCTTGACTGATCTTAAGCCACCCGTCAAGGGTCACGAAAAGCAGGAGTTTGAAGGGCAGGGAAATGGTCATGGGAGATACCATCATCATGCCCATCGCCAACAGGATATTGGAAATGATAAGGTCGATGGCGATAAACGGCAAATACAGCAGGAACCCCACCTGAAACGCCTTGGTCAATTCGGAAATGGTAAACGCGGGCACGAGGATCAGCATGTTGTCTTTGGAAATCTGATCATGCTGTTCTTTGGGCCAGATACGCTTCGCCGTGCTCATGAAGGCCCGGAGCACGCCGTCCTCCGTATTGTCCGAAAGGAACTTGCGCAGCGGCGGCGACAGCTTGTCGACGATGCCGATAACTTCCTTCGGCGAAGGCTCCGCGCTGATCTGGAGTTTCTCGGCGATGTCCATCGTACTCATCATCATGGGGGCCATAATGAACAGGCTCAATATGATGGCAAGGCCGTTCATGACCATCGCGGGCGGGACCTGCTGCACGCCGAGGGCGTTGCGGACAAGCGACGTGACCACCACGATCTTCACGTAGGACGTGACCATCATCAGGAAAAACGGAGCAAGGCCCAACAAAGCCATGCCCACAATGAAATACAACGGATTGACGCCCGTCATGCCTACTCTCCCACCTTGCCGAGGCTGACGACCTGTACGCCGAGCGTCCCGTTCAAATCCACAAGGCGCCCCTTGCCGACGGATTTGCCGTTGGCGTACAGCGTGACCGGGGCGAGCGCATCGCCGCCGAACGCGAAAGTATAGCCGGGGGCGAGCGTCTCCACGTCCCGCACCGTCATGAGGCGGCGTTCCAGTTCAAAGGTCAGCGTCACTTCCAGTTCGCCGGTATCGACGCCTTCGGACGGCGCGGCCCCGGCAGCCGTATTGTTTTCGTCGGACATGGGCCCCTCCTCGGGATTCAAGACAGAAAGGATGGTCGCGCAGCCCTCCGCAAGGGAGCAGGCGAACGCAAGGGAACGCGACGTGGCGCAGAGGCGGAGCGTAACGCGGCCCTCACGCGCCGGATAGGTTTCCGGCAGCAGCACATCGTCTGGTTCAAGGGAAGACAGCTCGTTGACGGAAAGCCGCATACGCCCCGCTTCGAGGCTGACCGGAACCGGCACGTCCCCGGCAAGCCCCAGCGCGCGGCGGCGCGGCAAGGCGTCCAGACGTTCCACCAGTTCGAGCGCGCTCTCCCGATCCGGGAGGCACAGCCTGACAGGGATCGGATACTCCTCTGCGGAGGCCCCCGCCCCCACCGGCACGTGCAACGTCAGGGGAAGCGCACAAACGGCCGGTTCCGCCGCTTCGATCATCCGGACGTTGCGGACAGCCAGCGGCACATGCAAAAACGTTTGCGCCAGTTCCGCCAAAGGAGCGGCCAGCAAGTCGAGAACCGCCAACTGCAGCGCCCCGGGCAGTGCGGCGTTCGGCGGCACATCCGCCACTGCCGGATGCAAAGCCAGCAAGCGCAGGCTGCCGAGTTCCACGCGCCATGTCCGTTCGCCGCAAACGACGTCAAAAGCGCACACCGGAGGGACCGGAGCCGCAAGGCCCCCGGCCTCCAACGCGCACGGCGTACCGGCCACATCAATGGGCCACGGCTGCGCCCGCGTGCACAGCAGGTTGAAGACATGCGCTTCAAGCGGCGAAAGCGCCGGAGCCCGGAAAGGCAGTATCTCCATGTACTTCTCCGCCCCCGGCAATGGAGGGCTGTTACAAAAAGTTTCGGGCTGCGCCTCTTCAGACGGCTGGCGCGGCATCCCTCCCCGTGCACCGGGGTCAGGCATCCCGTTCGTCCGGAGCGACATACTCGCCGCGCGACTGCCGACGCCCATCGCCGTTCTCGGCTTCGGCCCCGCCCCGTTCAGAAACCACTTCGACGCGAACATCCTTCTCAAACGACTCAAGCCGCGCCTTCAAGGATTCCTGTGCGCCGACGAGGGTCTGAAAGGATGCCGCGTTGTCCGTCGCCAAATGTACCGACAGCACGCCGTCGCTCCCGCGCTGGAGCCGGATTTCGGTTCCGGGGAGGACATCCTTGCCAAGGGTGAGGCGTATCTCATGGCCCCCGTCGGGCCCGGAAACCAGAATCCGCTCCACGAGCTTTTCCGCCAGCGCACCCAAATCCGGAGCATCTCCGGACGGAGCCGCCGTTTCAGCCGTCTGCGCCGTGCGTCCGGCAAAAAGCGTATCCAACGGCCCGGTCATCCGGGAAAACATGCTGGAAAGCGCTTCGGCCTCGGCTGAGGTATCCTCGTCAGGAGCATGGGAAGCCCCACGTCCCCCGTCGGACTCATCTCCTCCGGAACCCTGCCGTTCGTCAAGCGGACGCCGCCGCATGGCTTGCTGAAAGGTATCCACGTCCGCACCTGACGGCGCGGCCATGCCGGAATCCGCAGATCGGCCTTCAGCCTGCCCGAGCCGGGACATATCCACCTTCATAAAGTCAGCCATACGACACCTCCCGCATTCCTCCGCTTATGGACGGGTTTCTTTATTTTGAAAGGGCTATCGCTCCAACCGGCGCTCAATTCCCGAAAATGCAGGGCATAATGGACGCAAAAGGCATTGGAAAGAGCGGGATAGCTTCCGTATCGGCAGATTTGAGGAAGCCGGATGGGAAAAACGTCTCTCCAGAAAGGTTTCCCTTCCTTTCCCCAATGCTTTCTGCCCCTTCGAGGGTGAAACGCCCCTAGAGCTCGCCTTCGGTCCCCTGAGGCGGCAGCGGTTTGAATTCTTCCATTTCCAAATCTTCCAGACGCTCGGCCTCGCGTTTGGCCTCGACGAGCCAGATGTCCCGATGCGTCACGATTTTGGCCGTCTCGTGCTGAGCCTGCCGCGCGGCCTCCCGGGCCTTGCGTACGTCCTCCTGACGCTTTTTTACGTTCTCAAGCGCTTGGGCGATGGCTTCTTCCAGCTTCAACTCGCCATCGGCCAGCGCACCGAGCCCGGCCTTGAACACATCCAATTCCTTGAGGCTCAGGCCCTTGCCCATGATCGCGTCATAGCGGCGCTCGACCTCTTCCTGACGCCAGACCTTGTAGCGCTCCAGCTCCCCGCGGCACCGCTCCACCGCCTCCTGCGCCTCAACCACGGCGCGCTCGGCGGCGCTGAGGGCATTCTTGGCCGCATCCTCCCGGTATTCGCGCACTTTAAGCAATGGAGCCAGCGGATACTTTTCCACGCTCAGGCCACCACCTTATACAGCGCCTGCAACGTTTCCTCAAAAGTGCTTTTTTCGTCCAAACCTTGCCTGAGGAACGCGTTTACGGCGTTGATCCGGGCCAGCGCGTCGTCGGCTTCCTTATCCGATCCTTTCTTGTATTCGCCGATCTGCACGAGCAATTCCACCTCGGCGAACTTCGCCAGCACCTTACGGAGCGCCTGCGCGGCTTTCTTGTGCTCCTTCGTAACGATGGCGTTCATAACGCGGCTGACGCTGGCCTGTACGTCGATGGCGGGATAGTGGTTCGCCGCCGCCAACTTGCGGGACAGGATGATGTGCCCGTCGAGGATGGAGCGGGTTTCGTCCGCAATGGGCTCCGTCATGTCGTCGCCCTCCACCAGTACGGTATACAGCGCCGTGATGGAGCCCTTATCCGAATTGCCCGCCCGTTCCATCAGCTTGGGAAGCGTCGAAAACACGGACGGAGGGAAACCGCGCCGGGTCGGGGGTTCGCCCGCGGCAAGGCCGATCTCGCGCTGTGCGCGCCCGAAACGGGTCACCGAGTCCATCATGAGCAGAACGCTCTTGTGCTGATCCCGGAAATATTCCGCCACCGCCGTGGCCGTGTACGCGGCCTTGAGGCGCTCCATCGACGAGCGGTCGGATGTGGAGACGACCAGCACGGCCTTTTTCCGCCCTTCCGGACCAAGGTCGTTCTCAATGAACTCACGCACTTCGCGGCCGCGCTCGCCAATCAGCGCCAACACGCACACATCGGCGGAACAGCCTTTGATGATGCTGGACAAGAGCGTACTTTTACCGCCGCCAGCCGCCGCGAAAATACCCATGCGCTGCCCCTCGCCGCAGGTAAGCACCCCGTCGAGCACGCGCAGGCCCAGAGAAATCGGCTTGTCGATGATCTTGCGGAGCATGGGGTTCGGGGGATCGGCGTAAACCGGATAGTGGGTCCGGGGCTTGAGCGGCGGCCCGCCGTCGATGGGATCGCCGAGCCCGTTCAGGACGCGCCCGAGGAGATCTTCGCCCACGGGCACGGAATGGATTTCCCCCGTCGGGATGACTTCGGTTGCGGGCGAAATGCCCTGCAAATCGCCGAGCGGCGTCAACAGGGCCACCTGCTTCACGAAGCCCACGACCTCGGCCCGGAGCGTCCAGTCTTCCCACGGGTTCCGCAGGATGCACAGTTCGCCGACCTTCACCCCCGGCACCACGGCCCGGATGATGGTTCCCACGACCTGCTCCACGCGGCCCCGCACCTCCACCGAGGCGGTCGACTGCACCGCTTCCTCAAGAAGCGCTCCGATATATTCAAAGGCCATAGGGCATCCATCCGTTTGTCAAACCATATCCGCGAGATCCAAGCAGGCGTTCGCCCAATCGCCCCTCCGCAAGGGCCGAAAATGCGGGCGTGGCCCCAAAACGTCCTTTCTCAAGCCGTGCCGTGCAACGGCACACACCGCTCTATAATGGGGGAAACGTGTATACCAATGAATCGGGCCGCGATCGCATATGGGGCAGACGGCTAGCGGTTGTCGGCGTTGTCCCCGCAATCGGTGCGCGCTATGAAGCGATTTTGGAGCGCAGGGCGTTTTCCAGCGCCTTGAGCTGTGTCTCGAGGCTGGCATCGACCACGCCAAGCTCGCTTTCCAAAAGGCACGCCCCCCGCTCAAGACGCGCATCCGGCACGACATCCAGAAAACTGGCCCCGCCCGGCACGGAGGCCAGCATGGATGCCAACCCCTCCCGGACGGCCTTTTCATCAGCGGGCGCCACGCGGATCGTCACGTGCTGCTGATTGCGGACCGTCACCAGCGCATTGCGGACGATACGGACGATGCGTTCGTTTTCGTCAATCTCGCCGATGACCTTGCGCACGGCCACAGCAACCACATTCACCAACGTGGCCTCAATGCCTTCGATGTACTCGACCGACGACAGCACGGTTTCCATCACCTTCTCGGCATGTTCGAGGCGGCCTTCCTCCACGCCGTCGCGGTAACCTTCCTCGCGCCGCCGCTCATAGGCCTCCCCGGCCTTGCGCTCCATGTCGGCCACACGCTCACGGGCCGCGTCGAGCACGGCATTGGCCTCCAGAAGGACGGCGGCCTCAGAGGCTTTGAGCACACGCGTCCCGGCGGACGGGGTTACCGTGTCCCCGGTCAATCGAAACAGGGAGCCCATTGCGGTGCAACCTCCTTCAGCAACAGCTTCTTCAGACCAAACCATACCGCCCGCTGAACCGCAGGCGACACCGACGGCGGAGCATCCTCAATATTCTCGGCGGCCCGTTCCTTCAAGGCGGCGGGCCAAGGAGCGCGGCAAATGGCAATCGCCAGACGGCCGTGGCGCTGCATACGTTCCAGCAACGGCTCCCGGACGTCGCGGCTCAGAAAAAACTGCCGCACACTGCCGAGCTGATACTGCCCGCGCTGGATGCCATAGCGGTACAGCGGTTCCCCCAGGGCTTCACGCAGGGCCAAGACCGGCTCCCGGGTGATAATGCGAGCCAGCTCCGCAGCGTGGACACACACGCCGAACACTTTGCCCAGACGCTCCAACTCTTCCGCACTCAGGAAGGCCAAACGCCGTGACTCGTCGGTGAAATCCCAGAACCCTTCTTCCGGCGGCGCGACAGGCCACGCCAATACGGGCGAGCCACGCCGCGAGAGCTCCGCCGCCACAATCGCCGTGTTCAAACCGGGAACGCGCCATGCTTCGGGACAGTCCGGCACAACGGAGCCCAAGCGGCCGTTGAAGGCCAGCATAGCCCGAAACAGCGCAGGTTTCCGTGCGATGATGTCCGAAAAAAACGAGGTGTGCATACCTGTCCGGCCGTGCCAGCGTTACGACGACTGATCTTCCGAGGCGTTCGCCGCCTCTTTGCGCTTCCGCAGGGCATCACGCAGGGAAAGCGCCAACAGCGCAAGTCCGGCGAGCGCCGCCAAAAAGACGATCCCCGCGCCGATCAAGGCATATGGCGGCCCGTTCTGCGGCGCGAGCGGCAATCCGAGGAACTTCGGGGTTGGCTCCATGGGTACGGAAACCTGTTCCCGAACCGGAACGAGCATGACGGAAACACGTTCATAGTCGAGATCCGGCACGGCCTTGGACGTAAGCTCACGGATTTTGGCGACCAGGTTGACGACAGGCGAATCCGGGGTATGGCGGAGGAAAACGGCGGCGGAAGGCAGGGTACGCGTATCGGTGGCCTGATCCGTACCTCCGAGCACTACATGGACGCGGGCCGTCAGCACGCCGTCGATACGGGAAAAGGTGTCGGACAGCTCCTGCGAGATGGCGTAGGCCATGCGAGCCTGTTCCTCCGAGGCGGATGAGATCATCCCCTGCCCGGAAAAAACTTTGCCGAGGTTTTCGTAGTCCGCCCGAGGGAGGTTGTTCTCTTTCAGTATTTCAAGGGACTGAACGAGCTGATCCTCATCCACGGACAAGGTGAACCCAGCCTTTCCAGCGGCGGTTTTCTCGGCCCGGATGCCGCGCTTGAGCAGCGTGGACAGCATCGTATTGACCTGCGCCTCGGTCAGCCCGCGGTACACTTCTACCTGACAGCCCAGAAGCGCCGCACAGAGCGACAACACCAGCAGAAACGGGAGCCAGCGCATCCCTTTTTTCCCGGACCCATGTGCTTCCGTCATATGTCCACGCCCCGTTTCCGTCACATTCTACCCCTGCTGCTTCAACAACGATTCAAAACCCTGATTGACCTGCTGCGACAACTTCGCCCCGCCCGTGGCCTGTACCCGGAGCATCCCCACAAGGAATTGCAGCTGGTACAACTCCGTCGCGGAAGCGTTCCCGCCGCCGACCCGCTCGAGCAGCCGGGCCAGCTCCTGCATGCCGTCCGTCTGAACGGCATCCGTCCGCCCTTCCACGGCCTGCGGCCCGGAAGACGATTCTATCCGCATCGTACCGCCGATGCCGTCAATCCGGCTCCCCTCGGAGATGCCGTACACGGGATCTTCGGAAGGGTTCGGAGGGATTGCCTCATCCGTACGCGTCACTTCCGGGATATCTTGACCGGCCTCCTCAAAGGGCCCGTGCTCCCGCGAGCCTTCGGCAACGCCCTGCACGGACGGACCGCCCTGCCCATCCGGCGCGCGCAGCGCATCTTCGAAGGCACGCACCAGCTCGGCGGGAGGTTCTCCCTGCGGGCCAAGGCTCCGCAGTTCGGCCCCCTTGGAGACGCCCAGCTTTTCCAGCGCCTCCAAAAGCTTTGAAGCCCCAAGACCGGAAATGTCCACGTCTACCTCCGCCGGATTACACCAGCCTACGGTTCTTGCCGGAGTTTTTCAAGCAACCCGGCGGCCAGCTCCGCTCTCGGGCCTTCGCCGGCGGCCAGCGGGGCAAGCACAGCTTCGGCTTCGCCTTGCCGCCTCGCCAAGGTGTAACACAGACCAAGCAGCGCCTGCGCGTCCTCATCTTCCGGCATGGCGGCCAGCACTTCATCTTTCAGGAGCCGTTCCGCCTCGTCGAAATCATCCACCACAATATGGCTCAGGGCCTTGCCCATGAGAGCGGGCGCAAATCCCGGGCGGAGCGCGAGTACCCCCGCGTACATGGCACGCGCATCCACCACGTTTCCTCCGTGACATGCAGCGTTGGCGACATCAAGCAAACGGCTGATCTGGGTATCGGACAGCATGGCGTTTCTCCAATCGTAAAAAGATGCGGGCAGCTCGGGCACCCCCGGCTAAACGCAAAAAGGGGAGAAGGGGACAGCCCCTTCTCCTTGTCCGTCATCCCGTCCGACGCGCCAAGCGCGGGATGGAGCCACGCAAAAGCATCCGGGGTGCGGTCCCGGAACATGATTCCGGACGGGAGACAAACTCAGCCGGTACGCTGGGCAAGGCTCTTCATCATATCCGTCATGCTCTTCGTGACGGACGAGAGCGATTCCAGCATGGCATTGTACTGCCCGACTTCGAACTGGAGGGCCATCATGTCCTCGGGGCTGACTTCGTCCTTGCCCAGCATCTCGGTCATCTTGGCCTGCAGGTCCTTGCCCTTGCTGCTGATCGAATCCAAGCCGCTGTTGAACAGCTCATTGACGTTCAATCCCGGCGTTCCACTCGTGCCGTTGATATTCATGGCAAACTCACTTTGGTTAGAAATCCTTTTACTTCGCCATGTTGTCCACAGAATGCAACGCAGCCTGCGTCGCTTCCCGGACGGCCTGCGCCACAGCCCATTCGTCGGGGGTCAACCCCCTATCCATATGCCGTTTGACAGCCAGATCCATTTCCAGAACCTCATCCCGGATGCCCTGCAAGGCGCGGGGATCGTCAAGGGCATCCAGCACGGAAACCATCGCGTCACTCATTGGAACCTCTCAGTCGATACACGATTATCCGCCCATCCTTACGGAGCTTCAACTCCTTCACGCCGATGGACTCGAGCACATATCCGCCGGGGAGCAGACCGCCCTCAAAGACACGCTGCCCCGTAGCCAGACTGATGAAACGCATGGGCGTCAATGTTACCCCGGTCACCCGGATCTCCGGCATATCATCGGCTTGCGGCGCGGGAACGTCTCCCGCCTCCGCCTGCTGCGGCGCCGCGGCTTCACGCCGGACTTCGGCTTGAGGCCGCTTTTTCTCGAACGACGCAACCACATCGAACACGACCGGGACGCCGAGTTCCGCACGGGCCTTGTCCAGCACGCCGTCCAGACGGATACGCTGGGCCACATCGAACCGGCCCGCAAGCTCCACCTTTCCGGGCAGGAACCGGACCTGCACAAACGCCAGATCCGCCTCCTTCAAGAGCGGCAACAGGACCGCTTCAACCGCGTCGGCGTGACGGATGGTCCGGTCCAAACGGCTCCAGACGGCCTGGTCCCGCAGTTCCGGGACATCTTCGCGGACGGCGGAAAAGGCCTGCTCTTCCACGAGCCCGTCCTTCATGTACCCGGCAAGGTCCAGGCCGTCGTCCGGGTTATCCGTCTTCTCCTGCACGGAGAGGGAGAATCCCTGGCTTGCGAAGGCTGACGTTACGGCATCGACCCTGTCCCCGCGGAGCGTCACATCAAGATAAACAGGGTACTGCACACCTTGTGCCAAGCGCAGGAGATCGGCCCTTTCGGCATCGTCGCGCAAGACGCCCTGCACGCCGACACCTTCATCCTGCGGAGATACGACCAATGTGCGAAAACCGTTTTCGTCAATAATAGTTTGGATTTCCTTGACTCTCGTTTCCGCATCCGGGGTTCTGCCCGCATAGGAAAAAGTCAGCCCGCACAGGCCCAGCAAAAGAAAAAAGGACAAGGCCAACCTCTGCGGCGGCAAGGAGCGCAACCGCTCCCAAAGCGTTTTGCCAACGCCGTTGGCGCCTACAGAAGTCCCTTCTTGCAACAGTATCATCGGATCACCGAGATCCATGACCGGCTCTTCGCGCTGCGGCTCCGCAGGTTCCGGGCGTTCCTGCACCGAACGCCGCTCCTGCAAGCCGGACGCGACCTGACGCCATGCGTCCGCCGGCTCGCCGGGCTCCGACCATGCCATGCAGGTCAAGCCCAGAAAAAACGGCGTACGCGCGGGGATGTCCGCACCGTCGGACGGCAAGGGAGCGCCATTGAGCAGTATCTCGCCGTCGAGCGGCGTCACCCGCACGGACGGGGCGCCGTCCCCGGAAAAGCCTATGACGATGTTCGCGTGCCGGGAAGCGACTGAACTGTCTTGAAGAATGATGTCGCAAGAGTCGTCGGACCCTACAAGCTGATTCCCCGCGGGCAAGACAAGTTCCGCCCCCATGTGGGGGCCGGAAAAAAGACGAAAGACAATCAAGCCGGAGGCACTCATAGCGCTCCCGCAGGCCGTGCCTGCGCCTGTACTCCGGGCGATTGCCGCGCCGCGGGCGGCGACAACGGGATCGCCGTGGCGGGCGTCACCGTCTCCAGTTCGGGCCGTTTCCGGGAGCAGCCGCTCTGCGGGGCCGCCGGAACCCGTTCCTCATAATCGGCCTGCGTCGGCGATCTGTGGAATGTGGGTTCGTCCACGCGGGGGGGCGTCGTAGGGATCTCATCCAAATGGATGACCTTCGGCGTAATGAGGATCAGGCGCTCCATGCGTTTGGTCCCCTTGCTCGTCGTCTTGAAGAGGTTTCCGAGCACGGGGATGTGCATGAGGATCGGTATGCCGCTGGCATCCGTGGACTTCTGCTCGTAGTAGTACCCGCCGATGAGCAGGCTCTGCCCCGCGCCCACGATGGCCTGCGTGTTGATCTTCGTCTGCTTGATGGGCGGAACGCTGTTGTCGCTGACCGGCGCATCCTTGCTGTCGTTCTGGTCGTCCTGCACGCTGACCGCGAGCTTGATGGAGGTTTGGCCGCGTTCGTTGCGGATGATGTGCGGGGTCACGCGCAAGACCGTCCCCGCCTCGACCTTGAACAGGTCCACCGCCTGATAGCCTTCCACCTGGATGTAATAGGTGCTGGTGTTTTCCAGCGTGGCCTGCACATTGTCCACTGTCAGCACAGAAGGCCGCCCGAGCATCCTGGCTTCGCCTTCCGCCTCCAGCGCCTGGATGCGGGCAAGGAAGAAGTCCGCGCCGTGCGTATAGATGGTGGACAGGTTCATGCCCGTTCCGGACGGGGTGCCCATCGTGGGCAGAGGCGAAAATTTGTCTCCGGTGCCGGAAAACTCGCCTCCGGTGCTCCAGCCCTTGTCCCGGCTGTTCGCGCCCTGATACGTAACGCCGAGATCTCGTTTGAAGTCGGAATCGATGTCCACGATGGCGGCATGGATTTCCACGAGTTCCACAGGCCTGTCGAGATCCGCGATAACCTTGGCGTAGTACGGCATCCGGTATTCGGCATCATTGACCAGCACCGCATTGACGCGCGGATCGGCCATGATGTTCACTTGCGTGGCATTCTGCGGAGCGGCCTGTCCGCCCTGCTGCGCGGCGGGGGCGGGGGCATCGGGAGCCACGGGCGTCATCCGTCCCTGCGCGATGAGCCCGGTGCCGGACAGCTTGTCCACGGTGGCGGTGTCCTGCGTCACCCGGGTCGCGGAATTGGGCGAACCCGTGACCATGGCCCTGAGGATGCTCGCCACTCCGGGGATGGTCACCGTTTTGTCCATGCTGTTGACGGACATGTCTTCCGCCCACGCATATTTGAGCGGAAAGACCTTCATCACGAAATTGGTGATCTGCGCCTCTTCAAAGGCGGTGACGGCGGCTGAAATCTGGGCAAGGTAAGTGGGCGGGCCGGACACGACGATCATCGCGCCGCCGGGGGCGAGCGTCGCGGGCAGTTGCGGGGCGAACACCGCCGATTGCCTGAGCATCTGGTACAGACGCTCCGCGGTCATGGCCCGCGGGGTGATGAACGTCCGCGACAGTTCCGATTCGCTGTAAAAATAGAGGGTGGAGCCGAGCCGATACCATGTCACGCCAAAGGCGGCCTGCATCCCCTTCAGGAAGGTTTCCGGGGGAACGGCATCAAAGCGCCCGCTCACCTTGCCGACCACGCCGGGAGAGAACGAAGCGCCGAGCCCCTGCGAGCGGGCGAAGTTCGTGAGGATGACTGTCAGATCCTCATCGTCCGCATAGTGCGTGTACGGACGGGAAAATCCCCCTTGGACGGCAAACGCCGGGCAAGAAACCAGAAGCACTCCGAAAACGAGTGCAAAAACCATCAAGAGCGAAACGCCACCACGACAATGCATCAGCGCCCCATATTCCAGGCTTGCATACCGGAGAAGAAAGAAAACGCCGACGCGCCACCGCCCTGCACCTGTCTTTTCCACCATGCCAGATCATTCAAAAAATCCTTGGCATACCCCGGCATGGAGGCAACGCTCTCGGCCAAAGGCACAACAAGGTGCAGCGAAAACCTGCCCTCATCCACCGAAAGGACCGTCCTCCGGGAGCGCGAGGCCGCGACCATACGGGAAGCGCACTTCCGCAAGAGATCATCCGCATCCTGTTCCGCAGCGGGAAGCGGGCCAAGATCGGCCCGCAGGATGCCCGTCCGCCCATCAGGCGAAAAAAACTCCATGTCCAAATCGCCTTCAAGGCGAAAGCGGAAGACGCCATCCGCGCCGGGAGAGGCCTTTTTCCAGCCTGCAGCCGCCGTCAGTGCGTCAACGGATTTCTGCAAAAGCGACATGTTGCCTCCTTGGGAGAACTATGCGGTCTTCCACAACGCCTTGTCAATCATCAAACGCGGAGACCCCAAACGTGCGGCATGGGGCCCTTCCCGCACGGAGGCGTATCCTTCAGGCATTCGTCAAGCTGGCGGTCACAACGCTCCACCCGTTTGCCGAGAGCCTCGATTTCACGTTGTTCGGCATCCGTCAGGGCCTCCAAGGAACGCCCTTCCGCTTCGAGCTTCTCCGCGATGGCCGACAGCGCCGCCGAACATACGCTCAATTCTTCCAAAAGCCGATCTTGCGGTTCGCTGTTCGTTACCATGCTCCTCCCCCTAATTATACTGCAACGAAGGGACGGCTATGCCCCTTCTGGAGCAAAGGGATTCGAGCTGTTCGAGTTTAAGCGGCATATGGGAAACGACTCCGGACGCCGAGCGGCTTTCCAGATAGACCATTTTATTGCCGTTATGGTCGTGGTACGGCGTGAAGCCATAGGTGGAGCCCCGGCTGTCCCGTTCCGTCACCGTGGGCCCCGCAGGCGTGATGCCCTTGTTCGCCGCTGCGCTGATGGCGTTCGACACGCTCTCGATCGACGCGCCCCCGTTGGCGGATACGCCCGCATTGGGGGAAATTCCCGAAACCTGTTGCGTGGAAATGCCGTTGATAGCCATACGACCTCCTATCCCAAAATCCGTGAACGGGTCTGGTTCATATTCTGCTGGATGGCGTCCTGCGTGGAGATCGACTTCTGGATCAATTCGGACAGGCTGTCGTTGATGCTCTTCAACGCATCGCGGCTGGCCCGCATCCGCTCCTGATCGGCTTCCATCTCCTTCATGGCGGCGTCGTACTGCGCCCCGATGAAATCCCCGACGGAACCGACGATGCCGCTTACCCCCTGTCCGAGCTGGGACATGGACTGCCCCATGACTCCGTAGCTCTGGGACTGAGCCCCCAAAGCGCCGGACTTTGCATCCAGCGTCTTCATTTGCGTCTTCACATCCGTCATATCAGCCTTCAGCGACGCCTTCCGGCTTGAATACTCCGCATTGAACTGCTTCAGCTCATCGCCGGACAACTTCGCCCCTTCGCTCCGCAGGGATTTGAGATCGGCCTGCTTGTTTGCGATGTCGGTCTGCTGCTTGCCGAGAACGCCCTGCTCCTTGGCCAGCGCCCCCTGCTGCTTGCCCATGTTCAACTGCTTCATGCCCATGCCGAACTGGACAGCTCCCATGCCGATGTTGATCGCCCCGGACACGACGCCGCAGACGAGCTGCGCCACGGCCTTTTTGCGGATTTCATCGGCCTGCTGCTCCATCGACATGGCGATGCTGTCGGTTTGCGCTTTCATGACCTCACGGTTTTCCTTGCGCTGTTCGGCGCTCATTTCCGTAATGAGGGCATTGATGCTCGCCATCGGGGAGGCCACGCCCACCCAGGCGCCGAGTGCTCCGGAAGAACTTTTCGGCGGGGTGAGCGTCGGCAAATCGTTGCGGACCTGCGCGGCGGCCTCCTGAAAGGAAAGCCCCGCATCCATCGCAACCTGTAGCTCCTTGTCCACGGCAGCTCGGGAAACATTGACCGTCCCCGCATCGTTTATCAGTTGATTGTAAACCTGTTGTTGATCGGATGACAACCCTTGTATGCCTGACATATGCGTATCCTCTTACTGCTTACGGCCTTCCCGTATACGATTTGGCCACCGCTCATCCCGGTACGGGAAAACGCGGACTGCCCTCTCAGCCACTCACGAAACGCCGCATCCATCACGCGGCACAAGCCTCTTCCTCCGCACCCATCAACCGGAAAAACCGGAGTGTGGCGTGAGAGCACCGCCTTCCACCGCGCTAGGCCATCGTCGGCGCGACATTGGTCAAGATAGCCGTCTGCGATTCGGTACATCCTTCAATAATGTTGTTGACGTCTTCGAGCATCTTTTCCGCGCGCTCCATGACGCCCTTCAGAAAATCAAGCTCCATATCCTGCGCCTGCTGGATGCGTTCCAGAATGGCTTCCAGCTCCTTGGTATCCGCATAGCTGGTGGAAATCTTGTAATCGTACACGGAACCGGCGATGTTCGTCGCCCCACTGCCCATCTGCACGACGCTGCTGGCGATGTTCGACGACTTGAGCGCAATGTCGGCCACCTTCGACAAGGTCTGCGCTGAGGTCGTGGCGGCGGAGCCGAAGGAGCCGCCCATAGTCAGCCCGATGCCCACGATGGTGATCGCAAGCTCGCAGGCCATGCCGACATACCCGGCGATGTCTTCCGGAACCCCGCACGCCTTCAATCCGGCGGCAATCCCGGCGCTGATGCTTACCTTGCCGTCGGTCGCCATACTCACGGCACTGTTGATGGACATAGTGAGCATTACGGCCCCGCCCGCGATAAGCAACGGGTTCCCGGTTGCCGCCCCGGCCACGATTGTGGCGACGCTGGCTATCGCCCCGACGATCACGCCGACCCAGCTGAAAATCTTTTTGAAGACATCGAGGATACCTTTGGATTTCATGGAGTCGAGGCGATCCATGATCTCTTCCAGCTTCTTCTCGTTGATCTCGGCGCGCTCTTTTCCCTTGGCGTCGATGGAGGCCACGCCGTCTTTGGTGGCCTGCGTGCGCGTCTCGTTGCTGATCATCTGGGCCAGCGTTTCGAGCGAGAGCCCTCCCGCCGTGGGCGGGGCCAGCCTCGGCAAGTCTGAAGATGAGGATGACGCATTGGGGGAGGAAGACGGCAGATCCGGCAGCGTGATTTCCTGCAGGGCCTTCTTGATGGCCTCCTGAAGGTTGTTTACCTCAACGCCTCCGGCAAGCTCCATGAACTTCGAGCCAACCTGAAAATCAATGGAGTTGGGCATGGGAACCTCACTTCTCGGCTTGTTCGAGAATGGCGATCATGGCCGTGGCCTTGCCTCGCGCGGCATCGTGTTCGGGATTGCCCTCTTCGCCCATGGAGAGCGCTACAACGAACGCGCCTTGGGCCTTTTCCCGATCCCCCATTTTGAGGTAACACATTCCGGCCTGAAGCAGGGGCACGGGGCTGGCGAGCGCACCCATCGCCGAACAAAGCCCGTAGGCGTCCACGGCTTCCTGATACTTGCCGTTGGCCTGACGGCTTCCGGCGAGCCCCATCCAGAAACGGGGATCGTTGTGATCGTACAGGCACAGCCCGGAAAAGACGGTTTCGGCGTCCTTGTAGTTGCCGGACGTGTACAGGTTATATCCAAGGCTATACAGTGATTCCAACATATCCTGAGAGACGTTGCATACGTCCCCGATGGTGGCGCCGTTCAGGACGGCCTTGACCATCGTCTCAAGCTCTTCCTGCGTATATTCGACCGCCGCACGTTTCTGTTCTGTCATGAAAAGCTCCTCGGGAACCGCCCCGCAACAGCGGGAAAAAGGGTGTTGGCGAAAGGTCAGCCCGCAGATCCGGGTACCCCCAAGCAACCGCCATCCGGTGAAGGGGCATCCCCCACATGTACGGGAACCATCCAGACGGGGCTGCCCCTGCGAAAGGGATCTTTACTGGCCGCGAGCCACGGCGGTAAGCGTCTGCATACCGGACTGGATAGCCGAGTTCGCGCCCTGCGTATACGAATTGTACTGGCCCATGAAGTCCTGCACATACACCATCTTGGTCTGGATATCCGTGCCGATGGTTTCCTGGTAGGCTTGCAGGGACTGAATGGCCACGTCCCACTCGTCCTTATTATGCAAGCTGTCCGCGGTTTCCTTTGTAGGCTTGCTGACTCCACCGGTGGTCAAATCATAGGTGAGATTGTTTTTATCCATAAACTCCCGGACATCCGCGGGCATTTCAGTGCATCCGCCGCTGTCCTTGGCCTGATTCTGGAGTTCGCGGCACCTCTGGAGCATATCGGCAACTTCCTTCTGTTCGGCCTGAGCCCCCTCGATTTGCTTGATGTAACCGAGGGCCGAATCCTTGGCCGAGGCGGCCAATTCCATCTGGAGCTTGGCGAAAATGAAGTTGACGCTTGTGCACGTGCCGAGGCTGCCTACACTGGAGACACTTCCCGAACCGCTGTTTCCGCTGACTGGATCCATATATCATTCTCCTTGGATACGTTATTTATTGCCCGCGGGCCACGCTGGTGAGCGTCTGCATACCGGACTGGATGGCCGAGTTCGCTCCCTGCGTGTACGAGTTGTATTGGCCCATGAAGTCCTGCACATAAACCATCAGCGTCTGGATGTCCGTACCGATGGTTTCCTGATATGCTTGAAGGGATTGGATTGCGACATCCCACTCGTCTTTGCCCAAAATATAATCTTTATCCGTGTTTGGGAAAGTTAATTCGTGCTGTTCCATAAACGTGGCCAGCTCTTTCGACATAGGGTAGCAATCTTTACCTGTCACGGTGACTCCATTGATGCTTTTTTGCCCTACGCCCGTACCATTTTCCCCCTCGTTCTGAGCTTGCCGAGCCTGCTGGAGCAAATCAGCTACTTCCTTCTGTTCGGCCTGCGCACTCTCGATCTGCTTGATGTAGCCGAGGGCCGAATCCTTGGCCGAGGCGGCCAGCTCCATCTGGAGCTTGGCGAAAATGAAGTTGACGCTTGTGCACGTGCCGAGGCTGCCTACACCGCTGACGCTTCCCGAACCGCCGACTCCACCGATACCTTGACTCATACTTCTCCTATATAAAAGAGTTAAAGACGGACGACTCCACGGCGGCCCGCGCCGGGAGCTTTGCCGGAAGGACGGTTATCCAGGGAGGCTTGCGCCTTGCGGGCTTCCCCGGCGCGCTTGGCCTCTTCCTTCGCTTTGGCGACGAGCGCTTCCACTTCCGGCGTCATCGCCTCCTGCTGCTTGAGATCGTCTTCCGTGAGCCCCATGCCCTTGAGCTGCGCATCAAATTTCTGGTTGAGGCGGGACAGCTCGTCCTTGAGGGCGCTGAGCTGTTCTTCCTGAGCCTGCATGTCTTTTTCCGTGAATGCCATGTCGTTGCTCCTGTTGTTGGTGCTTCATTTTTAGCATGTTCCGTGCCAAACAAACAAATACGGGGAATTTCGGCTCATCAAGCCTTTTTGCATGGTTTTCCGTGCGCAGAAAACAAACAATATTGGCACTATTTCGCCTTTACATCTACCAACATTGTTCTCATCCATTGATAAATCTTCTTTGACAACTACTACAGGCTATTACCCAAATCAATCAAAAAGGAGGCGCTTGTAAGACGTTGCGGCCTATGATACTCGCTAAGCGATGATTGGCATATTTCTCGCATGATTTCTTGCGGGCCGGTATGGATCGGTTCCCGGAATCACGTGTTCCCGCAGCCTCCAGGCACGGGGGCCGACTCATTTCCCGGCGGGGAGCCGGGCAGGAGGAGGCATGTCCATAGATTTTTCCGTCACCACTATGAGCCAGATGGCCGGAGGCGCAACCGCGTCGGCGGCGAGCTCTCTCGCCACGGGCTCACTCATGGGGAACGCCGCCGCGCAGGTGGAAGACCCCATGTCGCTGCTCGCCGATGCGGCCGAAGAACTGACCTTTGCGGCTGACACCACTGACGAATACGAACTTGAGGACCGCAAGGAGCGGGAACGCGCTGAAAGCGCCTATGCCGAGCGCGTCAAGCTCTATCAGGATCTCATGCATGAGGCGGGCAAGTCGCAGAACATCGATCGCCTGAAGGACAGCCTGCGCGCCCGCGAAGGCCGGGAAAAGGCCTCACGGGAGGCGCTTTACCGCTTTCCGGACCCGAGCGACGCCTATGCCGCCCTTTCCGAGGCGCTTGACGCCTTTTCGGATGATCCGTCCGTTGATCCTTCCGTTATTGAAGATATCCGGCAAGGGCTCGCCGAACTCGAAGCCGAACACGGCCCGCAGATCCGTTCGGGCATCCAAGGCGCGCTCGCCGCTGCCGGATATCCCGAACTGGACAGCGCGGACGGCCTGCGCGACCTGTACCGCCAGACCGTCTGCGACTTTACGGACGTCAACGCCGCCTTCACCCACATCCACGAGAAATACGGCGATGTGGGCTTCGGCAAGGCGATGGATTTCCTTTTCAACGCGCTGGGCAACGACCTCGCCACGGACGTACCGAGCATGGAAACCACCCATCTCGAAAGCGTCCACGCCACCCTCGAACAGGTGCGTCTCCTGCAAAGCACGCATGTCCAGTGCGAACGCCTGCTCCAGCGCTGGCAGGATGTCCACGGGGTCCAATGCGGGCTTGCTCCGATGGAGTTGCTCGGCGATTTGGTTGACCTGCGCAAAGAACATTTCCTCGGAGCCATGCAGATCGATCGCATTGCCTCCAAGGCCAAGGCCCCGGATATCGAACGCGAAGTGCTGTTCCTTCAGGAACTCCTGAATATGGCCCGCAACCTGCCCGTCCAGCTTTTCGACGGCGAACAAGGCCGCATGAAGGTCATCGACGCCGTACAGGAATCCGTGGACGCCGCCATCCGGCGTGAAGACGAATACCTCGCCAGTTTGGGAGACGCGTGATGATCGAACGTGAAATCGCCGAATTCGGCAGACGCATGGGTATGCCCGCCTTTTCCCTTTCCCCTGCGGGGCTCGCCGCGCTCGACGTGGAGCGCCTCGGGCGGCTCCATCTGGAGCTTGCCGAAAACGCCGGGGAGCGTGAGCTGCTCGTCTACCTCGCGCGGGCCGTGCCGGAGTATGACGTGAAAGCCCCACGCCGCGTGCTCGAGCGCTGCCATTACCGGCACGCCGATCCCATGCCGCTGTCCGGGGGGGTGCACAAGGGCAATATTGTCCTTCTCACCCGTTTCCCCGAACGGCAGGCGACGGCGGCGGGCATCGAAAGGGCCGTCCAGTTCCTCAGCGGCGTCATGGATACCGTCGCCAAAGCCTGATTCCGCAACCTCGGTTTTCTTTACCGGCAAAGGAGGACAGCCATGCCGAGCATCAACCTTCTGGATCCTTCCCTCGGCATCCAGACCATCATGGAGAGCCCGGCGGCAACGCGCGGCGGCATCCCCGAGGCGAGGCCCCTCGCCTCCAATGTCCTGCGCGAGGCCGGGCTTGAGGAACTGTATTCCCCGTGCAACGCGCACCACCTCGTGGAGCAGGCGCTCTGCCCGGATGCGGGCGACGGCGACATCCTCCGCCCGGAGGTGTTTTCCGGCAACCTCGCGGGATGCCTGGAAGCCTTGAAGGATTCCGATGATCCCGCCGTCCGGGCGCTGGCCGACGGCGAACTGGCCCCGCTGCTTCAAAACAAGGAACTCCTCAACGCCTACATGGGCCTGATGATAGGGGGTTAAGGTGGCGCTTACGCAGGAACAGCGCAACACTCTGTCCATTCTGGGATATCTGTATTACCGCATGGGGCGTCTGGACAATGCCGCCACGGTCTTCGCGGCGCTGGACAAGCTCGCCCCCGAAGGTATGGACGCCATTTCCCGGAGGGCCGCCGCCACGCTCGCGGCCATTGAAACGGATCGCGGCAATGCCGAAAAAGCCCTCCAGCTGCTGCACCGGGTCATGGACGGGCAAACCCTCTCCACCCGCCATGCCGCCCTGCACCTGCTCCGGGCACGCGCGCTCTGGCAGCAGGGGCGCAAGGATGAAGCGAGGGCCGCAGTCAACGAATACCTGTACCTCGCCGGCAACAGCCCGTCCGCGCAAGCGCTGGCCGAGCCCCCCTTCAACAGCATGGGCAAACGCGTATGAGCCTGTTCACCACGGCCCGTTCCGCCGTCGGCGTGGTCACGCGCCACAACGACATCAACATCGTCTTCCTGCTCGTCACCGTCATCGCGCTGATGATCATCCCGCTGCCCACGCCGGTGGTGGATACGCTCATCGGCGTGAACATGGCCCTGTCCTTCACCATCCTGATGATGACCATGTACGTGCGGACGGTGCTGGACTTCTCGGTCTTTCCCACGCTGCTCCTGTTCACCACCCTGTTCCGGGTGGGCCTCAACATCACGACCACGCGCCTCATCCTGCTTCAGGCGGACGCGGGCGAAATCATCTTCACGTTCGGCGAATTCGCCCTTGGCGGCAACTTTGTGGTCGGCGCGGTGGTCTTCCTCATCCTGACCATCGTGCAGTTCCTCGTCATAGCCAAAGGCGCGGAGCGCGTGGCCGAAGTCGGGGCGCGTTTCACCCTCGACGCCATGCCCGGCAAGCAGATGTCCATCGACGCCGACATGCGCGCCGGGGTCATCGACATGGAGGAAGCGCAGCGCCGCCGCGAGCGCATCAGTCAGGAAAGCCAGATGTACGGCGCCATGGACGGCGCCATGAAGTTCGTAAAAGGCGACTCCATCGCCGGGATGATCATCGCCGTCGTGAATATCGTGGGCGGCACGATCATCGGCATCACCCAGAACGGCATGACCGCCGGGGACGCCCTGCACACCTACGGCATCCTCACCATCGGCGACGGGCTGGTATCCCAGATCCCCTCGCTGCTCATCTCCATTTCGGCGGGCATCCTGATCACCCGCACCGGCGATTCCGACGACAACGTGGGCTCGCAGATCGGCCTCCAGATATTCGCCCAGCCCAAGGCGCTGCTCATGGCGGGCGGGCTGGTGTTCCTCTTCGCCCTCATCCCCGGCTTCCCCAAGCCGCAATTGTTCACGCTGGCGGCCCTCCTCGGCGGGCTCGGCTATGTGCTCAAGCGCGTCAACGAAACCCCGCAGGCCCCGGACGCCAAAGAGGAACTCTCCAAGTCGCTCACGCCCACGGCCCGCCCCAAGTCCCGCCCCGGCGCGGCGCGGGACGAGTTCGCGCCCACCGTGCCCATCATCCTCGATATCTCGGAGGACATGGGCGCATCCCTCGATTACGCTTCGCTCAATGAGGAGCTGGCGAACCTGCGCCGCGCGCTCTATTTCGATCTCGGCGTGCCCTTCCCCGGCATCAACATCCGGCCCAACCCCGGCCTGCCGGAGCTTTCCTACGTCCTGAACGTCAACGAAATCCCCATGTCGCGGGGGAAACTCGAAAAAGGCATGGTCCTCGCCCGCGATACCAGCGAAAACCTGTCCATGCTTGGCGTGGAATTCAAGCTCGGTGAACGGTTCCTGCCCGACGTCGAGCCCCTCTGGGTCCCCGAGTCCAAGACCGCGTCGCTGGAGCGCGTGGGCATCAGCATCATGAACCATGCGCGCATCCTCGCCTACCACCTTTCGCTGCTGCTCGCCCGGCACGCCTCATCGTTCCTCGGTATGCAGGAATCCAAGTACCTGCTCGACAAGATGGAGGAACGCGCCCCCGATCTGGTCCGCGAAGCCACCCGCCTGCTGCCCACGCAGCGTATTGCGGAAATCTTCCAGCGGCTGGTGCAGGAGCAGATATCCATCCGCGACCTGCGGAGCATCCTTGAAGCGCTCATCGAGTGGAGCCCCAAGGAAAAGGATACCGTCATGCTCACCGAGTACGTCCGCAGCGCCCTGAAGCGCCAGATCAGCTACATGTATTCGAAGGGGCAGAACATGCTGCCCGCGATCCTGCTGGACCCCTCGGTCGAGGAGACGATCCGCAAGGCCATCCGGCAGACCTCGGCGGGCGCGTTCCTTGCGCTTGATCCCGATACGACGCAGCGGTTCCTGCGCGCCGTGACCGAGTCCGCCGGGAAGTACACGGCCAACACGCAGAAGCCGGTACTCATGGCTTCCATGGACATCCGGCGGTATGTGCGCAGGCTTATCGAGGGCGAGCATTACGGCCTGCCCGTTGTTTCGTACCAAGAGGTCACGCCCGAGATTTCGATCCAGCCCGTCAGCAGGATCAGGTTGTAGAGAGAATCGGGTGAGGGGAAAGGATCTCCTTTCCCCTCACCCGTACCCCTCCCCCTATCCCCCAAAACTTTTTGACTGGTGGGGAGGCCGCATGGCGGGAGTCCCGTCGGCGGAATCCCCGCGCCGGACAGCACTATGGAATCAGCCGCCATCGATTACGCCATGAAAGCGCTCTATCTGGTGCTCATGTTGTCGATGCCGCCCATCATCGTGGCCTCGCTCATCGGCATCCTGTTGAGCCTCATTCAGGCGATCACCCAGTTGCAGGAACAGACGCTGACCTTCGGCGTCAAGCTGCTGGCCGTGGTCCTGACCCTCTTCATCATGGGGGGCTGGCTCAGCGGCGAAATTCTCCGTTACGCCGACGATATTTTCAGCCGTTTTTATATGATACGCTGATTGGGCGAGGGCCGGGGAAAGCCCGGGACGAAGAATGCGGCAAGAACACGAGGAGGCCAACGGCATCGCCGGACGGCACGTTGCAGAGCGGCCGGCATCCTCCACGGAGGCTTCATTTGGATTATCAGGCACTGTTCAACGAACTGCACCTTTTCGAGCAACTGCTGGCGCTGCTGGTGGGGATGCCCCGGCTGTTCATGCTCGTGCAGGTGGCCCCGTTCATGGGCGGGAACATCCTCACGGGGCAGTTGCGGACCACCGTGGTTTTTGCCTGTTATCTCATACTGCACCCCGCCATCGTCGCCAGCCTCCCCGAAACGCAGGGCCTCTCCCCCTCCACGTTCGCCCTGTACGGGGCCATCCTTGTCAAAGAAACGCTCATCGGGATGCTTCTCGGCTACCTGTCCGGCATGTTGTTCTGGACCATCCAGTGCGCGGGCTTCTTCATCGACAACCAGCGCGGCGCGTCCATGGCGGAAGGGGCCGATCCGCTGTCCGGCGAACAGACTTCGCCGCTCGGCTCGTTCTTTTTCCAGAGTGCCGTCTACCTGTTTTTTTCCACCGGCGCATTCCTCGCCCTGCTTGGCGTGGTTTACGCCTCTTACGAAATCTGGCCGGTCACGCAGCTCATCCCGCTCAGCGTGTTTAAGGACATCAACCTGCCGTTGTTCTTCGCCGGGCGCGTGAGCTGGCTTCTGCTCATGATGCTTCTGCTTTCCGGCCCCATCGTGGTGGCCTGCCTGCTCACCGACGTTTCGCTCGGGCTCATCAACCGCTTCGCTTCGCAGCTCAACGTGTACGTGCTTGCCATGCCCATCAAGAGCGGCGTCGCGGCTTTTCTGATGCTGTTCTATTTCATGATGCTGCTGTCGAACGCGACAGGATTGTTCGATGGGGTCAAGGCCGATTTCGAGCAGCTCAGGAGGCTGTTGCCGTGAGCGACAAAACCGAACAGCCAACACCGAAACGCCTCCGCGAATCGCGCGAGAAAGGGGATGTGTGCAAAAGCCAGGACGTGCCGTCGGCCCTGACCGTGCTCGCCTTGTCCGTCTATATTGTCGTGATGGGGGGGCATCTGCTGGAATCGCTGCTGGCGATGATGGAGCTTCCCATGAAGCTGCTGTCCACGCCCTACGCCGAGGCCGCGCCGCGCGCCGCCGAAGCCACGTTCCACGTAGCTGTTTCTATCGTCGCCCCGCTCGTCGGCCTCGTCATGGCCGTGGCCCTCGTCGCCAACCTCGGACAGGTGGGCATACTGTTCGCCTTCAAGGGAGCCATGCCCAAGCTCGAAAACGTAAGCCCGTCCAAATGGTTCCAGAAGGTTTTCTCCATGAAGAACCTTGTGGAGTTCCTCAAGAACATCATCAAGGTGACGGTGCTCGGCGTTACTGTCTGGGTTGTCATGCGGGATCATCTGCCGACGCTGTTCGCCATCCAGCGGGGGACGATCTGGACCATGTGGGAAGTCCTCGGGATGGCTGTCAAAGACCTGTTGCTCATGGCGGCGGGCGTCTTCTGCGTCATCGCCGCCGTGGACTATCTTTTTCAGAAATGGCAGTACACCAAGAACCATATGATGTCGAAAGATGAAGTCAAACGGGAGTACAAGGAGATGGAGGGCGACCCGCAGGTGAAGGGCAAGCGCAAACAGCTCCATCAGGAAATGCTCTCCCAAAACGCGCTGGGCAACGTGCGCAAAGCGAAGGTGCTCGTGACCAACCCGACCCATTACGCCGTGGCGCTGGATTACGAAAAGGACAGGACGCCGCTCCCGGTTATCCTTGCCAAGGGCGAAGGGTTCCTCGCCCAGCGCATGATACGGGTGGCGCAGGAAGAAGGCATCCCGATCATGCGGAATGTGCCGCTGGCCCGCAGCCTTTTTGAAAACGGGACGGAAAACGCCTACATCCCCAAGGATCTCATTGGCCCGGTGGCCGAAGTACTGCGCTGGGTGCAGTCCCTCCAGCGGCAATGACGAACGCACAGGAAACGAACGTGAAGCAAGAACCTCTCTCCGAACAGGCGTTTCTGGATACCCTGATCAACCTTTGCGACGATCTGGCTTGGGGCCGCCCCGCCAGCGAGGACAGGCTGTTCGCCCTCACCAAGGAAGGCGCGGGCCCAAAGAATTATGTCCGGCTCGCGGAAGCCTTCGGTATGATGCTGGTCAAGGTGGAAAGCCGGGAGTACCACCGCTCACAGCTCATTGCGGATCTGAAAACCCGCAACGCCGAGCTGGAGGAAGCGCACAGGCTCCTCGCCGAGCGCAACACGCATCTGATGCGGACCATTCAGGAAAACTACCAGACCAAGAAGATCGTGGGCCAATGCGAGGCCATGCGGAAGGTCATTCAGCTTGCCCTGACCATCGCCCGCCGCCCCATCAATACGCTTATCCTCGGCCCCACTGGGGCTGGGAAAGAAGTCATCGCCAAGGCGATCCATTTCAACTCGCCCCGGCGCGAAGGGCCGTTCGTAGCGGTCAACTGCACGGCCATCCCCGACTCGCTGTTTGAAAGCGAGATGTTCGGCATCGAAAAAGGCATCGCCACGGGCGTCAACGCGCGTAAGGGCCTCATTGAGGAAGCTTCGGGGGGCACGTTGTTTCTCGACGAGCTGGCGGACATGACCTTGCCCAATCAGGCCAAGCTGCTCCGGGTTTTGGAGGAGCGCGAAGTCCTGCGCGTGGGCAGTTCCAAACCCGTGAGCGTGGACATCAAGCTCATCGCCGCCACCAATGCCAATCTGGAAGAAGCCGTCCGCAAGGGCAACTTTCGGGAAGATCTCTATTACCGCATCAATGTGGCGGAAATCAGGGTTCCTCCCCTGCGAGATCGCGGAGATGACATCCTTTTGCTGGCACAGCTTTTTCTTGAGCGCCATTGCGCCTATATGGGACGGCCCCGGCTTTCGCTCTCTCCCGCCGTGTGCAGGCAGCTTCTGCAATACGGCTGGCCCGGTAATGTGCGGGAATTGAATAACGAAATGGAACGCGCCGCCTCTCTGACGATCGGCAACCGTGTGGAGCTTTCCGATCTCTCCACGCGTATCGTGCCGGATGAAGTCAGATGCCACCTTCTCGAGACGGAACCGCTCATCAGCCGGGATGGGGCAGATACCCCTCGGGAGGAAACGCCAACGGCGCAGAACTACAACCTGCAAGAAATGGAGCGCAAACTCATCCTTGATGTGCTGAACAAAACCGGCGGCAACAAGAGCAAAGCCGCGGAACTGCTTGGCATCACACGGGAAGGACTCCGGAAAAAACTCCTGCGCATGGGCATCAACGACAAAGAACTCCCCCACGACGACGGCAAGGCTTGACATTCACCGGCCAGAACACCTAAAACAACACGTCCCTAACGCGCGCCCGTAGCTCAGTCGGATAGAGCGACAGCCTCCTAAGCTGTAGGCCGCAGGTTCGATTCCTGCCGGGCGCACCAGAATTATATCAGGACGTTACATGTAAAAGCATGTGGCGTCCTGTTCTTGTTTTTGTCTCCCTTTCTTCCTTTTGTCACCCGTCTGTCACCCATATGCATGGTCTGTCCCCTTGTGGAATGGCCGCCTTTTCTTGCGTCCGCCTTTCCTTTCACCTTCTGACATGCGTTTGGTTTGGCGCGCCCGCGTTGTCCTTCGCTCAACGACAAGGCTATGGCCGCGTCACGAACCGGCGGTCAAGTCACTATGCGGGCGCATCCGTTCAGGGCGAAGCCCTGTCTTTGGGGCGCGCCCCCGCGTCCCCCCGCACCCCCTTCTTAAAAAGACAAGTCAAACTGTCCTGGGCAGGTACCCCCCATAGGTACTTCCGGGCACCCCCCTGGTGAGGGTCGGAAAGCGAGTCGCAAGGAGTCGGGGATTTTTTGGGTTTATTTTGGTGGGAAAATGGGAACCAACCCAGTGAAATACATGCATAAGTCGTCATAATGGACCTCGCAGCATCGGGCGGCGAGACTCGGAGGAAAAATGGCTGAAACTGACCAATCGGCCTTGGATAAAATGGCGGCCCGGGTGGGCCAAAAGGTTACCGCCGAAAAGGCAGAACTTGAAAACGCGCCGTCCAAAGACATCATCACGCCGGATTTTGTGAAACGGTGCGCCTCATATGCGGAAAAGGGGGACGGCATTCTTCATAGCGCATTACTCCGGGACCGCCTTGTGTACGTCCCGGAAAACAAGACATGGTTTCATTGGACCGGCCAGCACTGGGAAAGCACCCACGTTCACCGGGTAGAAGCTTCCGTGGATGAAGTGGGGGCCAAGTATCGGGAACTTGCCGTCCATTATGAAAAAATGGCCCGCGAAGCGAAAGACGCCGGGGACAAGGAACAGGGGGGCCGCCTCGATGCGGTGGCCGAAAAAATGAGAAATCGAGCCAGTTACTTGAATAGTTCTCGGGGTGTGAATGCCTGCATCAAATTCACTTTGGCCAATGAGAAACCCCTTATCACCAAGCCCGATGTATGGGACTCGGACCCCTGGTTGTTGGGGGTTCAAAACGGGGTGGTGGATTTGCGTACCGGGGAAATGCGCCCGGGGCGGCCAGCCGATTATATGCGCCGCTCTTGCCCTGTGACTTGGTCATCTATCGAGGGAAAATGTCCGGTGTGGGAAAAGACCCTGTCCGAAATTTTGGGAGCCTATGACGGATTGATTGACTATTGGCAAAAAGTTCTAGGGTACGCAATCACGGGTCTGTCTTCCGAACCCTTGTTCCTCATGTTGTACGGGGACCGCGGGAGGAACGGAAAAACGGTCATCATGGAAACCATGAAAAAAATATTGGGGCCGTATATGGGACCTATTCCGGCGGAAATGCTGCTGGACCGCAATGTGCCAAAAGACCCTGACTCCGCGTCGCCCACCATTATGAATTTGAACGGACTCCGCATCGTGTGGGCATCGGAGACGAATGAAAACCGGCGTTTCTCCACAAGCCAAGTCAAGTTGTTATCCGGCTCCGACAGTCTGACCGGGCGTTACTTGTGGGACAAAGAGAACACGGAGTTTCGTCCTACCCACACCCTGTTTTTGCTGACTAACTTTTTACCCCATGCGCCGGCGCATGACACGGCATTTTGGGAACGTCTTAAACTTATCAATTTTCCTTATCGCTTTGTTGACCAACCTAAAGATGAATTTGATAGAAAGCGAAATCCAAAACTAGAACAGGAACTTGAAGAAGAACTTCCGGGAATACTTGCTTGGCTGGTGCGTGGGTGCCTCAAATACCAAAAAGAAGGACTTATCCCGCCGCAATGTATCCTTGCAAATACTGCGGAATACCGTGTTGAAGAAGATGACATGCAAGTATTTATTGATTTTTGTCTTGAAAAGACAACAGAAGATGACCGTATAAATGCAACTGAGCTATATGAAATTTATAAAGAATGGTTCAAAAAGTATGTTCACCCAAAGAATATTCCCAAAATGAGCACGTTTGGACGCCAACTATCTATGAAAATAAAAAAAGAAAAAGTTGGCGGGCTTACATACTACTTTGGTTATGTGTTGAGTGATGAAGCTATCAAACTGCGTCCCGCATCGGGGCTAGGAAAGTAGGACACTAGGACTTTGACAGGACGCTTTTAGAAAGGGGGTCCTGCTGTAAATGTCATTTATGACAACAGGATAACTGTATCAGGACAGAAGGACAGATTACCGAAAGGGCTAACGCGTAAACGCGTATATTTATTTTTGCACATTCTCCCGCGCGTTTATCCTACTGTCCTGTTTTTATAAAAAATGAATAAATATAAGAAGATAAAATCAGGATACCAAGAAAATAAACTGTCCTGATTGTGTCCTGATTGTCCTGCTACGGCCTGTATGCGTCAAAGGAGCTTACAAAATGCCAGCTAACATCCTTGACTTGTTCATAGAAAGGGGCCTCAAGCCGGTCAAAAAAACGGCCAAGGAATGGGCGTCCCCGTGCCCCATATGCGGGGGGACGGACCGGTGCAATATTTGGCCGGATTCTCAAGACGGCCGGGGCTATTTCTGGTGTCGGCAATGCGGCCAGAAGGGGGACGGCATCCAATTTTTACGGGACGTGGAGGGGATGTCTTATTGGGACGCCTGCGAACGCATGGGGGTGGAACGTGCGGCCAATTTGACAGCCCCTTCGTTGCACACGGAAAAAGCGGTGGAAGCGTTCGAGGCCATTCCCAGGACGGACCTAGACGCGGACGGGGTGGACGTCATGAAGTGGCGTTCCAAGGCTTCGGCTTTTGTGGCCTGGGCGCATCAACACCTTTTGAACACCCCTTCCCAGTTGGCTTGGCTTGCGGCGCGCGGCTTGGACCAAACGGCGGTGAAAAAATATCGTTTGGGATACTGCCCCGGCGAGAAGGGGAAAAACTGTCTTATCCGGCCGCGGTCCGTGTGGGGGCTTCCGCCGGCGTTGAAAGAAGACGGCAAGGAAAAACGCCTGTGGCTTCCGCGGGGAATCGTCATTCCTCAACTCGTGCCGGATGGTGACGGCGTCGCGGTACATAGAATCCGCATCCGCCGTTTGGACAAAGACCGCGAAGAATTCCGGCCAAAGCATAAATATCATGTCGTGGAAGGCAGTTCCATGGATGTTCTTTGTTTGCCCTGTTCCATGCCCATGCACGAAAGCGGCGGCCTGGTAGTGGTGACGGAATCCGAACTGGACGCCATGTTGCTGCATCATGTGGGCGGGGACATCTTCCATTGCGTTTCATCCATGACAAGCAATATTCGCCACCTTTCCCATGCCGCGTTTGACCTCATGTCCGAGGCGTTGTGCATTCTGGTTGCCTTGGACATAGACCGCGCCGGCGCGGACGGGTGGCCGCGGTGGCAAGCCACATTCCCCCGGTCAAAGCGGTGGCCGGTTCCTTCAGGTAAAGACCCGGGGGAAGCCTTCGCCCAAGGGGAAGACCTGCGGTTGTGGTTGGAAGCTGGCATCCCGCCCGGGGTGCGGATGATGATGCAAGAGACGGCCGAACCGGTCACCGCGGCGGCCGAAGCGCCGGAAGCGGCACCAGAAATTCCTCCGGATGTGCTGCGCTTTGCCGAAATGTGGAAAGGGAAGCCTATCACCTACACCCACATGAAAGACGAAAACGGCAATTGCACGGGGTGGTCATGGGACTACAACCGGCAATGGGCAAAGGACCACGGCGAAGAACTTCAAGAATTTTTACGATTTGAGAATCAAAGCCCGGACGTGTGGGAATGGTTGTCCGTTAACCCTGCGGAAAAAATAACGTCACAAAATTTTTTGTACTTTGAATATTGAGGTGGCCTGTGTTTGCTGATTTGGTCATAGAACAACGGGAAGTTTCCGTCCTGACGACATACACCCGAACCCTGAAAAAAAGGGATGACGCTATCCCCCGCATGATGGCGGCCATTCGGGAATTCGGCTTCCGGGTGCCGTTGCTGATTACCGGGGATAACTTGGTCATTGACGGGGAAGTCCGATTGGAAGCGGCGCGCGCCTTGGGCATGACTACGGTTCCGGTCATTGTGGCCGATGACTTGACACCCACCCAGGTGCGGACGTTCCGGCTTTCCGTGAACAGGTCCGCGACGTGGGCGGAATGGGACCAGGAAGAACTAAAACTGGAATTTGCGGAACTGCGCTTGGAAGACGTGGACTTGGCCACATCCGGCTTTCTGGACGCGGAATTGGACGCGCTGCTTCAAGGCACGGTGGCCGAGCACGAACGCCACCCGGACGAAGCGCCAGCCTTGCCGGAAATTGTTGTATCCTGTCCCGGTGACGTGTGGTTGCTTGGTCTGCATCGGGTCATGTGCGGGGATAGTACGTCCCCCGATGATGTGGATGTCCTTATGGACGGCGAGTCCTGTGATATGGTTTGGACTGACCCGCCCTATAACGTTGACTACAAGCGCCACCACCTAGGAAAAATCGAAAACGATAAATTATCACCGGAGGCGTTCGACGCTTTGTTGGCGGGCATCTTCCGGTCCGCTTGGGGAATTCTATGTGACGGCGGGGTCATATATGTGGCGCATCCTGACGGTTTCGGCCTGGTGTTCCGCCAAGCCTTCAAAGATACCGGCTTCCATTTGGCCAGTTGCCTTATCTGGCGAAAGAATGAAATCACCATCGGCCGTTGTGATTATCAATGGATGCACGAGCCTATTTTGTATGGCTGGAAGCCTACGGCTGCCCACCGGTGGTTTGGGGACCGGCGAAACCGGACCGTTTTGGAACAGTTCACCGGGGACGCTGTCGTCCAAATCGGAACCGATGAATGGCAGGTATCCACCGGGGACGTGGTGTTACGGATACGCGGCCGGGACGTGGCCGTGGAACGGATGGACACCACCATTCTGGAGATTCCCAAACCGCCGCGGTCCGATTTGCACCCAACCCAAAAGCCCGTGGCCCTGATTGAAAAAAATGTGGCCAACTCATGCCCCCGGGGCGGCCTTGTCGTTGACCTGTGCGGTGGCTCCGGGAGTACCCTTATAGCCTGTGACCGCTTGGGCCGACGCTGCAATCTCATGGATAAGGACCCCCGCTTTGTGGACACCTCGGTCCGGCGGTGGATGGAGCACACTGGGCGCACGGCCCTGCATGCCGTCACCGGAAAGCCCTTCCCTATGGAGGCGGCCCATGAGTGAACAGCTTATCGCCCTAGCGGAACAGTCCGCAGAAAATGACTTGGCCTTCCTTATCAAAGCCAAGGAAGACGCCAAAGGGCGCATGAAACAGAACATGACGCCGGAAAATGTGGCTGCCTTCAAAAAAGCCAAAGAAGCGGTGGAAGATGAATTGGCCCGGTTGAAGCAAAAGGGCCAACCCGGGGAAAATTCCGTCCGGGTGTTCAAGACCCAGTTGGACGCCGTGGCCTACCTGCAGGACGCCGGGTACACCGTTTCCAAGTCTACATTGAACCGGGCGGTCAAGGCCCGGAAGATTCCCCGGAACGCGCAAGGGTACTATGAAGAATCGGCCTTGCTGGCCTATGCTGCGGCCAATCTTACGCCAACGGCGCAAGCGGAAAATTCCGTCCTGGCCAGCGCCACCGCGGGCAAACTTTCGGCGGACGCCAAGTTGAAAGAGTACCAGGCGGAACGCACCCGGATGAAGATGGAGAAGGAACAGGGCTTGCTTATCTCCCGGGCCGCCCATGAAGACGATTTGGCCGCGCGCGCCCTGTTCTTCAAATCGGAAATTGAATCGTTCATCGTCCGAAAAGGTGGGGACCTTATCGCCCTGGTGGAAGGGAAAGAAGAACTTCTGCAGGAGCTTTATCACTGGTGGAACCGGGAAACCGAGGATTGGATGGACGCTTGGGATTCTGACCGGGAATTCTTGGCAAAGGAAGAGGACGAGTCCGCCCCGATGTTCCCGGTCCGCCCGGTGGATGACGAGGATTAGGTCATGGAACGCGTGTTGGCTTTTCACTTCACGGACGGAGAACGTCATATCTTCCGCAAACGCCCGCGGGTGCGCCTGTCGGACTGGGCGGCGTCAAACGTCATCGTCAAAGACGGTCCCTATGCCGGCGGCCGGTATCGCAAGGATGTGAACCCTTATTTGGTGGGTATCCTGGACACCTGGGCTTTGCCCTGGACGGAAGAAGTGGACGTGTGTGGTTCCGCGCAAACCGGCAAGAGCTTGGTCATCTTTATTGCGCTGTGTTACTGTGTGGACATGCGCCCCGGGCCGCGCATGCTGGCCATGCAGGATGATGACGCCATAGATAAAACCATGACCAACAAGTTGGTCCCCACGTTCCGCGCGTCTCCACCCGTCCGGTCCCTGCTTCGGAAAATCAAGTCCGCCAGCGTCACCTTCAAAGACGGGACATCCCTTCGCCTGGCATCGGCGCAAAGTCCGAGTCAGCGCGCTTCCATATCAATCCAAGATTTGTTCATAGATGAAGAGGCCCTTTATAAACAGATAACCGGCCAAGGCGTCCCCGTGCTGGAATTTTTGGAACGGACCCGGTCCTATGCCCACAAGAGGAAAGTCTTGCGGGTGTCAAAGCCCATCGGCGGCCCTGACTGCACCATTGTCCGGGCCGTTGCCGAAGAATGCGACGAAGTCCGTCACTATGAGGTCAAATGTCCGGCCTGCGGCTGGCCCCAAGTGATGACGGAAGACGGCTTGGCCCTGGCGGAAAAGACCACCAACCCGCAAGAAGTGGAGCGCCGGAAGCTTGGCCGTTATCGGTGCGTCAAATGCAAAGTGTCGTGGACGGATTACTTGCGGGACCGGGCCGTGTCCGCAGGCGAATGGAAAGCGGAAGAACCGGTCAACAAGCCGCGGAAAGTCGGCTTCCACCTGCCGGCCATTCTGTCCAGGACGGTATCCCTTTCGGAAATCGTGGCGGCCAAGATGCGGGCGGAAGCCACGGATTCCCCGCAAATGAAGCAGCAATACGCCAACGGCTATTGGGCGCGGCCTTTTGAAGCGGTGGAACAGGCCACCACGGAAGAACAAATTTTGGCGCGCCGGGACAAAACCCTTCCGCCCTTGACCGTGCCCGGGGACGTCGTGGCCCTGACCGCCGGGGTGGACGTGCAGAAACGCGGCTTCTGGTATGGCGTTTATGGTTGGCGTGCGGACCTTTCGTCCGTGCTTATCGACTATGGACGCTTGCCGGACTGGGATTCCGTCCATGCCTTGTTGTTTGAAACCCGGTACGACTATGAAAAGGATTGCCCGAAGACCGGCCAAAGCCTGGGCATCTGGCGGGCCGGCATCGACTCGGGCGGAACGCGGACGGATGAAGACGTTATATCCCGTACCGAGGAAGTATACCGTTTCGTCCGCCGGCATGGGGCCGGGCGCGTCTTCGCTTGCAAAGGTTCATCCCATGAAAGCCACGTTCCTGTCCGGGCAACCAACATTGACCGTTATCCCTCATCCCGCGTGCGGATACCCGGCGGCCTGTGGCTGTATATTCTGGATACTTTTTATTTCAAATCGTTGGTGTTCGCGCGTCTTCAGGAAGACGCGCGCCAGCCTATGACCCTGCATAGCAAGACGGGGGAAGACTTCGCGGTTCAAATGACGGCGGAACACCTGGTCCGGGACGCGTCCGGGAAACTCTTCTGGGTGCGGAAGCGGAAAAATAATCACCTTTTTGACTGTACGGTTATGGCCCACGCTTGCGTTGACGGGTCATGGTTGCCGTCTTTGCTCCAATTGCTGGAGCGGGAACGCCGCGTGGAAGAAGAAGCCAAGCGCCCCAAATCGTCCGAACCGCCGTCGGCGTCGGACCGGCGCATGCCTTCCCGCATCCTTCCCGGCCGGCGTCCGCTTCCGGGCCATGCCCGCGGCGGTTCGGAATTCTAGGGGGACCCATGGGACGCCGGAACGCAAACCTTCCCTATGACCGCGCCGCCGACGGCCGCCGCCTGAAAGTGGCCGCGGCCGCCAAACGCTTGGAGTGTTCCCGGTCCTGGGTGTATGTGCTGATAACGCGCGGGGACCTGAAAGCCTTTCGCATCGGCACCAGGAAGGGTTTGCAGGTGACGGAAAAGAGCCTGGAAGCGTACATGGCCGCGCGGGCCGTGCCGGCGGAAGGGGAGGACGGCGTATAGTGGCTGATAATTTTGACTTTTCAAAATGGGTTGTTATCTTGAAAACAACATGGTAAGCGCAAACATGAACGGCAACGTGGAACGGCGAATTATCACCGAGGAAGACGTTCGCCGCGTGAATGACCGGCGTACCGGCAAACTCCCTCCTCTCATACTTTCCCCGGAAGATGAAGCTCTGTTCCGCCGAATCAAGCGGGTTGTCCGTCCCTTTGAGGAAAATCCGCGCGTCCGTTTTTTCTATCGGAAAACCCTAGAAGGTTCCTCGTAGGCAAAGGGAAGGTTTGGATAATAGAATGAAAAAGCGTTTGATTACTGTAGAAGATGTGCAGCGCGCCAATGACCGCCTTATGGGCAAGGCTTGCAAGGTTGTTTTATCTGCCGAAGATACCGCATTGTTTGAGCGGATACGGAGAACTCTTCCTATCATAAAAGATAGCCCGGAACTGCGCCAAAAATGGAAAAATTCTTTATAAATAAAAGAATTATTATGCCTATAGAACAATATTGCGGTGTACATGCTACATGTATGGAATATGCTCCAATAATAAAAGAAGAAGGTTTTAAACTAAGCCCTGAAGATCGTTATTTGGGGGCTGGAGTTTATTTTTATGATAAAGATAAAAATGGCGATAAATTTGCTGACATTCATAAGAACAACAAATTAAAGCATGGACGTTGTAAGGAAAATGACGTTGGTGTTATAATCAGCGCAAAAATATCAAGTACCAGTGAAAGGATTCTGGATTTAGAGGAAGAGGAATACGTTCGTGCATTGGAAAGCATAAAAGATGACTTTTGGGAAGAGTATGATAGTATAGCCATGTCTCACGAGGATAAAGAGAAGATATTGAACAGGAGGCGTACTAAATATTTGTTTTCTTTAATCCCAGAAGTCATTGAATCTATTGATTTCGTAAAGACGCCTCTTCCCTACAAAAAGAAAAAATATAGTAGCGGATTTGTCGTTTACAATACAGAATGTATAAGCGAAATCTCTTATTGAGGAGTACATGATGAACCCTGAAAAGAGACGGATTATACAGCAGAAACTGAAGGAATTTTTATCCATGTCGCCGGAAGAAAAACACGCCATTGATGAAAATTCCAAGTATGATGGTTTGTTCAGTATCATTCAGAAAATGAGTGATATTGTTGCGTCCAGCCATGAATACAAAATGTTTTTGGAAGACTGCAACAATATTCCTTTATTTCCTTTGGATATGGATGTCGATCGTAATTATAACGTGACATATCTCCCCAAGAGTGGTGTTGAAAAAACATATATTGACGGTGATTTTCCCCAGTATACAAACGAGGATTATGAATACTCATGGGCAGCATAATTTCTTCTTTACAATTCTTGTCCTTTAAAATTGACAAGATGTCTTTGGATGTAGCCAATACAACGCGTGTCCTTTTGAAAAGTTATTCTTCAAAGGATGATTGGTCTTTTTCTGTTGGGATAAGACATCCTTCATGCATTGTAGAAGAAAGAATGTATATTGGTGGTGTTGATATTAAGATGTTTGCTGGAAATAAAGATAATCCCGACGTCCAGCTACATGCTGGAATTGCTGGCGTCTTTAAAGTTGTAGGAAACGATATTCCTCCTGACAAAGAAGAAAGAGTTGCCAAAAATCAGATACCCGCGTTGCTTTCTCCCTATTTACGCGCGGCTATTACGGCAACGCTTGCTTCGGCTGGTTTCGGTGCAGTGGTTCTTCCTCTAATCAATTTCAATGCTTTGGCCGAAGAACAATTAAAGGATGTTGCCATTGAGCGCATTGACCATGAGGAAACGCCAACAGACCTTGAAGAAGAAATAGAATAGCCACGGGCGCGGTTCATGCCGCGCCTTTTTGTTGGCCGAAGAATGGAAACTTTCCCGCCAATTCGTCCGCCTGTTTCCAAATCAATATTTTTATAATATAAAAACAATATGTTTGCTCCATTGGAACGTGTAAAAAAATGGCCTGTTACACTGGGCCGATTACCCAATCAGGCCACCCGGTCCATGTCCGTCCCTTGTTGACAGGGGGAAGCCGGGCGAGGTACTAAAAAAGCCCCTAACTAACAGAGGCGTATCCGTCGCCTTTGCCGTGCCCCACACGGTGAAAAGAGCGGACTTTTCTATTCTTGCCTCCGCGCGCCTTTCGGGGCGTAGGTTCATATTAGGCAAGGCGACGTCCGGGAGTCCGTGAGGCCCCGGCGGCTCTGTTAGGCCGGGGAGCGTCGCCTTGCCTTTTTTTGTTCCCAACTCCCAAACTAACAGAGGTGCCTTATGTCCCATTCCGTCAACCTTTCCCGTCCGGCCCGTCTGTGCGGCGGCCGCATGCCCCTGGAACTGGTGGTCCGCAAGCTGGACCGCGCCGGCGAATCGTCCGCCCTGGCGGACCTGTTGGCCTTGGCTGTCCCCCTGTCCGTCCGCGTCTGGTGGACCATGCACGGAACGTCCTTGACGGTGGAGGTGGCCTGATGAACGCCTATCTTGCGCGCATGACGAAGAAAGAGCTTGTGGCCATGGTGGCGTCCCTCTCTTCCGCCCTGTCCGAAGGGAACCGCATCATTCAGGAGAAAAACGCCGTCATAGCGGAATTGCAACGGGAAGTGTGCCTTCAGGACGGCCGTTTGTCCGTGCTGAAAACGCGCGTCCGCGCCGCGGAGGCCGCCGCATGAAAAACGCCGGCCGGCCTGTGCGCCTGACTCGTTCGGAACTGGAAGCCGCGGTGGTTGACCTGCAGGAACGTTTGGACAAGACCTCTTGGAACCTGCATTGTAAGACCCTGGCGGCGGCTTGCTTGGAACAGGAAAACGGTATGCTTTCCCAAGAGAATACCCGCTTGCGGACCCGTCTTCGGGACACGCGGCGAAGATTTTTTTCAAAATCTTTTTTCCGTCAAGCATCATAACATAATCAAATAAAACAGATGATTGCCGGGGTACGCGTTGCCGTAACCCCGGCTTTTTTTGTCCCGTGCAAAAAAATACTTTTTTAAGCCTGTGCAACCCGTGGAAATTGCAGAGAAATTTTCAAAAAAAGCAACCCAGGGCATGTCCACATTGTCCACAGCGTCCATATTGTCCACAGCGTCAAGTGACGCAATTCCCCCCGCGCGGTATGTGATGCGAAACGGGCTTGGCGTTTCGCAAGCCCACAAGCGCGGGGGACCCCATGGCCGTATTCACGCGGGAGCAGAAAGCCCGGCAAATCGCCGTCTACCAGGAAGCCCTGGAAGCGGTGGCCGCAAACCAGGAATACAGGATTGGTTCGCGCACCTACAGGAGCGCGGACCTTGCGGAAATCCGGGCCACCCTGGATTGGCTTGACGCCCAACCAACCGTGGAAGACGCCCGGGCCGGAAAGGCCGGGCCGCGCTTCGCCACCATGTTGCCCAACCGTGGCCACGGGGGGTTCTGATGACCGGGGGCGTCAAGCTGCAAAACTGGGTGGACTCCATGGTGGGGTACTTCAACCCGATGGCCGGCGCGAGGCGTATGCAAGCCCGCTTTGCCATGGCTGCGGCTGCAAGTCTGGCGGACATCGTCCCCGGCGTGCGCCGCCGGTCCGCTTCGCGGGAAGGAACCTTGGCCAATTGGGGACCGCGCCGTCGGGACCGCTTCGCGGAAAACGCGGACCATGATTTGACCATGGCCCGCGCGGAATCCCTGGTGGAAAACGACGGCCACGCCACAAGCTGCATTGACGCCCTGGCCTTGAACGTGGCGGGGTCCGGTCTCGCGCCGCAATCCTACCCGGACGCCGAATTTTTGGGAATCTCCGACGAAGACGCCAGCGCCTTTGCCGATTCCGCCGAGGCCGCCTGGAAGCTTTGGTGCATGGAAGCGGACGCGTCCGGGGAAAACCATTTCAACGACATTCAGTATATGGCCGTCCGGTCCATGTTCGTGACCGGGGAGTTTTTGCACCTGCCCACCTGGTCCAATGAGTCCGGACGCTCTTTCGGCCTGTGCCTTCATGCCCTGCATCCCGCGCGCCTGCGGACGCCTTCGGACAAGATATCCTGTGCGTCCATTCGGAACGGGGTACAACTGGGACCGAACAACCGCCCCGAGGGGTATTGGATAGCCAACCCCACGGACGGCAAGCTTCTTTCCGGCCTGACCGCGAAAGACTTTCTTTACGTCCCCCGGAAGAAGGCCCACCGCTGGACCTGCTTTCATCAATTTCACGCCAACATGCCCGAACAGGTCCGGGGAATCTCCGTTCTGTCCCCGGCCATGAAGCAGTTCCGGGACCTCTCGGACTATGTGGACTATGAATTGGTGGGTGCGCTTATCGCCTCATCTCTGACCATCTTCATGGAAACGCCGGTGGACCCCATGGGGGGGAGTCTTTCCGGGGACAACGCGTCCGGGTCCGCATCCGGCTATCCCCTGGTTGTTGACCCGGGAATGATGGTCACCGGGCAACCCGGCCACAAGCCGCATATCATCACCAATTCACGCCCCGGCCCCACCTTTGACGCGTTTTACGAACGCATCTTGCGCGCCGCGGCCGCATCCACCGGCCAACCGTATGAAATGGTGGCCAAGGATTTTTCCAAGACCAACTATTCATCGGCCCGGGCGGCGCTGCTGGAAGTGTGGAAACTCCACACGTTGTTCCAGGACTGGTTCGTCCGCGGCTATCTCTATCGTCTATGGGGGATGGTTTTGGAGGAAGCCTGGTTGCGCGGCATGCTTGCCGTCCCGGCCGGCGCGCCGTCCTTCTATGATTCCCCCCTTGTCCGCCATGCTTGGCTTTCCGCCGTCTGGACGCGTCCGCCCCGCGGGCAAATCGACCCGGTGAAGGAACGCGAAGCGGAACAACTGGGCTTGGACAACTACACCGAAACGCGGACCGCGCTTTGCCATGCCCGCGGCATGGACTTCAAAACTCTGGCCATGACCCGCGCCCGGGAAAACCGCCTGATGGAAAAATTGAATCTGCAAGAGGCCCCGCGCGCCGGCGCGCCGGCTCCGGCCCCCAAGACCTACCCGTCCGACGACGGCCCCAAGGAAGACTAGTCATGCCGCTGTTGCCTGCAACCTGGGCGATTCATGAAGCCGCCTTTCAACCGTTGGTGGAAGACATCCAGAAAATACACGCCGAACCGTTGTCCCTGACGGACCGCGTTGTGGAAGACCCGGCGGCCCCTTCTTACGTCAACGACGGGGGCGTGGCCGTGGTGTCCGTGTCCGGGCCGCTATCGAAAAACGGCCTTCGCTTCTTCGGCCTGTCGCTTATGGAGTCCATGCGGGACACGGCTATGGCCGTGGAAGCCGCGGCCGAAGACCCCATGGTCAAGGCCATACTCCTGCGAGTGGATTCCCCCGGGGGGACCGTGGACGGCGTGGAAGAACTGGCGGGGGCCGTGGCGTCCGCGGCCGGAATGAAACCGCTTTACGCCTATGCGGACGGCCTCATGGCGTCCGCGGCCTATTGGGTGGCCTGCAACGCCCGGGAAATCGCCGCGCCGGCCACGGCGGAAATAGGGTCCATCGGCGTCATTCTGACGTGCCGGGACATCTCCCGCGCCCTGGAAAACCAGGGCGTCAAATACAACGTCATCACCGCTGGCAAATACAAGTCCGCCGGGCATCCTGCGGAACCCCTGACGGACGATATGCGGGGCTATCTGCAAGACAACGTGAACAAAACCTATGACCTGTTCCTTCGGGCGGTGGAACGCGGACGCGGCGTCACGCGGGACGCCGCCATGACCATGGCGGACGGACGGCTGTTCCTGGCTGAGGACGCCCTGCAGGTGGGGCTTATCGACCGGGTTTGTGGATTTGAAACCTTTATCGCGGACATCAAGGAGACATGCGCCATGACGCTGGAAGAACTGAAAGCAAAGCACGGGGAAGCCCTGGCTGCCTATCGGGCCGAAGTCCTGGAAACGGAACGCAACAGTCTGGCGGCCGCCGGCAAGGAAGCCTTGGCTGCGGAACGACAACGCATCATTGCCGTGGCCGGGGTGTTGTTCGGCGCTGATGCGGGCGCGTCCCTGCAAGCCATGGCGGAAGCCGGCTTGACTGCGGAACAGGTGGAAAAGGTCCGCGGCGCGTTGATTCCGTCCGGGTCCGCGGCCGCGCCCGGCAAGGATGACGGCCGGGACAACGCCCTTGCGGTCCTGGAAAAAGCCCACAAGCAAAGCGTGGCCCCTTTGTCCGGGGAAGAAGAGAAGAAGCCCGACTTCAACGCCTTGGTCAACGCCTGCATGGAAAAAGACAAATGTTCCCGCGCCAAGGCAATCCGCGCCATGGCCGTGGCCCATCCCGAAGAACACCAGGCATGGTTGAACGCCATGCAGAAGGAGAACGTCTGATGCCGTACATGGAAATATCCCGAAAATCGTTTGTGGCCGCCGGACCCATTCCCCAGGACGCCCTGGTCAAACTGACCCCGGCCGGCGTCGCCGTCTGCGGGGCCGAAGATGTCCCCATCGGCGTGACGGAAACCGGAGCGGTGGCCGCCGGGGACCATGTGGGGGTCCGCCTGCTGAACACCTGCGGCACCGTGGAGGTGAACGCCGCCGGCACCATTGCCCTGGGGGACAAGCTGTCCCCCGCCGCGAACGGGTCCGTGTCGGCCGCCACGGACGGCATCGTGGTGGGCTTGGCCCTGGCTGCGGCCACGGCCGGGGACGTTCTGGAAATCATGCCTACCGTTCCGCAACACAAGGCCACGGCCGCCGCGCCCGGCGCATAAGGAGAAACAACCATGCCCAAAGTGAGAAACAACACCGTTTTCCGTCCTGACCTGGGGACGATTGCCTACGAATACAGCTTGGAAGGGGCGTCCCTGGGATTCATCGGGCACCGGGTCTTGCCCGTCTTTGAAACCACGGAACAATCCGCGCAATATCCGGTCATCGTGGCCGAAGCTCTTTTGGAATCCGGGGACACCACCCGGTCCCCCAGGGCCGCCTATGCCCGCGGCGACTACGAGTTTGATTGGGCTGACTACAGTTGCCGTGAAAACGGGTGGGAAGAACCGCTGGACGATACGGAAGCGGCCCTTTTCCGCAATTACTTTGACGCCGAGGAAGTGGCCACCAAACGCGCAACTCTGATTGTCATGCGTTCCATGGAGCGGCGCGTGGCGGAAAAGGTCATGGACACCGGCGTGTTTTCCAACGGTGCCGTGGCCGCCGCGTGGAACAGTTACGCGGATGCGGACCCCCTGGCTGACGTCAACAAGGCCAAGGACCATTTCCGGGCGACGGTGGGCCTCAAACCCAACGCGCTGATTCTGGACGAAGACATTTTGAAGCATGTGTCCATGTGCCAGTCCGTTATGGAACGCGTGAAATACACGTCTCCCAACGCCATACGCGGGCAACTCACCCTTGAACAGTTGCAGGCGTATTTCGGCGTGGACCAAATCCTTGCGGCCGGTGCCGTGGTCAACAAGGCCAATCGGAAAAAGGAAAAGAACATCACCCCAATTTGGCCTGCGGACAAGGTCATGGTGGGGTGCGTTTCCTCCGGCGGCATGGATTTGAAGGAACCGAGCCTGGGGCGAACGTTCCTGTGGACCGAAGATTCCCCAGGCGTGATGACCGCTGAACAGTACCGGGAAGAGCAAACCCGATGCAACATTTATCGCGTCCGCCAGAACACGGACGAATGCATCACCTTTACCGGGGCCGGCTACATTCTGACCGGCGTCACCACCAAGGGGTAAGCCATGGCCACGTTTGACCCTGCATACGAGCGGGCTGCGGCCCCCGAGGGCGGCTGGTGTCATGTGTCCGGGGATGCCGGCGGGGAAACCTATGTGGGCATCACCCGGGTGTTTCACCCCGAGGCCGCCGTGTGGCCGCTCATCGACGCCCAAAAATCCCACTCCTCTTTCCGTCAGGGTGCCCTGGCTTTTTCCCGGCATTTGGCCACGTTGCCCGAGTTGGCCGCCGCGGTGAAGGAACATTACCGGGCCGAATGGTGGGACCGCATGGGCCTGGAACGCTTCCCCCAACGCGTGGCCAATGAAGTGTTTGAAGAGTCCGTCAACATGGGCCGCGCCGGGGCCGGGAAATATCTGCAACGGTTTTGCAACGCCTTCAATTATCAGAAGGTCAACGGCCAGGATTCCCGTTTGTTCGTTGACCTGGCGGAAGACGGCGCGGTGGGACCCAAAACGTTGGACGCCCTGGGCATCGTGCTGAAACGTCGGGTGGACGAAGACGCGGCCGTGCATGCTCTGAATTGCCTTCAGGGTGCACATTATCTCGGCATCGGCGCGAAGCGCCTTTCCCAACGCAAGTTTGTGGCCGGGTGGATGACCCGGACCCATGACGACTAACCCGGCCGAAGCCGGAAGGAGCACGCAATGGACGCGTTACAAGGGCTTTTGCCCGACACCTGGTTTTCCTGGCTGACGGCCGTAGTCGCCATATGCGCCATTATCACCACCCGCTTGCCCGCCCCCGGGGACAACTCGAACGCGGTCTATCGCCTGGCGTACCGGGTCATTCAATGGGTGGCGTTCAACCTGGGCAAAGCGAAAAACGCCCAGGACGTGGCCGCGCAAAAAACCATCCCCGACGATGGCAAGCGCTAGTTGGCCGGAACTGGTGGTGAGGTTGCTCAATGCGCTTTGGAATTTCTTTCTTTCCGTCCGCCGTTCGCAACGTGTCGATACTGTGCGCCGTGACCCTGGCGGTAACTGGGTGCGGAAGTTCGGCGGGGATGACCGGAGGAACTCTTCTTCCTCCGGTCCCCCGGACGCCGGGGGCGATAGTGACCAACGCCGCATGGGGCTTTGAAGACGCCAACGGCGAATGGAAGACGGAATCCGGAGAATGGGTCCACCTTCCCGCCGAAGATGCGGCCAACCTGTTCTTGTGGATAGAACACGCCGAGGGCTTATGAACAACTGTCAAAGATATTTGGAGGTCTTTGTCTGGCCTCTTGTAGTCCCGATTTTGATAGGCATTGGTTCTTCCACCCTGGTGGTGACGAAGCTGGAAGAACGCATGGCCAACGTGGAACGGAATATCACCCGCCATGAGGAAGAACTTTTGGCCATGCGGAAACGTGACGATGCCCAGGAAAACCGCATCACCCGCACGGAAAGCGTCCTGGACGGCCTGCAACGGGACACCACGGAAATAAAGGGGGACGTCAAAACTCTGTTGCGCGACGGAGGCCGGCCATGACGTTCAAGGAAAAAGTCAAACGGGACATCGGAAAAACCTTTCTGAATACCGGGCAACACGCCGAAGAAACGGAATTCATGGGCAACCAGGTGGAAGCCGTGGTGGACTATGAAGGAACGGACTTCACGGCCGAAGACCGGGAAGGCGTGGCCTTTGAAATGGTGGCGTTGTATCTGGACCGCGACAAATCCCCCGCGGCGCTGCATCCCGGGGCGGCCGTCTCGTTCAACGGGGAAATCTGGCACGTTCACAGTTCCACCCCGGAAGCGGGCATGCTGACCGTGCGCCTTTACAGGGAAATACCGGCATGAGGATTGTGGCGTTGGACATAGACGAAGCGGTGGTCAACCGCATGGCCGAGGCCGTGCAGCACATCGAAAAAGGCGCGGACGTCGCGTTGTCCCGGGCCATGGCCAAGACGCTGAATTCCTTGCGGGCCGAAGTCCAACGCGTGGCCCGCAAGACCTACACCGCCAAGCCGGCCAAGTTGTTTTCCTCGTTGTCCGTCCACAAGGGAAAAGGCCGCGGGCGGTTGGAAGTGACTGGGGAAAGGGGCTTGTCCCTCTATCACTTTTTGCCTTCTCCCAAGTCCCCGGGCGGGAAAAAGCCCCTTCGCGGCGTCACCACTAAAATATTGAAAGGCGGCCGACGTTCACCCCGCCAACATGACGGGCGAAGCAAACCCTTCATCATGCGGAAGCGCCAGGGCGGCTACGGCGTGTTCACCCGCGCCCTGGGGGCCGGAAAGCACGATTGGCAAAACATAGAAATGGAATGGGGGCCGTCCCCCATTCAGGCCCTGGGACGACCGGACGCGACCCGCGCCCTTCAGGACGCGACCCGGGAAAACTTCCTGAAATATTTTCAACATGAAGTGGATGTCCTGGCGGCGGGCATCGTCACCGTATCGGGGAGAAAATGAAAACGCATCTGCTTTTGCTTGCCTTGCAACGGTTCGTCAAGGCCGCGCTCGAAAGGGACGGCATCACGGCGGGCGTGTTCATGTACGCCCTTCCCGATGACGGCAAGGCCGCCACATTTCCCTTTGTTCTGCAACGCCTGGTCAAAGGCACTACGGATGAAAACGACAACGAAGACGTGGTGGCCCTGCATATCGGCGTGGAACAGTCCGCCGGCGATGATGACGCCGGCACCGTGGCCGCCGGAATCTGCGATACGCTCCGCTATGCCCTGTGGACTGCCCGCATTCTGGAAGACCGTTTCCAACTGGTGTTCCCCCTGGAAGTCCGCCAGCCGGACCCGGAAAAGAAAGAACACAATTTTCATATGATCAGCATGATTACCCGGTGGAATTACGTTCCCCCGGACCGGGCCTTGGGGCCTGACGTGTACAAAACGCCTTACGTTGCGGGCCGCAAGAACCGCGAGGAGGAATAAAAATGGCAAGTGGTTATCTGCACGGGGTTTATACCCGCGAAGTCCCCACGGAAGTGTTGCCGGCGCGGGTGGTGGACACCAACGTGGTGTTGGCCATTGGCACGGCCCCCGTCCACACGGCGGCCGCGGGCAGGAAACGGCCGGTCAACCTTCCGGTCCTGTGCTACAGTTATACGGAATTTGTGGAGTCTCTCGGCTGGTCCGACGATTGGGACGCCTATACGTTGTGCGAAGTGGCCGAATCCCATTTCGCCAAATATGGCGCGGCCCCCGTCGTGTGCGTCAACGTCTTTGACCCGGAGAAGCACACGGTCCCCGTGGAGGACGAAGAACAGACGTTCGGGGCGAAGGAAACCGTGACGTGCGCCAAGTCCCCGGTGTCCGGTCTGGTGGTGAAGAATGCCGAGGGCGCGACCACCTACGCGGAAGGAACGGACTACACCGTGGACATGGCCACCGGGGTCATCACCCGTATGGAAGACGGCACCATTCCCGCCGCGGCTCCGGTCAAACTGACCTACACGGCGGCGGACCCCGCGGCCGTGACCGCCGCGGACATCATTGGCGGGGTGGACGCCAAAACCCTGAAAAAAACCGGTCTGGAACTGGTGGACGAATGCTTCCCGCGCTTCCGTCTGGTGCCGGGCTGCATCCTGATTCCCAAATTCGGGGAACTGCCCGGCGTGGCTGTGGCGGCCGGGGCCAAAGCGCAAAGCGTCAACGGCCTGTTTCCCTCTCTTGCCCTGGTGGACCTGCCCACGGACAAGGTGGCCAGCGCGGCGGACGCCCCCGGCTACAAGGAAAAAAACAACCTGACGGACGGAACCATGGTTGTTTGCTGGCCGCGCATCAAGTTGGGGGACCGGCGTTACCACATTTCCACCCAGTTGGCCGGGCGCATTTCCCTGACGGACGATGACGCCGGCGGAACCCCGCATGAATCCCCGTCCAACAAACGGGCCTTGATGGACACGGCCGTGGCGGTGGACGCGGACGGAAACGAAACCGAAATATGGTATGACCTCAAAACCAACAATTATTTGAACGGCCAAGGCATTGTCACCGTCAACAACTTTGACGGCGGTTGGAAGTTTTGGGGGAACCGGACCGCGGTTTATCCCTCCAACACGGACCCCAAAGACGCCTTCATCCCGGTGCGCCGTTTTTTCAACTGGTATCAGTCCACCTTCATTTTGACATATTTTTCCAAGGTGGACGGCCCGGTGCGCCGCCGGTTCGTCAATACCATCATCAAAAGCGAAAACATCCGCCTTGACGGCTACGCCGCCCGGGAAGTCATCGGCGGCGGCCGCATCTCGTTTCTTGAAAAGGAAAACCCGGCCACGGACACCATTGACGGCCTGTTGCGCTTCCATCTGTGGATTGCGCCGCCCGTGCCCGGGCGCGCCATAGAGGGGATTTTTGAATTCGACCCGTCTTATCTGCAAACCCTCGCGGGGGATTAAGGAGCGCGCCCCATGAAATCGGAACAGACTATCGCCTATCGCGTTTATCGCGGCGGGGTGGACCTGCTCGGCGTGGCCACCGTGGAAATGCCGCAATTGCAATTCATCACGGAAACCATAACCGGCACCGGCGTGGCCGGCGAATACGAAAGCCCGGCCCTGGGCATGACCGGAAGCATGACGGCCAAGCTGTCTTGGGTGTCCCAAAGCAAGGAATTTTATCAACTCCTGGACAATGCGGAATCGCCGCTGTTTGAGCTTTACTCCTCCATTCAGCAATTGGACGAAACCACCGGCATCCGCCGGCCCGTTCCCCTGAAAGTGACCATGTTGTCCCCGGTCAAGACGTCCAGCCTTGGGAGCATGGAAACCGGCAAAAAACACGGCAATGAAACGGAACTGGAGGTCCTGCGCCTGGAAGTGGATTTGAACGGCGCGGAAATGCTGGTTTTGGACAAGTTGAACCTGATTTACCGGGTGCGCGGGAAAGACCAGCTTTCCGCTGTCCGCGAACATCTGGGACTTGAAAACTAAAGGAGCGCGCCATGGGCAAGGAAACCGTCGTTTTTGACAAACCGGTCATGGTGGCCGGCAAGCCGCTGGAAAAAGTGGTCATGGCCACGCCCACCATCGGAGTGGAAGAGGACGCCATGGACCTGGCCATAAGCCTGGGACGGGCAAAAAACCCCCTGACGTCTGAAATGTGCATGTTTTCCAAGCTGACCGGCATTCCCTATGACGCCCTGCGGACCCTGCCGTCCTATGAAATGGAGAAATTGCGCCGGGCCTATGACTACGTCAACGCCCCTTTGACGGCCCCGGTCCCCGAGACGCCTGGGACGCCGGCCGGGAATTGCGAAACCTCCGGACAGGCGTCTTGAGACTGGCGAAACTGTCCGGGTGGTCCCGCGGCGAAATACGCGCCATGACCGCCCGGGAATTTGAAGACTACCTTTCCCTTGCCGTGGAAGCGTTCCGGGATAAAGCGCCGGACCTGCTGGACGGCCTGTTGGGGGAATAGGGGGAAGATTCCATGGCCCGCGAACTTGAATTCAATATGACCCTTGGCGCGTCTTTGACGTCCGGCTTCCGCGGAAGCATGACGGCCGCTCAGGCGCGCATCCGGGGCTTGGGACAAGCCGTCCGGGCCATGGAATCTTCGGACACCGGAAAACTCGGCGCGCGCCTTGACGCCCAACGAAACAAAATCAAAAGCCTGAGCCGAAGCCTGCACGATGAAAAAAAGGCCCTGGCCGATATGCGGGCGCAAGCGGACGCGGCCGGCGGCGCGCACGGCGTTCTTGCCCAACAGATACGCCAATCCGAGCGCCGGGTGGAACAGTTACGCAATTCCTTGCGGACCGCGGCCCGGGCGCAAGCGGACAACGTGGTGCAAGCCACCCGGCAAAGCGGGTCACTGTCGCGGCTTCGCGCCGAGTATCGCGGTTTGGCTTCGGAAATAGACCGCACCCGCCGGCACCAGGAGCGGCTTTCCCGCATCATGGCGGCGCAAGAACGGGAACGGGCGCACCGCTCCAACCTCATGGGCCGGGGTCTGGCCACGGCCGCGGCGGCCGGGACCCTGGCCGTGCCGGTCAAGATGGCCATATCAGCCGAGGACACCTTCGCGGACCTCAAGAAAGTATTGCCGGACATGACGGACGAAGCCGTGGAACAAATTTTCCAGGACGCTCTGGCCTTGTCCGCCAAGACCGGCAAAAGCTTTGAGGACGTGGTGGCCATTATGACGGCCGGCGCGCAAGCGGGTCTTGGCAAGACCCGGGAAGAAATGTTGGCCGTCACCGAGCAATCCCTGCAAATGGCCGTGGCCTGGGGCGTGGGGGCTGACGAAGCCGGCAAGAGCCTGGCCACCTGGCAGGCCAGCATGAAGCTCACGTCCGCGGAATCCAAGTGTCTTGCGGACACCATCAATGTTTTGTCGGACAACATGAACGCGGAAGCGGGAGAAATAAACCGCATTGTCACCCGCATGGGGCCGTTGCTGAAAGAAATAGGCTTCAGCACGTCGGGAATCGCCGCCTACGGGGCCGCGTTCAAGGCTGCGGGCGCGGACGTGGAAGTCTGCGGCACCGCCCTGAAAAACATGACCAAAGTCATGTCCGCCGGTTCCGCGGGCCTGACCAAAGAGCGGCGCGGCATTTATGCCCAACTCCGCATTGACCCGGACACCCTGGCCAAACAAATGCAACAGGACGCCGAAGGGGCCACGCTTATGGTCCTGGAAGCCTTGAAGCGCGTGGCCCCGGAAGAACGCATGGGCTTGGCCACCCGTTTGTTCGGGGATGAATCCATCGGCGCAATCGCGCCCTTGCTCGGCAATATCGACCTGCTGAAAGACGCTTTGGTCACCGCCCAGGGTGAAGTGGATGGAAGCGTCTGGAAGGAATACCAGAACCGGATGTCCACCACGGCTTCGGCGGGGAACCGGCTGTTGGCCAAAATTCGGGGCCTGAGCATCGAAACGGGAAAGCGTCTTCTGCCGGCCACCAAAAAGACGTTTGACGCCCTGGGCCGGGGCGTGGACGTCATCCGCGGACTTGCGAGGGATTATCCCCGCCTGACCAATGCGGTCATCATCGGCACCGCCGCCCTGGTGGCCTTGTCCGTGGCGGGCCTGGCCGGGTCTTATGTTTTTTCCGGCCTGAAAAGCGCGTGGCTTGCCGGCCAATGGGCGTTGGCGGGCCTGGCCGGAACCCAAATCCGGGCCGCGGCGGCCCAACGGGCGCACACCCTGGCCAGTCTGACCTGGGGGGACGTCATGCGCGGCGGAAGAACGCGCATGAGCGGGCTTATCGGGGCGTTGAGCGCCTTCACCGGCATACAGCGAGGGGCGACTTTGGGGACCGTGCTGTTCACCACGGCGTCCAAAATTTGCGGCATTGCCAGCGGCATCCTTTCCGGCGGCATCCGGGCCGTGGGTTTGGCCTTCAAGTTCGCGTTCGGCCCCGTGGGCCTGCTTATTGCGGGCCTGGCCATGGGCGTGGGCCTGATTATCGACAACTGGGACAAGGTGGGACCGTATTTTCAGGCCGCATGGGATAACATCACCGGCATTTTCGCCGCGGCCTGGGAGTTCATCAAAGGCATTTGGGAGAAGATTACCGGCGCGGTGGAATCCATTTCCAAAGCGGTGGACGACATTCCCGTGGTGGGAAGCGCCAAACGCGGCTTGGGGGCCGCCTGGGATTGGGCCTTCGGCGACGATGAAGAGGAAGAGAAAAAGCCAGCGCCGTCCGCCCCGGCGGCGGAAGAAGTCCGCGGTCTTGCCGCGCCGTCCGCGTCCTCTTCGGCCCCGTCCATGCCTGCGGCGGCATTGTCCCGGGCCTCAAGCGCCGGTGCGTCCCTGGAACGTCTCCCCGATTATGGGGACGTCATGGCCGGCATGACTCTGTCCGGCGGTTCCGGCGCGCCGGAAGTCACCGTGCCCATGGCGTTTCAGGTGCAAGGGCTGGACATGAAGGTGTTCCGCCAGAAAATCGGGGAATGTCGCGGCGACTTTGAAAGCATTGTGCGGCGCGTGGTGGCCGACATGCAACACCAACAAGCGCGGGTGTCCTATGGCGGATAGAATCGTCAGAACCACGCAAGGCAAGGCGTGGGACCAATTGGCCCTGGAATCCGTCGGCACGGAAAAGCGCATGCCCGGCATTGTCAAGGGCAACCCGGAAGAAGCGGACGTGCTGTTGTTTTCCGGGGACGTTTCCGTGGCCGTTCCCACCGGCGCGCCGTCCGTGCCGACAACCGAAACCCTCCCGCCCTGGGAGCGCCCCGCGGGAGATGAATGATGCGGCGCGCCAGTCTGAGCCTTATCTACGAAGGCCGCGACATTTCAAAGGACATCGGCCCGGACCTGTGTTCGTTCACCTTTACGGACAAGGCGGACGGCGAGGCCGATGACGCGCAAGTGGTCATAAGCGACAGGAACAAACTGTGGCAGGGGTCCTGGTTGCCGTCTCACGGGCACACCATGCGCCCGACCATCGTTTGCGAAAACTGGTTCACGGACGGGGACCGTCTGTCATTGCCCTGCGGCACCTTTCAAGTGGACGAGGTGGAACTGGAAGCCGGGGAAACGGACAAAATCACGGTGAAGGGGATTCCGTCCGCCGTGAAAAGTTCCATCACCGGCCAGAAGAAAACTCGGGGATGGCAAGGAACGTCCCTGGAACAGGTGGCCAAAGACGTGGCCGGCAATGCCGGGCTTGGCGTCGTGTACCGCGGGGAAGCGGTGGCCCTGGGACGGGTGGACCAACGCCAGGAATCGGACCTGGCCTTCCTGCATCGGGTGGCCAACGAGCACGGGTGCCAATTGAAAGTGGCGGATGACAAAATCATCCTTTTTTCCGGCAAACAGGCGGACACCCTGGCCCCTCTGTCCCTGACCCGGGCGGACGGCGGAAGTTTCCGCGCCAAAAGGTCCACGGCCGGGGTCTACCAGGGAAGCCGCGTCGGCTACACGGACCCGGCCACGGGCAAGACCCACAAGGTGGAATACAAGCCGGAAGAAGCCCCCAAGACGGGCAAATATCTGGAATTGAACCAACGGGTGGAAAGTCTGCAACAGGCCCATCATGTGGCCCCGGCCGCCCTGCGTTCCAAAAACAAAAAAGAACGGACGGCGGAATGGTCAGGCATGGGGGACCCGCGCATGCGCGCCGGCATGACCGTGAACGTGTCCGGCTTCGGCAAGTTTGACGGCACATACACGGTCAAGGAGGCCACCCATACGGTGACCCCGGAAAGCTACACCACAAGCCTGAACCTGGAAGCGGCCCTTGGGTACTGACATGGACAATACGGAAGCTCTTTCGGATTTGTTGGCGCAATGTATCCGCGTCGGTTCCGTGACCGGCCGGGACCCCGGAAGAATGCGCCTGCAGGTGACCTGCCAAGACACGGTGACCGGTCCGTTTGTGAGTGACTGGCTTCAAATGCTGACCCCGCGTGCATCCCAGGATTGCCAATATGACCTTCCCGACGTCGGGGACCAGGTTTTGTGCCTGTTCCTTCCCCACGGACGGGAACAGGGTTTTGTCCTGGGGGCCATGTACGCCGCAAGCGCGCCGCCGGTGGCGGACGGGGACAAATTCCACCGCACCTTTCGGGACGGCACCGTGCTGGAATATGACCGCAAGGCCCACAAGCTGACCGGCGCGGTCAAAGGGGACGTGGACCTTGACGTGGAAAAGTCCGTCATCGTGCGGGCCGGGAAAGGCATATCCATGGAAACGCCCGCGTCCATCGCCTTGAAGGCCCCGCGCATCCATCTGGCGGGAAATCTGTCCCAGGAAGGATACGACGGCGGCTTGGCCACAAGCGAATTGCGCGGGGACTATATCGTGCGGGAAGGCGGCGTGGACGTCCCGGACAGAGACGTCACGGCGGGCGCGGTGTCCGTGCGCGGCCACATTCACCGGGACGTTGAATCGGGGTCCGGCGTTTCCGGCGCGCCGGTGGGGGGTGCGTAATGATTCCGGGAAGCATCGGAGACATTGAATTCACCGTATCGGAAAAGGAAGTCTTCACCTTCAAGACGCCCAACCGCAAACGGACCTTGTCGTTCGGGGAGCATGCCGTCATGGAGGGGGTTCCCCGCCTGCAACACACCGGGCGCAAGCTGGACACCCTGTCCCTGTCCATCGTGCTGGACGCCCTCTTGTCCGGCCTGCACAGCGTCAACGGCCGCCTGGACGCCCTTATGGCCATGGCGGAAACCGGGGAAGAACAAGCCCTGGTGTTCGGGAACGCCTACAAGGGGGAATGGGTCATCCTGGACATGGAATACACGGCCACCCTGATGGTGGGGGACGCCATTTTGCGCGCGGACGTGACCGTCAACCTTTCGGAGTACAATTGATGGAACTGACCGTGGACACCTCCATCCCGGCCCGCGTGGTCATCGGCGCCACGGGGCTGGCCCAACTGGCCCAGGAAATCCGCACCGTGCTTTCCACGCGCAAGGGGAGCGTTCCCCTTGACCGGGATTTCGGCTTGGACTGGAGCTTCCTGGACCGGCCCGTCACAACCCTGGGGCCGCGTTATGTGGCCGATGTCGCCCGAAGCCTGGAAAAATACGTTCCCCGGGTGAAAGTCGTGGAAGTGACCTTCAAGCGCGGGGACGAAGACGGGGACGGCGTCGTTCACCCCGTGGTCAAGGTGGCCATTCGCAAGGAGTTTGTTCATGACTTTGTCTAACCTGCCCGCGGTGTCCTTTGCGCCCGATGACGGCGCGTCCATTGAACGGGACATCCTGACCACTTTTGAACGCATTCAGAACGTGACCTTGTACCCCGGGGACCCGGAACGCCTGTTCCTGGAAGCCCTGGCCTATTGGGGAATCCTGTATTGCGGGCTTGTGGACCAGGCCGGACGCCAGAACCTGCTGGCATTCGCCACGGGCGCGCACCTGGACCACCTGGGGGCCTTCATGCACACCCCGCGCCTGGAAGCCACGGCCGCGGAATGCGTGTTGCGTTTCGTCGTCGGGGAAGTTTTGGATTTCGGCGTGGTCATCCCGGCTGGCACCCGGGCGGGCACCAAAGACGGCGGGGTCTACTTCGCCACCAGGGCCACGGCGGAAATCAAGCAGGGGACCGTGTCCGTGGACGTTCCGGCCGCGGCCACGGCAACCGGAAGCCTGGGCAACGGCCTGGTGGCCGGACAGGTCAATACCCTGGTGGACCCCGTGGCCTACGTCGTGAGCGTGGCCAACACCGGCATGACTATGGGCGGCGCGGAAACGGAAGAGGACGAGCATTACCGCGGGCGCATCCAATTGGCCCCGGAAGCCTTTTCGTGCGCCGGTTCCGAAGGGGCCTACCGGTATCACGTCATGGCCGTGCATCGGGACATTGCGGACGTGGCCGTCTGGAGTCCCACCCCCGGGCAAGTGGACATCCGGCCGATTATGGCCGGCGGGGAAATGCCGTCCGACGCCCTGTTGGAAAAAATACGGAACAAAGTATCCGCCAAGACCGTCCGGCCCCTGACGGACACGGTGACCGTGGCCGCGCCCGAGCCGGTCACCTTCAACGTGGCCGGGGGCTGGTATCTGCTGAAACGGGATTCCGCTTTGGCCGGGACCATCACCGCCGCGGTGGACGCCGCGGTGGAGGCGTATCGTAAATGGCAACGGTCCGTCCCCGGGCGGGACATCAACCCGGACGAATTGAGGCACCTGGTCAAAAAGGCCGGGGCGAAGCGGATTGTCCTGGAAGAACCCGTCTTCACCGCGTTGGCCAAACGCCAAATCGCCAGGGAAGGGGCCATTTCGTTCCGGTGCCTGGGGGTGGAAGATGTCTAAACGCATCCATGACACCCCCTTCCGGGAACTGGTTCCGCCGTCCATCCGCGACGACGCCACCATTGCGGCGTCGTCGGACGCCCTGGACGGCGTCTTGGCCCGCCTGGTGCGGGCTGTCCCCAACCTGTTGTTGTTTTCCCGCCTGGACCCGGCCCCGGGGCGGCTGTCTCCGCCTCTGCAACGCATCGTGGACGCATCGGGCGGCTTGAAACCATTGTCCGAAGAGGAATTGGAACTGCTGGCCTGGCAATTCCATGTTGACTTCCGGGAAGTGGCCACAACCAAGGAACAGTTGGCCGCCATGGTGCGGAACTCCATTCCCTGGCACCGCATCAAGGGCACCCCGGCCGGCATCACCGCGGCCCTGGACCTGTTCGGCATTGCGGCGGACGTGGAAGAAGACGGCCGGGGAAAACATTGGGCAACATACCAGCTTGGCCTGAAGGAAATCACGGACATGGACACCGTCCGCCTGGTGGTGTCCGTGGCCAACGAAATGGCCCCGGTCCGGTGCCGGCTGTTCCGCATGTACACGGAGACGTTCGACCTTCGGCCCATTATCGTGGACCGCGACCCCGTCCTGGGGGACGGGCTGTTGTCCTACTATTCCGGCGTCACCGTGCCGGGGGAAGACGCGGGCCAGGCATCCGATTTGGTGGTGTCGTTCGGGACGCGCCAAGCCTTTTTGGCCACCCCGTATTCCCCCGTGTCCATCGCTTCCGGCATCACCACCGGCCGCGGCGCAATCGCCCCGTACCTGGACGCCTTCACCCTGGGACGTTCCCGCCTGTCCCGGGACATCTACCCGCGCAACACGGGTTTTTCCGTAAGCGAACTTGTCAGTCTGACCTTTGCCACCCGGACAACGTCTTCCCATCCGTGGCGCGGGGCCTGGGACACGCGGCATTGGGAGGAATTTTCGCAATGGGACCGTCCCTTGCCGCAATGGTCCATGTACCGCCGGACCATTTCCAAGGTGCAATTGGTGCCGTCGTGGCCTGACGAAGACGCCGGCTCGGGTGGCGCGCCGCGGTCCGGCACCTTGGGAGACGTCAACGCCCGCCTGGGGCACGGGCCGCGCTACCGCCTGACGGATGCGCCGCCGGTGTTGGGATGTTTCCGGCTTTCCGCTTCTGACCTGCAGGTGCGTCTCGGGGTGGTGGAAGAGTGTTTCACCACCCGGGCGGCCGCCATGGCGCGGCCTCTGGAACACCCGGCCCCGGCGGCCGGGCACCTGTGCGTCACGGCGTTGGGCACCGTCCCCTTGCACCGGGGATTCTGGAACGGGCGTTGGGATGAAAGGACATGGAACGGCTACGTCTTTCCCCCGGCGAAAATCACAACCTACACCAAAGAATAAAGGAGGCTGCCCATGTTCACCATGGCAACCCTTACCAACTCGGGCCGCGCGGCCATGGCTCTGGCCGTCAGCCAAAGGCCCCTACATCTGGCCTGGGGGACCGGTGACCCCGCTTGGGATGACGACAACGCGGATTTGCCGTCCCTGGTGGAACGGGAGGCCCTGGTCCACGAAATCGGCCGGCGCGTTCCCGCGTCCATCGGCTTTGTGGTGCCGGACGAAACCAACGGGGACATTGTGGTCCCCACCGGGGTGAAGCCGGACGGAACGGTCATCGAGGCCCGTTATCGTCAGGTGGCCGGTCCCACGCCCCATTTGTACATCCGCACCAATTACGATTACGGGGACGCCTCCAATGCCACCATCCGGGAAATCGCCGTCTACATGGACACGGTGACCAAAGCCGGGTTGCCCCCCGGGCAACGTTACTTTTTGCCCGCGGACCTGGAATCCCCCGGCCTTATGCTGGCGGCGCAAATCATCAAGCCGTGCATCAACCGGTCCCCGGCCACCCGGCATTCCCTGGAATTCGTTTTGCCCATCTAGGAGCGCATCATGGAAAGAAACATCAATGTGGCGGACTACTACAACCGGTTCAAGGCCGCGGACAATTACAAGCGCGTTCTGTTCCGGGACGGCTATGTGCTGCAAGGCGCGGAATTGAACGAAATGCAGGACATGGGCGTGTATCGTTTGCGCGGCATTGCGGACGCGCTGTTCAAGGACGGGGACATTGTCAAAGACGCCCAAATTGCGGTGGACCCCGCAACCGGCGTTCTCAAAGCCCAAGCCGGCCAGGTCTATCTTGACGGGGAAGTCCGGGACATCCCCGCGGCCGCCTTCACCATCCCGGTGTCCGGGTCCGTTTCCGTGGGCGTCCGCCTGGTGGAAACGGTGGTGTCCGAACAGGAGGACGCCGGGTTGTACAATCCGGCGGCGGGGTCCCGCGGTGAAGGCGAGGCCGGCGCGTGGCGTTTGAAAGTGTCCGCCGTATGGGGCTTTGACGGGGACGGCAAAGACGGCTCTTTCTTCCCCGTTCATGTCGTGGATGACGGCATAGTGCGCGCCAAGGAACTGCCCCCCAACCTGGGGACGTACAATCAGGCGTTGGCGCAATATGACCGCGACAGTACCAAAGGCGGAAGCTATATCGTTTCGGGACTGACCGTTCGCAAAATGGAAGACGCGGGCAACGCCCAGGTTTACACCGTGGCCGAAGGCCGTGCGCGCGTGGCCGGATGTCCGGTTGACCTGCCCACCTCCCGCCGACTCGTGTACAATGCCGCGCCGGATTTGCGCCTTGTGGACACCGAGGTGCATTCCGCCGCCGGGGACCCCGTCCAACGCGTCACCGTGGCGCACCCGCCCATTTACAACATCACCCAGTTGCGGGCCACCCTGGAAAAAACCGTGTCCATGGTTCACGGGGCCTTTTCCGGCGCGGCCGACACCTTGCCGGACACGTCCGTGGTGGACATTCTGGAGTGCAAAATGGGTGACACCGTGTACGTCAAGGGAACGGACTACAAAAAGACCGGGGACGCGGTGGACTGGTCCCCGGCGGGAAACGAGCCTTCCCCGGGAAGCACCTATCAGGTCCGGTACACCTATGTGGCGGCCGTGGAACCGGAAAGTCCGGACCTGGACGGTTTTTCCCTGTCCGGCGTGGTGGGCGGCAGTTCCATCATGGTGTCGTACAATCAGGCGCTGCCGCGGGTTGACTGCCTGTGCCTGACGTCGGAAGGCGTTTTTTCCTGGGTCAAGGGCATTGCCGCGGAATTCAACCCCCGCACCCCGGCCATTCCGTCCGGCGCGTTGTCTTTGGCCACCATCCGGCAAACCTGGCGGCCTGACCGCGAAGTGAAAAACGACGGGCCGCGGGTCATGTCCTTTGAGGATTTTTACGCGCTGCAAAACCTGGTGGAATTCGCCCTGGAAGAAATCGCCCGGCAACGCCTGGAATCGGACGTGGCCACGCGTGAAGCCGGGGCCACCGTGGGCGTGTTCGTGGACCCTCTGTTGAACGACGAAGGCCGGGACCAGGGCATTGAACAGACGGCGGCGGTTGTGGACGGCGAGTTGACCTTGCCCATTGCCGTGGACGCGTCGCCGGTGTCTTCCGACGTGGCCGGGCCGGCCATGCCGGCGTTCACGCCGTCCATCATGCTGGCCCAGGAATTGCGGACCGGGGAAATGGCGGTGAACCCCTATATGGCCTTTGCGCCCCTGCCGGCCGACGTCACCCTGACCCCGGCCGTGGACCGCTGGACCGAGGTTCAAAGCAACTGGGCGTCGCCGGTGACGCAAGTCTTCAACACCACCCTTGACGGCTATTACCACATCTTGCGCGGGTCCAACGCCACCACCACGGTCCAGAAGCTGGCGTCCACCAGCGCGCCGCTGGAATACCTGCGCCAGATTGACGTCCGGTTCAAACTGGAAGGGTTCGGCCCGGGCGAAGAACTGAAAAAAATTGTGTTCGACGGCGTGGAAGTGCCGGCGCTTTCTTTATAGGGGGACAACATGGCTTTGGTAGCAGACAACACCGGCGTCATTGAAGGCAAGTTCCGCATTCCGCCTCACATCACCGCCGGGGCCAAGACGGTCACGTTTTCCGGCTCCGAAGGGGGGACCACCGGAAGCGCCGTTTTCATCGGGCAAGGCACTCTGACCGTGGAAACGCTCCGTCAGGTGCATACGGTGACCAACGTGTGGGTGGACCCCCTGGCCCAAACGTTTGTCCTGGACGAAGTGAAACAGCTTTGCGGGGTGGACCTGTGGTTCACCAAAAGCGGCGGGGACGCGCGGGTGCAAATCCGCGAAGTGGCCAACGGCTTTCCTTCCCGCGTCATTCTGGCGGAAGCCAAGGTGCCCAAGGAAAAAATGGTCATCACCGGGGGCGGACACACGCGCATCCTGTTCCCGTCCGTCCTGACGCTGAACGCGAGTCAGGAATATGCCCTGGTCATTTTGTGCGACGATGCGGAGACGTCCGTGGCCATTGCTGAAATGACGAAGTTTGATGCCGTGCATCAAAAATGGGTGGCCGCCCAGCCGTACAACGTGGGCGTGTTGCTTTCCTCTTCCAACGCGTCCACCTGGACGGCCCACCAGGACCGGGATTTGACGTTCCGTTTGCTTGAACCCGTCTTTGCGTCCGGCACCCATACCGTGGCCTTGGGCAACGTGCAGGTCACGGATGCGACGGACCTTATGTTGCTGACTCTGGCGGACTCTCCGAGCGCGCGCACCCGGGTGGAATACAACCTGACCATGCCGTCCGGGGAAGTGATGACCGTGGCGGACGGCCAGGCCGTGCGCCTGGCGGCTCCGGTGACCGGGGCCGTGGGCGTCAACGCCCGTTTGAACGGCGAGGAACGCATGGGCGCGACGCTGTATCCCGGCACGCAACTGTTGGCCGGCAAGGTCGGCCAAAGCGGGGATTACTACACCCGTTCCATCACGGCGGTGAACGCCACCCGGGTGAACTTCATCTATGACGCCAACATCCCGTCCGGGGCCGCCGTAAAAGCGGAAATTCGGATAGATGCCGGCGAATGGCAAACCATGGAGTCCAAAGGCACCACCCAAATGGGGGACGGCTTTGTGGAATTCCGTTTCACCACGGCCCTGTCCGACGCCACTGCGGTCAAGGCCCGTCTGACCCTGACCGGCACCGCTACGGCCCGCCCGCGGGTCCGCAACATTCGCCTTATGGCGCTTATCTAGGAGGTTCGCCATGATAGACCGCAAGACGCCCCATTTGCAGCTTCCCCTGCCCAACGAAGAAAACGAACTGGACGTGGATGTCCAACGCATCAAGACAAGTCTGGCACTGGTGGATGAAAACGCCGGGGAACAGGATGCCGCGTTGAAAGAGCACGAAACGCGGGTGGACGCTCTGGAAACGTCCGCCGCGGACCATGACAACCGGGTGGCGTGTCTGGAGGAAGACACAACCAGGCATGAAACGGCCGTCAATGACCATGAACGGCGCGTGGCCGGCCTGGAACGAACGGCGGCGGACCATGACAACCGGGTGGATTCTCTGGAACAGGAGAGCGCCACCCACGCCACCCGGGACGAATTGTACGCCCACAACCTTGCCCAGGATGCCCATGACGCGCTTGTCAAAAAAATCACCGTGGGAAGTCTTTCCCCGGTGGTGGGCGTCGCCCTGGTGGAAACCGGCGGCGGGGCCGGACTGTGGTTCAACGTGGATATGGACGGGACCCCCATTTCCCCCACGCGGCGTTATTGGGACTATCACCCGGTGTATAACAGCCTGCGGCGGGTTCTGGTGGACAGTCAGGTCATGGTGGAACACAAAAAGTTCTATTACAAGGCCATGACTCTGCCTTCAGGCCCTCTCGCCGGAAAGCATGCGCGCTTCATTTCCCCCGGCCCCATGGACGGGTTCAAGCCGTTTCCGTCGTTCATGCGGGCCGGGGCGGAAATTCCGGCCTGGTATTGCGGGGCCTATTCCGCCACGGACGAAGGCGGAACCCCCAAAAAACTGGGGTCCCGGCCGGGCAAGATGCCTTTTGTGAACGTGGATTTTCCCACCATGAAGTCCTATTGCCGCAACCGTAACGTGGACGGCGTGGAAAATTTCAGCATGTGGAATATCTATCAGCTTTCGGAAATTCAACTGTTGTACCTGCTGGAATACGCCACCCCGGATTCTCAGGCGACGTGCGGCCGCGGCCGTGTCGATACGTCATCCGCGGCCAATGTGGACGCCACGGACGTGGCCACGGCCTCTTGGCGCGGTCATTGCGGCCTGTGGGGCAATGTGTGGGAAATGGTGGACGGACTGGACGTCACCCCCGCCGGCACTATCCGGCTGTTCAAGGATGACGGTTCCGAACAGTGGGTGGATACCGGCCGGGCCTGTCTGGCGTACAACGGAAGCGCGCCGCAAAGTATCGTCACTTTGCAGACGGGTGGCGGTTCCGGGTACAGCTTTGACGATGTTTTTTTCCCGGCAAGCCAAGCCGCGGCCGAAACGGCAGGAACGTTTCCTGATAAGTTTTGGGGACGTAACGGTTCCGCCGGGAACGTCCTTTATTCCGGCGGTTGTTGGGTAGAGGCGTCCGGTGCGGGCCTTTTCTGCCTCGATGTGGACGATCCCGCGTCCAGCGCCTGGTCGAGCATCGGCGTCCGCCTCGCAAAACAGTAATACTGTCTACGGTTTACATGATTACTGTCCCGCCGCAGGCGGGAAGAAATTTTTTTGACATGCATATTCCACAAAGGAGGAAGCATGGACATCACCTTTACCCACAAAAAGAAGAAACTTCCCGTATCAATAAATGTTCCTGGCAATGTGGCGTTATACACCGTCCCGGCCGGGTACAGCGAAGACGGGTATTACGCCGCCGCCTGGCTTCCCGGAGAACTGGAACCCGTCCCGGCCTGCGCGTCCGGCGCGGCCGCGCTGCTGGCATCCTTGGCCACGGTGAAAGATGCGGACGGGACGGAACGGGTGCTGGAAACCTGGTTGGCCAAAGGGGTGACCTATGCCTAAAGCGGAACAGGGGATGAACGAAGCCACCGGCCTTTCCGGCCCGGCAAGTTTGCGGGCGGCGGCCCTGCGGGCGTTGGACGAAAAGGTCACCACGGACATTCTGGCGGGCTTTGACTATGTCGTGGACGGAGAAACGCTGCATTTTTCCTATGACGCCACGGCCCAACAAAACTTTGCCGACGAAGCCAACGCGGCCTTGCTGGCCCTGCAAAAAGGCACCGCGCCGATCATCAAGTGGAACGGACACCGGGCCGATGGCGGAACGGTCCGTCTTGAACTGACGCCCGAGACGTTTCTGGACCTGTACACCCTGGGCGCGCTTGCCCATAAAAACGCGCATCGGGACAGATTCGCGGACCTCAAAGAGAACGCCGACCTGGAAGAGTTGCGGGCCGCATGCCTTTGACGGGCGCGCGGTTTAAGTTGCAACGTCACGTCACGCCGTGTTATGGCCCCTCTTGTATATGCGGGAGGGGCCATGTCGTTGAATGACCTTCAATTATTGGACAAGCTGGCCAATCTGGACATCAAGTCCCACAATATCGTCAAAAACTTCAACAAATCGGAACGGCACGTTCTTTCTGCGGAAATCCGCCAGACGCTTTCCACCATTCACCACCTGGTTATTCGGGCCGCCAAAGTTCAGTTGAAGGAAAAGCGGCGCGCCGCGGCTCCGGGGTCCACCTTGAAACTGTTGGAAGACGCGGACGTGGAAATTGAATACCTGAAACACCAAATCCGCAAAGCCAACGCCCTGGGCCAAGTGGATGACCAACGCTATGGGGAGTGGGTCCGGGATGTCCGCGTGGTGGGCGGACTGTGCGGCGGATGGATAAAGAGCCTTCAGGCCGCTCGGGAAAAGCCCACGCCCAAGGCCACCCCCCAAAGTCTGTTATAATTTCGGGACACAAACCTTTTCCGGCGGTGCTTGGAGCAACGCGTCCGGTGCGGGCCTTTTCTGCCTCAACCTGTATCAACCCGCGTCCTATGCGGAAACGAACATCGGCGTCCGCCTCGCAACTCGCGCGCCATGAAGCCGGCGCTTTCGCGGCGTCGGACCGAGCGCGATTTGGGGTTTGCGTTCCGCCCCGGCCAATAGCGCCGGGGGAACACGGAGACGGCCGGGGCGGCCTGTAGGCGCAAGCCGAACGTGGCCCCGGCCTTTGACAAGCAATTTCGGGATGCAAGCCTATTCCGGCGGTTGTTGGGTAGAGGCGTCCGGTGCGGGCCTTTTCTGCCTCAATGTGAACAATCCCGCGTCCAACGCCTGGTCGAACATCGGCGTCCGCCTCGCAACTCGCGCGCCATGAAGCCGGCGCTTTCGCGGCGTCGGACCGAGCGCGATTTGGGGTTTGCGTTCCGCCCCGGCCAATAGCGCCGGGGGAACACGGAGACGGCCGGGGCGGCCTGTAGGCGCAAGCCGAACGTGGCCCCGGCCCTGTGGGGATGCCATGCCGAAACGGGCAAATCATATTTGGGACGACGTCGTCACGTTTGAAAATCTGTTGCGCGCCTGGCGCAAGGCCCGGCGCGGGAAGGGAAACAGTCCGGCCGTCTTGGCCTTCGCCCGGGACCTGGAGGAAAACCTGTTCACGCTTCAGGAGTCGCTTGCGGGCCTGACCTGGTCCCCGGGGCCGTTTCGCGCCTTTGTCCGGCATGACCCCAACGGCAAAATGCGGAACATTCAGGCCCCCGCCTTTTCTGACCGGGTGGTGCATCATGCTTTGATGAACCAAGTGGAGGCCGTTTTTGAACGGCGGTTTATTGCGGATTCCTACGCGTGCCGGAAGAGTTTGGGGACGCACGCCGCAAGCCGGCGGACAACGCAATTCCTGATTGCCGCGCGCAAGGCATGGGGAACCCCTTATATCCTGAAAGGGGATGTCTCAAAGTATTTTCCGTCCATTGACCATGAAATGCTGCTGGCGCGCCTGCGTCGCATGTTCGCGGACCGGAACGTTCTGTGGCTGTTTGAACGCATCATCCGCGGCTACGGGGAAAACGGCCGTGGCTTGCCCATCGGGGCGTTGACGTCGCAATGGCTGGCCAACGTGTACTGGACCCCATGGACCACCTGATAAAAGATGACATGGGCGTCAAATTCTATGTCCGGTATATGGATGATTTTGTCCTGATTGGTCCGTCAAAGGCGTGGTGTTGGGCCTGTCTGGAAAACATTCAAAAATTCTTGGCTCTCGCTGGGTTGGACCTGAACCCCAAGACGGGCGTGTGGCCGGCAAGTCACGGGGTGGACTTTGTGGGCTACCGGCATTTTGTCACCCATACCTTGCCGCGCAAGCGAACGGTGAAACGTGCCAGGCATCTGTTCAAAAGCCTGGTGCGCCGCTATGCCCTGGGCCGGATAGACGTGGAATACGTCCGGCCGCGGGTGGTGTCGTTCACGGGATACATGAAACATTGCAACGGGGTTGCCACGCTCAGGCATATTCTGGACAACTTCGCCTTGAAGCGCCCGGCCGGGTAATCCTTCACGTTTCCCCTTTGGACTTCGGCACAAAGGGGATTATTTTTGCCCGTCTGACGCCTTGCCTGTAGCGGGCTGCGATTCTTTGGAAGTCTCGCCTTCAATCAGAAGGCGGGTCATCAACTTGCGATTTATCCGGTTCGCCTCGTCCAACTCCTGTTCCCGTTCCTCTCTCTTTTTCTTTTCTTCCTCCAATTCCCTGGTCAAGCGCTCCACCTGCGTCCGGAGGTCCTGTTCCGCGGCGTGGGTTGCCTGCGCCAAAAGTTCCGGCGGGACCGGCTGGTCCAACGGAATGCCCATTCCTATCAAGGCCGGCCCCTCTCCGAAGTAAAGCCATTGCCGGGAAAGCCGGGGATACTGCTTCAAAATCTCGGGCAAAAGCGGCCACAAGTTGTTTTGGCGCGACTCTTTCAGATACCCGTTGAATGTTTGAGGCAACACCCCGATACTTTTAGCAATATCGGAAAGCGACGTGCCAAGGAGGCGGCCAAGATAGCGGACGCGTTCGTGAAGTTCCTGCATACTTTCTCGTTTTATATTCGAGTTTCTTGTTGACGATAACAAAATCTCGTCTTACACGTTGGTTAAAGGTCACGACGTTCCAACGATAATTGGCAAGGGCTTGGCCCCGGACACCTCAAGACAAGACATATGGCGGAGGTTGCACGATGCAAACAAGTATCCCTGTAACATATGAGAATCTTACCCGGCAAGAACGGTTCTGCCTCTGGCAACGCCAGAACAGGGACGAACGGAGTTTCGCGGCCATAGGGCGCAAGATTGGAATAAGCCGCGCTTCCGCGCTCCGCCTGTGCCTGAAAGACCACATTTCCACTTGGCGATTTTCGCAATTGCGCGAGGCCGGCATCCCGGAAGAGCTGCTTCCCGAAGCCCGGGACATCGCGCCCGGAAAACGCCCGCAAGCTTCCCCGGAAGGGGCTTCCGCCTAGCGCCCGCGGGGGCGGCGGCCCTCGGGCCGCTTGCCCCTGTATGGCGCTTTTTTCCGCCTGTGACCACGCGAAAACCGAGGTAAAAATCGCATGAAGTCCGCACAAGAACCCGTCCTGTCCGCCATTTTCCACCCTCTTGTCAAAAAAGCTCCGAGCGGCCTTTCCGCGGAAACTATCGCGTCATTGTTGGGCCGCGACTACAAAACCATGATGTCCGAATTATCCCGCCAACCCGGGCACAAGTTGGGCGCGGACCTGGTCCCCCGACTTCTTGACCTGGTGGATTCGGACATTCCCCTTCAGGAATTGGCACGGTGGCGTGACGGCGTCTTCATCAAGTTGCCGTCCGTGACGGGCGGCGACATCGGACCGTTGACGGAACAAATGGTGGAAACCGTGAGCAAGTTTGCCTTGTACCTCAAGACGCTTTCCGACTCCCTGTTGGACGGCAAGATAGTGGAAGAGGAGCGGGCGCGCATTACCATGGACGGCCACGAAACCATAGTGGCCATAGTGGCCATTCAACAGTTGGTGGAAAAGCTGGTTACCAAATGACTTTCCGGCCAAGCCGGAAACCTTGGGGACCCGATGGCCCCAAGGCGTCCCCCGGGGGCGGGTCCGGTCAACCCGCCCCCAAATTCCAGGAGGAAAGCGTGTTGGAAGTTCATGTCATCACTTCGGCCCCGGGCGTCCATTCCATCAAGGCGGCCCTGTGCGCGGCCTCCCCCCATGTGTCCGTTTCTTTCTTTAACTGCAAATCCAACCCTATCCCCCGGAAGCATCTTCAGGCCGCCAAAGACGCCGCGGAACAAGCGGATTTGACGATTTTCTTTTTCACCGGGGTGGAAAGGGCCTTGCTTGAGCTTGGCTGGACGTCCGCCATGGGAATCCCTGTTTTGGGCGTCATAGCTGCGAACGCCGCAAAATACATCCCCGACGCCGTGTACTTTGTCGTGGATGACTGGGTCCCGACAGTGGAAACGGCAGCGGAATTGGTGGGGGACCTGGCGGCCTGTCTGTATGAGTACCGGGCGGAACGGGATTGCACAGGGTGCCGTCTGGCGAAGTTTTGTCCCTTGGCACTGGGGACCGGCTTGGGCTTTCCCATGCCGGGGGCTGACCCATGCCCAAATTGACGGCTATTTTTTGTGAAATCTGTGGGGCCGCATTCTGCAAGGCGGTGTTATGCAACAACACATGACTTTTATAGACGTCTGCGCGGGTATCGGCGGCATTTCTTTAGGGCTGGAACGCGCGGGAATGACGTGTATAGGACAAATAGAAATAGATGACTACTGCACGGAAATCCTCAAAAAACATTGGCCGATTGTCCCAAGGTGGCGGGACATCACAACCATCTCAACAACGAGTCTTCCTCCGTCAGATGTTATTACCGGGGGTTACCCCTGCCAACCTTTCAGCGTTGCCGGGAAGCGAAAGGGCGCGAAAGATGACCGTCACCTCTGGCCTTTCGTGTGCGGGATTGTTGCGTCTGTCCGGCCCGCTTGGTGCCTGTTTGAAAATGTTGCTGGCCACGTCAGCTTGGGCCTCGACACGGTGCTATCTGACTTGGAAAGTCTCGGATACGCCAGCCAACCGCTTATTGTTCCGGCTTGTGCCGTCGATGCCCCGCACCGACGTGACAGAGTATGGATTTTGGCCCACGCCGATGGCTTCCGATGGACCCAACGGGGGACCGAGCCGGAAAGACGGACGGGGGAACCCTTATCTGTCTGCGGCTGTCCACCTTTGGCCAACTCCGAAAGCGCATCCCTCTGGACCGGACTTTTCCCGAAAGACGAGACAGGGGAGTGGTGGAGACGATTTGACCACGGCGGTGGCCAAGAGAGAGAGAGAGAGAGAGAGAGAGAGAGAGAGAGAGAGAGGCTTTGTTCCGACGCCAACGGCGTCCCAGGAAGCCAAGAACGCGACGCTTCCACCTTCGCAAGCAACGCGGGACAACTTGGCCGGATATTTAATCCGCCATGGAGAAAGTGGCCAACTGAACCCGGAATGGGTCGAGTGGCTTATGGGGTTCCCCGTCGGGTGGACCGCTTGAAAGGGCTTGGGAACGCCGTAGTTCCTCAATTGGTGGAAATGTTCGGCCGTGCCATTATCGCCGCCCATTTGGGAACAGAGAAAAATAATAGCGAGTTGTAAGATGAAAAATCAAACAACCCCCTTGCCTCCGGCACCGGAATTGAAAGTCCTTGGGGCCTACCTGGACAAACTCCCGCCCATGATAGCCCGAAAAGAGGTCAAATGGTTCACCGGCGGCGCGGTGTCATCCAAAAAGGTGTCGAATGATGATTACTTGGGCAACGGCCCCCTTGTCCGGCAAAAGATAGGGGACGCCGTGGTCTATCCCACCGTCTTTTTTCTGGCCTACCTTGAAAAATTGGGGGTCAAAACGATTGTCACGCCTCAACTGTAGCCGTGCGGCTCTCTTCTTTGCTCTCCCATACCTTGGCCAAGGCAATCTTGGCCTAGGCTTCCTTGCGTTTTTTCATGTTGCACAAATGCAAGTAAATTTCCGTCGTGGTGACGCTGGAATGCCCCATCAATTCTTTGAGGACATAAATGTCCACCCCGGCTTCCAACATCCGCGTGGCGAACGTATGACGAAGCGTATGCCATACCACAATATTCCGGGCGTCATCCACGTTATCGTTCCAATGCAGCTTGGCCATGATGCGTCGCATGATGCGGTTCATTCCGTTGGCGTCTCTGACGGCACCGCCAACACCTGGGAACAGATACGGACTGGAAGACGGCGTGGCCAAGTGGGTCCGCAACATCTGGAGGCATTCCGGGTGCAACTGCCCGGCGTGAACAACTCGTGTTTCCCCGCCTTTGGTGGACCGCTCGGACCCCTTCGCGCCCATCAAGACGCGGATGGTGCCGTCTTTGGGGTCTACGGATTCACGCTTCAAGTTCACCAGTTCGCCGGCGCGGACGCCGGTGTCCAAAGAGAACAAAATCATGTCGTGAATTTCGCCGTAAGCGGACCTGCGGCCTTGGAAGCTCAAGAGGGACGCTATTTCGTCATCGTTCAAAATTCGCAAGCGGCGCGAGTCATATGCCGGCATCCGCACCCCGCGGCCGCGCTTGCTCATGCGCGCCGGGTTTATCCCCGTGAACAGCATCACCCCGGGCGCATCCGGGGCGGACGTCTCCAAAGCGAAGTTGTAAACTTCCCGCACCACCTTCAACGCATGAAGAACCGTCCCGGCCGCAAGTCTGGCGTCTTTTTTGTTCTTGCCGCGGCCTGTTTGGGGATGTTTCTGTGCGAGTATGTCCCGAAGGGTGGTTATGTCGTCAGGCGTGACGTCATAGGCGCACCGGCTCCCAAGCTCGGGAAGAATGTGCATGTCCAGAAGTTGGCTCACTTGGCCGGAACTAATGCGGTTTTTTTTCGCCCAAGCCCGGTAGTGTTCAGCCAATTCTCCAAAGGTTATTTCCTTCAGCTTTGCCCGGCTGGCCAGGCGCTGTTCTTCAATGCGCGCGGCTTCCGCCATGGTGCGTTTCTCGCGCAAAGACTGGGGGCGTGCGCCGATACGGATATTCTCTTTTATCTCCCGCAACAGGGCCACGGCCTTGGGAACCGTCCAACCGTCCGACGTCCACCCCAACGATTCGTGGACACGCTTTCCGCCGCCAGCACGATAGCGGATAGACAGGCATCTGTCCGGGACACGGCCGTTTTTCCTGGTAGAGTGTTCTCGGTAGAGTATCCCTTCTTTTCCTGGTATGGTGTGCCATTGGTTCTTGGTGGCTTGGTCTTCGCTAGTGTCGTCTTTCGTGTCACCCATATGTCACCCACCTTTTTAGTTCTCACGGGTATCAATGGGCAAAGCGTTACACCACATAGCCTTGAAAATCAAAGTATTAAGTTATACCGGGCAACCCTGGGCATTGGGCGCGGCTTTCTCCTAAGCTGTAGGCCACAAGTTCGATTCTTGTCGGGCGCACCAGAAAATTCAGCCTCTTAGAGAGATGCTCTAAGAGGCTTTTCTTTTTGCAAGCCCTTTTATCCCGCTATATTAGATGAACCAATGGGAAATTTTCAGATAGATTGGGAAAATTCATCTTTCTTTTTTCTGTCCGCTGCCCGTATAGGATGAAGTTTTGAAATAAAAAAAATAAAAGGTGGAGGCTGATTTTTCAGCCTCCACCGTTTTTACTCGTCCATCTCATCCGCTATAGCGGTCAAAATCGCAATCACCACAGGTATCCATTTTCCGAGACTCATATCTTTTCCTTCCTATCTGGCTATGAAACGGGACAAACGGCACTGGCGTGCAGTTCCGCAATCCCATTCGACGTGTTTTCCGAGACACGGCGGTATCCTCGTCAAAAGCCCCAATCGGCACAGTCAGCAGGTATCCGCCATGCGTTCCTCCTCAAGGCCCCTTCGAGCAGTCCGAACAGTGCCGGAGCAAGCCGTGGAAGCGTCTCAATGACGCGGCTGGCATAAGGCAGCAAAGTTGCGATGTTCGAACACATGATGCCGAGTCCGTAACATCTGTTTGTTCGGAACACCATTGCAGGATGGCCTGTTCCGGCGCATATCGGATTTTCCTAGCGGAAGAGGATTGATGCTGTCTGCAAGATAGTCAGGTCTCGCCCTTACGGAATCATTTTTCTTGAAAAATTCCGTCATGGAACTGTTCAGCACCTCAGCTATTTCCCCGATTCGGTTGAACCTAGAAGCAACGTATCCGTTCCAGATACGCCCAGTATATCATATTAAATAACTAGTAAATATAATTGGCTCTATATAGCAATATTTGTACATGAGCAGTCCTTGATTTCGATATTTTTATTTACACACGTAACTATTCGTGTTATTATATTAAAATGAAATCAATTATAAAA
>ERZ838577.341-NODE-341-length-78080-cov-10.671054_pt1 | contig 78080 bp, 60 predicted proteins | sample MGYA00519682_ERZ838577 | MGnify/ENA primary metagenome ERZ838577 (study PRJEB31850, sample SAMEA3708838) | human gut metagenome | biome: human gut; feature: human-associated habitat; material: faeces | place: China | collected 2014 ... | reverse complement strand
ATTAATATATTAACTTAATTTTCAACAACTTCGATATTTTTTACCGAACCATTGATATTATTCACCAAGGGAATATATCAATAAAGAGGAAATATATTAACTAAACAGATATGGCAAAACAGTATCTCTTGCTCGCCGCTATTCCGGCATTGTTGTTTGCCTCATGTGCCAACGACAACGAACCGGGGGATCCCAACACCTCCCCCAACTTATCTAATTCTTTGAAGGTAAACGTGCTCAGCAGCAGCTCTCAGGCCGGACGCCTCAGCGTGGCGCGCGACACCCGCGGCGCCAAAGCCCAGCGCCTCCAGTATGTAGGCTCGCTCCTGCCGGTGAACACCGCAGCCTCCGAGCGTTGGTCGGCCACATCGGTCACCATCACCAACGGGAAGGCTTACGTCACCTGGCATTCCGACTTCCAGGCCCATCAGGCTGCCAAGAGCTGGGGAGGCGCGCTCGACATCGTCGACATAGCCTCCATCGCCACCAACCCCGATGCGGCTCTCGAGCTTACGTTCTCCAACGATTCCTTTAAACTCAACCAGGGATACGTAAGCGGCAACACCCTCTATCTCGCGGGCACAAGCTCGAAGGTGGGCGCTGCCGTGGGAAGCATCGCCCTCCCCGTCACCGATCAGTCGGCTATCCGCTATCTCGACATCCCCGGCTCGTCGGCCAACAGCGTTTATCAGCTCAACGACAGCGAGCTCATGGCCGTTTCCGGCTATGCAGGCGCCGCAGTGAAGTTCCCGGCTGATTTCGCCACTGTCGAGAACCTTGACGAAGTAAACGTAACCGAAGTTATTCCCCAGAGCGCTGCCTTCGGCGGCAAGTTTGTGGCCGACGGCTACATCCTCCGCTCCGACGACACTGCCGGCGAAATCATCCCCGTCAGCGGCATCGGCGGCGTGAAGCTCGACGCTCCCCTCACCTCGAGCGAGAAATACGCCGAGTCGTTCAACGAGGCTACAAACCAGTGGGAGGAAGTCTCCGGCGAGACCGCTACCCACTATGGCAAGCACACGATGGCCGTGAAGGATGGCCGCGTTTATGTAGGAGCCGGCAAGAACGGCCTCCGCGTCTATGACGTAACCAACGGCACTGCTCTCTGGAGCAACGGCAACTACACCGCCGGCGTCTGCGTCGACGACGATTATGTATATGCCGCTTCGGGCAACGGTCTGCGCGTATACACCGCTGCCGCCGACGGCAAGCTCACCCTCTTCGCCTATGAGGTTGAGAAATACAACGAGACAACCGGCATGGCCGAGTCTTCGACGGCTGCCGCCAACGGCCATTCGGCAAACTTCGTGGCCGTTGACCCCGCGACGGGCTATATCTTCGTGGCTTACGGCCAGACAGGCGTCCGCATCTATAAGCTCAACGCCGGCGCTCCCGAGCCCCCCGCTCCCGAGTTCGAATACACTCTGACCTATGAGCTTTCCACTGCCAGCAATCAGGCCGCTCCCAACGTAAGCGGCATGCCCGACCCGCAGGGCAGCGCAGACGGAGTGTTCACCCTCTCGGGTAACGTTCCGACTTCGGAAGACTCACACTGGACATTCTTAGGCTGGTCCGAAAACCCGGCTGTCGACCCGGCCCGCAACCCGAACTGGGAATCGGAAGTGGTTAAACCCGGCGCATCCTACACAGCCACTCAGAAAGCCACAGTGCTCTATGCCATCTGGCAGTTCAACGTCAGCGGCGGCGGCAACCAGGGCGGTGGCGGCAGCGACGTCAATCCCCCTTCCGATCCCAATCAGGGCGGCGGCGGTTCTGACACCGGCGGCGGCACATTCAACTGATTCTATCTGAACCAATAGAGGAGAGCTATGATGGCTATCTTAGCTAAATTAGCTATTATAGCTATCATAGCTACATTGCTCCTCTCATACCCCTTATCGATTTATTATACACTTTACTTAATTTCTAAGCTATATTATGAAAAAAGGAATTATCGGATGGCTCATGGCCCTCTCCGTTGTCAGCGGATTAGGTCTGTCCTCTTGCCAGAGCGATGAACCAGCTATGCCGACATCCGAGCGCGGCACATTCGAGGTTTCGCTCACGGCGGCTCTCCCCGACGACGCCACACGCGCCTCTCTCACTCCGAACGGCAATATCCTCAAATTTGCCTGGAATGAAAACGACAAGATCTATGTGGTGAACGCCGCCAACAATGAATATCTCGGCACGCTCACTACCACCAAATTATTCGACAACAACCGCAAATGCGAGTTCAAGGGTTCCATCTACCGTCCCGCAGGCGAGAACATAACCCTCAGATACTACTATCTCGGCAAAGAGGAGATGACATGGGACAATGCCTATCAGGTCAATCCCGCCGAATTCGATTTCTCCACGCAGACAGGCACTGCCGAGGAACTCGACGACTACGACGCTCTGATCGCCACTCAGACCTATCCCAACCTTCAGGGAGACCTCGGCATGGTCGACTTCAAACGTGAGTTCGCCTTCGCCTATTTCGTGTTCAAATATAACGGCGAGGAGCTTAACGTAAAAGGTTGCCCCATCACCGTCAGCAACGTTTCCGACAGAGGCGCGCTCAACACCAAGGCCGAGCTCGACTGCAAGGATGGAAGCTACACATACACGGCAGGCACATTCACAGTGACACCCGCCTCGACACTTCCGGGCAACAGCTTCTACATGAACCTGCTTCCCTCCTCCAACGTGAAGCTCCACTTCAGCTGCACAATCGACGGCCTCAACTTCGAAGGCGAGACAAACCAGACCTTCGACCTCAACCGCGACACCTACTACACCAACGCCGGCGAGCCCATCATCATCGAGATGAACTGCACCAACGCCAAGAAGCAGTTCACACTCCGCTATCACTCCAACCTGGAGCCGGATGAGATTCTGACCGAGTCATCGCCCGAACTCGACGCTACCGCCACAAGCTATACGTTCACTGTTCGCACATCCTTCCCCGCCGAATTGATCGGTTATGACAACCGCGATTTCCTCGGCTGGTCCACTAATCCTAACGCCACGACTCCCGATGCAGACGAAACAATCGTTGTCGACAGCGAGGAGGGCAAAGACCTCTACGCAGTCTGGGGCAAAGAGAAAATCGTATATAGAATCCATTACAACTCTGAAATTCCCGGAGTAACATTCGGCGATGAATGGAGCTTGGAGACCACGGACGATTCATGGACAGGCAATGTCGATGATGAAACCGAAAAAATAGCTGACAAGAAGCCCGGTTACATCATCTTAGGTTGGACCGACAAGCCAGCCGCCCTGCAGACATCAAGTGACAAAGTAAGCAAGACGACCTGGACTCTGTATCGTCCCAATCCCGAAGTAACCCTCTACCCCGTATGGGAGAAAGCACCGGAAACCGGTATCGGCACCGACGACTACCGCCCCGGAACTCTCAAATGAGAATGATTCTTTGACAGATTATCTCTGACCAATTAAAAGACAATACAATGAAAATAAGAATAAAATACGCAGCTATGATGGCTGCACTTCTCATGGGGCTTACCGGTTGCTCGAACGAGGATTTCCCCGGCGCTGACAGCAACGTGCCCGCCGGCAAACCTGTGGCAGTGACCCTCACCGTGGGTCGCGGCGCCGAAGCCACCCGCACCACCCTAACCCCTGAAGGCCTCGGCCTCAAAGATGAATGGGAGGGCAACGAAGATCTCACCGTATTCAACAATCAGGGTCTTCCCGTCGGTACTGTCAGCTTCACCGAATATGTAGACGGAGATAAGAAAGTCGCCAATTTCGCCGGTACTGTAACCGCCGAAGATGGCACCCACGACTTCTACGTATGGTATTTCGGCAAAAAATCTGACTCTCAACAGCCGTATGCCGAACTCGCCAAACGCGTTGTTGATGGAAACAATAAAGACGTTGTTAAAGTTGTGCTGAACAACCAGAGCGGTAAATTTGAGGACCTCGCCTGCGCCGATGTCATGAGCGCAAAAACCAAGCTGACGGTAACAGGCAATCATGGTGTCAACGCCGAGAAAGTCAATCTTACCAACAGACTCTGCATGCTCCGCATAGACCTCGGCATTCAGGGAGGCTCTGATATCTCAGGTGCTACTCTTAAGATAAAGAATGGTGAAAATGACCTTTTTACCAATGAATTCTTCGTACCAGATGGCGAACACATTGCAAGCACTCGCGGTGCGGAATCGTTCATCATCAACAACGTCAACACCGCCGAAGATGTATACTTCGCCCTTTGGCCCAATGACAGAGAGGACATCACGCTCAGCTTCGAGTTGACAAAGGGAGCAAATACCTATACAGCAACCCTCAACCCCAACAGGCTTGAGGCCGGCGTTTACTACACCAACGGAACAATTTCCGGTTCCGACGGCCTCCCCGGCGGCGTGTCGGTAACTCTTGTAAACACTTCTCTCAACCCGCTTTCCAAATGGGCTGAAACTAACCTTGAACGAGTATCCGATACCGAATATTACAAAGGCAAATTTGCAGCTTCCTATACAGATAACGGATGTTATTATCAGTTCGGAAGGAATGTAGGCTTCACAAACTATTCGGATGCTGACAATTGGGCACAGATTTATAACCCTGATAACGAAGAGGTATCCTGGGGCCAAGGCAACGGCGGTAGTTACTCTCAAAAGAATTATTATACTACAAGCAACGTGAATAGTGATAACTTTTCACATGGTTTCATGATTCCGTGTCTTAGTGGTGTTAGTTTTGCTTCAGATTGGTGGCCTTCTGCATCTAATAGTACTGATACATGGGATGAACGAGCTACAGCTTCCGGTTATACTCCATCGGATCTTTACGTTATAAACGGCGAAAATTGGAAAGTTCCAAGCATTGCAGATTTTGAGGAAATAATGCCTTCCGAAGGTCTTACATCGGGCTTGACAACTTATACAGAGGTCAAAAAAGCACGGAATGATTCATGGGTTGCGTTCCAATGGAAGAAAATCTCATTAAGTGGCGCTTATTATCTTCAAATAAAAGCAAAAGTAGTGCCTGATCAGAATTCCGGCAGTTCTATTAATTGGGATGATACTCAAGATAATGAAATTGAAACTCGCTACTTCAAAGCTGCCGGGTTTATTGCCGGATATCATTTCTATGAAGGGGTCTGGTCAAAACTTATTAATTACAACGGAGATGTAGACTATCATTGGAATAATGAGTATTCCCAAAATACGTTTATCTCGAACGGTTACACCTATAATGGATTAATGCACGCAGCGACTGCTGTGCCTTTCTCGAACCCTTCATATAAAATGACAACTGTGAGTGCGGGAGTAATAGGAGGCACAACTACCAATGATGTGATAGACGTCCGAATAACTGTCAACTCCAGCAATGTCTTTGATAAATATTTCGGTGGATATTGGACATCCGACAACGAACGAAAAATTATGAATTTCGTATTCGACGAGAATAGTAACCTCGGAGGAAGTCGATTCAAAATGGCCGATTCCAAAGCACACGCTTATTCAATCCGTCTTATCAGAGCTGATTAACAGAATCAATATTTCGAAACTTATGCGGGAGGCAGCCGGCAGTCAGGCGGCTGCCTCCCTTCTCTAAAAAACTACGGCAATCGATCGGTTGCCGACAATTCAGCGGAAATGAAGCAGTGCCCGAACGTAGGGACGTGCCTTGGGCACGTAGCTAACGCAACCTGATTCATTTCTTGTGTGCCGAAGGCACATCGTTATTGTCGTATTGTCGCTAAAACGCATTGGATACATGCCGGAGGCATGTCCCTACGTGAGGCAACAACGTAAAAATGCGTGAGGCAACAACGTAATAATTCGTGAGGCAATAACCAATTAAACACAAGGGGATAACTTATTGATGGAATATCAGGGAACGATATAACTCCTGAATCTGCGATTCTTCAGGAGTTCCAAAACAACAATGAGAAGACAACTTTCAACATATATATTCTGCGTCATATTTGCTGTCGAGGCGTTTGCCGTTCCCCGCGAGGGCGCGGACATTATCGGCCGCTTCGACGCGGCGTTTGCCGCTCTCGACTCGGCGATCTTCGGCACGGCCGCCTCGCGCCACCTCCTCGGCGACACGGGCGCCCTCGGCGAGGCCTCGCCGCAGGGCACGAAATATGCCGCTGTTTCGGCAATATCGCCGGAACTCGACCGCGCGCTCAACGAGCTGACCCTGGCTCGCATCCGCGAGGGAAACGCCCGCACAGGCGTCCAGCTCATGGGGCAGGCTTACTATCGCCCGAACCATGACCTCGGCATGGATGAGGATGACGGCGTGTCGCGCTATCGCGCCAAGGTGCAGGCGGAAGTCCGCTGGTACCTTCTCCAGAGCTCTCTCTTCGGCCGCAAGGGTCGCGAAAGGGAGGCCCGTCTGCGCGAGGCCATAGCCCGCGCCGGCTATGAGAAAGAGGTGACCGATCTGACCGACACCCGTTTCCGCGAACTCCTCACCGAGCATTACGACAGCATCATGGCCGGCGTGCTTCAGCACCGCGTGGCGACACTGCGTCTGCTCAACGACGCGCAGGGATATCTGCTCGAGGGTCAGCGCATATCGGCCGACGAACCGGTGCGCACGCTCGACGAACTGATGAAGGCTGAGCGCAAGCTCAACGCCATCCCGGGGAAATATCCCGCGGCACAGATCCTCGACGGCGATCTGCGGATGACTGTCACCGTTGACTCCGCCGCCCTCATCCGTCACGTGGAGAGCACGCAGGGCGACATGCGCCTCCTCGCGCTCCGCAGCGAACTGCTCGCCGAGCAGGAGCGCAACATCCGCTGGTGGCAGAAATGGAACGTGGCTCCCTTTGCCCGATATTCATTCTATGAACGCCCCGACATGCCGAACTCCTCCAATATCGACATAGGACTCTCCTTCACCATTCCTCTCAGCTTCGAGACACGCCGAAAGAAGGCCACCCTTAGGGCCGAGCGGGAGGTACTCGCCGCCGAACGGGAGAGAATCTCACGCCGCATCACCGACAAGGTGGCGCTCCGCACCGCCGAGATCTCGCGCCTCAACCTCGAGGCCGAGGGTGAGGCACGCCGCATCGCCTCCCTCCGCGATTATCTGCAGCGACGCGGCCGCGCATACGCCGCCGGCAAGGGGGAACACAACCGCCTGGCGCAGGCCCGCGAATATACGCTTTATCTCGAAAGTCTGGAGAGGATGATCGAACTGCAATATCGCCGCGACTGTCTCGTGGCCGACCTGCAGGCTCTCCTCCCCGACCGCAGCATACTCGACTTCTGCACGGTGCGCCATGAACAGGCGCCCGCCCCAACAAAATGATTCCTGAAACAGTATGAAAAACTTCACATATAGATCTTTCGAAGAGAAAGAAAACATAGAGGCGATTCTCCGGAGACGCAAGCGTAAGCTGAACCGCCAGCAGATCGTTTCCTGGACTATCCTCGGCATTATCCTGATTCTGCTCGCGCTCTACGTGGGCCGCCATTTCTATTACACGGAGCTCGACGGCTACGTGCAGGTGGACGCCAACAAGGTCCGCACCCCTTTCGACATCTATCTCGACAGCGTCTACGTAAAGACGGGAGATATGGTGGCGCCGGGCGATACGCTCTATTCCTACTATATGCTCGACATCCTTGTGGAGAGCGCCAATCCGAACGAGGAGCCGCCGATGGTGGCCGTGAGTCGGAACTATGGCCTGCAGTATGAGACGGCGGCGCAGAAGATCGCCGTGATGCGCGTGCGCATCGCCGAGCTGCAGCGCCAGATAGCCGCCGAGGACCATGACATAGCCCTCGGACTGAGCGACAATTCGCATAAGCGCGACCTCGAGCGCGACCTCAACGAGGCCCGCGCACAGCTCAAAGCCCTCATAGGCGAACTCGGCGCTCTGCGCCGCACGCGCGAGGAGACCCACGTGATGTTCGAGCGCAACCGCATGCGCAGCGACTCGGCGATGGTGCCCCAGATCTACGACGACGCCCGCTCGGCCCACATGCGCCGCGCCATCTCCTACCGCCTCGCCTCCGATTCCTCGATAATCACCGACGTGAAGGCCCCGGTGCGCATGATATTCTTCAAGCAGGAGGAGATAATGTCGAAACAGCATGTCAACCTCGAGGCCAACAACCTGAAGGTGGTGGCCTACGTGCCGGTGTCGAAGATGAGGAATGTGAACAACAACTCCCGCGCCGAGGTGATTGTGAACGACGACGTGAAATTCAAAGCACACATGTCGGTGCTCGGCACGCGCACGGAGATGATTCCTGAGAATCTGCGAAGCTATTTCTCGAAGAAAAACACGGCGGTGATCGCCATCTTCACCCTCGACAAGGGGCAGACGCTCCCCCTCTGGAGCCTCGCCTCGGGAATGCCCGTGAGCATCCGCATCAAGAACTATAACCTCACCGAGGAGGAGAAGCGGAAGGACCGACCCGACTACCACTGGTATACCACCGGCCGCGGAATCTCTTCCGACCGTGGTGAGGCGGCAGCCGAGCGCCCCGCTCCCGTCGCCCGCAAGGATTCCTCCCGCAAGGCTCCCGCAAAGAAAGATTCTGTGAAAACAAGCAAACGAAAGGACTGAAATGCAACGATATCAATCAGAATATTACCATAACGCCGGCAACGGGGAGCGCCGCGACGAGACGCCCTACCATATCGTCACGAACCGCAACCAGCGGCGCATCCTCGTGATCAACGATGTGGTGGATGTGGACCGCACGCCGGAGCTGCAGTTCGAGGATTTCGACGCCATATTCATCAACGTGATCGACAGCGTGATGGACCGCAACATGCTGGCCATCCGTCTGGCCTCTCCGCTGCAGTCGGAGAAATGCCGCTTCAAGCCCTGCTTCGTGACGCGCCGCCTTATCGGCTGGCTGGGAAAGGCGCAGGTGATTGTCGACGGCTACGCCACCTCCCCTTCCGACAACTCCATGGCCCGCGTCATAGAGGACATATACGCAAATATGCGGCGCCAGAATTTCCTGCTCGGCACGGACCCCGTGGTGACCCACGCCGAGGAGGTGGTCCGACTATGCCGCTACGCCATCTCGCGCGGCCAGTACAGCTTCTCGTCGGAGCCGACGCCGGGACTCAGCGAGGGCTACATGGCGCTCTATTATTATACTCTCTGGTTTGCCGGAAAACAGCGCGAGCAGGCCGAGGAGCGCCGCTTCTTCCACGACCAGCTGCTGCGCCTCGGATATATCCGCCGCAACAGATTCATCGACCGCATACACGTCTGCCCGGTCTGCAAGAGCAGCCATATCCTCTTCTTCGAGACATGCCCGCACTGCGGAAGCTCGGAGATCGAGGAGGAACCGGTGATCCACCATTTCCGCTGCGCCAACGTGGCGCCGGCACATACCTACGAACAGGACGGGGAGCTGATATGCCCCAAGTGCCGCCATAAACTGCGCCATATCGGCGTGGACTACGACCGCCCCTCTTCCGTATATACATGCCGCCAGTGCGACCAGACTTTCATGTATCCGGATATGCGGGCATACTGTACGGAGAACCGGCGCAACTGGAAGCCCGACGAGCTTCTGCCGGTGGATGTGGAGGAATATGAGTTCACGCCGGAGGGTATACGTGCCTTCGCCGCCAACGATGTGGACCGCACGCTCAACCTCGCCGGTTTCTACGGATATTCCTCGATGACCGATTTCATCAGCTACCTCCGCATGGCGTCGGCGCCGGGAAATCTCGAGGGGTCGATGGTGATAGTGGGCCGTTTCTATATCTTCGACCCCGCCACGGATTCCTTCGCTTCGCAGGATTCGGTGCCACCGGTGGTGCAGGCGATGCGCCGATTCTTCAACTACAAGCAGGCAATGTGGGGAACGAATTATTATTTCCTCTGCCGCGTGCCCGAAGGGGAGGTGGCGAAGGCTCTGAGCGATATGGAGTTCGAAGTAAAGGAGCAGCTGCGCGACTATCAGGAGATGCATCCGGGCTTCCAGTTCGAGATGGTCGACACCTATGCCTACCATCCGGGCGATGATGTGGAGCTGTTCATCAACCGCATAGAGGAGGACCGCCAATGATCGACTATGCTTTCGACATAATCGACGGCATAGTGGCCTGCTTCACGATGAATCTGTCGTGGGACTATCTGGTTACGACCTATTGGTTCCTTATTTTCATCGAGTTCCCGCGCTATTACCTCACCGATATCCTTGCCGCCGCCCGCTATGGACTGACATGGCACAGCCGCCGGCGCCGCGAGGAGGAGGCGCGGCGCGCCCTCTTCACGGAGCGCCCGCTCGTCACTATCCTCGCGCCGGGCAAGAACGAGGGGAAGAACCTCTATCATCTGCTGGAGACACTGCGCGAACAGACCTATAACAATCTGGAGATCATCATTGTCGACGACGGATCGGACGACGCCACGCCGCTCATCTGCGCCGACCTGCAGCGGGCCGGACTGATCGCGCACTTCTTCCGCATGACCGACCGCGGAGGAAAGGCCTCGGCCGCCAACTATGGACTGATGCACGCCCGCGGGAAATATATCGTGCATATCGACGCCGACAGCTCGCTCGACCGCGACGCTATCGAGGAGATTCTCCTCCCCTTCTATATGGACCGCAACGTCAGGGGCGTGGGTGGATGCATAAAGGTGCGCAACGCCGACGATTCGATGTGCGCCTCGATGCAGGCTCTCGAATATCTCCGAACTATCATGATCGGCCGCATGGCCACCGATATGCTCGGTATCTTCCATATCATCTCGGGCGCTTTCGGCGCTTTCGAGACCGAAACTCTCCGCGAGATCGGCGGCTGGGACATAGGCCCGGGACTCGACGGCGACATCACCCAGAAGATACGCAAGGCAGGCTACAGGGTGCGCTTCGCCAACAAGGCGATATGCCTCACCAATGTGCCGGTGAAATGGGGCAAGCTCTTCAAGCAACGCCTCCGCTGGTCGAAGTCGCTGATTCGCTTCCGCCTCCGCAAGCACCGCGACATCCTCCTCGGAAACCGCAACTTCTCGTTCATCAACCAGATCTCGAATCTCGACTGCCTGATTTTCGACTGCGTGTTCAACTATGTATGGGTGTTCTATATGATCACGCTCGTGCTGAGCAACACGGACCGGATACTCGACGTGATAATAGTAGGCTGGCTGATACGCATGAGCTTCTCGGTGATTGCTTTCGTGATAATGCAGCTCATCTCCGAGCGCTCCCGGCAGGAGCGGCGCCTCGGGGCCCTTCTCCTCTTCCACTCGATATATATGGGCTATTTCCTGCGTGTGGCCCGTCTTTTCGGACATACGCTCGAGCTCTTCTTCTATTCCTCCTACCGCGACAAGTGGAATCCGAAGAAGACCTCGGAGGTGGCCCGTCTCGAAGGACTCTGATATTGCCATTAGGCTCATTTGTCCCATTGGCCCCATTAGGCCCATTTAAACAATTTAAATCAACAGTGCAAAAAGAACTTCCATAACCGTGAAAGATTACGAAACAAAAAAGGAAAGAATAGGAGTGATAGGGCTCGGCTATGTCGGGCTGCCGCTGGCCTGCATGTTCTCGAAGGCGTTCGAGGTCAGGGGCTATGACATATCCTCCACACGCGTGGCGCGCATCCGCGACGGAAACGACTCCACACGCGAACTGACCCCCGATGAGCTCGGCGAGGCTTTTCACCGCGGATTCGACTGTTCGGACGCTCCCGAAATTCTCGAGGGATGCTCATTCTATGTGGTAGCCGTCCCGACTCCGGTGGATACGGCCCACAACCCCGACCTGACCTGCCTCATGGAGGCCTCGCGCAAGGTGGGGGCGCTGATCCGCAAGGGGGATGCCGTGGTGTTCGAGAGCACCGTCTATCCCGGCACCACCGAGGATATATGCATCCCGGAGATCGAGCGCGTGTCGGGCCTGCGCGCAGGCCGCGATTTCGATGCCGGCTATTCCCCGGAGCGCGTGAACCCGGGCGACAGGGAGCATACGGTGGAGAATATCTGCAAGATAGTATCGGGCAACACGCCGCAGGCCGCCGAGCGCATCCGCGCCGTGTATGCGGCCGTGCTCAAGGGAGGTGTCTATGAGGCGCCTTCCATAAAGGTGGCCGAGGCTGCCAAGATCATAGAGAATACTCAGCGCGACGTGAACATCGCTTTCATCAACGAGGTGGCGAAGGTGTTCAACGCGCTCGACATAGATACGGAGGAGGTGCTTCGCGCAGCCTCCACAAAATGGAATTTTCTGAACTTCCGCCCCGGTCTCGTCGGAGGCCACTGCATAAGCGTAGACCCCTATTATCTGATACGCCACGCCGAGCTCCACGGGCTGCGCCCCCGCCTCATGACGGAGGCCCGCAACATCAACGAGGCGATGGGATTCTATCTGGCGGAGCGGGTGCTCACCATAATAAACCGCCGGGGACTTAAGATCGCCGACACTCGCATGTTGCTTCTGGGCTTCTCCTTCAAGGAGAACTGTCCCGACGTGCGCAACACCAAGGTGAGCGACACGGCGGCGATGCTGATGAAGCTTGGCGCTGAGGTCACGGTGTTCGACCCTGTTGTCGACGAGGAATCGGCACGCCGCGAATATCCGGAGATTCCGCTTGTGACTGATCCCCGAGAGCTTGCAGAGAGAGGAAGATTCGACGTGGTGGTGAAATGCGTGGACCATGAAGCGTTCCGCCATATGGACCTCGCTCCCCTTCTCAACGAAGGATGCGAGACCTGTTCAATCGTAAAGAGAAAGGAGGAGAGGAGAGAAAAATGAGAGAGATGAAAGATATGAGCTTAACCATGAGGAGTATATCCACTCTGATTCTTCTTGCCTTCTGCTCCGCTGTCCTCCCCTTGGCGAATGCTGCCGGAGAGGCGCGCCCGAAGAATCAGGGCCCGAAGAAAAGGCTCGTGATTCTGAACAGTTATAACGACGGCGCACCATGGGCCCAGGAAATCATTGCGCCCATCATGGGCGAGATGTCGCATCAGGATAATTTTCATCCCGTCGACATCGTGTATCTCAACAATACCCAGATCCATTCGCAACAGGATTTCGACAGGGTGGAGAGGGGAATCGCCGAACGTTTTGCCGACAAGCGGCCGGATTATGTGGTGCTGATCGGCAATTTCTCCTTCACGCTGCGCGATATGGTAGTGAGGGAATGGGGGGAGGTGCCGATGCTGCTCGTGGCCCAGGATGATGTCTACGGCCCGGATGATTTCTATTATACCTATCCGGGAAGATGCGATACGATCTGCTCCACCAAACTCCTGCCGCTCGAGAATCTGCGCGACATCTATAATTTCACTCTCGTGCAGACTCCCAACCTCTACAAGGAGACCATAGACATGATGGCGCATATGCAGCCGCAGATGAAAAAACTCGTGTTCATCGCCGACGAGCTCTACATCAACCGGCATCTGAGCCATAAGATAAATGACTATCTGAAAAAGGATTATCCGGAATTCAAATATGAATGGCTCATCGGCAACCAGTATAACAGCTCCCGTCTCCAGCAATATCTCAACGAGAACGATCCCTCGACGGGACTGCTGCTGTCGACCTGGTTTTTCGAACGCACCACAGTGAACGGTTATCCGCAGCTGATTGCCGGGGAGGCCCGGCTGATTTCGGGAGCAAGGCGCCCGGTGTTCGGCCTGCGTTCGGCATATATGGGCTATGGCATCACAGGCGGTTATTTCCCGAGCACTCAGGAAACGGAGAGGAACACCATCAACACCCTGCGCCGCATGATCCGCGGAGAAAGGATGAGCGACATCCCGTTCATGCGGACCCGCGAGGCTTATCCTCTCGTGAACTGGGATAAGCTGGAGCGCGACAGCATTCCGGTGTCGGTATGTCCCCCTGGAACGCATTTCATCAACCGCCCCAAATCGATGTGGGAGCTATATTCAACCTATATAGTGGCGGCTTTCATCATTCTCCTCGCGATGGTGGCCTTCATCGTAGGCTATTTCATCTTCCAGCGGCGCCGCATGGCAATGATGCGCGCCCACAACCGGCTGGTGAGCACGATGCCCATCGCCTATACGCAGGCTTCGGTGGCTTATGACGACCGCGGAGAGGTGACCGACATCGACTATCACGACGGCAACATGGCTTTCGAGGAGTTGCTGAGCCGCAATTCGATCCCCGGAGAGCACCGCAAGATATTCGAGCGCAAGAAGATTTCCGACGAGGTGAGGACCCTCCTCGACCGGCGCGAACCGGTGCGCTTCACCCATCATTTCTCGCGGACCGACACCGATTATGATTTCCTGCTCAGCCTCGACAGCTCGAAGATTCAGAAGAACGTGAACGAAATCAATGTGTTCGCGGTGGACATTACCGAGCAGAAGAAGCAGGAGGCGGCTCTTGTGGCCGCACGGGAGAGAGCCATGGAATCCGACAAGCTCAAGATGTCGTTCCTTGCCAACATGAGCCATGAGATACGCACGCCGCTGAACGCTATCGTAGGTTTCTCGGAACTCCTTGCAAAAACGGAAGACAACGAAAAGAAAAAACGCTTCATCCAGCTTATAGAGACCAACAACGTGCTGCTTCTTCAACTTGTAAGCGATGTGCTCGACATAGCGAAGGTGGAGTCGAATTCTCTCGATTTCAATTTCCGCATCACTGACCTCAATGAGCTCATGCGCGGAATTGAGCCGGCGGCAAGACTGCGGATGAAGCCCGGCGTGGCGCTCAACATGTCGCTTGGCGCCCCCGAGTGCCATATCGATACGGATCCCAACCGCCTGACGCAGGTGATCAACAACCTGCTCAACAATGCCGCGAAGTTCACTTCCAAAGGAAACGTGACGTTCGGTTATGAACCTCGCCCGGAAGGAATATATTTCTTTGTCCGCGACACCGGCATAGGCATAACGAAGGAGGACAGCGACAAACTCTTCATCCGTTTTTCGAAAGTGGATAACTTTGTGCAGGGAAGCGGCCTCGGCCTTTCCATCTGCAAGAGCATTGTGGAACTGCTTGGAGGACGTATCGGCTTCAGCTCCGAAGGGAAAGGGAAAGGTTCGCTTTTCTGGTTTATCGTGCCCGACCGCGCGACATTATACCCCGAATAATGAAAAGAATAAATAAACAAAGAATATAAGGATTATGGGAAACAATTATAAGAATCTCTCATCGGCGGGTCTTCTGGCCAATATGAGCCATGAGATACGGACTCCGGTGAATGCCATCGTAGGGTTCTCGCGACTTCTCGCAGAGACTGACGACCCCGTGAAGAAGAAAAAGTATGTCGAGGTGATCGAATCCAACAACAAGCTGCTTATGCAGCTCATCGACGATGTGCTCGATCTTGCGAAGATGGAACAGGGCGGTCTGGAATTCCATGAAGAGGATGTGGACCTGAACGAGTTTATCCGGACCATGGAGAGCACGGTGCGCCTGCGCGTGCAGCCGGGGGCGATCCTCAACTTCACTTTCGGCGCTGCCGAATGCAGTATCCACACCGACCGGGAACGGCTGTCGCAGGTGATGCTGAATCTGCTGACGAATGCCTGCAAGTTCACTTCGCGCGGAAGCATCACTTTCGGCTATGAACTTCGCGACGATTCCATATATTTCTATGTGCGCGACACGGGCGCTGGAATTTCGGCCGACAAGCAGCAGCTCCTCTTCAAACGTTTCTCGCGGCAGAACAACGACACTCCGGGCACCGGTCTGGGTCTTTCCATCTGCAAAGAGATAGTCGACAATCTCGGCGGCGAGATCGGCATGGAATCCGCCGGCGAGGGGAAGGGCTCGCTCTTCTGGTTCACCCTTCCGGCCTCGCGGATTGATGAGGAACCGGCGGCGGAAACACCCGCCGCTGAGCCGGAACAGCCTGTGGCGCGTCCGAAAGCCGAGCTCCCCACGATTCTGGTGGCAGAGGACAATGAGAGCAATTATTTCCTCTTCTCCTCTATCCTTGAGGATGATTTCAATCTGGTGCACGCCTGGAACGGCCGGGAGGCGGTCGACATGTATCCCGAGGTCAAGCCTGATGTGATCCTGATGGATATCAACATGCCGATAATGGACGGCTACGAGGCGACACACCGCATACGCCAGATGTCGGCCACGGTGCCTGTAATCGCGGTTACGGCCTATGCATTCTCTTCCGACAAGACACGCATCATGGAGAACGGCTTCAACAGCTATATCTCCAAGCCGGTGAACGCCGAGCGCCTCGTCCAGGAGATCCGCCGATTCCTCTGAATGGGCTGAATAGGCCTAATGGGACTAATGGGAAATGGGTCTAATGGGCCTAATGAGCCTAATGGCAATAGCGGCCGAGAAGCCTGAAGAATGGGGCTAATGAGCCTAATGAGCCTAATGGCAATAGCGGCCGAGAAGCCTGATAAAACAGGCGCCCGGAATCTTCCGGGCGCCTTTCTATTCGGCTCTCGAGCTCTTTGGCTCTCTGGCGCCATTAGGCTCATTAGGCCCATTAGACCCATTTCCCATTAGGCCCATTTCCCATTAGCCCCATCAGCCTCATTGGGCTTTCTTGCGGCCGCGCTTCGCGGGCGCTTTAGCGTCCGCGGGCTCGGCCTTGGCGGCTGTTTCGGCTTTCTTGGCGCGCGGCTTGCGGGCGGGTTTCGCAGGCGCCGCGACTGCCTCGGGAGTCTCGGGAAGCTTCTCCTCGGCGTTCATCACGTCGGTGCGCAGCGAGGTAACCTCTTTCTTGAGCGAGGAGATCTCCGCGGCCTGGTTGCGGATGGTGAGCAGCAGCGAGTTGAGCTCTTCGTTGTCGATAGATTCGGGATACTGCTCCTCGACGCGAACGAGGAAGTCGGCGAGCACGTTCATGTAGTTGGTGAAGGCCGCAAAGGGGGAATCATACGGGCTGAAGGCGGCATGCGACGCTCCGTCGGCCATATTCTTCGTGCTCATATAATAGAAGTGGTCGCTGCTCTGCAGATATTCCCAGTCCTGTTTGAGGCGGCGGTCATCGCAGAGGCTTACGCGCTCGGCCACGGCATAGAGCTTGGAGAGAGCCTCGCGCTGAAGCTCGTTGCCCTTCCATGCCGATACGTCGCGGGCTTCGTCGATGTCGGAGATCGGATAAGGAACAGAAATCTCATCCACGGGTTTGAGTTTGGCGACGGCGTCGGAGGGAGTGGTAAACTGCACGCCCATCTCTTTGCCGAATACCGGAAGAGCTTTCATGAATTCGAAGATACCGGTGCCGGCGGGAAGGAAGCTGCCGAATGTGTCCATGCTCATGAAGAGGTTCACAACCTGCTCCTCTTCGGGAAGCGAGGCGATCCAGCTGATATATTTGTCGGCCGTGAGGGGATATTCGTCCCATTCGGGGTTGTTGAAGTTCATGGAGATATCCTCGGCGAGCTTGTCGTTGGTGAGAAGAAGCTTGAGCTTCGGAGCGGTGCAGGCACGATATACGTAGTTGGGCGATTTCCAGCCGAGCACGTGCTTGGCGCCAACCGTTAGGCAGGTCTTGAAGCCCATCGAGGCGATGAGCATGGCGATGTCGTCGTCGTAGATAAGCTCGGTGTTGGCAAATACCGACGGCTTGCGGCCGAAGAGGCGGTAGATGAGGTCGTCGTGAGCCTTCACCTCCCGCATGAATTCCTCGGGGTCTTCGAGCGATGCCAGAGAGTGGGAATATGTGCCGGAAAGGAACTCTACGCATCCCGTGTCGGCAAGCTGGCGAAGCTTGTCGATGCATTCGGGAACATACATCTGCAGCTGCTCGATGGCTGTGCCGGAGATGCTGAGGGCGCATTTGAAATCGCCGTTGCCGCGGTTGATCATCTCCAGAAGAGTATCGGCCATAGGCATGTAGGAGTTGCGGGCGATGCGCGTGATGATCTCGTCGTCGGCAAAGTCGTCGTAATAGTAATGGTCGTTACCGATATCGAAGAAGCGGTAGCGTTTCAGCCTGTAGGGCTGATGTATCTTGAAATAGAAGCAAACTGACTTCATTGTATTCTATTTTTTATTGGTTGTTGGTTTTTGTTTTATCTTTTTCTCCCGTTCCGGAATCAGTGCCGGTTGGCTATTACCTGATTGTAGATGTCGATTACCTTGCGGCCCGCTTTCTCCCAGGTGATGCCGTGAATCTCCTCGATCCCTTTTTCGCGCAGTGTGTTGTGGAGCGCGGGATAGGAAATGAGGGCATGCATGGCGTCGGCCATGGCGTCAATGTCCCAGTAGTCGGTCTTGATGACGTTGTCGAGGATCTCGGCGCATCCGCTCTGCTTGGAGATGATGGAGGGCACTCCCATCTCCATGGCTTCGAGGGGCGAGATGCCGAAGGGTTCGGAAACGGAGGGCATCACGTAGACGTCGGAGTCGCGGAACATCTGGTAGACCTCTTTGCCGCGCAGGAAGCCCGTAAAGTGGAAACGGTCGGCGATGTTGCGTTTGGCGGCCAGACGGATCATGGCGGCCTCCATATCGCCGCCCCCGGCCATTACGAAACGCACGTGCTTGTTTTTCTGGAGCACCTTGGCGGCTGCCTCCACGAAGTATTCGGGGCCTTTCTGCATGGTGATGCGGCCGAGGAAAGTGATCACCTTGTCTTTACCTTCGCGGCGCTGCAGATTGAGAAGCTCGTCGCTCAGGGGAATCACGGCGTTGTGAACGGTGGTTACTTTCGCCGGATCGATACCGTATTTGTCGATTACCGTGCGTCGCGTCAGATTGGAGACGGTGATGATATGGTCGGCGTTGTTCATGCCGTCTTTCTCGATACCGAACACCGTGGGATTCGGCTTTCCGCGGGAGCGGTCGAACTCGGAGGCATGGACATGTATCACAAGGGGTTTGCCGGTCACGTTCTTGGCATGGATGCCGGCCGGATAGGTGAGCCAGTCGTGGGAATGGATCACGTCGCAGGGCACTGTGCGCGCTATGACGCCGGCCACGATCGAGTAGTTGTTGATCTCCTCGAGGATGTTGTCGGGATAGCGGCCCGAGAACTCGATGCACCCGAGGTCGTTGAGGCGCATATAGTTGAAGTCGGCATAGATATGGTCGCGGAGGTCGAAATAGAGCTGCGGATTCATCACCTTCCCTATCCGGGACTCCACATAGTCCCAGTTTACGTCGCGCCATGCCACCGGAGTGTTGCTGGCGCCGATGATATTGGCGAAACCTTTCTCCTCGTCACCCCAGGGTTTGGGAATCACGAACGATATCTCCATGTCGCCGTTGGCGTGCATCCCCTTGGTGAGGCCATAGCTGGCCGTTCCCAGTCCTCCGAGAATATGGGGAGGAAACTCCCATCCGAACATTAGTGCTTTCATGATGTCAGTCGGTTTGTGAGGTTAGAAGTTTAGTCATCTTTTTCACGGTTTCGATCGTGCTCAGTATCTCGCCCACATTCTTGGCGGTGCTCACGGCGCCGCGGCCGGTATAGGGCGGGTTGCCGTCGTACATCTCGGAGAGGGAGCCGATGCAGCCTTCGGTCATCTCATCTTCATAGCCGATGAGCATGCGCTCGATGAAGGAGAGGCCGGCGAGGCCGAACACTTTGAAATAAGCGTCGGCATAGAAGCCGAAGAGCCAGGGACGGGCCGGACCCTGATGCACGGCATATTCGCGCTCCACCGGGTTGCCGACATAGGTCGGATTGTAGGCGAAGCTTTTCGGGCTGAGCGAGCGCAGACCTTTCGGAGTGAGAAGCTCGCGGGTGCAGAGGTCAAGCACGCTCTTGCGCTGGCTGCGGTCGAGCGGCGAATATTCGAGGCCGATGGCAATGGCGAGGTTGGGACGCACCTCAAGGTCGGTGTAGCTGCCGTTAACGTAGTCGTAGAGGTAGCCGTAGTCGTTGAGGAATGTGTCGATAAAGGAGAGCTTTATCCTCTCGGCAAGCCCTTTGAGACCTTCCACATATGTCTCCTCCCCTTTCACGTTTTCGTAAAGGGAGATGAGGAAGCGGACGGCGTTATACCAGAGGGCGTTGAATTCGAGAATATAGCCGGTGCGCGGGATGATCGGGCGTCCGTTGATCGAGGCTGAAAGCCATGTCACGGGAGTGTTCTGCCCGTTGGACGACACAAGGCCGTTGGCATGGAGCGAGAGGTTGCGGATACGCTCGCCGCGGATATCCTCCACCAGACGGCGCACAATCTCGCCGTAACGCTCGCGGCATTTCGCGGAATCCGTGTGGCGGCGGTATTGCTGGATGGCCCATATCGTCCAGAGCGGAATGTCGGGAAGATCGATTTCATGGATGGTCTTGTCGGTCTCTCCTTTGTCGATGAAGCGGAAGAGGGCTTTGACGAATGTGTCGAGTATCTCGTGATAGTCCTCTTTGTGGCCGATGGCGAGCGTGCAGCCGGGGAGGGCGATAAGCTCGTCGCGGCTGCGGACGTTATACCAGGGATAGCCGGCCATGATATATGTGCCTGAGGCGTTCTTGAGATAGAACTGCTTGGCGGAGTTCTTCAGACAGTTGAAGAAGCTCGTGCGGCATGTGCGGGTGGTCAGCTCATCCTCGTAGGTCTTCTGGAACTTCTTCGGATCGCAGGGGAAGGTCGAAGCTGAGAAGATGATGGTCTCCCCTTTCTTGATGGGAAGCTCGAAATAGCCGGGCACCCATAGATCCTCTTTGTAGGGGATGCCGCGGACTTTGTCTTTATAGTATTCGATACCTTTATACCAATGGCCGTCGCTGACCCATTCCATAGGCTTGCTGAACTGCATGAAGAGCTCGGGATAGCCTTCGTAAAGGCAGGTAGCGATACCGTTTTCCGCGGGACGCACTTCTGTGTTGATTGTTCCGTTCTCGACGCAGAGGTCGTTGGCATTGCGGAAAGCAAGGAAGGGACGGAAACGGAGCGTTGTCGGAGAATGAGCCTCTACAAGCGTATACTTGATGAGAATGCGGTTCTCATGTGAGATGAATACCTTCTCCTTGGTGAGAACCACTCCCCCGACCCGGAAGGTCATCACGGGCACGCTTTCGCAGTTGAACTCGCGGATGTACTTATGTCCGTTGGGACTGAAAACATTGTCGCCATACTGATGCAATCCTAAATTGAACGATGCGCCGTGCTGGATCACAGACTCATCGAGCGAGGAGAGGAGCACATGGGCTTTGTCGTCCATCTCAGGGATGGGAATCACGAGCAAGCCATGCTGCTTGCGAGTATTGCAGCCGACGATGGTGGTACAATGATAGGCACCCGACTTATTGGTGCGCAGCATCTCCTTGGGAAGACTCTGCTCCAGGTTGATCATAAGGTTCTTGTCAAACTTAAGATAACTCATGAATAATTGATTATACGGGTTATATTATATTTTTTACTATTCGCACAATAATTCTCTATGAATTGCAACAATTCTCTTTTAAACAATTCTCTTTTAATTGCGACAATTGCCTTTGAATTGCAACGAGGAGGGAAGGATTCGATGAGCAGAGAGTTCTGATGATAATTACGGTGAGCGGAGAGTTTTTACCTTATTTCTACAAATTTATACTTTCTATTTAAAAACAGCAACTCTTCCGATATGTTTAAAAATATGTTTTCTCAACAATCCCCGCCGCCATAGGCAAAATCCCCGAGATTCCCGAGATTCCCGAGGCTCCCGAGCATCTCGAGGTTCCCGAGATTCCCGAGCATCTCGAGATTCTCGATGTTCTCGAGCCGCCATTTTATAGGCAGTCGGCTTGCCGGAAGTCCGGCAAGCCGACTGCTATGCGATAGAGTTTAAGCTTTTAGCGCTATTGGCGCTATTGGCCCCATTAGGCCCATTAGCCCCATCAGCCCCATTGGTCTCATTAGGCCCATTGGTCTCATTAGGCCCATTAGCCCCATCAGCCCCATTGGTCTCATCAGGCCCATTATCCCAACACTGCCTTCACGCAGTATTCGTAGATATAGGGAACCAGTCCGAAGAAGACTATGCCGGCCACACAGAGCCAGAGCGCCACGCGCTCTCCGGCGGAGCTGCGGAAGGCCTCAACCTTGGCGTCGCCCGGCTTGATCCACATCGCCTTTACCACCAGCAGGTAGTAATAGAGCGAGATGATGGTGTTGATAAGAGCTATCAATACCAGGATATATAGCGGCATCGAGTTGGTGGCTGTCACCGATGTGAAGATGAGTATCTTGCTGAAGAAGCCTGCGAAGGGGGGAATACCCGCCAGCGAGAACATTGCCAGGGTCATGGCGAAGGCCAGCCACGGGTTGCTCTTGTGGAGACCGTCGTAGTCGTCCATCGAAAGTTTGCCTGTGCTGTTCTCGATGCTGGAGATCACGGCGAAGGCACCGAGGTTGCTGACAATGTAGACGAAGATATAGAACATCATCGAAGCGAGGCCAAGACCGCCGGCCATTACGCCGAGCATGATATATCCTGCCTGCGAAATGGAGGAGAAGGCCATGAAGCGCTTCATGTTCTTCTGACGGATCGCGAACAGGTTACCGACAGTGATCGTGGCGATGATCACGGCATATACCATCCATTCCCACATATCTGCGAACACCGTGCCGAAGGCCTGTGTGAAGATCACGAAGAAGGCGAAGGCGGCGGCGCCTTTGGAGATTACGGAAAGATAGCTGGTGATGGCCGTGGGCGCTCCCTGATATACGTCTGCCGTCCAGAGGTGGAAAGGCACGAGCGAGAGCTTGAAGCCGATACCGGCGATGACGAATGCCAAGGCGATTGCGAGAAGGCCGCTCCCCGCTCCGGCCATGATGTTGGCGCGGATGTCATCGAAATAGAGCGATCCGCTCGAGAAGGCGTAGACGAAAGAGAGGCCTACTAGCAGGATGGCCGAGGAGAACACCGCCGTGAGTATATACTTGGCGGCTGCCTCATGGCTCTCGTAGTGACGCTTGTTGAAGGCTACAAGTGCAGCAAGCGGAAGCGAAGCGGATTCGAGTCCGATGATGAAGAGGAGGAAATGACGGGCAGAGATCATGAGATACATTCCGAAAAGCGTGACGAGCAGAAGCTCGTAGAACTCACCCTTGCGGATGGCCACTTCATCGCTTTCAACCCATTTGGCCGACTGCAGGAAGACGATGAACACGCCTATGTTGAGGATGGCTTTCATGGCTTTGCACGCCGTTGTATCGACATACATGCCGCCGAATGCCTCGGTGTTGAGCGACGGGATGATCCAGATGGCTACCGTGGCGAGTCCGAAGAGCACGGTGGTAAGCGGCGTCAGCGCTTTCTTCCCTTTCTCAGAGGAGAAGGTGTCGAAGAGGAACACCACGAGGAAAAGCCCCAGTATTATCAGTTCGGGCAACATTGCCCCAAATTGTGAATAATCCATTGTTATTGTTGTGCTTATTCTTACGTTAGATAGATTGCATCATTGATCACATCGCATTGTTCAATGCCGCGAGGATGGGCGCGAAACTCTGCTGAATCGTCTCGTTGATCCAATTGGGGAAGAAACCGATGCCGGCGAGGCAGGCGATGAGCGTAACCGTGGAGAGGCGCTCCCACCAGCTGGCGTCGGTGAGCTTTAGGTGATGCTCGTCGTGGACGGGACCGAGAACAAGTTTGCCGACAACCCGCAGGATGTAGACGGCCGTAATCACGATCGAGGTCGTGGCGGCGATCACGAAGATGCGGTGGAAGAGGTCGGAATGTTCGAAAGCACCGAAGAAGATTGTCATCTCAGCCACGAAGCCCGACATACCGGGAAGTCCGAGCGATGCGAAACCGGCAATCATATAGCAGACTCCGAGATAAGGCATGATTTTCATCAGACCTCCCATTTCGCGGATGTCGCGGGTGTGGGTGCGTCCGTAGATCATACCGATGAGGGCGAAGAAGAGGGCCGTCATCAGACCGTGGGAGAGCATCTGCATGATACCTCCGGTCATTGCAGTGCCGTTGAGCATGAGGATGGCGAAGAGCACCATGCCGCAATGCGACACTGACGAATAGGCGTTGATGTATTTGAGGTCGGTCTGGACGCAGGCCGAGAAGGCTCCGTAGACCACGCTGATGCCGGTGAGGATGATGAAGATCCATGCGAGTTCGTTGGCGGCCTGCGGAAGCAGGAAGATTGCGATGCGGAAGCAGCCGTAGCCTCCGAGCTTCATAAGCACGCCGGCATGAAGCATAGAGACTGCCGTCGGAGCGCATGCGTGACCGTCGGGGCTCCATGTGTGGAACGGGAACATGGCGCCAAGCACGCCGAAGCCTACGAATGTGAAGCAGAACAGCAGACGCTGCCAGCTCGGGTCGATGGCCGCGTTGTGGGAGATCTCGAGGATGTTCCACGTGGGAACGCCTCCCTCGGGGGCGCTGTGCCAGAAGATGCCGAGAAGTCCGAGCATCAGGAAGGCGGAGCCGCCCATAAGCATCAGGGTGAGCTTCATCGCCGAATATTCCTTGCGGCCTGTACCCCATACGCCGATGAGAAGATACATCGGGATGAGGGCCACCTCATAGAACATGAACATCGTGAACATGTCGATGGAGATGAAGAAGCCGAACACTCCTGTGGAGAGGAGGCAGAACCAGAGGAAGAAGTTCATCGGAAGCGGATCGATCTCCCAGGAGGCGAAAGTGCCTGCAAAGACGATGATCGCCGAGAGAAGGAGCATCAGCACGGAGATGCCGTCGACACCTACCGCGAGATGTATGTTGAGGGGGGCGTACCAGAGCCAGCTCCCGGTATAGAGCATTTCGGATGTGTCGCCGCCCGCACGCAATGCGAGGAAATCGACCACCAGCCAGATGGCCATGGCGAGCAGAACCGAGGAGCCGGTCACCATCACCGCGCGTATTGCTTTCATGTTGCCGTTGCCGCAGAGGGCCAGACCGGCCATCATGAGCACGGGGACTATAACAAACCAGATTAATATATTTCCAAACATGATTCTATAGATATTTGCAGTGCGTTATAACAGACATATCCAGGTGATGGCGGCAAGCAGGACGGCTCCGAAGAAATACCAGAGCACGTAGGTCTGCACGCTGCCGTTCTGCATTCCTTTGATCTTGAGGGAGAAGAACTGCGTCATGGCGGCAAGGGCGTTCATGAAGCCGTCGATGATATGACGATCGAACCAGGCGATGCCGCGGCAGATGCCGTTGAAGATTATCTTATGCGTCACGAACATATACATCTCGTCCCAGTAGAAGCGGCGGTTGGCTGCCTGCCAGAGGCCGGGGAGCGCGTTCTTCATGCGTTCGGGCTTCGGGTTCTTCTTGGCATAGAGCCAGCCGGCGAACGCGATGGCGATCAGGGCGACCACGATGCTCGTCACGGCCACCTGCATCTCGATATGGATATGATAGGGAGCGCCGTTCCACGTAACGAATTCTCCGAAGGGAATGAATCCGGCGAATACGCTGATGGTGGCGAGTATGATCAGAGGCACCGACATCTGCCAGGGAGCGTCGTGCGGACGATGCTCCTTGTAGTGGGGATTCTCCTCCCACCAGAACACGAGGAAGTACATGCGGAACATATAGAACGCCGTCAGACCGGCAACCATCGTCATCCATGCGCCCCAGAGAGTGTTGTTGGCGAACATGGCGGCGAGCATCTCATCTTTCGAGAAGAAGCCGGAGAAGGGGAAGATACCGGCTATTGCGAGACAGCCGATAAGGAACGTCCAGTGGGTGATCGGCATATATTTGCGCATGCCGCCCATCGCGGTGTAGTTGTTGGAATGCACGGCATGGATAAGCGCGCCGGCTCCGAGGAAGAGGAGCGCCTTGAACATGGCGTGGGTGAAGAGATGGAACATCGAGGCCATGTAGCCGAGTCCGTCGTGAAGCTCGGGACGGGCTACGCCTAAGGATACCATCATGAATGCGATCTGCGAGATTGTGGAGAACGCCAGGATTCGCTTGATGTCGATCTGACAGCAGGCAACAACCGCTGCGTAGAAGGCCGTGATGGCGCCCACACAGGTGATGAATGTGAGCGAATCGGGCACTATCAGATATAGCGGGAAGAAGCGGGCCACAAGATAGACGCCGGCAACCACCATCGTGGCGGCATGGATGAGGGCCGACACGGGCGTCGGGCCTTCCATGGCGTCGGGAAGCCAGATATGCAGAGGCATCATCGCCGACTTACCCATACCGCCCACGAAGATGAGAACCATCGCCCATGTGAGCACCGAGGCGCCCATGAAGGTAATGCCCATCGTGGAGGCCATCACGCTCTCGGGATGAGAGTTGAGCATGAGGAAGTTGAAGGCAGATGCGCCGCCGAGCGGGCCGTCGGCCGGGCTGTTCGACACGAAGTAGGACAGCACAAGGATACCGATGAGCATGAAGAGGTCGGCGAATCGGGTTACGATAAACGCCTTCTTGGAAGCCGACACTGCCGAGGGAAGCTTATAGAAGAAACCGATCAGCAGGTAGGAGGATACTCCCACGAGCTCCCAGAAGATATACATCTGGAAAATGTTGGTGGCAACCACCAGACCGAGCATGGAGAACGTGAAGAGGGCCAGGAACGCGTAATAACGCTGGAATCCGGGCTCATGCTCCATATATCCCCAGCTGTAGAGGTGGACCATAAAGGAGATGGTAGTGATCACTATGAGCATCATGGCGCTGATCGGATCCAGAAGGAAACCGATGTTCACCACCATGCGGTCGGTAAAGGCCAGCCAGGTCACGTCGAAGAGCTGCACCTGCTGACGGATGCCGTCGACAATAAACTCGGGACTACCGCTGAAGAAATAGCGGAGAGCCACAGTATAGCTGATTGCGAGCAGGGTGCCGTTGGCAAGGATTCCGATGATTCCGGCTGCCTTGCGCGGCATCTTCACGCCGCCGATTCCCAAGATAAGGAACATCGTGAACGGCAGAGCCAGAATCAGAATTGGAAGTGTAATGTCCATATCTCAGAATTGATTAGTATTTCATTTTGTTGACATTGTTCACATCGGTGTTGCCGATGGAACGATAGATGTTGATGATGATCGCGATGGCTACTGCAGTCTCGGCGGCCGCGATGGCTACGGCGAAGAGTGTGAAGACCATGCCTTCCATCGAACCGGGGAAGAGATAGCGGTTGAAAACCACAAAATTGAGGTCGGCGGAATTGAGTATGAGCTCAAGCGATATGAGCAGAGCGATCATGTTCTTGCGGGTCACGAACCCGTAGATTCCGGCTGTCATCATGATGACGCTCGGAACAAGATACCACAATATGCTTAAATCCATGTCAGTTATCTTTTACGGGCAACAACCACGCCGCCGATTATACATGCGAGCAATAAAACACTGATTGCCTCGAAGGGAAGCAGATACTGGAACCGGTCGGTGCCTGTGAAGGCGCGTCCGATATCGTGCATCGTTATCTCGTTGCCGGCCTGAAGAGCCTCCGAAAGGGAGGCGCCGTTAAGCAGCGGCATGTAGAAAAGCGCCAGAAGAAGCAACACCGTTCCTGCCACCGACACCATCAGACCCAACACGCGGCGATGGGATTCGAGCGGGCCGGCTTTCTCGCCGGGCTTGCGTGTAAGAAGGATGGCGAACACGAAAAGCACCATGATGCCTCCCGCATAGACCGCGATCTGAACGCCGCCGAGGAACTGGTAGCCGAGCTGGAAATAGATCACCGCCGTTGCGAGCAATACGAACAGCAGATAGGTGGCAGCCCGGAGTATTCTGCGCGTCGTGACGGCCATGACCGAAAAGACGGTGATGCACACGGCAACCACGAAATACAAAATGATATTTGCTACTGAATCCATTATGTAGTTTTGTTATTGTTTGCTTGTTTCAACCGTGGCAGCCGACGCAGGGGCTGCAGTCGCTGCGGGTTTTGCGGGTGATGCCGGTGCCTCGGGCTCCGGCTCGGGACGATAGTTGAGCTGCTTTATCAACGCTTCGCGCGTGAATGTGGCCTGCTCGAAATCGTTGCTGAATTCCAGCGCGTTCTGCGGACAAGTAGTGACGCAGAGCATGCAGAACGTGCAGCTCCCGAGATTATACATGTATTTGTCGAGCTTGCGTTTCTTTTTTCCGTCCGGCAATTCCACCATCTTCGTGGTCAGCTCGATTGTCCCGTTCGGACAATTCATCTGGCATATGCCGCAGCCGATACATTTGTGATGACCTTCGGCGTCATACTTCAGGGTGAGCTCGGCGCGGAAGCGGTCGGCGATCTTGAGCGTGGTCTTCCGGTTTTCAGGATACTGCTCGGTCACTTTCGGAGTGACAAACTCGCGGCCTGTCACGCCCATGCCCGTCAGCAGACTCTTTACTCCCTGTCCTACCGACGTGAAATAGTCTTTAATACTGCCCATGTAGCTATAAGCTTTACCTGTGTTATTTTTATTTCTGAATTTCGTTATCTTATCTTTCCACCTGACCGCCCAGGATGTCGAGAAGCTCGGTGGTGATGCTTTGCTGGCGCAGCTTGTTATATTCGAGCTGCAGCTCGTCGAAGAGTTTGCGGGCGTTGTCGTTGGCACTCTGCATGGCCATGACGCGCGCGGCCTGCTCGGAAGCGCGGTTCTGCACCGTGATCTCCTGCATGGTCGACATCACAAACATCGGAAGCACCTCATTGAAGATGCTGTTGGGATCCGGCTCGAACAGATAGAGCCTGTTGTCGTCGGCATCGGCGCCTTCGGCCGAAAGCATCTTCTCCGTGACGGGGAAAAGCTGCTCCACTGCGAGCTTCTGACGGCTCATCGAGTGGAATCCCATGTAAACTGTCTCGACAAGATCAAGCTCCCCCGAGAGGAAGGAATCGCGCATCCGTTTGGTAAAGGCGGTGACTGTCTCGCCGGCCATCTTGCTGTCGACTCCCGGCATTTCGACAACGCGGAGCGTCGGGTCCTCAAGATGGCGCACGGCCTTGAGCATCTTGCGGCCTACGGGATAGACCTCGATCTCCAGTCCGTCGCCGTATTCGCGCTTCAGACGGTCGATCTCTATGAGAAGACCTTTGAAGATGTTGATGTTGTAGGCGCCGCAAAGTCCGTCGTCGGAACCATAGACCACGACACCGGCGCGAACAACGTCACGGGCCTCTATCAGCGGGGAGTTGAAGTTCTCTCCTGTGGAGAGGATATGACCCATGATCGACTTTATCTGATCCTTGAAGGGCTTGAGCCGCCGAAGGCTCTGCTCCTCCTTATGGACCTTGGCCGAGGAAATCATCTTCATGGCGCCGGTGATTTTCTCACTCGATGCCACCGATCCGATGCGTATCTTTAATTCCTTTAGGGTTGCCATGTTGCTTGTCGGAAAGTGTTGGTTTTTTCCGGGCCGGAGTCTACCGGCCCGGAATATGAAAGTTTGTTATTTTACGGGTGAGAGCGTTGCGGCCACCTCTTTGGCACACTGCGTCAGTTTGGCCGAAACGTCGTCGGTGAGCTTGCCTGCTTTCAGTTCGTCGAGCACCTCTTTCTGATATTTCATGCGGAGAAGCTGGAGAAGCTGCTCTTCGAATTCTGCCACCTTGTCGAGAGGCACGGTTTCGAGAAGACCGTTGACACCGCAGAATATCACGGCGATCTCATCTTCCACCGGCCAGGGATGGTACTGCGGCTGGATGAGGAGGCGCTGGTTCTTGCGGCCCGTGTCGATCACTTTTGCAGTAACTGGGTCGACATCGCCGCCGAATTTAGTGAACGATTCGAGCTCGCGATACTGCGCCTGAGCGATCTTAAGCGTACCGGCCACCTTCTTCATGGCCTTCACCTGAGCGTTACCGCCCACACGCGATACGGAGATACCCACGTTGATGGCCGGACGGATACCCTCGTTGAAGAGACCGGTCTCAAGGAAGATCTGGCCGTCGGTGATGGAGATCACGTTGGTCGGAATATACGCCGACACGTCGCCTGCCTGCGTCTCGATGATGGGGAGCGCGGTGAGCGAACCACCACCCTTCACAATAGGCTTCAGGGAATCCGGAAGGTCGTTCATGTTCTTCACCACCTTCTCGTCGCCGATGATCTTGGCGGCGCGCTCAAGCAGACGCGAATGGAGATAGAAGATATCGCCGGGGTATGCCTCGCGGCCGGAGGGACGCTTCAGGATAAGCGAGATCTCACGATAGGCTACGGCCTGCTTGGAAAGATCGTCGTAGATGATAAGAGCGTCGCGGCCGGTGTCGCGGAAATATTCGCCGATGGCTACGCCTGCGAAAGGCGCCCAATAGCGCATGGCGGCGGAGTCGGAGGCGTTGGCGGCAACGACAACCGTATAGGGCATCGCACCGAACTTGGTGAGGGTATTCACGATCGATGCAACCGTGGAAGCTTTCTGGCCGATGGCTACATAGATGCAATATACGGGCTTGCCGGCCTCGTAGTTGGATTTCTGGTTGATGATGGTATCAATGGCGATTGCGGTCTTACCGACCTGACGGTCGCCGATGATGAGCTCACGCTGTCCGCGGCCGATAGGAATCATGGCGTCGACCGCCTTGATACCGGTCTGAAGCGGCTGGTTCACGGGCTGACGGAAAATCACGCCCGGAGCCTTGCGCTCAAGCGGAAGGGGAATGAGGTTGCCCTCGACCGGCCCTTTGCCGTCGATCGGCTCGCCGAGCATGTTGATGACGCGTCCGAGAAGGCCCTCGCCTACATGGATAGAGGCAATCTCGCCGGTGCGTTTCACCGACATGTTCTCAGTGATAGAATTCACTTTGTCGAGAAGCACAACGCCCACATTGCTTTCCTCAAGGTTGAGCGCAACTCCTTTGGCACCGTTCTCGAACTCCACGAGCTCATTGCTCCTCACATTCTCAAGTCCGTAGACATGGGCCACACCGTCGCCGACGTTAAGCACCGTGCCCACCTCTTCAAATTTGACTTTTGAATCGATGTTCTCGAGCTCTTGTTTTAAAACATCTGATATTTCGCTTGGGTTAAGCATTTTAATTGCTTCTTAAGAGAGTTTGACGTAATTGTGAAAGTTCGCCGCTGACCGAGGCATCCATACGCGTGCTGTCGACATCGATCACGAAACCGCCGATAAGCGAGGGATCCACCTTGTCGGTATATTCGAATTTCGTATCCTTGAAGGATTTCTCGACGACGCCGTGCAGTTTGGCCATCTCGGCGGCAGGCAAAGCGGCCGCCGTAGTGACGCGCACCTGCGAGATGTTGTTCTCCTTGCGGTAGATGTCGCGGTAGGCGAGTGCCATAAGATAGGCGAATTCCTCCCGTTTATGGTCGAGGATGAGTCTGACAAACCGACGGTAGTCGTTTCCGGGCTTATCACCGGCGGCCGCCAACAGGAGTTTCTCCTTGTCGGCATCCTCCACGAAGGGGTTCGACAGCGTTTTTGTCAGACCCGGATTTGCGCTGAAGGATTCTATTACCCGTTTCATCTCTTCATAGACCTGACGGGTGGTGTCGCTCTGCTGCGCGTATTTATAGAGCGCCTTGGCATAGCGATGGGGTATGAGTCCGGAAATCATCTACTTTCAGTTTTTCTCTATTTCGTCCAACAATCTGTTGACAAGCTCGGTCTGCGCCTTGTCGGAATCCATGCGCTCGCGCATCATCTTCTCGGCGATATCGATGGAGAACTTGCCAACCTCATTTCTAAACTGCAGCTCGGCTTCCTTGCGGGCCTGCTCGATGGATGCCTTGGCGGCCTCCATCTCCTTGCGGGCGGCGTCGGCAGCCTCGTTGCGGGCCTGCTCGATGATGTCGGTCTTCATCTTGGCGGCCTCGCGAAGCATCTCGGCCTGCCGCGCCTGAGCCTCCACTACATATTTGCGGGCTTCCTCGCGGGCATTGTCGAGCTGTTCCTTGGCCTGCCGGGCGTCTTCCACGCCCTGGTCGATGGTGGAGGCCCGCTTGTCCATGCTTTTGATGATCACGGGCCAGCCCCATTTAGCCAAGACAAGGAAGAGCAGGATGAACGCGACGAACATCCAGAATACCAAGCCGAAATCGGGCGTGAATAATTCCATGGCGATTTTTTATTTGATGAAGAGAGCAAGAGCGGATACGATCACGGCGAAAAGGGCTACACCCTCGATAAGGGCCGCGATAACGATCATGTTGCTTCGGATGTCGCCTGCCGCTTCAGGCTGACGGGCGATGGCCTCCATGGCCGACGAACCGATCTTACCGATACCGATACCGGCTCCGATTGCTGCCAATGCTGCTCCGAGAGCGGCTCCAAGTCCTGCGATAGGCTGCAGTGAAAGTTCTGCTAAAATCGTTGATAACATAATTCAGAAGTTTTAGATTGTTATTTAATATTTTTTATTTTTCAATTCATTCTCCGATTATCTGTCGATCTCTTTGGCGAGTCGCCCGAGAACGGCTTCCTCTTCCTTGATATCTTCACGGTCATGGCGTTCACGCTCGGGATACATATCGTCGCTCTCTGCCTTGTGCTTCTCCCCTTTCTCCTGGGCCATGGCTATGAACAGAGCCGAAAGAAGGGTGAACACATAAGCCTGGATGAAGCTCACAAGCACATCGAGAGCGAGCATGAAGACCGAGAATAACACCGATATCACCGTGGCGCCACCGGCAACGGCCGCGCCGAAAGCGGCGAATATGAAGATGAGAAGCGTCAGCGTGATAACGATTATATGACCGCCCATCATGTTGGCGAAAAGACGGACGCAGAGGGCGGCAGGCTTTGTGAAGATTCCGAACACCTCGATGAGCTGCATGATCGGAAGCGGACATTTAAGCCAGACAGGCACATCGGGCCAGAATATCTCTTTCCAATAATGCTTCGTTCCCAATATGTTGGTGACCAGAAAAGTCATCACGGCCAGAACAAGTGTCACGGCAATATTTCCCGTAAGGTTTGCGCCGCCTGGGAAAATCACAATCAACCCCACGAGGTTCATCGTAAGGATGAAGAAGAAACAAGTGAGAAGATAGGGGCCGAAACGGCGGGCGTTCTCCCCAAGAGTGCTCTTGATTGTGTCGTAATAAACGAAGGAGACGAGCATCTCGAAGAAGCCCATTCCCTTGCGGGGCGCGCGCAGTCCGCGGCGTCCGTAATATTTCACGAGACCCATCACCATGGCCAGTACAAGAAAGGCCGAGATGAAAAGAGCGAGCACATTCTTTGTTATCGAGAGGTCCACAGGACGATATGTCCGGTAGATGTCGCCATCCTCCGTCACGAGCGTATCCTCCTTGTCGATGCGTTCTTTTTCTTCGGGAACAAGCGGAATCAGCTCCACGACCTTGTCTTTATGCTTACCCTCACGCATGAGCATGAAGCTATAGGCCTTCCCGTCGCGGTCGATGGTCTTGAGCACGGGAACGAGGTGTTTCTCGGTCTTGCCGTCCTTACCTGCGGATTCATGAATCTCGGTGAGTCCGGCGGAGGAGAAACAGAACCATTTGCCGTCTTCCGCCCTTACGATCACCGGAAGAGGAATTCTCCGGGCATGGTTGAAAGGCACCTCCCAGCCATAGCCGTCGCCGAGATGTTCGAAAATAATCTCCTTCACATCAAGGTCGTTCCCTTCCTCTTTTTCCGTTCCGGCGGCGCGCATCTGTACCGGCATGGACAGAACCATGGCGAGGAACATGAAAAATATGGATATTCTTTTCGACATACTCATTCTCTTTATGGACTTCATCAATATACACATACCGAAATCACATTATTGTTGACGTCGGCTATGCCGCCGTCGATCTCGAGGGTTTTCACCTCTCCCTCGGGAGTGGTGTATCTCACGGTGCCTTTCACAAGCACGGAGATCAGGGAGGCATGGTTGCGCAGAACCGTGAACGAACCCATCTGGCCGGGAAGCGTCACCGACTCGGCCTCCCCCTTGAAAGTCACTTCATGTGCCGATATGATTTCGAGAGTCATCTGTTCCTGTTTTTCTTGTTGTCAATAATTGGTTTGCGGATAACGGGGGATGCTTATTTCACATCCTCCATCATCTTCTTGCCCTTGGCTATGGCCTCGTCGATGGTTCCGACATTGAGGAAAGCCTGCTCGGGAAGCTCGTCGAGCTCGCCTGAGAGGATCATCTTGAAGCCGCGGATTGTCTCCGAGAGGGGAACCATCACGCCCGGAAGACCGGTGAACTGCTCGGCCACGAAGAAGGGCTGCGAGAGATAACGCTGTGCGCGGCGCGCGCGGGCAACCACGAGCTTATCCTCGTCGCTGAGCTCGTCGACGCCGAGGATGGCGATGATATCCTGAAGTTCGTTGTATTTCTGGAGAAGCTGCTTCACGGCCTGAGCGGTGTTGTAATGCTCTTCGCCGATGATGTTCGGGTCGAGGATTCGCGATGTGGAGTCGAGAGGATCCACAGCCGGATAGATACCGAGCTCGGCGATCTTACGGCTGAGCACCGTGGTGGCGTCGAGGAAGCTGAAGGTTGTGGCAGGCGCGGGGTCGGTGAGGTCGTCGGCAGGCACATAGATGGCCTGAACCGAGGTGATGCTTCCCTGCTTGGTCGACGTGATGCGCTCCTGAAGGGCACCCATCTCCGAGGAAAGTGTAGGCTGATAACCCACGGCCGAAGGCATACGGCCGAGAAGCGCGGACACCTCGGAACCGGCCTGAGTGAATCGGAAGATGTTGTCGATAAAGAGAAGCACCTCTTTTCCGCCGCCGTTGTTGTCGCGGAACTGCTCGGCTACCGTCAGACCCGACAGAGCCACGCGGAGACGTGCGCCCGGCGGTTCGTTCATCTGTCCGAACACGAGCGTGGTCTGAGATTTGGCAACCTCGTTCATGTCGACATCGGAAAGGTTCCACTCCCCTTTCTCCATGCCTTCCACGAATTTGTCGCCATATTTGATAATGCCGCTCTCGATCATCTCGCGGAGAAGGTCGTTGCCCTCGCGGGTACGCTCGCCGACACCGGTGAACACGGAGAATCCGTCGTGACCTTTGGCGATGTTGTTGATAAGCTCCTGAATAAGCACTGTCTTGCCCACGCCGGCTCCTCCGAAGAGCCCGATCTTACCACCCTTCGAATAGGGCTCGAGAAGGTCGATCACCTTGATACCGGTATAGAGCACCTCCTGCGAGATCGCAAGGTCGTCGAATGCGGGGGCCGGCTGATGGATGGGTCGCAAATCATCGCGCTTCAGATTCCCGAGCATGTCGATAGGATCACCTATCACGTTCAGCAGACGACCTTTTACCTGGTCGCCCGTCGGAACCGCTATGGAATGCTCCAGATTCAAGACCTTCACGCCGCGGCGCACGCCATCGGTGCTCTCCATGGCCACACATCTCACGATATCCTCGCCGATGTGCTGCTCAACCTCGAGAATAAGTTCCTCGCCATTGTCGCGCTCCACTTTCAATGCAGTGTAGATAGGGGGGATATTCTCTTTTCCGCCCTCAAACGAGACGTCTATAACAGGTCCGATAACCTGGGTTACTGTGCCGTAATTTGCGCTCATATATAGTTATGTTTTTGTCTTGTGAATATTAGAAATGCCATCCGAAAGCCACGAATACCGTCATGAGCAGAAGGTTGGCCAGTGAAAAAGGCATGAGGTATTTCCACTCGAATGCGAGCATCTGGTCGATGCGGACACGCGGAAAGGTCCATTTAAACCAGATGATGATAAAGGAGATGAAGAACGCCTTTCCAACGAACCATACGATCGACGGGATGAAGTCCATCACGTGGTTGAAGCTTTCCCATCCGGGAATATGAAGGGGCATCCAGCCGCCGAGGAACATCAGCGTGGCGATTCCCGACACGATGAAGAGGTTAAGATACTCGGCGAGATAGAAGAATCCGAAATGGATGCCGGAATATTCGGTGTGGTAGCCGGCGGTGAGCTCATGTTCGGCCTCGGGGAGGTCGAAGGGACCGCGGTTGGTCTCGGCTGTGGCCGCTATCACATAGATGATAAAGGCGATGATGGCCGGAATATGACCGCGGAAGATAAACCAGGCGGATTCCTGCCCGGCCACGAGTTCGGAGATATTCATCGTGCCTGCGAACACGCAGATGGTGATGATCGAAAGGCTCAGCGACACCTCATAGCTGATCATCTGGGCGCCGCTTCGCATGGCGCCGATGAGAGTATACTTGTTGTTGCTGGCCCAGCCTGCGAGCAGAATACCGAGCACGCCGACCGATGAGACGGCGAGGACGAAGAAGATACCGATGTTCCAGTTGATTATCTGCAGACCGTTGCCCCACGGCAGACATGCAAGCATAACCACCGACGAGGTTATAACGATGTAGGGGGCAAGCTTGAAGAGGAACCGGTCGGTGCCTTTGAGGCAGATAAGCTCCTTGATAAGAATCTTGAACATATCGGCAAACACCTGAAGCAATCCCCAGCGGCCCACACGCATCGGGCCGAGACGGCACTGGAACCAGGCGCAAAGCTTACGCTCATACAGAATGTAGAACAATGCCAGCACGGTGTAGGCGCCAAGCACCATCACTGCTATGATTACGCATTCAATCACCACGGCGAGCCATTCGGGCATACCCCCGAGCAGCCAGGAATTGAATGCGGATGTCCATTTTCCAAAATCAAACATTTTATATCAATCTATTTCGGATTATCGTTTACTGTATTTCTATTTTTATGCAGTTGGCCACACTTTTAGCGGTCGATGTCTGGGATCACGAAATCGAGAGCCGCGCCGATGGTGATAAGGTCGGCGATCATATAGCCGGAGCATGTGAGATCCATCACGCCCACGAGGTTGAAGCAGGGGCTCTGGAAATGCACGCGGTAGGGATTCTTCTCCCCTGTCGACTCGATATAGACGCCGAATGTGCCGCGGCTCGCCTCCACCTGCTGATACCAGCGGCCGGCGGGAAGCTTGATGATCTTGGGCACCTGGGCGCGGATGTCGCCTTCGGGAATATTGTCGACAAGCTGGGCGAGAATGCGGCAGCTCTGCTCGATCTCGCGCATACGCACCATATAGCGGGCGAAGGAATCGCAACCGGTCTCGAGAACCTCGTCGAACTCCACTTCATCATAGACAGCATAGGGATGCTTCTTGCGACAGTCGCAGCTCCAGTTGGAACCGCGGCCGCTCGGGCCGGTGATGGCATAGTTCACGGCATCCTCCTTTTTGAGAAGGCCCACGTTCCTGAGTCGGTTCTGAGCTATGATGTTGCCCGTAAATACTTTATGATATTCCTTAAGGCGCGAGGGCATTATCTCGATGAGATGCTTCACGTCTTTCCGAAAATCTTCGTGAAGGTCGGCGATGACACCGCCTATCACGTTATAGTTCATCGACATGCGTGCTCCGCAGGTTTTCTCGAAGATGTCGAGAATCATCTCGCGCTCGCGGAAACCATAGAAGAATGCTGTGGTGGCGCCGAGGTCCATCGCCGTACAGCCGAAGGAGAGCAGATGCGAGGATATACGCATCAGCTCGTCCATCATCACGCGGATAACCTGTGCGCGGCGGGGCACCTCGATGCCGAGGGCTTTCTCGATGCACATACAGAGGCAATGGCGGTTATGATGGGCCGACATATAGTCCATACGGTCGGTGAAATGAAGTATCTGGGGATATGTGAGACCCTCGGTGAGTTTCTCGATGCCGCGGTGGATATATCCGGAAACGACATCCACTTTCTTCACCACCTCGCCGTCGAGAGAGGCGCGGAAGCGCATCACGCCGTGGGTGGAGGGATGCTGCGGACCGATGTTCACCACATATTCATCCTCTTCGAAAACCTTGCCCGGTTTCTCCACAATCTTGCCGTCCTTATCCTCGACATAGGAGCGGGTGTCGTCTTCGTTCACCTCGTCGTCCATGCGGATGGGGTTCAGATCGGGGTTGGCGTCGTAGTCCTTGCGAAGGGGATGGCCCACCCAGTCGTTGCGCAGGAAGAAGCGGCGCATGTCGGGATGGTTCACAAACCGGATGCCGAACATGTCGTAGACCTCGCGCTCCTGGAAGTTGGCCACTTTCCAGAGGTCGCTCACACTGTGGATATATGCCTCGTCGCGGTTTTCGGCTTCCACCTTCACCGCCAGCATTCCCCAGTCGTGGGATGTAGAGGTCAGATAATAGATTACTCCGATTGTCTCTTTCCAGTCGACGCCGACAACTGCCGACAGCACGTCGAAAGCGAGGTCGGAGTCCTCTTTAAGATGCTTCGCCAGCGGATACCATTTCTTTTCGGGCACGCTCACCATCAGGCACTCCCCTTCTTCGAAGAGAGCCTCCTGACAGAGCCGCCCGATTATTTCCTTTATATCGCTCATGGTTTTGCCTTGTTCTTTCTTTGATTCTACCTGCTTGATTTATCCTATTTCTCCCCTCTCTTCGGGATGCTCGGCGAAGAATTCCTCGATCTTTTCCTTGCGGTTTGTGCCTCCGAAGAATTTCTGCACCTTGATCTTGCGCTGAAGCTGCATGAGTCCGTAGAAGAATGCTTCTGGACGCGGGGGGCAGCCGGGTATATATACATCCACGGGCAGAATCTGGTCTACGCCGGGAACTACGCAATATGATTTCTTGAAAGGTCCGCCCGATACGGCGCATCCGCCGCACGCAATCACATATTTGGGCTCGGCGAGCTGCTCATAGAGACGGCGCACTACCGGAGCCATACGGTGGACGATGGTGCCCTGCACCATTATATAGTCGGCCTGGCGCGGCGAGTTGCGGGCTACCTCGAAGCCGAAACGCGCCATGTCGTAGCGCGCGGCGCCGAGGCTCATGAACTCGATGGCGCAGCAGCTCGTGCCGAAGCAGAGAGGCCAGAGGGAATTCGAGATTCCCCAGTTGATAAGATCGTCGAACTTGCCGACAACTACATTCGCACCCGTCGCATTGAGCTCTTCGACAAGCTTGTCGATATACTCATTGTCCTTGAAGTCCTCGCGGGTCATGCTTTTGATTTTGTCTACTCCCATTTCAAAGCTCCTTTCCGCCAGGCATATGCAAGGCCCATTATAAGTACGAACATAAAAATACCGATGCAGAGGATGCCCTGCGGTCCCATGGTGCGCATCACTACGGCCCAGGGATATAGGAACACTGTCTCCACATCGAATATAAGGAACAGGATAGCGAATATGTAATATCCCGCCTTAAACTGAATCATTGATTCTCCCCTCGTGGGGATACCGCACTCGTACGGTTCCGATTTTTTAACTGAGAAAGACCTCGGAGATATCAGTTTGGCGATCAGCAACGCCGCGAATACAAGCCCTATGCCCGTCAGGACGGCCGTAATCGACAACGCGCCATTGCCTATCTCCAGCAGTAGATTCATATATCCTTAAAGTTTAATTAGTTATTCATGAATTAGAATGCCCTCTCATTTTTGAAAGCGCATAAATTATCCGCAAATATACTCAAAATTTCTTTATGCCCCAAATCGTTTTGGCGCAAATATGGCCGAAATGTGTAAAAACCAGTATAAAACAACAGCCCCGCGAATCGCAGGATTCGCGGGACTGAAATATGGTCTCTGGCCTTTCGGGGCCGGATATTATTTATCCGACTGCTGGAGATCTTTGAGGCGGGTGAGGTAGCTGCCAGTGAACGAGCCTTTGTAGATGCCGGCAACCTCATAGCTGCAGGCGGCCTGCGTCAGGTCGCCTCCGCAGGTGAGCGTGAAACTGTTGAATTTGTAGTTTTCGTTGGGTACGCCGGTGCCGTTCTCAAAGCATTTGGGCACTATGTCGGTGCCTGTGATTGTGTAACCGTTGTTGTCGAACGTGACAGGAAGGTTCTCAAGTACGATATTGGTCTTCGTGGGCTCCTGCTCGACATCTGTGAACTTGGCGTCATAGAAGACTACCATAGCTGTCTTCTTGTCAAGGTCCATGCGTACGCGATATTTGATCTTGTCGGTGGTGAAGTTCTTCACCTGCCCGTCGCGCCCGGTATATTCGGTCTGTGTCTTGCCGTTGAAGGTGATGTCGTTCCAGAATGTGCGCACATATTTGTCGGCTCCTATATAATAGGAGATGACGGAATAGCGCAGGGCCGAGAGCATAGGATAGGTCACGGCCGGTATGCCGGGAATTGTCGGGGGCACGAAGGCAAGAGTGGTGAGCTCGCCCTTGAAGTCGCGCCAGAGTTCGCCGCCGGTGGCGGTTCCGGCATCCATCTTCTCCATATAGAGAATCTCGTGGGTGTTGCCTCCGGCATTGTAGTAATATGCCTTGTAACTCATCGGGTTGCCGCTGAGGGTGATGTTCCTGTTGGAGGAATCGCCGTTGGTGAGCTCGGCGGTGATCACGGTGGTGGCGTTGTTGAGATCCATCGAATAGGCGTAGATACCGGCCTCTACAACAGGCGCGGCGCCGGTCTGCGGGTAAGTGATGAGATTGTAGGCGGGCACCGAGAATTTAGCTGTCGATTCTCCTGAATCGGTGCTGCACGAGGCCATCAGCAGAATGGCCGGAGCCGCAATCGCGGCAAGCATGTACTTTTTCATTTTATAATCTTTCTGTTTGTTATTCTTATTGTCATTACTATTCGCTTATCATTAAACGGCGGTTTGCGGGCCATATTATATTAGTGTCGATAATACTCAGCGGGCAATGTCGAAACGAAGGGTCGCCCCTATCTGCCAGGGACGGCCGCACTGCACGAACTCATTGCTCATCGACATGAAATAGAAGGTATGGTAGCGGGTGCCGGTGAGGTTGCGTCCCCATATCTGCAGACTCCACCCCTCCCCTTCGGCCGTGGCCGAAGCTCCGAGCAGCGCATAGAATTTCTGCGAGCGGGTGTTGGCTTCGTTCCAGTAGATCTTGCCTGTCCCTCTCATGTTGATGTCGAAGAGGAGACGCCTGATGAATCCTCTTTTAAACTTCGCCTCCATGAGGCCCTGAAGGAAAAGAGTATGCCCGGGAGCGTAAGGAATGTGCTTACCTTTATAATCCGCAAGACCGTTGTTGAATTCTATGAAGCGGGCGTCGGTATAGCCGTAGGCGCCGTTGAGAGTCAGCCATCCGAGGGGACGCGCCGACAGACTCGCCTCACCTCCGAAGCTGCGGGTGCGCCCGGCGTTGGCCATGATGCGCCCGGTGGTGGTGCCGCTCGGGAACATAGTGACCTGCTGGTCGCGGCAGTCGATATAGAATAGCGAGAGGTCAAGCATCAGCCGGCCGTCGGCGCTCTGCAGATGCGATCCCGCCTCGTAGTTCCAGCTGTACTCGGGGCGGTATCCGACGATACGGTCGATATCGTAACGCTCCCCTATGCCCATGATGTTCATGAGCCGCTGCTGGAGCACTTCGCTGAACATCTGCGTATTGAATCCGCCGGATTTATATCCTTTCGTCACCGACACATATACGTTTCCGAGTGTGCCCGGCAGATCGTAGAGCACTGATGCTTTCGGCATCCACGTGAAGTAATGGCGGGCAATCTTCCCGGTGTCGTCGATGTCGATGTCGATATGGCTGTAGGGCTCCTTTTCATCACCTTCCGCGATGTGCATGATGGTGTATCCAGTGTCGCAATGGCTGCGGTAGCTGAGTCGCGAATGTTCGTAATCGAGGCGTATTCCGGCCGTGAAATGCCATCGCCCGAGGTCATACTGCGATTCATGATAGAGGGCGATGCCCCATGTCGGGATGAAAAAATCGCTGTTGAGAGGAAACTGACGGGTGTCCCACTCTATCGGGTAGCCGGGATTGGCGGCGTTGCGGTGATTTTCTATAAGTTCCCGTATTCCGGTATCCTTGAAAGTGACCGGAGCCTGCATGTTGAGATGCTTGTAGAAGCCGAAGATTCCGCCGAGCCATTTATAATGGCCGCCGGCCGCTTTGCCGCGGGCTACGATATCTTCCGTTAAAGATGTTTCTTTCTGTTTCTGGGTGAGTGTGAAATATGGAAGGGGGAGAAAATCCTGATCAAGAGTCATGTTGTCGTCGAGATGCTGCACCGAAGTTATCGATGTCAGGTTCCATCCCTCGCCGCGATAGCTCACGGAGAGACCGTCGGCAAGCGTGAACCTGCGGTAGAAACATGTGTCGTTATAGTTTATCTCGCCGGTGGAGATATATTCGTAGGGGTAGCCTCCCTGACGGAGCAGCGTGGCCGACAGTGCGTTCTGCAGATAGACGCGATCGCTGACGCGCCATTGCGTTTTCCACCGGGCGCCTCCGCCGATCTCTTTATCGAGGAGTTTGCCGCTATGCTGATTGCGGAAGAAGCCGCCCAGATAAGCGAAAGAGAGGTTTAGCGACGAGGCCACCCGGTCGCTGAATTTATGATAGCGGCCTGCCGAGAAACGCCAGTCGTTGCCGCGCCCCCCTTCGGCCATGAAGCGCCAGCCCTGCCAGCGCATAGGCGAAAGAGTGGTGATGTTTATGAGGCCTCCCATTGTGTTGCGTCCGTAAAGCGCCGACTGCGGGCCGCGCAACATCTCAACCGACGCTATGTCGGCCACATCGAAGTCGTAGCAGTTTTTATTCAGATACGGAACATTGTCCACATTCAGTCCGACAGCGGGCTGGTCCATACGCGCCCCGATACCTCTAACATATATGGAGGAGGTGATTCGGGAGCCATAATCGGGGATATAGAGGTTTGGCACAAGGTCGGAGATTCCCTTTATCGATACGGTGTTGAGTTCTTCGAGTGCATCGCGGCCGATAACGGTAGCCGAGACGGCGTCCCCGCGCAGCATCCGCTCCTGCTTGAGTGCGACCACATTCACCTCCGCAAGCGTTACGGCCGCGGTGTCCCCTATCTCCTCGGAAGTTCGCTGCGCCGCGGATGCGGACACAACGCCTACGGCCGGCGGTAAAGCCGACGAAAAAAGGGGAATCGCCAATAGCGACAGTATTTTACTCCGGGTGGTATTCAATATAAGATAAGTAACTGCTATCGGGTCGGAGTTCCACACATTATAATATAGTTCCACACATTATAATATAAGGATGGATTCCGTTTGCAAAATTACATTTCAATCTTCTTCTCCGCAATCCCATATATTTATGATTTTCGAAACAGGGGATACGCACAAAAAAAATTATGGTGTGTCTCCCGACAAACCATAACTAAACCTTAAAAAATCTAATCCTATGAAAAAACTTCATCAGAATACTGCCTTTACAATATCCTGACATCGCAAAGCTAATACTTTATTTCCGTTCCACCAAATATTTTGCAAACGTTTTAATAAATTATTTCAAAAAATTTTTAAAATTTGTTAGCATATCTTCTTTCTGACGGGTCTTAGATATAGAAGCCCCCTGCGAAGCCCCTCCATGCGGAGGGTGCGCGGAGGCGGTTCTAACCTGACAACATCATGAAACTCTTTAAATTAATCCCTTCAGCGGCTCTCATGGCCGCCATGTTACCGGCACAGTTTTCGCCGGCCGCCACAAAAGTTGTGGCGCACCGCGGTTTCTGGAATACCGAAAACTCAGCCCAAAATTCCCTCGCCTCTTTCGCCAAAGCCGACTCCATCGGTTGCTTCGGTTCAGAGATAGATGTTTGGCTCACCACCGACGATAATCTGATCGTGAACCACGATAAGAATTTCCAGGGACTCTTCATGGAGACGGCTCCCTTCGAGAGCATACGCTCCATCCGACTTCCCAACGGGGAAAAGATTCCTACGCTCGACGAATATCTTGCCGAAGTGCGCAAACATCCCTCCACGAGGCTCGTTCTCGAAATGAAATCCCTAACCGATTATTCGCGCGAGGACAAGGCGGCGCAAATGATCGCCGATTGTCTGCGCAAGCACGGTCTGCTCGACAGAACCGACATAATCGTCTTCTCGCTCAATGCCGCCATGACTTTCAAGAAGATTTTCCCCACAGGCATGAAGATTTTCTATCTCGACGGCGACCTTACTCCCAAAAAAGTGAAAAAACTCGGTCTGTCGGGCATCGACTATTCGGTGAAGGTGCTGCGCAAGCATCCCGAATGGGTGGAGCAGGCTCATAAAGCGGGCATAGAGGTAAACGTCTGGACGGCCAACACCGATGAGGATATGAAATATTTCATCGGTCTCGGTGTGGATTACATCACGACAGACCATCCCAACCGACTCATCGAGATTCTGAAAGCTCAAGGTGATAAAACGACAACAGGTAAAAAATAAAGAATTAGTAGTTGAAAATTTAATGATTCGATATGTCGGAAGCTGTCTTAGCTTCAGCCGAAAGGAGAGACAGGCAGTCCCTGCAGAGAGGCACCAGTTTCATAAGGTATGGAATTATATTGAAAACTCTGAATTAAACAATCTAAATTAACTATTTGAATTCTTAAGGTAGCGATATGGTGCGTGCCACTATTACATATCTCATGCTCCTTTCGGCATCGCTCTCAGGCATGTTGGCCTGCTCTCGTGCCGGGGTTCCTTTTGTTCAGGAGCCCCGGCCCGAAGAGAGCGAACCCACACCGGCTCCTTCCTCTCCCGGGGAGGACCCGCAACCCGGGTCTCAACCCGACGGCGCCACGATCATAGGCTCCGTCCGCTCTTCCGACGGCTCGCCGATAGCAGGCGCCGTAGTCTCCGACGGGGAATCCGTCACCCACACAGCCTCCGACGGCTCATACCGCATCGTTTCCGACAAAAGCACGGGAACGGTGTTCGTGTCCGTACCCGGGGGATACCGCCCCGAAACCCGCGAGAACCTTCCCGCGTTCTTCAGCCGCCTCGTTCTTGCCCCCGACATCCCCGAAACCCACAATTTCATCCTCATACCCTCCGACAATACTTCTTTCTCCGTGCTCGTCCATGCCGACCAGCACCTGGCGCGACGCACCGAGGACATAGAGCAGTTCAACCGCTTCGTCCTCCCCGACATGAACGCTCAGATAGAGAAAGAGAGAAGCGCCGGCCGACAAGTTTATTCCCTCTCCTTAGGCGATATAAGCTGGGACCAATTCTGGACCGCCAACTCTTTCGGGCTCTCCGACGCCGTGGGATGTATGAAAGCGCTCGACATTCCCACATGGCACACGATAGGAAACCACGACAACAACCCTTATGCGGAGGGCGACTGGCCCTCGTCGGCAATATTCCGCGAAACAGTGGCCCCCAATTATTATTCCTTCAATATCGGAAGCGTGCATTTCGTGGTGCTCGACAATGTGGTCTACAACAATCCGGGAGCCACAGAATCGCAGATGGGGGCACGCTCCTACGACCGCGCCCTAACCGACGCCCAATATAAATGGCTCGCGGCCGACCTAGCAGCCGTGGCCGACAAGAGCGCGCCGCTCGTGGTCTGCGCCCATGTTCCGTTCTATTCAGAGCCAAGCCTTTCGGGCCGCACAATTGTGACGCGCCGCAACATGCTCGATATGGAACGTTTTGAGAAAACCCTGGCCGGTTTCTCCGACGTCACCCTCCTCTCGGGTCATTATCACCGCAATTTCTCGGTCAACTCCCCATTCGTGGCGGGCATGCGGGAGCATAACGTAGCATCCCTCTCCGGTTCGCTCTGGTGGACAGGCAGAAGCGGCTATTCCGGGCGCCATCTATGCACCGACGGAGCGCCGGGCGGTTACGGCATCCTGCGCGTCGACGGCCGGGATGTGGACTATGTATATAAAGGCGTAGGCATCGATGAAGGCACTCAATTCAGAATCTACGACCTCAACAAGACGGTTATTGACGAAAAATGTGTAACTTCAAACGGCAAATACAAAGATCTTGTAAAGGACTATGCCGACGTATACTATAAGCCGGCCAACGACAACGGCATTCTCGTCAACGTTTTCTCATGGCAGCCGGGATGGACCGTCGAGATTCTCGAAAACGGCTCTCCCCTCTCCGTGGAACAGGTGCGCGCCAAAGATCCGCTTCATATCCTCAGCTATGAATGCCAGAGGCTCAGCCACAACGCAGTCCCGACGGCCACCGTCACATTTTCCACCCAATATTCCATTCATTTCTTCAAAGCCAAGGCGTCGCGCCCCGATTCGGACGTAACCGTTGTCGTGACCGACCTCAAAGGACGCCGCTTCTCCAAAACCATAAAACGACCTTACGTATTCCCTGCGGATGACTGATATGCCGCGCACCGGGACTACCCGATATATACACCATGAACAAGGATTACGAAAAAATAATTGAATTCATCTGCAACAGCCCCGAGATTCCTGAAGACCTCGCCGCAGATCTGCGCAGTTGGATGCTCGCCCACAGCGATGACGAGAATCTCACCGAGGCTTTACGCCGCGAATGGGACCTGCGCTTCGGCAAAACCGGCACTCCCGTCTCTTCCGAAGCTCTCGGCCGATTGCTCAGGGAGGTGGCTCCGGCCGAACCGGAGCAAAGGCAGACATCGCGCTTCCGGCGCCTGCCACGTCTGCCTCGCCTGTTGCGCTATGCCGCCGTGGCCGCCGCCATCTGCCTCTCTGCTTCCGTCGGCTATTTCATTGCCCGCGACAACACCCCGGCTCAGACTATCCTGATGACCGCTAAAGGCTCCATGGGAGAGTTCACGCTGCCCGACGGCTCTACCGTCCGCCTCAACTCCGACACCCGCCTCTGCTACGATGCCGATTCTTTCAAAGGAAGAGGGAAACGCCGCGTAGCGGTGGAGGGAGAGGCATTCTTCGATGTCACCAAAGATCCGGACCATCCTTTCGTGGTGCAGATGACCGAGATGGAGGTAGAAGTGCTCGGAACTTCCTTCGACGTCCGCAACTATCCTTTCTCGCAGCGCGAGGAGGTTGTGCTTCTCTCCGGTAGCGTCAAGGTGGAATCCAAAGCATTCCCGGCCCCCGTCACCATGCATCCCGACCAACGGTTCACCTTCGACCGCAGCAACGGCAGAAGCAATGTGGAAGATGCCGACGCCATAAACTATTGCCGGTGGATCAACAAGCGGCTCAAACTTGAGAACGAACCTCTGGGCGACCTTCTGATAACCATAAGCCGCAAATACGGCATGGATCTCGAAATTGCTCCCGGCACGGATATATCTCGCCGCGTATCGATCACGCTGGGCAATGACGAAGTAGATGAACTGATGCCTGTGATCTCCTACCTTACCGGCCTTGAATACAGCATCGACGGTCATACTCTCCGCGTCGGTTCTACCAACTGAGTTGGCAGTCCGGACCATAATAAAACTAAACAAATCTCAAAACACAGTCAATGAGACGATTAATTAACCTTAATTTCAAAGAATGATTCGACAAAGAAAAACCTTCAGCCTAAGGTTGCCGGCGCTCCTGATAGTGCTTGTGGCGGCCTGTTCGGGAGCTTTCGCACAGAAAGAGGCAATCTCGTTCGATGCCAAGAACATGCCTGTAAGGGAACTCCTCAATCTGATTGAGAAGAAGAGCCAGTACACGTTCGCATTCGCCGATTCGGATATCCCTCTCGACCGGCGCGTCACAATCAAGGCGGTGAACCGCCCAATCTCTTCAATTCTCCGGGAGGTTCTCCCCGGCACGTCCGTGCGCGTGCACGACCGCAAGATTCTGCTCGCCCGCGCCGACAAAAATGAAAACAGCCGGCAGAACAGCAATTCCTCCGATTCGAAAAAGCGTCCCGACGCCGTTTGGAGTCTTTCGGGAAGCGTGGTCGATGAGAAGGGGGAACCGCTGATCGGCGCAACCGTGATGCAGAAGGGAACAACCAACGGCGCCTCCACAGATGCCGAAGGAAACTTCACCATCCGCATGTCCGACCGCAATTCCACGGTCGTGGCAAGTTATGTCGGTTATAACCCCACGGAACTGAAAGCCCGCAAGGGTCAGAAACTCCGCATCACGATGAAGCCTTCGGCCATCAACCTCAATGAAGTTGTGGTAACGGCCCTCGGTATCACCCGAGAGGAGAAATCCCTCGGTTATGCCGTGACTAAGGTGGGTGGCGACGACCTCAACAACACTGTGTCGGGAAACTGGCTCAACGCCCTCGACGGCAAAGTGGCCGGCCTTAGCGCCACAGGCGCCGGCAGCGGCCCTAACGGCTCGATGCGCGTGATCCTGCGCGGCGACCAGTCGCTCAACTATGGCAACAACGAGGCTCTTTTCGTTGTCGACGGTGTTCCGATCTCTTCGGGCGATGCCGGAACAGGCTCCGGAAGCACCTACTCCAATTCCGACAGCCCTGTCGACTTCGGAAACGGCGCTTCGGAAATCAACCCTGAGGATGTGGAAAGCGTCTCGGTGCTCAAAGGCCCTGCCGCTACAGCACTTTATGGCTCGCGCGCCGCCAACGGCGCCATCGTTATCACAACCAAGTCCGGTAAGAAAACCAAGGGCATCGGCGTCACGGTCAGCTCTTCGGTCACTTTTGAGCGCGCCGGATATTTTCCCGATTTCCAAAAGGAGTACGGCCCGGGCAACGACAACGGTTTCCGCGAGTTCGCCTGCTGGAATTTCTCCAAAGATGCCCCCGAAGGTTTCGAATCGGGACGCAACGCCTCGCGATATTCTTATGGCGAGCGATATGATCCCAACAAACTGCGCAACCAGTTCAACTCCTACAACTGGGCCACCGGCGAATATACCCTCACACCTTTTGTTTACGCCGATGACTGGTATACCGGCATCTTCCGCACCGGAACCACCTTCAAGAACAACGTGACCGTGACTTCCAACAACGGGAAGGGCACGAGCGCCCGCGTCTCTGTGACCGACACCCGCAACAACTGGATCATGCCCAACACCGGCTATGCCAACACCTCCGTGTCGTTCTCGTTCAACACGAAGATGAACAAATGGATAAAATTCCAGGCCAAGGCCAACTACCTCCACAAAACCTCCGACAACATGCCTATCTCTGGCTATTCAAACACAGCCCCGACATATTACATCCTCTGGGGAACCACCAACAACAGCATGCAGCTTTACAAGGATGAGTATTTCAGCGGCCGCGTAACCAAGGAAAACTATGAGGGAAACGTGAAGGATGGCAAAGGTATGGTGAACTCTCTCGGAAACTCCGAGCCGGGTAACCCCTATCAGCAGCTCTACGAGGCAACAAACTCGATCAATAAAGACCGCGTCTACGGCAATATTCTCCTCCAGATCGCTTTCCCGCTAAAAGGTCTTTCGCTCGACCTGCGCGCCGGCACCGACTTCGCCGTCGATTTCCGCCAGCAGAAGAAACCTTTCCGCACTCCGGGTTATAAATCCGGTTTCTACCGAGAGCAGAACAACCGCGACATCGAGACCAACCTCGACTTCATGCTCAAATATATCAACAATGACATTCTCAACGGACGTCTCGGCATCAATGCCGCTTTCGGCGGAAACAACATGACCCGCGGCATCTGGCGCAACTCGATCACCCTTGCCAAACTCGGCGAGGAGGGCGTATATAATTCCACCAACCTTCCCACAGGCGAGAATCCCCGCGTCTACAACTGGCGCAGCCGCAAGGTGGTCAACAGTTTCTACGGTTTCATCAACGCCAGCTGGGACAACACATACTTCCTCGATGTAACGGCACGCAACGACTGGTCGTCGGCCCTCGGTCGCGACAACTGGTCGTTCTTCTATCCCTCGGTTTCGGCAAGCGTCCTGCTCGACCAGGCTTTCAAGATCCGCGACCGCGCCCCATGGCTCAACATGCTGAAGGTCCGCGCTTCCTGGGCCAACGTCGGAAACGACACCTCCCCCTATACCCTGACCGACGCCTATTCCGCATCATCAACATATCCGGGCAGCTACACGCTCCCTTCGAGCCGCGCCAACTATTACATCAAACCGGAAAACGTGGAGAGCTGGGAAGCCGGTATAGAGGCTAAGTTCTTCATGAACCGTCTCGGCATTGACCTCGCATTCTACAATTCGCGCACAACCAACCAGATCGTAAGCGCCATCACCGACCCCGTGATCGGATCTTCGAGCAAAAAGATGAACTGCGGCGAGATCCGCAACCGCGGTATCGAGATCGCCCTTCACGGCGTGCCTGTGAGCACCCGCGATTTCACATGGAGCATCGATCTGAACTGGAGCCGCAACTGGAATAAGCTCGTTTCGCTCGAAGAGGGATGGGATCCCCGCGTGCCCTATCAGATTGCACAGAACATCGTAGGCAACTACGCCCACATCTATTCCTATATCGGCGGCGAGATGAACTGGCTTTACGGCCGCGGCTACCAGCGTGCTCCACAGGGCGCATTTTACCTCGACGCCAACGGCAACAAGGTGGACTGTTCGGGAATGAAACTGATCAATCCTGACAATGGTTATCCTCTGCTCGACGAAACCCCGGAACGCAATCTCGGAAAGGTGAACCCGACCTGGCGCGGAGGTCTGGCAATGAATTTCAGATACCGCGATTTCACCCTCGGCATGAACTTCACGGCGCAGATGGGCGGACACGCTTACTCGGTGACCCACGCCATCCTCGCTTATCAGGGAAAGCTCACCAACTCGCTGCCCGGACGTAACGACGGTCTCGTGGTGGAGGGCGTCAACGCCATCACCAATGCCGACGGCACTATCACCTATCAGCCGAACCGCACTGTCACGGAGAGTATCAACTCCTACTACAACAATATCTTCAAACGCGACAATGCCGAGGAGAACATCTTCAAGACCGACTTCCTCAAACTCAAGGAGGTGCGCCTCGACTACAACCTGCCGAAACGCATCTGCCGCAAGACAAAAGCCATTCAGGCCCTTTCTGTCGGCGTCTATGCCACCAACCTATTCTGCATCACCTCCTTCCCTCTCTACGATCCGGAAGCGGGCGCGATGGTGGGCACCAACGTCTACAGCGGCATCGAGGCCGGCGCGCTCCCTATGACACGCACCTACGGCATGAACATCAAAATCTCTTTCTAAACAGCATTCCATCATGAATATCATATACAAAAAACTCCTCCTCATGCTGCTCCCGGTCTCAGCACTCCTCACCGCCGCCTGCACACATGATTTCGAGAAGACAAACACCGACCCCAACAAGATGAATGTCGGCGAGCTCCAGCCTTACGGAATGTTCGAGAACCTCTTCTACTCCACAGCGAAAAACTCGACTTATTATTCCTATTACTGGAACGACGAGCTCGTGCAGTTCACGGCCTGCACGCCAATGACGGCGCAGGAACGTCACCGCTATAAGATCTCCGACAACCAGTTCGCATCGATCTGGAACAATTATGCAACCAAGGCCGGAAACGCCGTGCATATGTATAAGCTTGCCGAGAAATACGACGACAACGCCTGCAAGGCCGTGGCCACGACTCTCAAGGTATACCTTATGTCGAACCTCACCGATATATTCGGCGACATTCCCTATCGCGAGGCTTTCCGAGGCGATGAGGGAATCGACCGCCCGGTGTTCGACAGCCAGAAGGAGGTTTATGAACAGATGTTCGCCGAACTGGAGGCCGCCAACGCGCTTTATGCCGGCAAGCCGAAGTTCGAGAAACCGACCATGGACCTGATGTATAACGGCGACATGGCTCTCTGGCGCAAGTTCAACAATTCGCTCTATCTCCGCCTCCTCTGCCGCGTGAGCGGACGCGCGGAGATGAATGTCGGCGCCAAGATGCAGGAGATGCTCGACAATCCCGACAAATATCCTTTGATTTCTTCCAATGCGGAGAGCGCCACGGTGCATAACACCGGCGTCGATCCCTATTACAACTATTTCAGGCCTATCGATATCGACAAGAGCAAGTTTACCAGCAATTCTTATAAAATCACCGAGCAGTTCCTCAAGATGACCCTCTTCTCCGACGGCTCCTCAACCGAACAGGATCCGCGACTCACCACATGGGCCTCGAAACTTTCAGGCGCCGACGACTGGAAAGGGACCGTGAGCGGTTGCTCGCCCGAGGATGCGGGAACATACAGCGAAGGCGCGTCCCATCTCAACTACGAGGTGCTCGTGCGCGATGACGCCCCAGCTTTCCTGATGGATTATTCGGAAGTGCTCTTCATCTTCGCCGAGGCCGCCCAGAAGGGGCTAATCTCGGGGAGCGAGAGCGTGGCGCGTCAGTATTACGAAGCGGCCGTGACTGCGTCATGCCGAAAATGGGCCGAATACGAACAGTTCTCGAAAGTGAAGACCCCTATCGACGACGCCCACATCTCCGCTCTTCTCAGCGGCAAACTCGCCGGCTGGGACAATTACGCCGACAAAGCGCAACTCATCGCCGAGCAGAAGTTCCTCTCCCTCTTCTGGGTGGGAATGGAGGCCTATCATGAGATCCGCCGCACAGGCTGGCCCCGCCTCACCATCGGCGAAGGCACTTTCTACAACAACAACCAGTTCCCCCAGCGCATGGCCTATTCCACAACCACCACCGGCACCAACCCCGACAATGTCCGCGCGGCGCTCGACCGCATGGGGGGCGAGAACAACATGCGCACTCCCGTATGGTGGAGCGTCATGGCCATCACAGGCACATTCCCCATAGCTAACCCTAAATGATTTTTAAGATGAAAACAAAATACTGTTCATTTCTCGCGGCTGCGGCTCTTCTGCTTGTCTCCCCCTTTATCCAGAGTTGCGATAAAGATGATGAGCCCGCACCCGGCGAACGCTATTTCAGCGTGGAGAACATGGAGGACTACCTGATGCCGCAGAAAGGCATCTCCTCCGATAAATTCGGCAACGGTAAGAAATTCACCGTCAGGGCCAACGGCTCATGGAAACTGGAGCCGGTCGACGAGCAGGCCTGCGCCTGGGCGAAGATCTTCCCCATGGAGGGTGAGGATGACGGTCTTCTACGCATCTACGGCGAGGAGAACAACACTCCGCTGGTGCGCACCGCTCAGTTCCGCGTGCTACTCGATGGAGTGGAGCAGCCTGTGGTGATATCTGTCAGCCAGAGCGGTTGCCAGCCCTATCTCAATGTTGCGTCCTCGTTGGTGAATATCAAAAGAGCCGGAGGCAGCGTCCCTGTAGGAATCGATGCCAATGTTGAGTGGGAATATGCTGTCGAGGGAGATCCCGACGGACGTTTCTCCGTCACTGTTGATTCCCCCTCACAGCTCACAGTAAGCGCCGACCGTCCCAACCAGACAGGCGCCGAGATCCACGCCGCCGTCACGGTTTCGGGGAAAGGTGAGTTCTCAGGCCTCAGCCGTCGCATCGAGATAGTGCAGCTCGACGCCACTTTCTTCGACAACTTCAGCTGGCTCAAGAGCGAAGCCGGAGTGCTCGGATGGAAAATCGACACCGGCAAAAAAGAAATACGCATCGACCAGTGGACTGCCGAGGAGAAGGAACACGGTTGGGAATCCCTCTCGACATGGGTGTATGCCCGCACGGGATTCATCAAATTCGGCAAGGGTGGTTACGGCGGTGACCTTATGTCGCCCGCAGTGCCCGAAATTGCCGCCGGCTCCGACGTCACCGTCTCCTGGAGCGCGCTCGGTTACGGAACAACCAAAAACGTCAGGGATGATTACGGCCAGTTCTATGTGGCTGTGCTCGGTCCGGGATCAATCTCCGGATGCAGCAGTCAGGGCGAAACCGGATTCTCCATCAAATACCGCAACGAAGCTGGAATCGAAGTCAATCTTCCCGCCGTGCGCTTCTCATTTGCCGACGATGCCTGGATGATGCCGGCCCTCGATCCGACGGCTACCGAAATCTGGCAGCATCTCTCGGCTCAGTTCTCGATCAATGTTAAGGGAATGGACGGCACATCACGCATCGTGTTCGTGGCCGGACGCTCTTCCCTCGAGAACAGCTATCAGGATGCCGACGGCAAGAATTCGCGTATGTTCCTCGACAATTTTAAAATCGTAGTTAATTAATTATCAGGGGAGGGCGTCCGGCTACGGCCGCTCTCCCCTCCCCCGTTTTCCCATTTTCAGATTATCAATGTCGATAGCGGATTTTCATCTGCTATGCAACCTTTATAATCTTATTTTTAAATTTTCTTTAAATTTTTTCAGTTATGAAGTCAAAACTTTTACTTCTATCAATGTGCGCCGTGTGCGCTGTCTCCTCTGTAAACGCCCAGAACGCAGAGGCTACCGAGGTTGAACTCAACTTCAAGGATATCACGACTCTTACCTTCAAGCCGATTCCGCTTGGCGAACTGAAAGACGCCACATATATGAACGGCGACAAAGAGGCTCCCCGTGTGAAACAGGACAAGAAGAATGAGATTCTCTTCATTGTCGACGAGACCCTCGAAAAAAATGGTGTCGGTGTCAACGTAACCAAAGGGACCACATCTTATCCGCGTATCTTCTTCGCTGGAACTCAAAACGATCACACCGGCCTTACCTACGCCGACTTCGTCAGCGACATGCGTTGGTATGCCGGCGCCACACTCACGGTAACTGCTCCCGAAGGGAAACAGATCGACAAGATTGTCATGATTCCCGTAGATCCCGAGAACAACGCCAAGAGATGTGCCGAAACTATTGTCGAGACTGAGGGCGGCACACAGGATGTATCTGATTTGACACAGAACGTATGGACGGCCTCGGCCAACACCCATGTCACCAAAGTCGTATATAAGGCTCCGGAAAATGCCAAGACGCAGGCAATCTATACGATGAAAGTCACCATCTCGGAATTCAAGGGATCGGGCGTCGCTTCCATCGAAGCAGAGGATAATGCAGTTCCCGAGTATTATAACCTCGCAGGCGTACGCTGCGAAGGCGAGCTCGCTCCGGGCCTCTACATCCGCAAAGCCGGCTCGAAAGTTTCGAAAGTGCTCGTGAAATAATCACATTAAACATCTTCATTTATTCGATTCAACCAGATGGCCGCCGCAAACATCTTTGACGGCGGCCATCATTTTAGAATTAATATTTTTACGTAATTCCAGTTCCTCCCGTAATCTTTATGATGAGGCTGAAACGGATATTTTTTATTATATTTGCCCAACCTAACGAATTGTCCATGAAACAACGGTTTAATTCAATATCTAAAAAATCCCTCTTTCCCCGGTATTCCCTCCTCTCAGCCTTCATTCTCCTTTTCCTCGCGTCGCCGGTTTCGCCGGTTTCGTCGCCATCTATTGTGCAGGCCGAAGAACTCGTCATAGGCGACAAAACCTACACCTTCAACAGACTGATCGACCGCAAGATCGGTCCCGGAACCCTCTATACCCGCATCCGCATTCCGGACTATCCGCTGAATGTGAATATCGTGACAGTCGATCTCAATAATCCCTACAACCGCATCGAGACTACTGTAGCCAATGAATCGGCAAAGGGCACCGAACAGCTCACCGATGCCGCACGGCGCCTCAACGCCCCTTCCCACCATCCTCTGGCAGCCGCAAACGCCAATTTCTGGGTTGTCAGTTCGCAGAAGGAATATCCACTTTACGCCGGGATAACCCGCAACGCAAGCGTGCGCAACGGCAAGATGGTTACGGAATCCAATCAGTTCAAGGAGAAATGGGACAAAGGAACGGGACGCACAGGCGTCGTCTCCGTATCCTACGACAAGACTCTCAACATCGACTATTGCACTTCGCGCATTAAATTCCGCAAGGCAGGCGGCTCGGAGAAGGATATCCACCAGTGCAACAAGGGATATCGCAACGGTCAGTTCTGCATGTACAACAGCTTCTACGGCCGCGACCGCGCTTTCATGCCCTATGAAGAGGAGGTGATCGATACGGAGAAGAACACCAAGCAGTTCCGCCTGCAGGAGAACGTGACAGACGCCACCGAAGTTCTTCTCGACCTCAATGAAGGAGAGAATTGGACCGGCGGCGAAGAGATACGTTTCACCGTCAAGGAGGTTCGCACAAACACCAATGGCCGCGGCACTCTCGGCTCTCACGACCTCGCCATCGCGGGCCGCGGTTCGGCAAAGCCTGAACTCGCCGTCGGCGATGAGGTGATTCTCAGATATTCATGGACCTATCAGGGTGCCGTGAATCCGATTGTGGAGCAGGCCATCGGCGGAAACGCAATGGTGATGCGCCATGGCAAGCTCACCGAACATAACGACAACGAAACCTACAACAGTCAGGTATATTCCCGCACCGGCTACGGTTGCTCGGAAGACGGCAAAACCCTTTATATGATCGTCATCGACAAATCCACAGATCCTGTCTATGGCAAATCCGCCGGATGCTCCACAGCAGTGATGAGCGAGATCGCCCGCCATTTCGGTTGCTACAATCTTTCAAATTTCGATGCCGGCGGTTCGGCGGAGATGATGGTGGACTATGAGATTGTGAACAAGACCACCGAGAAGACGCCCCGCGCCGTGGCCAACGGTTGGATGGTATTCTCCACTGCCCCCGAGGGCGACAGCAAACTTGCCTCCATCGAGTTCGACAATCCGGAGATCAACCTGAATCCGGGCGAGAGCATCGTGCCCGTTATTCTCGGATATAACCGCTATGGCGAGCTTATCGAGAAAAACATTGCCGATTTCACCCTCTCCTGCCCCGCCGCCCTCGGCGAATGCTCGGGCAAGACTTTCAAGGCCGGAACGGCTCCCGCCACCGGACTGCTCACGGCAACTGTCGGCAATCTCACAGTGAGCAAGACCGTGACAGTCGGCGGAGGATCCGCCGTCACCGACATAGAGACAGACACCGCTCCATCCGAACCAGTCTATCATGATCTCGCGGGGTTACGATGCGAACCGCCGCTTGCTCCCGGCATCTACGTCCGCTCAGAGAACGGCCGGTCAACACGAATCATCATCCGATGACATTGTTTAAACCAAAATAAAAATGAAAAGACTCATTCTTTCTCTCCTCGTCGCCGCAGTGGCTCTCGGGGTGGGCGCCGCCGAAAAGAAAGCGCTCAAGTATGTCGACGCCTCGACCTTCACCACTGTGAACAAAGCGCAGAACGACGGACTTCCTTTCCGCCGCCTCGACATCTCCAAATATCCGGGCCTCACCGCCAGGATGAAAACCTATTTCGGCTATCCCACGGGTATCGCTCTACGTTTCCGCACCGACAGCCCTGTGATCCGCGCCATCTGGGAAGTGCCCGACACCATGAACCGCACAAACAATCCTCCCATCGCTTCCAAAGGTCTCGACCTCTACATCAAGAACAAAAACGGCAAATGGACCTTCGCCGGAATCGGCACTCCCAAATACAACGGCAAGAAATATTCCTCCACAATCGTCGCCGACATGGACGGCTCGATGAAGGAATGCATGCTCTACCTCCCGCTCTTCATGGATCTCGACAAGCTACAAATCGGAGTCAACGAAGAAGCTAAAATTGAGAGCGACGGCGGCTTTACGCGCGCCCCGATTGTAGCGATGGGCTCCAGCTTCACCCATGGCGCGGGCAGCTCCCGCGCAGGAATGCCCTGGCCCGCTCAACTCTCCCGGCGCCTCGGCGTGGATATCGCCAACTTCGGCACGAGCGGCATCTGCAAGATGGAGCCGGTGCTCGCCGACATCATCGCCGACACCGATGCCGACATGTTCATCTTCGACACTTTCTCAAACCCCACGCCCAAAGAGATTCATGAACGCATCGTCCCCTTCGTGAAGAGAATCCGGGAGAAACATCCTGACACGCCTCTCGTATTCCTCCAGACCTTCATCCGCGAAACCGACAACTTCAACCTCAAGAAACGTCAGTTCGAGGCCGACAAACGTGCCGCGGCCGCCGAGGAGATGAAGAAGCTCACCGCCTCCGACAAGAATATCTTCTTCCTTGATCCCGGCCTTTATGCCGGCGACGACCACGAATCGAGCTGCGACGGCGTCCATCCCTCCGACCTCGGCTATCAGCGCGCCGTGCTCAACATGGAGCCAAAAATCCGCGACATCGCCAAGCGCTACGGCATCATCCGCTGACGCTTTTGACACCATAAAACGAGATATGCCGCGAATTGGATTCGCGGCATATCTCGTTTTATAATACTTATTTAAAAATTCAATGAATCGAACGAGGCGAACACAAGCATCACCTCCGCGGCCTTGCGCAGCTCCGCCAATGCCTGACTGATATAATATTGCACTGTCTTCGGGCTGATGCCCATCTTTTCGGCTATCTCCGCATACGTCATATTCTCATAGCGGCTCATGCGGAAGGCGGTGCGCTGTGGCTCGGGCATCCGGGCCACCAACAGATCGATCATCTCAAGGAGATCGGCCGTGGTCACCACCCGCTCCCCGTCGGAGAAGCCTTCGCCGCTCTCTTCGCGCACGCTGTTTTCATAATCGGTAACGATGCGGCGATGGCGGAAGGCTTTAAAAATTGCATTGCGCGTCATGCTGAAGAGATAAGCCTTCAGCGAATCCACATCATGGAGCGACTCGCGGTTTTCCCATAGCGAACAGAAGATATTGTGGGTGATATCATCGATATCCTCCTTCACGCGGATGAAACGATAGGCGAAGTCACTCACCGACGGCGCATAGCGCATATAGAGTATGCCGAGCGCTCCCGTGTCGCCCGCGCGCATCCTCTCAAGCAGTTCCCTGTCGCTCGCCTCCTCCATATCGTTTTCTTTAGACTCTTTTCCTTAACGCAAAGATACATCTTATATCCTATATACGCAACAATAACCGTTTTGTTCTCAGTTCTTCATTGATAATGCAACTCCTCTCCTATATTGCCATCCCGAAAATTCCTATTATTTTTGCATAAGGAAACATTATCTTCTATGTCGACATTCACGATTCATACCCTCGGCTGCGGCTCCGCAAAGCCTACTCTTCATCATCAACCATCCTCCACCGTCATCGACCATCGCGGAAACCTCTTCATGGTTGACTGCGGCGAAGGCGCGCAATATGCCTTCCAGCGCCATCGGCTCAAGTTCTCGCGACTCGGCCATATATTCCTGACGCATCTCCATGGCGACCATGTCCTCGGTTTGCCGGGACTTATCTCTTCACTCGGTCTCGGCGGCGCGGGAGGGAAAATCGTGATACACACCTTCGCCGACGGCAAACGGATTCTGACGCGTATCCTCGATTTCTTCGCCGGTGAACTCCCGTTCGAAGTGGAATATAACGTGATCCGCCCCGAAGAGGCGGTGATTCTCGAGACTCCTTCGCTCACGGTCCGCACCGTGCCGCTCAACCACCGTGTGCCGACCGTCGGTTACATCTTCGAGGAGAAACCTAAACTGCGACATATCCGCCGCGATATGACCGATTTCCATCAGGTTCCATTCTCCGAGATGCAGCGTCTCCGCGAAGGCGCGGATTTCATAAAGCCCGACGGAACACTTATCCCCAACCGGATGCTCACCACCGATGCCGACCCTTCGCTCTCCTACGCCCATATCAGCGACACGGCCTATATGCCGGAGCTCGCCGCCAAGATAGGGCCGGTCGACCTCCTCTTCCACGAGACTACATATCTCGAGCGCAACCTTGCCGATGCCGCTGCACGCGGCCATTCCACAGCCCGACAGGCTGCCACCGTGGCGCGAGATGCCGGCGCCAAAGCACTCCTCACGGGCCACTACTCCTCGCGCTATAAAAACGACGAGGACTTCCGCAAAGAAGCCCTCGAAGTCTTTCCGAATGTAATCCTAAACCGGGAAGGCCTTGTAACCCCCCTCGATTAAGAATCCAAGTTTATTCCACCGTTATCATCTCACCTGCCGAATGCGCGGCTATTGCCGGCGCATACTGAGACTGTGCCGATGCCACGCCGAGCGTATACTCCCCTTCGCGGTCGATATAGCAGTCGTAGCTTATCACGTGCGTTCCCTTGCCGAGGAAAGGGATGAAGAGATTCGTGGAATTATCCCTCACCTCTTTATACATCCAGACACCATCGCTCACCGAATAACCGGAGAGCTGCTCGGCTGGTTCCATACATGCGGCGCGGGAATCCGTCACGGCCACATATTCGAGGTCGCGGTCGCATTTCAGCGTCAGCGTCACTCTCACTTTGTCGCCGGTCTTGAGCGTGCCGGCTTTCGCGGTGCTTCCGTCGCTCCCCTCCTCTATCGAGTAAAGCTTCTTCTCTATCGAGAGCTGAGCATCACCAGCCGCCTTCACATCGGCCGCCGGAGCGATATACTGCCGGATGAGTCCTCCCCATGCCGGGCCGTTGCCGCTGCGCTCTATGCGGAGACTCTCCTTGCCGGTAACATCCACACTCGCCGTCAGACTTCCTGTCAACGCTGCCACTCTGCCTGTGTCGAGAAGCTTACCGCCGACATAGATGCGGGCTGGAGCAGAAGGAACGGTCCATTTCGTGCCGGAGGAGAGAATCGAATGTATCACCTCCGCCGTCTCGCGGTCGGCTCCCCAATTCTCAACCTGCTTCATCATCAGCAGCCACTGACGGAGCTGATCCACGGCAGCGTTCTGCGGCTCTATCTCCGAATATGCCTCCAATACCTGAGCGGTGGTTATGAGCTTATTCCAGCCGAAGAATGAGGAGGAGAGATTGTCGAACCACATCCCTTTCGCCGGATCCACCGATGCGTACTGGCGCAGGGATTCAAGTATCACGCGTGCCTCCATCGGATATTTCTCGCGACTGAGAAGTGTGGCGGCGGTTGCCTTCTCATAAATGCCCATATCTTTCCAGCCGGCCTTCACTGCCGCAATGCCTTTCGCTTTCATGGAGGCGAATGCCGCATTGGGCTTCACATTCGCGAAGTTGGAGCGTACATAAAGATAATTCAGCAGAGAGATATAGGGATACTCACCACTCTTATAATGCTCGAGCGATTTCACAAAGCATCCGTCTGCATATCTCACGGCTTTCTCGGCCATACGTTTTCCCTCCTCGGGAAGATAGCCCATATCCTTAAGCATTCCGAGATGCAGAAGCACTCTGCCGGTAATGAATTCCGACGATTCCATGCAATCGCACCAACTCCAGCCGCCGTCGGGGTTCTGAAGCGCGGCGAGCCGCTCGAGATTCGTGTCGACGATTCTACGACTGCGGTCGGCATCGCCATATTTCACGAGATCCTGCATACGCATCGTTTCGGAAGCCGCGGAGCGCACCCACGGGGTATTGTTCAGAAGCACATTCTTAAGTCCGGCATTCTTCTCGAGATTCGACACAAGCGTGGAATCCGCACTGTTCGCCGGGTCGGAGAAGATCTTGATGGCCTCCGATATCTCGGGGAAATCTTTCGCCAGTCCGGCGCCTATGGCGTTGCCATAAAGCGAGTAGACAAGCGAGAGGGCGTTGTTCGATTTTGGCTCCGAGATATCAGGCAGGGCAGTTACAACCTCCCATATCGGATTGTCGCAATATTGCAGTGTCAGTTTCCCATTCTCCTTCACGCCGGAAATCTCTTTGGTGAACTCATGCTGTCCGGGAGCGATGTAGAATGATTCGCCCTCGGTCACGGGCTCGCTGCTCGGGAACACCGGCAGAACCGTCTGCTCGCCGTCGGAGAAGCCTCCGCCATAGGCATAGACACGTACTGTAATAGCGTTCAGATCGGATGGTATCCCGAATTCGAGCGCTATGCGCTGCGATTCGGCGGGTTGCATCATCTTATCCGTCGAGGTAAAACTCTTTATCACTTTCCCCGTTGCGGGGTCTACAACCTCTATCTTGCCATGAACGGGAATCTCTTCTGCAGAGTTGTTATAAAGCATCGCGGCAATAGAGGCGGTATCGCCTGTGCGCACGAAACGCGGTGCGTTCATGCTTGCCATCACCGGCTTCGACGCAACGGCGTCGAGAATGCTCACTGCTCCCTTCATGTCGGGCGCATATCCCGCTATCTGCAACTGCCAGGTACCGTTGAAGTCAGGCACGGCGAATTCCACCGTAGCGTTTCCATCGGCATCCGTCTCGAGCGAGGGCATGAAGAATGCCAGTGGGCAGGATATCTGCCGCAACTCGGTTTTATCCGGCTCTTTTGCGCCGCCGTCTTCTGCCGGAGCTTCCGCCCCCGTGGCGGCCGACATATCCATATTTGAGGATGACGTCACCGACTCTTGAAGCATCATCTCAGGTTCGGCTTTCATCTCGTCGTTCACCGAATCGGCACTCATCAACGCGGGCGAAGTTGCGACGCCACGAATCCTCATCATGCTTTTATACATCCGGCCGCCTCCATAGAATGCGTAGCCATACAGATTCCATGACGGATAATCGACTCCGGCCGCTCCATAATTTGAAATCCTTCCCAATTGAACCGACCAAGAAGCCGTGTTGCCATAGAACCACTGGATACCCCCCTCTGAACCATAAGGAATATCCGAGGCGGGATTGAAACGCCATGCGAAAGGTGCGATATCGTTGAGGGCTTTGTCGGTCATAACGGCCGCCACAGGTATGTAGGACATCGGTTTACCGGCCATCGAGAAATTGAATTTCCAGCTCTCGCGGGCACCCGGAACTATCCGGTCGCGGAAGCTCTCGGCCTTTATATTGAGCTGTTCCAGCTGCACGGCAGGAATCACGCTGACGTTACCTCTCTCTTTATCGAAATAACGCATAGCGGCGAAGCGGACAGTCAGACGGTTGTCAGCGGCCGGTACGGGCACCTCCACCTCCGTAGTGCACGCATCGACCTTCAGCCAGCGCTCTTCAAGAACCTTGTCGCAATCTGCAGTCTGCATGAAAATATAACTGTCGGCGAATGCTGAACCCACTTTGATCTTAACACTCTTCGCATCTCTATCGGCCACTATTCTGCTTTCCGGAATCCAGAGCGGTGTCTTGTAAGGAACTGTGGTTTCATTCTCGCGATAGATCACTGCCACGGAATTCTCATTGGGCTCTCCCGCAGTAGATTTTCCATCCTTGTCGAGACTGAATTCTATCATATATTTTCCGGACGGGATGGAGGCCGCATTGAATTTGAATACCGGCGATTCGAATTCGCCGGAGGCAATCACGTTCTTACCCTCTTCAAACGGAGTAATCTTATAATAAACCGTGCGTTTTGCCGGCTTGTCGGTGATGTCGAGCACACGGACTGCATAGGTCTGCTCTCCTTTCGACGCGTCTATCTTGTCGGGAAGGTCGGCATGCAATGTATAAGCGGTTCCGAGCGAGAAGCTCGATGCCGGAGCCTGCTGTGTCTCGCCTGCCTGATTAGTCACGGAAACATTCAATATATAGCCACCGAAAGCGTAGGGCGTGTTGCGCAGACCCTCTGTCGGCAGCTCGATTGTGAACGAGCCGTTGCCGTCCGTCGAAGCCTCGCCGCCATAGCTTGCGTTCTCTCCGGCATCAAGCCATGGCAGGGTGATGAAGCGGATATCGTATTTCACCGTAGCTCCGGCTACAGGCATTCCGGAATATGTCATGGCCTTACCCTTGATCTTCACCATATCCCCGATCTTGTAATTCCCTTCGGCTCCTTCGGTAGTGACATGGAAGGTCGGAGCCTTGTATTCGGCAACCTCTACGGAGGTAGAGCCATACTCGTTATTCCGGTCATTCCCGTCGGCGAGAATCAAGCGGAACGTGCCCAAAAGGCCTGTATCCGGAATCTTCAGTTTACCCGTCACCCGTCCGAACTCGTCGGTGATGAGATCGAGACTGTCAACTTTCTGGTAGTTGGCATCGCGAAGTATAGCACTGACCTTCACTCTTGGACGCATGTCAAGGTCTCTATCTTTCTGTGAGTAGACCACGCCGAGGAACTGAACCGTATCTCCGGGGCGGTATATGGACAGATCCGTGAGCACTCTCGCCCGAGTCTGCAAGGATGCGATTCCATTGCCGTAATTATAGCTCCAGATATTCTCTTTCAGGAAATCGTGCCCTTTGGAGATATAAATATCGTAGGAGCCGGCAGGAACATCAACATAACCCTCACTGTTTGTAATCTTCTTCGTTTTTACCTCTTTGCGCCGCTCGGTAAAGGTTACTGAAGCCCCCTCCACCGGCTGAAGATTCCGGCCGTCGGCCACATAGAGGCGAGTCCGGCCTCCGGCGGCAGACTCCCGGAATATGGCAAGCCTCGAGACAGTAAAGGCAGCGAAACGCCGGTCGGGGTCCTCCCCGGCAAGTATCCCCGCCATGGTGCGGTCGCGCGAAGGAAGGAGCACATATACGCCGCTTGCGAGTCCCGGCAGCTCCTCTGTGCCTGCTACTTTTTCCGGCACAGTGCCCGTAAACTTCACCTCCACGGCATCCACTACCTTCCCGGTTTTCCTTATTGACTCAAGTTTGACGCTGTTTCCCGCATAGCTGTCGGGAAGTTTCACCACAAGGAGATTGAATCCGAAAATATTGTCGGCATTGACTTCTACTTTCGATTTCTCGCCGGGATAGGGACGCTCCTTGACGGAAGTGCTTATCGCCTGACATTCCATCCCGCTCAGGACTCCTTTCAACTGCTTTGCTTCCGGACAGTCTGGGAATCTACCGAGATATGATTTGATTGTCGAATAGCGCTCTTTAAGCTTTCTGTTCGCTTTTATCAGAACAGCATTCTCATTTTCCGAGTCATCATCGGATTCAGTCTCCTCCTCATTGCCGTTATAGGCTAAAAGGAAGGGGCCACACCATGGAGTGTCGATATAGCGTTTTATACATTCGGCGGCATAATCCGACCGTTTCTCCCATGGCATTCGCCAAAAATAGAAATAGCTCATGGCCGATGCCATCTGCCCGTTGCCGCGGCTCTCGTTCCATGACGTGTCTTCATCGATAAGAGTGCGCATCAATGAGGAGGCATTGCGCTCGGTGACTCGGTTACCGGCCGCATGCCCGTAGCCGAAAGGTATAGTGGCACCTCCGTCGCCCGAGAAATCGGAAAGGAGCTCCACGGCTTGCATCGTCATGAAGTCGTAGACGGTCATGCCCCGTTTCTCCCAGATCGAGGTATTGTCGACAATCCGGGCCACTTTTTCGATTCCGGTCTCTTTAGCGGCGTTGACATCGCTGAACATATCAGCCACAAGTCCGCGAATTTTGGCCGAGAATATATCGCGGCTCCACGCGGTTACATCTGCCGGAACGGGACTCAGCGGAAGCGTCCGGTTATTATAGGTCCAGCGCGAGGAATTATATATATCGGCATAAAGACGCGCCTCGAGGAGTGCGGCAAGCTGCGAATATGGAGCAGGCAATTTTTTCGATAATGAATCGAACAACTCGATTCCCTTTTTATAATTGTCGTTCGACACAAGGTCGCGCGCTATCGTCATCTGCATAGCGGCTCTCAGAGCCTCAACACTCTCCCCTTTCTCGAGAGCCTGCGACAGTTTATGCTCCGCATTGTCGCTGACGGTCTGCGGAAACGCAAAATCCGGAGTCTCGAATGTGTTCTGTTGTTTTGTCATTTTTGTTTTTCCCCTTTTTTCTGTTTTTACTTTTCCCGAAGAGGGGACCTTTTTCTGCGGCGCCGCATACATCACTGCCGAGAGCATGGTCGCCATTGCTAAAAACAAAAGGGCCGACATCCGGCCGACCCTGCTGCTAAAATACCTTTTCTCCATTTCGGTGCTGTTTATCCGATTATTTCTTTCTCTTCTTATGAACCATCTGATGCATCTTGCGCCTGAACTTCTCCTCGGCATCCTTCATCTTGAAAATCTGCTTGCCGCTGAGAAACGTGGCGAATTTCGCATCATATTTCTCCTCGATTTCCGCGTCTTTCTGCTTGGCCTCGGTGATGGCTTTACTCATCGCCGCGTAGTCGGCCTCGGTAGCATCTGGGTTCCTCTTTAATTTACGCTCAAGAGCCCGCGTTTGTTCAAAAAGGCGAATACGCTCATCCTGCATCTGGCCATAGACCTCGAAAAACTGCTTCTGCTGCGATTCCTTCAGATCCATCTCCTGCGCGATGAATTTCATCTTGAATTCCTCAAGTTCTTTGCGCATCTCCTCGCGTTTCTTCCCGTTGCCGGGTCGCTGAGCCATTCCCGACAGGGCAAACCCCGCGAGAATTATAAGAAACAATATTCCTTTTATTCCGAATCTCATCTATTCTCTTTTTACATCTCTTTTCTGCCCTCGCTTTCCGTGGCAATCCGGAGGTTCGCATATTCCGGCTCAAGGGCATAACCGAAATCTCTCTCAAATTCCTCCAGCGAATCGTAACTGTCGCTCACCTCACTCTCGACCTCGATATCGTTGACCGATTCCGAGATCGAATAAAGATCGGCTGTCTCAGTGTCCGACATTGCCATCGCTATGTGTTCCGGCGGATTGTCAAGATTGAGCTGCGCGGAACCCGACGCATGATAGAACACTTTCATCATCAGCCATATTCCTGCAAACATCGCCGCCAAATATACATAGGGCTTCACGCGCTGCCACAAGGTCATATCCACCGTGGCGCGGCTCTCTTTCCTCTCCGGCAGTTTCTCTCCGATCTCCTTATAGGCCTGCTCGAAATAGCCTTCGGGAACCTTCCAGCCCCCCTTGTTGCCGTATTTCTCTTTTAATTTCTCTTCCTGACTCATAATTTCCCTTATTCACATCCCTTTTCGTAATCTCCGGATCCATCCGGTTTTACCCTTGTGTGCATTCCATTTTTTCATAACTCGGGTTGGAATGCCCCGACACCATATTGACAATCCCACATCTTATAGGTTTAAAGAAGCCGAAAAAATTTTTTTCAAAAAATTCAACAAAAATTTCGCACTCCTGTAAACCTTTTTCGCCTCGCGCTGTTTTAATGATATAAAGAAAATCGTTTCATGATGTTAGGTTAGTTCGAAAAAGTATTATGGAAAACACTTGAATGCGGCTGGTTGTGAAACCGGCCGCATTCGTTTTATCCCTTGCCGTCAAGAAACGCCGTGATCTTCTTCACCGCATGATGGTAGGATGCCTTCAACGCTCCCACCGATGTGCCGAGTATCTCCGACATCTTCTCATATTTCATCTCATCGAAATATCGCATATTGAACACAAGACGCTGTTTTTCGGGCAATGCCGTTATTGCTTTCTGAAATTCCTCCTGCAGCTCGTCGCCGTCGAAATACTCATCGCTCTCGATATTCGAAAGCAAAAACTCATCCTGCGTATCATCGGTGATATTGCGTCGGTTGCGCTCCTTATTCAGAAAATTTATGGTCTCATTGATAGCTATCTTATAAAGCCATGTCGACAGGCGGGCATCTCCGCGGAAATTGTCGAGATTGTTCCATGCCTTCAGAAAGCTGTTCTGCAGAAGATCATTGGCATCCTCATGGTTCATGACCATCTTGCGGATCTGCCAGTATACCTGCTCCCCATATAGACGCATGAGGGTATCGAAAGCCGTATGCGCGGTCTTCGGATCCTGCAGGTCTTTCACAAGCTGCTTTTCGTCTATCGGTACGTTATATCCCATCTGCAAGTAGGTCAGTTTCGATTTGATATCCATTCATTATGCGGAATGTGCGGAATCGTTGCAAATATAACCAAAAAAGATTTTTCCGGCACATCCGCCCCATTCTTATAACTTAATTTAACTAAAAAAGGCCGCGCCGGAATTCTTCTCCGACGCGGCCTGTATCTGTATTTCTATTGAATGGTATCTCTTACTCGCCGCGGTTCTCTTTGTTGAAGATATGACGCAGCCGCGAGAAGATCCTCTGCGATGTGCTCTGCGTCGGAACGATGTTCGGCGCGTCTTTCAGACTCTCGATCGCCGCCTTCTCGGTTTCGCTGAGTTGCTCGGGCACGTAAACCATCACATTCACCAGAAGGTCTCCCTTCACGCTGCTGTTCATCTTCGGCAGACCCTTGCCGCGCAGACGGAGCACCTTGCCGGGCTGCGTGCCGGCGGCTATCTTCAGCCTTGCCCTCCCCTCGATCGTGGGTACTTCGGCCGTTCCGCCGAGAGCCGCAGTCGGGAAGTCAAGCATCAGATTATAGATAAGGTCATTCCCCTCGCGGATGAGGTCGGGGTCTTTCTCCTCCTGTATCTTGATGAGCAAGTCGCCGTTTACGCCGCCGTGACGCGGTGCGTTTCCCTGCCCGCGGATTGTGAGCACCATATCGTTCTCAACTCCTGCCGGGATGTGGAAGCTGACGATCTCATCTTTCTTCTCTACGCCGCTGCCCTGGCAATGCGGACACTGCTCGGTGATGATCTTGCCCTCGCCGTTGCACTCCGGACATACGGAATGGCTCTCCATCGGACCCATAATCGTCTGCTGAACGGTCGAAATATAACCCGAACCGTGACAGCGGGGACAGGTGCCGAACGCCGTACCGTCTTTCGCTCCCGTGCCTTTGCAGGCGGGATCGGCCACAAGTTTCGGTATCTTCAATTTCTTGTCGACACCGTTCATGATATCTTTCAGGCTTACCTTCACCGTGATGCGCAGGTCGGTGCCTTTGTTAACATGCTGACGCGGACGTCCCCCCGTAGCGCCGCCGAAACCTCCGCCGAAATCAGCTCCGCTGAACCGTCCGCCGAAGATATCGCCGAAATGGGCAAAAATATCCTCCATCGACATACCGCCGCCGAAGCCGCCGAAGCCACCGCCATAACTGCCGCCTCCGCCAAAGCCCTGCGGCCCCATCGCATGACCGAACTGGTCATATTTGGCCCGTTTGTCGGCATCGCTCAGCACATCGTAGGCCTCCGCAGCTTCCTTGAATTTCTCCTCGGCCTCCTTATCTCCCGGATTGCGGTCGGGATGATATTGAATTGCCTTCTTTCGGTATGCCTTCTTTATTTCATCGGCAGTGGCATTTTTCGCCACTCCGAGCACTTCATAATAATCTCTTTTCTCTGCCATGATTCTTGTTTTCAGATTCCCTTGATTCTTTCAGACCGCGAAGTCTCTGATCATTGTCCGACAACAACTTTCGCATGGCGAAGCACTTTGTCGTTTATCATGTATCCCTTTTCGACTGTGTCGAGAATCTTCCCTTTCTGGTTTTCATCCGGAACGGGCACCACCGAGATGGCCTCATGCTTGTCGGCATCGAACTCCCTGTCGTCAGGATCCATCTCCTTCACGCCGTTCTGTTCCATATATTTCTTGAGCTTCTTATAGATAAGCTCCATACCCTCGCGCATGGCGTTTGCATCTTCGCTTCCCTCCGATGCCTTGAGCGCGCGCTCGAAATCATCTACTATCGGCAACAGACCCTTGAAAGCAGACTCCGCCGCATTCTTGATAAGCTCCGATTTCTCCTTAAGCGTGCGTTTGCGGAAGTTATCGAATTCAGCCATCAGAAAGAGATATTCCTTCTTCTCTTTCTCAAGCTCGCTTTTGAGTTTCTCAACCTCATCTTCGGCCGAAACGGCGGCATCCGCCACTTCCTGATCGGCTTCCCGGTTCTCCGCCTCTGTAGCGTTCACATCATCTACAATCACTTCCTCTTCGGGAGCATGCTTCTCTTTGGTATCTTTATCTTTCATAACTTTCAGTTTCTATCAGTTTCTATCGCAAATTTTAAGCCAAAAAATGTTAAGAGCATCATTACTTTTAAACGTAAACGGATTTAATGACATAAGCCTGTTTGCCATCCTGTGGCACTGTCATTCCACATCCGCTCCGCTCTCATAAATCTAACAAATAGGTTCCCTCAATGTTTGCCTCACTCTTGAATTGGCATCTTGCGGCTTCTGCCGATTCCCTGTTGTCGAAAATCCCGTAAAGCGTGCTGCCGCTGCCGCTCATCGATGCATATAACGCGCCAAGCCTGTAAAGTTTCTCCTTGATATCCGCCGTAATCGGAAATTGAGGAAATATCGATTCCTCGAAATCATTCGCCACCTTACCGCGCCATTCCGCAATCGGCAATGACGCTATTTTGCGAAGGTCGAATTTACAGGGTCTCGGCGTCACTCCGGCAAACGCCTCCTTAGTGGAGATATGGATCGCCGGCTTTACGGCTAACAGCCAATAGCCGCCGTGAGCAAGCGCGATCTCCTCGAAACGGTCGCCTGTCCCCTCGGCATACATCGGTCGGTTATAGATAAAGAAGGGGCAATCCGCACCGAGTTTCGCGGCCATCGCGGCCAGCTCCCCATCACTCAGCCCGGCCCTCGTCTGCGCATTGAGCATCCTGAGCACGAACGCCGCATCGGCGCTTCCCCCGCCCATTCCTGCCCCATCCGGTAGATGCTTGTCGAGATGAATGAGCAACCTGCCCGAAAAGCCCATAGTCTCGGCAAACAGACTCGCCGCCCGACATACAAGATTCTTCTCCGGCGGGCAATCCACCCGTCTCCCGCTAAACCGAAACTCCATCTCCAGGTAACCTTCTCCTGTTCCTCCTGTTCCTCCTGTTCCTCCTGTTCCTCCTGTTCCTCCTGTTCCTCCTGTCTTCCCCCTTTTTGTTTCTCCTGTCTTCTCCTCTGTTATCTCAAGTATATCGCAAAAGGCCTCCGGGTTCTCGGCCGTGCCGGCCTTTATCCCCACAGGATAAAAAACAGTTTGCAGATTGTGGTATCCGTCTTCCCGTTTCCCCACAATCTGCAATCCTATATTAATCTTCGCGTTTACAAATTCCAGCATTCCTCATTCAAAATTCAAAATTATTATAGGATCCTGAGCCATCTCCAGCCGTATGTCTGCTTCGAGTTCCTTTTCACATATCTCCCCAGCGTTTCCTGTTCCTCAACAACCTTCCCCGCCTCTTTCGATGCGTGGATGAAATGGAAACCGTCGTCGCGCTTCACCACAAAGCCCCACTCGAACACATCCCTGTCGGGATCAGAACTCAAAAGCATTATCATGTCGCCGTCTCTCATCTCGGGCACAACTTGCTTCCACTCCGTGCTCTCACGCTTCATGTGCGGTATCTTGAAAGTTCGCAGACCGAACTCCATCATCTTTTGCTTCTCGAACATCGCTGAATCCTTCAGAGCCGCAAACTCATGGCGGTTTCTTCCTATCCAGGTCAGCGACTTAGTCTTGAAAAGGTCGGAGAAATCTTCTGTCAGCTCTTTTACGTTTCTGCGCGCCTTATTGTCGATGGCCCAGTCACCCCCATAAATCATCTTGGCAGTGAAATCACCCGGCTCACCTCTCCGGAGACTCACATCCATCAGCGAACTCTCGAGATCGCGGGCGCGCAGTATACCCGGCGAGGTAGCGGTGCGGGCCATGGCGGCTACCGTGTTAACAAACGTCAGTTCATCAAAAGCGTCCACCCGCAATTCGGCGCGTCCCGTGGTATCATTGCGCGTGATATCCTCATAAGGAACGCCGACAAATCCTTCGGCCACACGACCGCAGATCGCCGCCGGGTCTCCACCCGGCTGTGCAAGCTCCCTGATGCGGGCCATGGCTATGGCTGTGTCGTTGTCGCAGTGGAAGCCCTGGCCGTTAGCTCCCAGTCCACATGCCAACGCTCCTGCAAACAGCGCTAAAGTTAGTTTTCTGAAAATTCTCATTTTCAACTCCTCTTTGTCACACTTTATCGAGGTTATGTCCCATGCGCTCTTTCTTGGTGTGCATGTACCTCTCGTTGTATTCATTGGGCTCTACCTCAAGATGCACGTTCTCCGTTATCTCAAGTCCGTAACCCTCCAGACCGATCCGTTTCATCGGATTGTTGGTCATAAGTCTCATCTTCTGGATACCGAGCGCATGCAGAATGTTGGCGCCCACGCCATAGTCGCGTTCGTCAGCCTTATGGCCCAGATGCAGATTGGCATCGACCGTGTCGAGTCCGTTCTCCTGCAGCTTATAAGCCTTGATTTTATCCATCAGGCCGATTCCGCGCCCCTCCTGATTGAGATATATCACGGCGCCGCGCCCCTCTTTCTCGATCATCTGCATCGCCAGATGCAGCTGCTCGCCGCATTCGCAGCGGCGCGAGCCGAAGATATCGCCGGTCATGCAGGAGGAATGCACTCTCACAAGCACCGGCCTTCCGTCAGAAACGTCACCCTTTATCAGGGCGATATGCTCGAGATTATTGTCTTTCTGACGGAAAGGTATCAGATGGAAATGGCCGTATGCTGTCGGCATGTCCACCTCTTCTCCCTTCTCCACGAGCGAATCGTGACGCAGACGATAGGAGATAAGATCGCGGATGCTTATCAATTTCAGCCCCCACTCATCGGCACGAAGCCGCAATTCTGGAAGTCGGGCCATTGAGCCGTCATCGCTCATCACCTCCATCAGCGCGGCGGCCGGTTGCAGTCCGGCCAGACGGGCAAGGTCAACGGCAGCCTCAGTGTGGCCCGCACGCTGTAGCACTCCGCGGTCCTGAGCATAAAGAGGATTGATATGGCCGGGACGCCCGAAAGTCTCTGGCTTAGAATTCGGGTCGGCCAAGGCGCGGATAGTGGCGCACCGGTCGTCGATCGATACTCCGGTGGAACACCCCTCGAGTTTGTCTACAGTCACCGTGAACGGCGTTCCGAGCATCGAGGTGTTGTCCTCCACCTGCTTGTCGAGACCAAGCTCATGGCAACGCTCCATCGTGAGCGGAGCGCAGAGAACGCCACGCGCGTTCTTGAGCATGAAGTTCACATCCTCCGGCGTTATCTTCTCGGCCGCGATTATCAGGTCGCCCTCATTCTCGCGGTCCTCATCGTCAACCACCATCACGAATTTTCCCTGACGGAAATCCTCAAGTGCGTCTTCTATATTGTCAAGCTTTATATTTTCCATCGTTTATTATGTTTTAGCTTCCGCTAATATCTATATCTGTGATCTCTCCTCTCTGGAATATGCTGAAGTTCACGCTTCCGTAAACCAGATGGCGCCTGAAACCGGGCAACGCCGAAAAATCATGGTTTCTGTTATGCTCCACCACCGTTATCGTCCCCTCTTTCATCATCGAAGAACTGAGTATCAGTTCCGGAATCTCTGCAAACCGGGGATGGTCGTATGGCGGATCCGCGAAAATTATGTCGTAGCTCTCGCGGCATCGCTCTATAAATTTGAAAACATCTCCGCGGACGAGTTTCAGCACGGTGTCTTCTAATTTCTCTTTCACCGACCGAATGAATCCGGCTTGCGTCGGGGCCTGTTCCACGGCGGTCACCGCCGCGCAACCGCGCGACACGAACTCCCAGCTCACAGCCCCGGTGCCGGCAAACAGGTCGAGCGCTGTCTTACCCTCGAGATCGGTCATGTTTTCCAGAACATTGAAAAGATTCTCGCGGGCAAAGTCGGTGGTGGGCCGTGCCGATATATTTCGAGGCACCTCAAAACGCCGCCTCCCATATTTACCTCTGATAATCCTCATTTCGTCGTTGTCTTTACAAGAGCCATGGCCGCCGCAAGTGGCATCTCGGCTTTCGACACGGCCGAGGGCATCATTGTCAGCATCACATAGCTGACATGCTTGCGAAGTTCTTTCACAAGAAATGCCTTCGTATCGCGTTCTCCCGATATCGACACCTGCGTGTTCTCCTCGTCCAGCCCGTATACGTCCATTATGTTGAAAAGATGATATGCGATATCCATTGGATCGTTCCAGAAATGGGTGGCGCTAAGCAGAAGCCTACGGTCGTCGAGCACCGTGAAATCGGCCTCGCCCTCGCGTATGTCGATATAAACGCGGGGCATATCGGCGCCCCGCGACATAAACCGACGCAGCAACACCGTCTGCTGGCAGGAGATGCGCGCTCCGGAAAGAGTGCGCAACAGGAAAGAGCGCAATCCCGGAACAAGCGTATAAAGACATACCATCCCGTCGAGAGTATCGCTGAAAATATCCTCTTCTTCGGCGTTGTATACTTTGTTATAGAGCGCGGCGCCCTCTTCCGGATCCGCAGCCACATCGGCCGGCATCCACAATGCATGAGGCGTGCATATCACTATCTCGGTGGAAAAATCGTCGAGCAACTGCGGATGGTCATAGACCCCTTTCTCGATATTGTCGAGAAGGCGCGACCCGTCACGCTCCCACGTGGTCTCGAAAAGTGTCGAAACCGGCTCGAGTGGATTCTCGACGCTCTTCAGATAGGCCGACATTCCGCTTTCCGAAATATAGACCACAAGCCGCCACTCGGCAGTATCGTCGATCCTTACCCCTCTGTATGTTGTCAGTCGCTCTTCATCCATAATTTCAATTCTTAGCGCGTCAGTTCATCTCGCCGGCCAGCGGACGCTCCATAAGCACTTTCACCTCTTCCGACGGCAGTCCGCTGCCGAATAGGAACATGAGCTTCGTTATCGCGGCCTCCGACGTGAGGTCATGACCGGAAATCACACCGGCCTGATAAAGGCCGCAGCCGGCCTCATAACGCATTGGCGTCACCATCCCGTTGTCGCATTGCGACACGTTCACAATCACTATCCCCCGCTCCACGGCATCTCTGACGGCATCGAGAAACCAGCTGTCGGTCGGTCCGTTGCCGGCGCCGAATGTCTTCATCACAATACCTTTCAGGCCTGGGATGTTGAGTTGATGTCTGACCACATTCTCCTGTATGCCGGGAAACAGGTCCATATACATAACATTCGTATCCAGTCCATAGTGCGTTTTCAACGGCTTATTATTCGGACAACGCCACATCACCTCCTTGCGATAACTGATGCCGAGTCCGATGCGCGCGAGCCGCGGATAATTGCTGCTCTTGAAGGCATTGAAGTTGTCGGAACTGTGTTTGGTCGAGCGGTTGCCGCGCCAAAGATTGTTCTCGAAAAGAATCGCCACCTCCTGCACCATCGGGCTCCCGTCAGCGTCCTTGGCAGCCGCCACCTGCAGCGAAGTGATCAGGTTCTCCTCGCCGTCGGTACGAACTTCCCCTATCGGCAGCTGGCTCCCGGTGATCACCACCGGCTTGCGGAGGTTCTCAAGCATGAAACTCAAGGCAGAAGCCGTATATGCCATAGTGTCTGTGCCATGGAGCACCACGAAGCCGTCATATCGATCATAGTTATCATCGATCACTTTGGCGATCTCGCCCCAATGGGTCGGATTCATGGAAGAAGAATCCAACGGTTTGTCGAACTGAAAATTGTCCACATCAAAGTCGAGCATCTTGATTTTCGGCACATTGTCGATAAGATGGTCGAAATTAAACGGCTCAAGTGCTCCGCTCTCGGGATTCTCGATCATGCCGATTGTCCCGCCGGTGTAAATCATCAGAATGCGAGGCCGCTTCTGACTTGTAGAGGAGGTGTTAGTCATGCTTTAAGGTATTTGCTGAAGGTATTTATTGCAAATATACTAATATTTGATGAATATCTGACTTTTAGAAACTGTTTAAATTTATTTTCAATGGATTTTGAGAAGGTTTTGTGAAGATTTCTGAAATTATCGGAGGTTCCGGACATCAGGAAAAGAGCATAAAAGAAGCAGACCCCGGCCGACGGCCGGAGTCTGAATTATAATGTCCAAGAAGGATTCTCTTCTTATTATTTCTTAAGGACTTTTCTGCTCTTTCCCCCTTTAACCTCTATGAAGAGACCTTTGCCGGGATTCTCAACCTTGATTCCCTGCAGATTATACCATACCGGGGCAGAATCATCCGCAACCATGGATTCCTCCACGCCGCTCTGAACACCGTTATGTTCCATATGTGCATGACCGACATACATATTGTTGATCTTGATAATCAAGTTCGGGTCATCATCCTTTACATATTTCAGACCGAGACGCACTTTCTTGCCGGCATAGCTCCCGATATGGGCGCGATAGGCATAAAGACCGTTCTCCTGATTATCGTTCTCTTCTGTGCTTTGAAGCACCTCGATCGCATCGGAGCCGGCTTCCTTTATCATCACATGAGCATAGTTGTGATACTCGATGGGCGCTTCGTTTGCTGTAGGAACGGGATCGGTCTCTCCCTCTGTATCCCGAACATATGAATAGTCAAGTCTCAAAATGATTGTGTTGGGCTCATCGGTAAGGTCAAGATCATATCCGAGCCACATCTCTCTTCCTTGTGCATCAGCGGCAAGACCCTCCACATAGCGTCCGGCAAGATGTCCCATATAATTTTCCTCTTCTACCCATTTCCAGCATCCGTTTTCCTTGTCTCCGTATGTCCAGTTATTATCATTTTTCTGCATCCAGTGGTCAACAATGTGAAAAGATTGATGTTCTGTTTCAGTTTCTCCTCCCGTTGTGCCGAACACAGAAAGAACCTTCATAATCTTATTGTAGGGATTGGTAAAAGTATGGGTTGTGGTCGCGGTCCCGTAATATATGGGATAATTGCTTCCATTGTCGAGACGAAGCCACAATTGAGTGAAAGTTACTCCCGCAGGGGCTTCAACTGTGATGCTGTTGAATGGATTGAGCACAACATAGTCGTTCAGACCAAGATTATACTCACCCATAGTGCAATACTGAAAATAAGGGTCATGCGTCGCATCCGCTGTTTTGGAGAATGAAAGAGTGTAATAGTCCGTGATCTGATATGCCTCATTCTTGTCATTGCCGGAATCTTGCGAATCCCCCACTATCATCGATTCAAGAGGATTCACCATCTTCGGCTTCTGGTCGGTGGCGGGAATTTCCGTTCCTTCTATCGTAGTCACATACCGTGGACGGAAATTGAGTCGTATTTGCCTCGCATCCGTTGCATCGCTTTGTGCCGCTGCCGGTATCGCCAGCGATGCCAGAATAGTTAATAGTAAATATTTCTTCATAATCACGATTAGATTTAAATAATATTAAGATTAGATTTATTCAATTTTTAAGCGTTGCCTCTATCGCTTCGCAAAATTAATAAAAGCACGTGAGCAAAAAAATTATTCATTATAAATTTTGCATATGAAGTCGATAAAAAGGGCGATCACAAAAAATCAGGCAGGCGTTCAAACAATGTTTGAACGCCTGCCTTATACATGGCTGAGATGCGTCGCGACACGCATCCGAAAATTCCTTACTTACGGACAAGCACCTTGGTTGCCTTGTTGCCCTGTACTCGGATGTAGAGACCATTCTCAGGCTCTGCAACCCTTACGCCCTGCAGGGTATACCATGCAACCTCACCTTCTTCAACAGCCTCGATCTCCTCAACTGCGGAACTTAAAGCGCCATAGAGCATCGGAAGAACAAATGTATCCTGAATCTCTGCATCCTTATAGCAACCGAAGCTACCATACTTAGGATCCTGCATTACCACACGCTCAGTAGTGGTGTTGGTAAGTTTAACATTGTCATTCTCGAAAGCAACTGTCCATTCAAAATGAACCTTCGTGTCTGTGAGATCCTTCGATAGCTGGAAGCTATTTGCATGCTCGTCATCCTGACCGAAATACATGCCGTTGGAATCCTTGAAATAGTAGGTATTGGCTTTCCCCTCAACTGCCTCAAATGTGATTGCATTTGCTTCTACTGCCTCATATTTGCCATCGGTTATTGTAACAGCAGTTGTGGACCAATAACCATAGTTCTTGCTGAACAAGCCATTGGCTTTACCGTTAGCCACGAGATTGTATTTACCATTGGCTTTGATATCTTTCTGAAGAGTATAAGTCACACCTGCGGGAGGAGTGGGGACATCAGGCACATCACCTGTCTCTGCAGAGATTTCAAAAGAAATAATCTGGATGTTGGGATTAGCGTTATCTACTTTCTCATTCGGCAACTGGAGTTTCACTGATTTCACAGCAGTGCTATTAACCCAGGTGATAACCTTCTTATCTGCATCGACAGAGCATGCACCTGGGGTAGCAATAAAGCTCTTGGAAGCATTAATACCTGCACCGGCCTTTTTTAAAGTAATGATAACTTTACCGAAAGCCTTGTCCGATGTGATTGTAACAGAATTGTCCTTATACATACGGACTGTATTCTGAGTATCCTCAGAGCCTGTCATATTGTAATAATATGCGGGCGAGCTACTTGTGTTAGATTCAGCGGAGAATGTGAAGGTATAGTCTCCAAGTTTAAAAGAATTCAAAGGCTGATAATGTTTTGCAGCCTTATTTTTGTCTGTGTTGACTTCCTCAACAAAAGTACCGTCGATTGCTGTAGCATCGTTTACATTCAGCGCTTCCGCATGCATTGTTGATGCGCCGAGTGCCAAAACTGCCATTGAGAGTAAAAACTTTTTCATAAGCATTATAATTTAAAATTAGAAATTATTTTAAATGTGATTAAGATCGTGATTCAATATTTCCGCAAAGTTAGCAAATTATTATGAAATCATCAATCTTTTATGTTAAACATTCACCTGCCATTACATTTCCACGCCATGCCCCACACATCCGCCCGTCATGCCGCGCACGTAGGGACATGCCTCCGGCATGTGTCGATGCCCGTGTCAATGCCCGAGACGTTGGCACTCGATTTGCGCTGCTACATGCCGAAGGCATGTCCCTACGTGCGCGGAATGTCGCAACTCAAAAAAAGCCTCAGGTTTCCCTGAAGCTAAAAAGGTGGCAATTACCTACTCTTCCGCTTTCCCAAGAAATCAACACGGACAGCGGCGCGATAAGGTATAACACTTATACAAAAAAAGGGACGCATCTCAGATGCGTCCCTAAAGGTGGCGATTAATGAGTTTAACAAGGTACTGGAGACTTTCGAGAATCACAACACTACAATAATAAACTATTTCGAACGCAGACTCACCAATGCATCGGCTGAATCCTTCAATGCTAAAATCGGGTCAGCGGATTTTCCCGGTGGGCGGGGAGGATATCAAGAGTATAGTGTTATCTTTGCAAAATGAAACCAGACCAACTG
>ERZ838577.336-NODE-336-length-78974-cov-12.153436_pt1 | contig 78974 bp, 58 predicted proteins | sample MGYA00519682_ERZ838577 | MGnify/ENA primary metagenome ERZ838577 (study PRJEB31850, sample SAMEA3708838) | human gut metagenome | biome: human gut; feature: human-associated habitat; material: faeces | place: China | collected 2014 ... | reverse complement strand
AATCGGAGCGTTTCCGCGGCGGCGGATTCGTGCGGCAGCGTCTCCCGGGCCTCCGAGAATCCGGCGGCGAGGAGGAGCAGCGCGGTAAACAGGTGTTTTTTCATAGGTGTTCGGTTTTTTATTGTTCGATTTTCTTTTCGGCGCGCCAGACGTTGCCGAAGCGGTCGCGGGCGGTCACTTCGACGTGCCGCGTTCCGGCGGGCAGCGGCGCCGCGTAGTAGTGGTCGGACGGGACGACCGTGATCCATTTGTGCACGAGTTGCGACGGGTCGGCGTAGAGCGTGCGCGCCTGGGGATCGGCGGCCGTCGTGCGCTCCATCGCGACCGGTTCGCCGCCGTCGGCGCGCATTTCCACGCGCCATGCCGCGTCGCAGTTCCAGACGTTCGCCACGATCCGTCCCGCGAATGCGGGATCGTCCCCGCCGTCGTAGAGCTTCATCTGCACTTCGCGCGGGAGGCCGACGGATTTGTAGTACCAGCTCACCCGGTCGCCGTCGATTTCGAAGACGGCGTAACCCGCGGGCGTCCCGTCGGTGCAGATCGCGCCCTGCCACCACGCGCCGCTCAGCGCCGCGACGTTGTGTTCGTAGAGCCGTTCGCCGATCTCGCAATTGGCCGTCGTATGCAGGTGTCCCGAGACGATGTGCGCCCGGTAGGGTTCGAGCAGCCGGTGGAGCGCCTTGTAGTTGGCCAGCGTCTTGGCCGCCTTCGCGTAGTCGAACGGCTGTCCGTCCTTGCCGCGGAACGCGGTCGGGATGTGGATCGCCACGACGACCGTGCTCCCGGGCGCGACGCAGGCCAGGTCGCGTTCCAGCCAGGCCAGTTGCCGCTCCTCGAGGTAGCCGATGTAGTACCAGTCGCGGCCGATGAAGAAGTTGTCGTTGAGTACGACGTAATGCACCTTTCCCATGTTGTAGGAGTAGTGGCTGGGGCCGTACACGTCCTCGAACGCCCGGAGCGAGCTCTCGTACGACCGGCCCCAGATCTTCATGTCGTGGTTGCCCATCGCGTTGCGGAACGCCAGTCCCGTGCGGGCCATCGTCTCGTTGTACTGCGGGTAGAACGTGTGGTCGCCCGCGATGAGGTCGCCGACGCAGATGCCGTGGAACGGCCTGTCCGCCTCTTCGGCCGTCGCGCGGATGTCGTCCGCGGCGCGGGCGAGCAGCGCGAACTCCCCGCGGGCGAATACCTGCGGGTCGGCCACGACGACGAAGCCGTGGCGCGTCCGGTCCGCGGCCTCGCGCCGCAGCTCGAAGTCGTAGCTGCGGCGCGCGTCGTCCACGGGGAGAAAGAACCGCACGACGTGCTCCTCGACGGGCGAGTCGTAGCCGGCGGGCGTGGAGAGATAGACGAAGCGGGCGTCCTCCGTCCGGGGCAGCGCGAAGCGTCCCCGGGCGTCGGTCCGGACGCAGTGCGTGCCGTCGGTCACGACGACGCCTTCCACGCCCCGGCCCTCGCAGCGGACCGTGCCGCGGCGGACCCGCTCCCCGGCGCCGGCCGTGAGGACCGCGAGCAGCGCCCATGCGATCAGTGTGATTCGTTTCATGGTCCTATTCGGTTTTTTGGGCCTTGAACCGGACGGCGCAGCCGCCGCCCGATGCCATGCGGATCGTGAGCCTGTCGTCGGCCCCGACCTCGCGTTCCGTGATTTCGACGGCATAGGGATTCGTCTTCCAGTCGGCCCCCTCGCCGTCGGCGTAGATTTGCGCCGTGTACTTCCGTCCGGGCGTGAGGAACGACAGCGCGACCTCGACCGTGCGCGGCTCCTCGTCCGTAACGGCGCCCAGATACCAGTCCTCCCCGTCGCGCTCCTGACGCGCGAAGACGCAGTAGTCGCCGATGACGGCCTGCGGCACGACGGTCCGCTCCCAGTCGGTCGGCACGTCGCGGATGAAGGCGAAGGCGGGTTTTCCGGCGTAGTTCTCCGGCAGGTCCGAAGCCATCTGCAACGGGCTGTATATCACGACGTAGTGGGCCAGTTCGCGGGCCACGGTCGATTGCACGCGCGCGAAAGGCGACACGGGGTTCGAGAAGTCGAACGTCCCGAAGGTGTAGTCCATCGGTCCGGCCAGTCCGCGCAGGAACGGGAGGACGGTCGTGTGTTCGGGCGGGTTGCCGCCGTCGGGCGACCAGGCGTTGTACTCCTGCCCGCGGACGCCCTCCTGCGTCATCAGATTGGGCCACGTGCGTTCGAGGCCCGTCGGCATCACCGGCTCGTGGTTGTCGATGCAGATGCCGTAGCGCGCCGCCGTCTCGATCACCCTGCGGTAGTGTCGCACGCCGTACTGGCTGTCGTGCAGCTCCTTGCCGTCCATGAGCACGTTGACATAGCCCGTCTTGACGACGTGCACGCCGTATTTGCGGTAGAAGGCGAAAGCCTCCTCCATCTGCGCCTCGTAGTTTTTCGTGTTGGCGCCCGTCTCGTGGTGGCCGATCAGCTCCACGCCCTTGCTGGCGGCGTATTCGGCGATCCGGGCGATGTCGAAGTCGGGATAGGGCTCCGTGAAGCTGATCCTGTCGGTGTTCTTGGTCCATGCGCCGTCCCAGCCGACGTTCCATCCCTCGGCCAGCACGCCCCGGATGCCGTTCTCGGCGGCGAAGTCGATGTAGCGCATCATGTTTTCGGTCGTGGCGCCGTGTTCGGGCCCCTGTGCCCAGGTCTCCTGGAAGAGGTGCATCGACCACCAGATGCCGATGTACTTGCCCGGCCGGATCCACGACGTGTCCTCGATCTTCGAGGGTTCGTTCAGGTTGAGCATCAGGCGCGAGGTGGCCAGGTCGCCGGGGGTGTCGCCGACGACGACCGTGCGCCACGGCGTGCGGAACGGTGTCCGGGCGTAAACCTTCACGCCGTTCGACCACGGCGTGAGGCAGCAGCGCAGCGTCGTGCCCTCCTCGCCGGCGGGGCGAAGGCTCATCTTGGCGTAGTCCGTCAGGTCGGCCTCGTGCAGGGCGAGGTACGTGCCGTCGGCGCATTCGAGCGTCAGCGGCGTGTTCACCGTGTCCATCCGCGAGAGGGGCGTGTGGCGCGCGATACTTTCGTAGTAGGGCTCGCGCGTGGGCATCCACCAGGCCATGTGGTCCTGCGGAAAGCGGAATTCGGTCAGCTCGTCCATGATGACGAACTCGCCCAGTGCGGGCTGCTCGGGGAATTCGCAGCGGAATCCGACGCCGTCGTCGAACAGGCGGAACACCGCGTCGAAACGGCGTCCGGGCGCTTCGCGTTCGCGTACCGTGACGCGCAGCTCGTTGTAGCGGTTGCGGACGAAGTGCTCTTCGCCCCAGACCTGCTCCCAGGTCTGGTCGAACGATGTCCGGGCCGTGGCGTCGATCGTCAGCCCGTCGCGCAGCGCCGGGGCGTCCCGGAGTTCGAATCCGAGTGTCGAGAAGTCGAGGAGGAGCGTCTCCCCGCGGCTTAGCGTGTATCCGATGCGGCCGTCGCGTTCGGCCACGCGCAGCGTCAGCCCGCCGTCGGGCGAACTGACCGCCGTATCATGACTGCATCCCGTGCCGAGGAGCATCGACAGCTCCAGCGCGGCGAGCAGCGCAAATTGTCTTCGCATTGTGTCGGGTGTTTATTTTGCGGTTTGTGCGGCCGGACGGGAGGTGTACCCCTTCCCGGCGGACCATTCATAGACGTTGCCGAACCGGTCGGTCACCTCCACGCGTACCTCGGCGTCGGGCGACGAGGGAACGGCGTAGAAGAGGTGTTCGGTCTGTGCGGCGCCGATGTATTTGTATTTGAAGCGGTCGCCGTAGCGTGCGACGTAGTCGCAGATCGACTCGTCGTAACCCGTGTAGCGGGTCATCTCGCCGCGGCAGCGGCCGTCCTCGTACCAGCGTACCTTCCACGCCGGGTCGTAGTTCCATACGTTCACCGTCACGGCGTCGGGCTTGTGGCGGTCGGCGCCCGCGGCGTAGGCCGTGAACTGGCGTCCCCGGTCGTGATCGACCGCCTTCCAGTACCACGACGCGATCCGTCCGCCGTCGGCTTCGTAAACGGCGTATCCGGCCGGAATGCCGTCCATGCTCAGCGGCGTCTGCCAGAAGAGCGTGCTCAGCGGGGCGTGGACATGCTCGAAGACGTGCGGCACGGGAGTGTAGTTCTCGTTGTAGTGCTCGTGCGCCGAGAGGATGTGCGCCCGGTAGGGTTCGAGCAGCTTGTAGAGCGCCCGGCGGTTGTTGAGCACCTTGTTCGTCTGCTCCTTGCCCCATTCGCCCCGCCGTGCGGCGCACGACCAGGTGGGGATGTGGAGGCACACGACGACGGTCGAGCCGGCCGGCACGGAGGCGAGGTCCTGTTCGAGCCAGCGGAGCTGCCGCTCCTCGAGGTAACCGGCGTAGAGGTAGCTGCGGGCCAGGAAGAAGACGTCGTCGAGCACTACATAATGGATCTTCCCGCGGTCGAAGGCGTAGTAGGTGGGGCCGAAACGCTCCTTGAACGAGCGTTTGGAGTAGTCGTTCGTGCGCACGTCGGTATCCATGTCGTGATTGCCGAAGACGTAGAAGAACGGCACGCCGCTTTCGGCCAGCGCGTCGCGCACCGGCTCGAAGAGCGTCGGGCGGCGCGTGATGTCGCCGATGATGTCGCCGCAGGCCACGCCGAAGGTCTCCACCCCGTCCGATGCCGTGCGGCGGATGTCCGCAGAGGCGCGGCGCACGCTGTCGAGCTCCTCTTCGAAATAGACCTGCGGATCGGCCACGAGGACGAGGCGGTGGCGCGTCATGTCGCGTTCGGCTCTCCGCAGCGCGAAGTCGTACCGCCGCTCCTGCCCGGTGATGCGCCGGTAAAATGCGGCCGCGCCCGCTTCGGCGGGGATTTCGTATCCGTCGGGGAGGGTCAGATAGACGAACTCCGCGTCGGAGGCCGATGCGAGGCGGTAGCGTCCTTTGGCGTCGGTCCGGACGATGGTCCGGCCGTCGGTCACGGCTACGCCTTCCACGCCCCGGCCGTCGGCCGTCACGCGGCCGCGCAGCTCGGCGGGCTGCGGCTCCGTCGGCCGCTGCGCCGTCCGCTCCGCCCCGGCGAGGGCGAAGCAGGCGGCGAGCGCCGGGATAAGGGTCAGAAAAATCCTGCGTTTCATGGCGTCATTTTACGGGGGTCAGAATGGCTGCCCAGCCGCCTCCGGAGGCCAGCCGGACGTTCAGCTTGTCCTCCCGGGTCACTTCGCGCTCCCCGGTGCGGAAATCCTGCGCATAGCTGTCGGCGTTCACGCCGTCGGCGAAGTACTGCATGCGGTAGCGGCCTTCGCCCAGGAACGAGAGGTCGATCTCCATGTCGCGGCCCGTCCAGTCGGTGATGGCGCCGATGTACCACCGGTCGCCGTTGCGGCGTGCCACGGCGGCGTATTCGCCGGCCGAGGCGTGCAGCGCCGCGGTCTGGTCCCAGACGGTGGGCACGGCGGCGATGAAGCCCGTGAACTCGGGCGTGCGGAGGTAGTGCGACGGCGAGTCGCAGAGCATCTGGAGCGGGCTTTCGTAGATGACGTACAGCGCCGCCTGGTGCGCGCGCGTTCCCTGGCTCATCGGATGGCTCCAGCTGACCGAGAAGTCGGCGGCCGTGGCGTTCACCGTGGCGCCGGGCGTGTAGTCCATCGGTCCGGCCACCATGCGCGTGAAGGGCAGCACGCAGTCGTGCGCCGGGGTGATGTCCTTCGAGCACTTGTCGTTCTCCATGCCATAGACGCCTTCGAACGACAGGACGTTGGGGTATTTGCGTTGCAGTCCGGCGGGCTTGAACGAGCCGTGGAAATCGACCAGCAGGCCGCGGTCGTAGGCCGCGCGGGCGATCTGTTCGTAGAAATTGACCATCTCCTGGTCGGAGCGCTGCATGAAGTCGATCTTGATGCCCTTCACGCCCCAGTCGCGGTAGGTGTCGAGAATGCCCGTGAGGTCCTTCTTCATCGGGTTCCAGAGCGTCCAGAGGATCACGCCCACGCCCTTTTCGTTGCCGTAGCGGACGATCTCCTTCAGATCGACCTCCCTGCGCGGCTCGCGGATGTTGAGCGTGCTCACCGACCACCCCTCGTCGAGCAGGATGTACTCCAGTCCGTAGCGGGCGGCGAAGTCGATGAAGTACTTGTAGGTGGCCGTGTTCACGCCGGCCTCGAAATCCACGCCGTAGACGTTCAGCCCGTTCCACCAGTCCCACGAGATCTTGCCGGGGCGCACCCACGAGGCGTCGCCCTCGACGGCCTTCGAGGCCAGCTGGTAGGGGAGGTAGTTCTCCAGCAGCGCGCGGTCGTCCTCATCGACGGTCACCACGCGCCACGGATAGGTGCGCGTGCCTTCCGTCACGGCGATGTAGTCGGCCTTGCGGAGAAACTCCTCGTTGCGGTCCGAACCCTCCTTCAGGCGGCTTTCGAGCACCACGGGCGGAAATTCGGCGCGGAGCCTGCGGCCCTCGCCGCCGAAGAGGAACATGCAGGGGTAGTCCTCCAGGTCGGTCTCGGTGACGACCATGCGCGTGCCGCCCGGCGTGGCGAAATAGACGGGCAGGTAGGCGTAGACCGAGCGCTCCAGCTCCGAGAGCCGCTTGCGCTCGAAGAACGCCTCGCAGTGGGAGATGAAGTCCGGGTTCCGCTCGCGGGTCCAGTAGGTGTCGTTGTCGGAGGCGAAGTTGAACTCGGCGGTCTCGTCCTCGACGACCGTCTCGCCCCGGCGTGCGGTCTCGAAGCGGTAGGCCGCGCCGTTGTCATAGACGCGCAGCCGCACGGCCCAGTCGCCGCGGAAGGCGATCAGCAGTTCGTTGCAGCGGTCGTGCAGCTCGCGGAACTTCGTCGGGACCTCGGCCGTCGAGCGCGTGTCGATGGCTTCGGTGCGGACGCTCCGCACCGCGGGGGCGACACCCAGCGGCGCCTCGCCGGCCAGCGTGAGGCCGATGCGGCTCGGTTCGAGGAGCCGCTCGCCTGCGCGGGAGAGGCTCCACCGCAGCTCGGGCTGCGTCGATACCTTCACCTCGATCTTTCCGTCGGGGGAGGTGACGGTGTATTCCCGGGCGGAGGTCGTTGTCGCGGCCGTCAGCGCGGCGGCGATCAGAAAGAGTCTTTTCATGGTTCGCATAGTTGTCTGTGAGTTCATTGCTGTGCGGCGGCGTCCTCCGCCTCGGCGCGGTCGATGCCCCGCTTGATGGCCGCCCACATGTCGTTGTTGATGACGTGCACGATGTCGAAGACCATCAGTCCCGCCGTGCGTTTGAGGCAGTAGTAGCAGGCCTCCTCGACGTCGAAATTCTTCTGCGAGCACTCGATCGTGCCGTAGTAGGTGCAGGCGTTGAGGAGCATCCGCTCGGCGCGGTTGATGCCGAACTCGATCGACTCGCCGTCCTCGGGGCCGTAAACGCGCGGCAGGTAGGTTCCCAGCAGGAATGTGTCGAGCTGGTCGGCGAAACCCGTTCGGTTGTAGTTGTTCGAGCACCATGCGCGGAAATTCGGGGCTTCGATGTCCTGGAGCGGCATGAACGAGGTGCTGGCCCAGTTCTGGCCGTTGGCGTAGAGCGCGCCCCACCACGAGGCGGCCCAGTATTCGAGCTTCACGTCGGGTTTGAGTGCCTTGATCTCCTGCCGCACGGCGGCCACGAAGTCGCGGATGACCATCGAGCGGAACTCCCACCACTGCTTGTAGTAGGGGCCTGCGACGATGCCGCCGTTCGCGTCGTAGGTGTACACGTCGTCGGGCCACGTCGCGACGCTGCCCTTGACGTAGTCCTCGAAGGCCCGTTTCGACGCCTCCGAGAAGTCGCTCTGGTTGTCCGGGAAGCGGCAGTAGTCGAGCGCATAGGCATCGAAATCGTATTTGGAGACGATCTCGCGGATGAAGCTCAGGGCGAATTCGCGCACTTCGGGAAGCACGGGGTTGAGGAAGGCGGCCACTTTCGTCGGATCGTCCTTGATGTCCGTCAGTTGGCTGCCGCCGCCCGCCTTGGGCTTGTTTTGCAGGCAGGTCTTGCCGTTCCATTTGCTGTCGCGATAGACGGGCCCCTGCCGCGTCGAGGGCATGCCCATCGGGAAGATCGTCGTGGAGACGGTGACCTTCAGACCGCGCTTGTGCGCCTCGTCGAGGAAGAATTGCAGGTAGTCCCAGCCGCGGGCGGGGACGGTGACCGATCCGATCGTGGTGGCCTGCGTCATGAAGTCGCTCGCGTAGAGCACGTCGCCCTCGACGGGCTTGACATCCACGACGATCTTGTTGAATCCCGCCTCCACGGTCTTGTCGAGCATCGCGGTGATGCCCTCCTTCGTGGAGAAGCGCTGGAAGTTGGCCTCGGCGTCGAACCAGAGCATCTTCTCCTTCCCGCTCGCGGGGCCGTCGCCGGGATCGACCGGCTTGTCGTTTTCGTCGTCGCCGCCCTGGTCGAGCGAGGGCGGGGCCTGATGCTCCTCCGAGCAGGCCGTAAAGGGCATTGCCAGCAGCGCTGCACATAGCAGCGGCAGTATTCGTCTTGTCATTCGTTCGCCTGTTTTTCGTTCGGTCGTGTCATTTTCCTTCGTTCGCGATCTCCGCCTCGGCGCGGTCGATGCCCCGCTTGATGGAGTCCCAGAGGTCGTGTTCGATCACCTGCACGATGTCGAAGACCATCACGCCCTTCGTCTTCTTGAGACAAAGATACACCGCATCGTCGAATTGGTCAAGGTGGTTCTGCGCGTAGAGCGATCCGTAAACCGTGCAGTCGCCCGCCACGTCGCGCAGCGAGCGGTTGAGCCCGTACTCGATCGACTCGTTGTCGTCGGCTCCCCAGACGCGTTCGAGGTAGGTTCCCGTGATGAAGACGTCGAGCAGGTCGGCGAAGCCGGCCTCCTTGTACCCGGGCGTGGCCCACGTGTCGAGGTATTCGTCCGAGAATGTCGAGCGGGGGCTGCCCCAGTTCTGTCCGTTGGCGTAGATGGCGTGGAGCCACGAACCGGCCCAGTATTCGAGCCGCACGTCGGGCTGCAGTTCGTCCACCGCGGCACGGACGCGGGCGATGAAGTCGCGGACCACCTTCGCGCGGTACTCCCACCACGGCTTGTAGTATTTTCCGGGAATGCGGTTGCCCTCCTCGTCGTAGGTGAATATGTCCTCGGGGAAACGCTCGACTGCGTGGCCGAGGAAGCGTTCGAATTCTCTGCGGGAGAACTCCGAGAAGTCGGCCGTGGCGCCGGGGTAGCGGCAGTAGTCGAGCGCATAGCCGTCGAAGCGGTACTTGGAGAGAATCTCGCGGATGAAGCGCAGCGCCCACTCCTGGTTCTCGGGCATGGCGGGGTTGAGGAACGCCACGTTGATCGCCTTGTCGTCGCGGATGTCGAGCAGCGTGCCGTCGGGCATGTATTCGATGCAGGTGCGGCCGTCGAATGCCGCGTCGCGGAAGACCGGGCCCTGCCGCGTGGCCGTGAGCCCTGCGGGGAAGATCGTGGTGGAGACGGTGACTTCGAGATCGCGCCGGGCCGCCTCGTCGAGGAAGAATTGCAGGTAGTCCCATGTCCGGTCGGTCTTCGTGCCGCGGAAGTCCGTCAGCTCGGTCATAAAGTCGCTCTTGTAGAGTACGTCGCCCTCGACGGGTTTGACGTCCACGACGATGCGGTTGAAGCCCGTCTCGACGGCCCGGTCGAGCCAGTAGCGGATCGAATCCTGCGAGGCGAAGCGCGCGAAGTTGGCCTCGGCGTCGAACCAGAGGTATTTGGCCAGCCCGCTCTTCGGCGCGCGGGGCGGATTTCCGGCCCCTCCGCAGCAGGCCGTGCAGAGGGCCGTGCCTGCCAGCGCCGCTGCGATCCATGTACGAATTTTCATAAACCTGAACTAATTTTCGTGTGTGATGACTGTGATTTCAAAAGAACCGCATCTTCCCGGCCCGGGAACGGCCCCGGGCCGGAAAAACGCGGATGTTCGGTGTCCGTAACCGCCGCCCGGGCGGGCGCGGTCCGGCGGGGCGGCTATTCGTAAACGACGGTCAGCTTCCAGCTCTTCACGAACTGGCCCGCTTCGAGCGCGAAGACATAGCCTGCGCCTTCGGACTCGTTATATACGTAGGTGATCTGCGGGATCGGCTCCGAACCGTTGTGCGATATGGGAGTGGCGGTATCATTGGGGTTGAGCAGGAATTCGCCGTTGGCGTCCACAATGGATACGTAGGTCATAGGCCATCCGGTCGAAATGTAGGCGCCGTAGGCCGTGCCGTTGAATGTGAATGCGCGTACGGAACCCAGCGTCAGGTTGCCCCAGCCTTCCAGGCCATCTTCTACTGCACCCGGAATAGGGGTCATGTTGAAATTGTTGGGAGCGGACCAGTTGCTGAACGTATAGGCCCTGCCGAGACCCACTGTTTTATTCGGATCATCCGGGTCGGGTCTATTTTCGGGGTCGAAGACGAACCAGGTTCCCAGCGGGTCGCCCGAGCAGGCCGAGATCGTCTGCGACCAGTTGCCGTCGTTCGAGGGTACGTTGGTTTCCACGCCGTAGAACGGAGTCTCCGGATGCGACGCGCCGTCGAGGCGGGCCCAGGCGAAATGCGCGCCTTTGGGGCCCGTGCCGTTCATCGCGGAAACGATACCCGCGCCTTCCAGCAGGTTGCCGCTGGCCGAGATCTGTTTGCCGATAAAGCTCGTCTCCGATTTGATGTACTCCGACGGAGCCTTGTCCCAGCCGTCCTTCCAGCAGATGATCGTCGTCGGCACGGCGCTCGCACCGTCGGCATTGACGGCTGCGATCAGGTGTCCGGCCTCGTCGTTGGCCATGCCGGTCATCTTCTGATCTTCGTATCCCGTCATGTTCAGGTCGCCTGCGGGTGCGAAGGTCTTGTAGTCGAAGACCTTTTTCCCGACGACGAGCTTGTCGCCGCTCACGCCGACGAACTTGTAGTCCGCGGCGGTTCCGATACCCATTTCCGTCGCGGTCTTGGAGGTTGCCGCTTCGACCTTCGTATAGCCTTCCAGTACCTTCTCCACGGGTTTGGTCGTGTAGGTGCGTGCGGTCTTGCCGTCCTTGGCCGTCACGGTGAACGACAGAGGCTGCGTGTAGTCCGCCGTCTGCGAGGGATCGGGCGACACGGTCGCGCCCTCCGAAAGCGTCAGCGTGGCCGTTGCGGACTTCATCATCTCGAATTCGGCGGTCGTGTAGGAGAGGTCCACCGATTTGTCGTAGTCATAGACGTCGCCCGAAAGCGTCGTGCCGTCGCTGAAGTTCAGTGTGAAGGTTTCGATGCGGCACGCCTTGTCGCCGCGTTCCACGTCTTCGCCCTTGGGCGCGGTGTCGTCGTCCGAACAGCCTGCCATCGGCAGCGTAAGACCTGCCAGCGCAACGGCGAAAGCAAATGATTTGAAGGTTTTCATATTCGTCTCAAAGTTTTTTCGTTAGTGATGGGTTTTGTTTTAGCGGCGCGTGTAGAAGGCCCATAAGGTGTAGGTGCGCGTCCCCTTGTCCCCGGCCGTGAGGGTGATCGTGAATGGGTTGTCGCGGTCCGAAAGGTCCTTCAGCCCCGTCAGCGAGGGGGTGATGAAGGTGTCGTATTCCACCTCGGCGCGTACCATGAGGCTGGTGATGTCGTACTTCTCGCGCTCCTTCTTGGGAATCGGGAAGTAAACTTCGCCCGTGGTCTCGTCGATGACGCCCGCGATTCCGGCGCCGCCTCCGGCCGGCTGGACCTCGATGGAGAGGAGCCGGCTGTCGGTGTGGAGAAATTCGTCCTCGGGCTCGGCGCACGATCCCGCGGCGAAGGCGGTGAGTGCGGCCGTTGCCAGGACGGCAAAATATCTGCGGAGTTTCATAGTCGTTGCTGTTTTGTTATGGTTCGGTTGTCGTTATACCCATCCTTGGTTGTTGTCGCAGAGCGGGTTTTTCGAACGCTCCGACTCGGGAATGGCGAAATGGTAGTAACGGTCGTAGAAGATGCGCTTGTTGCCGTTGTCGGCGTCCACGTGCTCGTAGTTGAATCCGCTGTCCGTCTTGGTGATCTTCACGCCGTGCACGTTCTTGCCGTTGATGACCTCCTCGGCCAGCTTCCAGCGGCGCAGATCCCAGTAGCGGAAGCCCTCGCCGGCCAGCTCGACCATGCGCTCGTGGCGGACGAATTCCATGAACTCCTCCTTGCTGGCGGTCTGGCGCGAAGGCAGACCGACGCGTCCGCGGACGTCGTTGAGCGCCTGCAACGCCTCGACGCTGTTCTGGTCCCAGCTCAGTTCGGCCAGCGCTTCGGCCTTGTTCAGGAGCACTTCGGCATAGCGGATCAGGATGCACGTCTGGGCCGAATAAGCGGTGATCCAGCTCTTGTCTCCGTCCTTGAGGTATTTGCGCAGGTAGTAGCCCGTCACGGTCGTGTTGGCCGATTTGGAGTTCTCGTACTCCTTGAATCCGTCGGCGCCGCCCACGTAGCTTTCGATCGTGCGGCCCATCCACGAGGCGCCGTTGTAGAGAATCGTGGCGTAGAAGCGCGGTTCGCGGCCCGTGTAGGGATCGCTGCCGTGGGTTTCCCAACTGAAGGGCGTGCCGTCGGCCATTTCGTAGCTGTCCGCCAGTTCGCTCGTGGGGAAGAACACCGAATAGAGCGCCGACGTTCCCAGCGCCTTGGCATCGCCGCTGGGACGTACGTACGCGTCGTAGCGGTGCGTGATGACATCTTGTTCGAAGTCCACTCCGAAGAGGATCTCCTTGTTGCTCTTCAGGTCGCCGTTGAAGACGTTGGCATAGCCCGTCAGGTCGAGCGCTCCGCCGCACTTCTCCACGTCGCGCGCGGCCTGGGCGGCCACGTCCCAGCGCTCCGCGAAGAGGGCGACGCGGCTCAGCAGTCCGTAGGCGGCCTGCTGCGTGGCGCGGCCGTAGTTGGCGTCGTCCCAGTTGTCTCCGTTTTCCGTTTTGTTCCCCTGCGGAAGCTGCGGAGCGAGGTCCTTCAGCTCCTCGATGATGAAATCCCAGCAGTCGGCTTCGGTCGAGCGGGCCTTGTCGTTCTGCTCGGGGCCATCGACCTCCGTGCGGAGAATCACCCCGCCATAGACGCGGCAGAGCAGGTAGTAGGCGTAGGCGCGGCAGAAACGCACCTCGGCGATGCGGGTGTCCATCCATTTCTCGCCGAACTTCTCCCGGTATTTCGGGGCGTCGCGCAGGAACTCGTTTTCGCGGCGGATACGTTCGTAGTGGGTGCTCCAGCACTCGAACGCTCCGGCGCTGGTGCTGTTGAACGCCGATTCCTGGAACAGCGAGCGGTTGTAGCTGTGGTTGTACTGGTCCCACGAACCGCTCTTCAGTATGTCCGAATAGGCATCCGTCAGGTTGGGCGATCCCGTGCCGTAGAATTCGCAACTGGAGCTGAAGATCGAATAGAGTCCGAGCACATAGCTGTCCACGGTCGTCGTCGAGGACCAGACCGTGGCCGGAGAGAAGCGGTCGCCCGGGTTCAGGTCGATGACGTCGGAGCAGGACGTGCCGCATAAGGCGGCGGCCAGACCCATTGTCAATATCGTTTTTTTCATGGTATTCGTAGCTTTTGCGGTTTAGAAGGAAAGATTGACGCCGATGCTGTAGGTGCGCTGCTGCGGATAGTAGCCGTTGTTCACCGAAGGCATCTCGGGGTCCACGTATTTGAAGGCGCTGAACGTAAGCAGGTTCGTGCCGGCGATATAGATGTTCACGCGCTCGATGCCCGTCTTGTTGAGCAGGTGCTGCGGCAGCGTGTAGCCGATCTGCAGGTTCTTCAGACGCAGGTAGGCGCCGTTCTTCACCCACCACGACGAGGGCCATGCGTTGTTGCCGTTGGCCACCGTGCTCAGACGCGGGTATTCGGCGTCGCGGTTGTCTTCGCGCCAGGCGCCTTCCACCAGATAGTAGGGGGCGTTGCCGCTGGAGTAGAACGGACGGGTGTACATCGTGTTGTCGAACGTTCCGCTGTTATAGGCCGCGCTCAACTGGTAGGAGCAGAGCGCCGCGCCCTGCCAGAGGGCCGTCAGGTAGAGGTTCTTGTAGGCTACCTCCATGTTCAGCGAGAAGTTCATCTCCGGGGTGTAGCTGCGTCCGATCTTCACGAAGTCCTTCGACGAGTCGATTTTGCCGTCGCCGTTGATGTCGGCGTACATCAGGTCGCCCAGCCGTTTTTCGCCCGAGGGGGCCGTCGGCGCATTGGCGATCTGCTCCTCGGTCTGGAAGAGCCCCGTCGCCTTGAAGCCGTAGACCGAACCGATCGGCTGACCGAGGATGGCGCGGTACATCGGGTGGTCGTCCGAAATATGCTTGGCGAGCACCTTGTTGCGGGCCCACGAGAGGCTTCCGGTCAGCGAGTAGCGCCAGCCGCTGGAGAAGTGGTTGTTGTGCTTGAGCACCAGCTCGAAACCGCGGTTGTCCATTTTACCCGAGTTCATGTACGAGGGGACGTTGCCGCCCAGCGACGGAGCGTACGATCCGGCCACCTGTTCGAGGATGTGGTCCGTCAGCTTGTAGAACCAGTCGAACTCCACGCCCAGCTTGCCTTCCCATACCGACAGGTCGAAGCCGACGTTGAAACTGTGCGTGCGCGACCAGGTGAGGTTGTCATAGACGTAGTTGCTCGTGTAGTAGGCCGTATGCCCCGTGCCGCCCACGATATAGCTGAAGTTGGGGGCCGTCGTCGAGTAGCTCTGCATGTAGAGCCATGCCGACGTGTCGTCCGCACCCAGTTCGCCGTACGATGCGCGGAGTTTGAGGAAGTCCACCTTGGGCAGCGCCTTTTTGAAGAAATTCTCTTCGGACACGACCCATCCGAGGGCGACCGAGGGGAAGAAGCCCCAGCGGTTATGCGGCGCGAACTTGTACGAACCGTCGGCACGGAAGGTGAACTCGGCGAGGTATTTCCGGTCGTAGGCATAGCTGATGCGGCCCGCGAAGCTGGCGATGCCCGTATCGCTGAAGGAGCCGCTGACCGGAACGTCGATGCCTTCCCAGGTCGAACCGAGCGAGAGATCGACCGGATAGTCGGCGTAGTAGCCGTTCTTGCGGCCGGTCATCGTATCCGAGTAACCCTTCTTCTGCTCGTAGAGGAACAGGGCGCTGACGTTGTGCTTGCCGCCGAACTCGCGCTCGTAGGTGATCGTCGGACGGACCGTGAAACTGTCGCCCCACGACGCGGATTTGCTGAACGAACTCAGCAGGTTGATTCCCGATGCCGTCACTTGGGTCGATTCGAACGTGGAGGATGAGAAGGACATGAGGTTGAACGACCGGTTGAAGTTGCGGTTCGTCGAATTGGAGTAGTCGTAGGCGACGAATACGCCGGCCTTCAGGCCCTGGAGCGCCTCGATGCTGCCGAAGTCGTACTCCAGCTTGGCGTTGCCCTCGAACTGCCAGCGGGTGTCGCGGATATAACCGCTCTGCTCCACGGCGGCCACCGGCTGCTGGGTGTAGGAGCCGTTCATGTAGCCCTGCGGCAGTCCCTTGTAGGTGGGGGCGATGATCGGCAGGGCGTAGAAGGCCTGCATGATCGGGTTGAAGTCGTACTGGTTGGTGATCGGGTATCCCGGCGCATTCTTGTTCTCACGGAATCCGCTCACGTTCATCGAGAAGCTGAGGTTGCGGGCGATCTTTGCGTCGATGTTCGACCGGATGTTGAACCGTTTGTAGGAGGTGTTCGGCACGATACCGTCCTGATTCATCAGTCCGACGCTCGTGTAGTGCTTGATCCGGTCGTTGCCGCCCGTCGCGGAGATGTTGTGCTGGTGGGTGAAGCCGTAGTTCTTGAAGAGCAGGTCCACCCAGTCCGTTTCGCCGTAGGTTCCGTCGGCCTTCATCTTGGCGATCACCTCGTCGGTCCACACGGGAGCGAGCCCGTCCATTTCGCGGGCTTTGTTGTGCCAGCCGATGTAGTCTTGGGCGTTGAGGAATTCGGGAAGCGCGGTGTTCGTGGAGAAGGTCACCGAACCGTCGTAGGAGATCTGCGTGGCGCCTTCCGAACCGCTTTTGGTCGTGATGAGAATGACGCCGTTGGCGCCGCGGACGCCGTAGATCGCCGATGTGGCGGCGTCCTTGAGAATCGAGATGGAGGCGATGTCGTTCGGATTGACCGTGTTGATCATGCGTTCCACGCCGTCCACCAGACAGAGCGGGCTCGAATCGTTGAACGTGGAGGAGCCGCGGACCAGGATCGAGGCCTGGTCGCTGCCGGGCTGGCCCGAACGCTGGATACTCGTGACACCGGGCAGTTTGCCGGTCATCATGTTCGACACGTTGGTCATCGGGGCCTTGAGCAGCTCCTTGTTCGATACCGACGAGACCGAACCCACGAGGAACTGTTTCTTCTGCGTGCCGTAACCGACTACCACCACCTCGTCCATTTCCGTGGCGTCTTCGCTCAGGCTGGCGTTTACGGTCGTCCGGTTGTTTACGGGGATTTCTACGGTCTTGTAACCGATGAAACTGAATACGAGGATATCGTTGCCGGATTTCACTTCGAGCGTGTAGGCGCCCTGCGAATCCGTCGTAGTTCCCCGGGTGTTGTCACCCTTGACTACGACCGTAGCTCCCGCAATTCCCCCCCCCTCGGCGCCGGTTACCCGGCCGGATACGGAAAGTTGCTGAGCCACAGTGATTCCGGTCCCCATGAGCAGCACCGCGAACAATGCCGCCGCACGCCGTGTCGCACGACGCAGGCCGGAAAATCTCAGTTGTAAATCATTTCTCATAAGTCAATAGATAGGTTTGAATTTGCTTGTCCGGGAGCCGTGCTCCCCTTTCGTCTTTGCCTTCGTTCCGTTTTTTCTGTCTTTTCTGTCTGCCGATGATTTTTTAGTTAGTTGTTGTGTGTCGATTGGTATGAATCCGTTCCGGGGACGGAACGCCTCCGGCCGTTTCCGCAGCGCCGGCCGGAGGCAGGGGCGTCTCCGTGCGTGCGGCGGTTCCGGCCGGTCGGGGCCGGTGAAAATCCTTACGGTTCATGCGCGGTGTCTTTATAAAAAATAGGCGTTCCGGTCGGGACAGAGGTATTTTTCGGCCCTCGCTCCGGGTAAATCGGAAACAAAAATAGCAACAAATATTATTTCTGCAAATAATTATTGTAATAAATTTTATTCTGAAAGCGCTTCGTGATAAAATTATACGGTTCGGAACTGCCCGGACCGGCGGAATCTTTCCGGATTCCGCCTCCGTATTTGCCGGAAAAAGTCTTTCCGGGTGTCCGGTCCGGTTCGTTTCGCCGTCGTTTTCGCCGGATTCTTTTGGCTGTTTGCATTTTAATTGGTAACTTTACCATGGAAAACGCAAATTAAACAAAACGGAAATATGACCAGTTCGTTTCTGAAGCAGGCTACGGAAGGCAACAAAAACGCGATTCTCAAACAACAGATTATCCGGCAGTACATTTTCAGCGGCGATTCGAGCATTACGGATCTGAGCCGGGCCGTCAATCTGAGCGTGCCGACCGTGACGAAACTCATCGGCGAGTTGATCGAGGAGGGCTTCGTCCACAATTTCGGCGAGCAGGGCACGGCCGGAGGCCGGAGACCCAACATCTACGGCCTGAATCCCTATGCGGGTTATTTCGTCGGCGTGGAGATACGGACCGACTCGGTGGTGCTTGCGGTCGTCAATTTCAAGGGGCAGCTGCTCGCCGATACGACCGTCGATTTCCTGATGGACAACGACCCCCATTCGCTCGACCGGCTCTGCGACATCATCCGCGGCTTCATCGACGGGCACAAGATTCCCCACGACAAGGTGCTGGCCGTCGGCGTGAATATTTCGGGCCGCGTCAATTCGCAGACGGGGTACAGTTACAGTTACTTCTTCGTCGAGGAGCAGCCGCTGACGGTGCTGCTCGGCGAGCGGCTGGGCTGCACGGTCTATATCGAGAACGACACGCGCGCGGCCACCTACGGCGAATACATGTACGGCGATGCGCACAGCGAGAAGACGATGCTCTATATCAACGCCTCGTGGGGTCTGGGGCTGGGCATGATTCTCGACGGCAAGGTCTTTTACGGCAAGTCGGGCTTCTCGGGCGAGTTCGGCCATTTCCCGCTGCTCGACAACGAGATCATCTGCCGCTGCGGCAAGCGCGGCTGCCTCGAGACGGGGGCTTCGGGTTCGGCGCTGCACCGCCTTTTCCTGGAGAAGCTGCGTTCGGGCAGCGTGTCGATGCTCTCCGAGAAGTTCAACAAGGGCGAGGAGATCACCCTGAAGGATATTCTCGACGCCGTGCTGAAGGAGGATGTGCTGGCCATCGAGATTCTCGAATCGGTCGGACATACGCTGGGCAAGGCCATCGCCGGACTTATCAACATGTTCAATCCCGAGATGATCGTCATCGGCGGCCTGCTCTCCGTGGCCGGGGAGTCGCTGATGCTGCCCGTGCGCACGGCGGTCAATAAGTATTCGCTGATGCTCGTCTATAAGGATACGCAGATCAAGCTTTCGACGCTGGGCGAGCGCGCCGGGGTTATCGGTGCGTGCCTGCTGGCCCGCAGCAAGGCCCTCGGATTCTACTGATCCGAATCTTCTGCGATACGGACGCCCCCGCTTTCATGCAAAGCGGGGGCGTTTCCGTCATGCGGGGCGCCGAATGCGTGCCGATACCTATATTATAATCGTCGTCCGCGCCCTGCCGGACTTTCTCCGGTCTTGGTCTCATCCGATTTCCGTCCGGCCCGGGTTCCGTTCTTCCGGAGCCCGTTTCTCCGGCCCGGCCCGGTTCCGTGTCCGGAGAGAGCGGTATGCGGCGGTGTCCTGCCGCCGCGCTGCCGTCGGGGCGGGATTCGGCGGTCGGTTTCCGCGGAGCGAACTCAAGTAAATTTATTTACAATATCGGAAAGATTCGAAAAATTATTTTATTATATTTACCCCGTCTAATTCGAATACCGATAATGAAACGAAAACACATGCTTTGCCGCCTGTTGCTGGCGGCTGTTTTGACGGGTGGCGTCTTCGTGTCGTGCGAAGGCGGCGACCACCAGACTCCGCCGCCCCTGTCCGGGAACGGCGGGACGGGCGGGAACGAGCCGGACGGAGGCGACGAACCCTCCGGATCGGACGGTTATCCCGCAGGACTGACGGTCGAGGCTTTTGCGGACGATCTTTCCGGCGGCGGACAGTGTCTCGGCTTTTATGCCGTGGCCGATCTGAAAGCCAATCCCAAACTGCGCTTTTGTCCGCAGTTCTCTGCGGCCAAGAGACCGACGGAGTACTTCGCCGATTTCGCCGCGTCGGGCAAGGGCGTGCCCTGTGTCGTGGTGAACGGCGGCTTCTTCGGCGGCACGACCTCCGTGAGCCTGCTGGTCGCCGACGGGGAGCTCCGGTCGCTCGCCGCGCAGGAGGACCTCTACCGGAAAACGGAGCCTCCCACGGTTTACTATCCCGTGCGGGCTGCCTTCGGGCAGTCGGCCGACGGCTCTTTCGAGGCGGTGTGGGCCTATTGCGTGCGGGACGAGAGCGGACAGCCCTACGCCTTTCCTTCGCCGCTGGGCAACGACGAGCGCACCGGGACGTTCATGTCCGCGCCGCCCAGCTCGCTCACCGAAGGCGGCCGCCGCTGGGAGGTGCGGCAGGCTGTCGGTGCGGGCCCGATGCTGGTCCGCGACGGGAAGAATGTCGCCGAGGAGAGCTATTGGCGCGAGGTGCTGGACCACGGCGGTGTCTCGGGCCTTTCGCGCCAGCCGCGCACGGCGATCGGCGCGACGGCGGACGGCAAACTGGTCGTGTTGGTATGCGACGGCCGCAACAAGCGGGGCAGCAAGGGGTTCACGCTGCCCGAACTGGCCGACAAACTGATTTCGCTGGGCTGTACGGAGGCGGTCAATCTCGACGGCGGCGGCTCCTCGACCTTCGTCGGAAGGGAGGGAAAGGTGCTCAACATGCCGAGCGACACCGAGGGGACCGATCCTGCGGGAGCGGCGATCGTCGAGCGGCGGATTCCCACGGCGGTCGTGATCGCCGCGGAGGAGTAGCCCTGCGTCCGGGAGACGCTGTGCGGCCGGCGGGATTCTCCGCCGGCCGTTTTGTGTCCCCGATGGTGCATTTTGTTCTGCAAAATTGTCAAAATCAGATAAATTATCGCCCGAAAACGAGGTTATCCGGGAATCTTTTATATATTTGTGTGCGAAATTTGAGAAACGATAATCAAAACTAAATAACGCTATGGAAAACAAACTTCAGGAACTGACCCGGAAACTCTACGACGAGGGGCTGGAGAAGGGGCGCGCCGAGGCGGACAAGCTGGTGGCCGACGCCCGCAGGGAAGCCGAAAAGATCGTCTCCGACGCCCGGAGCGAGGCCGCGGAGATCGTCAGCCGTGCCCGGGCCGAGGCCGAGGATGCGGGAAAGAACATCCTGACGGAGGTCGCGCTGGCGGGCCGGCAGGCCGTTGCGAAGATCAAGTCGGAGATCGCTTCGCTGATCGTCGCCGAAGCTACGTCCGAAGGGGTGAAACGCACGGCTCTCGATCCGGAGTTCATCCGCGGGATGCTGCTCTCGATGGCGAAGAACTGGACGGGCGACGCGTCGGGCAGGGTGGAGCTGACGGCCCTGCTGCCCGAGGCGGAGCGTGCGCAGCTCGACAAGGCGTTCGACGCCTGCGCGAAGGAGCTGCTCTCGGCAGGCGTCGAAGTGGGCTGGTCGAAGCAGGTGAAGACGGGCTTCAAGGTGGGCCCGAAGGAGGGCGGCTACTACATTTCGTTCTCCGACGCCGACCTCGAGGCGCTCCTTTCGGAGTACCTGCGCGAGAAGGTTTCCCGCATGTTGTTCAAGGCATAGCAGGGTCATGTTCGGAAGCGATTATTACTGCCTGGTGGCCGGACTGCGGGAGTATGCGCTCGACGCCGATACGAAGGGCTTCGACGCCCGCGCGATCGTCGCCGAGATTCTCGACGGAGTGTCGGCGCGCGATGCGAAGCAGGTGCGTCTGCTCTACGGCTACTACGACTGCGAGAACCTCGCCGCCCTGCGTGCGGGACGCGCGGCGCACAACCCCCTGGGGCTGCTGACGCGCGAGGAGCTGGCGGCGGAGCTGAAATCTCCGAAGCGCCTGCCCGAAGCCGTCGCCCGCGTCGTGCGCGCCTACGCCGATCCCGAAGGCGAGGACGCCGAACAGGTGGATACGGCGCAGCGTTTCGAACGGGCGCTCTTCGGGGCCTATTACGCCGCCTGCGAACGCGCCGGGGGCGACTTCCTGCGCGCCTGGTCGGAGTTCGACCGGACGCTGCGCAACATCGCCGCAGCCGTCTCGGCACGGGCCGCTGGCCGCAATGTCGGGGAGGCGGTCGTGGGCGGAGGCGACGTGGCCGAACAGTTGCAGCGTAGCTCCGCGTCGGATTTCGGGCTGCGGGGCGAGCTTCCCTATATCGACGCCGTGATCGCCGCCGTGAACGAGGAGGCGAACCTCGTCGAGAAGGAGCGCAAGATCGACCGTATCCGCTGGCGGGAGGCCGAGGAGCTGGCCGCGTTCGACTATTTCGACATCGACGCCATCCTCTCCTACCTGGTGCGGGTGAATCTGGTGGCCCGCTGGTCGCGGCTCGACCCGGCGCACGGACGCGAAATGTTCGCGCGGCTCGTCGAGGCGCTCGACGGGCGGAAACTGATTGAAAATAAACAATGAAAGATACGATGAAAACAACGGGAAGCGTAAACGGTATCATTTCCAACATCGTGATCGTCAAGGCCGACGGCGCCGTGGCGCAGAACGAGATCTGCTACGTTCACACGGGAGATACCAGAATGATGGCCGAGGTCATCAAGGTCATAGGCGATGCGGCCTATGTGCAGGTTTTCGACAGCACTCGCGGCCTGAAGATCGGCGACCGCGTCGAGTTCGAGGGCCACATGCTCGAGGCGACGCTCGCCCCGGGCCTGCTGTCGCGCAATTACGACGGTTTGCAGAACGACCTGGAGAAGATGGACGGACTGTTCATCGCCCGCGGCTCGGTCACCGACCCCATCGACTTCGGGGCCGAATGGGAGTTCACGCCGCTGGCCGCCGCCGGCGACCGGGTCACGGCCGCGTCGTGGCTGGGCGAGGTCAAGGAGCAGTGGGTCATGCACAAGATCATGGTCCCCTTCGCGATGACCGACACCTACACGGTGAAGAGCGTCGTCCCGGCCGGCAAGTACCGGGTGACCGACACCGTGGCCGTCGTGACCGATGCCGAGGGGTGCGACCACGACATCACGATGGTGCAGCGGTGGCCCGTCAAGCAGGCCGTGCGCTGTTACCGCGAAAAGCCGCGTCCGTCGCGCGTCATGGAGACGGGCGTGCGCGCCATCGACACCTTCAACCCGATGGCCGAGGGCGGCACGGGCTTCATTCCCGGACCGTTCGGCGCGGGCAAGACGGTGCTCCAGCACGCCATTTCGAAACAGGCCGACGCCGACATCATCATCATGGTGGCCTGCGGCGAGCGCGCCAACGAGGTGGTCGAGATCTTCAAGGAGTTCCCCGAGCTGGTCGATCCCCGCACGGGGCACAAGCTCATGGAGCGCACGATCATCATCTGCAACACGTCGAACATGCCCGTCGCCGCGCGCGAGGCGTCGGTCTATACGGGCATGACCATCGGAGAGTACTACCGGGCGATGGGCCTCAAGGTGCTCGTCATGGCCGACTCCACGTCGCGCTGGGCGCAGGCGCTGCGCGAAATGTCGAACCGCCTGGAGGAGCTGCCCGGTCAGGACGCCTTCCCGATGGACCTTTCGGCGATCATTTCGAACTTCTACTCGCGCGCCGGACTGGTGACGCTCAACAACGGCCGGACCGGTTCGGTGACCTTCCTCGGAACGGTGTCGCCCGCGGGCGGCAACCTCAAGGAGCCGGTGACCGAATCGACCAAGAAAGCCGCGCGCTGTTTCTACGCCCTCTCGCAGGGACGCGCCGACTCGAAGCGCTACCCGGCCATCGATCCGCTGGAGTCCTACTCGAAATACCTCGAATACCCCGAGATCCGCGCCTACCTCGACGAGCATATCGAGAAGGAGTGGGTCGATCGGGTCTATGCGGGCAAGACCATCGTGCAGCGCGGCAAGGAGGCCAACGACCAGATCAACATTCTGGGCGACGACGGCGTGCCGGTCGAGTACCACGAGCGGTTCTGGAAGTCGGAGCTGATCGACTTCGTGATCCTGCAGCAGGACGCCTTCGACGACATCGACGCCAACTGCCCGATCGAACGCCAGAAGATGATGTACGAAATGGTGCTGGACGTCTGCCGGAAATCGTTCGGCTTCGCCGATTTCGAGGAGTGCTCGCAGTTCTTCAAGGGGCTGATCAACCTCTTCCGACAGATGAACTATTCGGAGTGGAAGTCCGCGAAATTCGAGGATTACCGCAAGCAGATCGAAGCGTATGTGGACGCAAAAACGAAATAAGCCATGACAACACGAGCATTTCAGAAGATATACACCAAGATTGACAACATCACCAAGGCGACCGTGACGCTCCGCGCCTCGGGCGTGGGCAACGACGAGCTGGCCACCGTGGGCGGCAAGCTGGCGCAGGTGGTGAAGATTATGGGCGAGAACGTGACGCTTCAGGTCTTCGCCGGGACCGAGGGACTGGCTACGGACTCCGAGGTCGTCTTCCACGGCGAGCCCCCGAAACTGCGCGTCTCGGACAACCTGGCCGGCCGCTTCTTCAACGCCTACGGCGAGCCGCTCGAAGGCGGGGAGACCGTCGAGGGCGAGGAGCGCGAGATCGGAGGCCCGACGGTCAATCCCTTCAAGCGCATCCAGCCTTCGGAGCTGATCGCCACGGGCATCGCCGGCATCGACCTGAACAATACGATCGTCACGGGGCAGAAGATTCCCTTCTTCGCCGATCCCGACCAGCCCTACAACGCCGTGATGGCCAACGTGGCGCTGCGCGCCAAGGCCGACAAGATCATCCTGGGCGGCATGGGTCTCACGAACGACGACTTCCTCTACTTCAAGTCGGTCTTCGAGAACGCCGGTGCGCTGGACCGCATCGTCTCGTTCGTCAATACGACCGAGAACCCGCCCGTCGAGCGGCTGCTCGTGCCGGACATGGCCCTCACGGCCGCCGAGTACTTCGCCGTGGACAAGGGCGAGAAGGTGCTGGTGCTGCTCACGGACATGACCCTCTATGCCGATGCGCTGGCCATCGTCTCGAACCGTATGGATCAGATTCCCTCGAAGGACTCGATGCCCGGTTCGCTCTATTCGGACCTGGCGAAGATCTACGAGAAGGCCGTGCAGTTGCCCAACGGCGGTTCGATCACGATCATCGCCGTGACGACCCTCTCGGGCGGCGACATCACGCACGCCATCCCCGACAACACGGGTTACATCACCGAGGGCCAGTTGTTCCTGCGCAACGACTCCGACACGGGCAAGGTCATCGTGGACCCGTTCCGTTCGCTGTCGCGTCTGAAGCAGTTGGTCATCGGCAAGAAGACCCGCGAGGACCATCCGCAGGTGATGAACGCCTGCGTGCGCCTCTACGCCGATGCGGCCAATGCCAAGACGAAACTCGAGAACGGCTTCGACCTGTCGGACTACGACGAGCGCACGCTCAACTTCGCCCGCGACTATTCGGAGAAACTGCTGGCCATCGACGTCAATATCGGCATCACGGAGATGCTCGACACGGCGTGGAGGCTCTTCGCCGAGTACTTCTCCGAGGAGGAGGTGGCGATCAAGAGCGAGCTGGTGGCCAAGTACTGGCCGAAGAGGGAGTAAACGGACCGGACACGCGGCAATGGAGAAACGGAGTGACAGGGGTCGTAACTGCAGGATGTATGGATTGGCGCAGGCGGCGGTCATTCTGATGCTGGCGTGGGGGCCGCTCCTGCTGACGGAGGGGTTTCCCGGCGATCCCGCGACGTGGGGGACGCTCGCACTGACGGCGGTGCCTGTCCTCGGTATCGGAACGCTCCTGATGGGCGCGATCGAACGGTGGCGGCAGCGTGATCCGGAAAAATAGAACGACAATGGCAATCAAATTCCAATACAACAAAACCTCGCTGGGCGAGCTGGGCAAGCAACTGAAGATGCGGCAGAAGGCTCTCCCGACGATCAAGAGCAAGGAATCGGCTCTGCGTACCGAGGTCAAGCGGGCGAAGGACGCGGCGGGCGAACTGCGCCGCCGGCTCGACGCCCTCAGGGCCGAGTACGACTACATGACCGCGCTCTGGGGCGAATTCGACGCCGGACTGCTGCGGGTGGACGACGTGGAGCTCGACACGCAGAAGATCGCGGGCGTGCGTACGCCCGTGTTGCGGGAGGTGCTTTTCGAGGAAAAGCCCTACGATCTCTTTTCGTCGCCCGTGTGGTTCGCCGCCGGGATCGACCTGCTCAAACGCATGGCCCGGCTGGGCATCGAGTACGAGGTTTACAGTCGGAAGATGGAGCTGCTGGACTTCGCGCGCCGCAAGACCACGCAGAAGGTGAATCTCTACGAGAAGGTGCAGATTCCCGGCTACGAGGATGCCATCCGGAAGATCAAGCGCTTCATGGAGGATGAGGAGAATCTCTCGAAATCCGCCCAGAAAATCGTGAAAACCAAGCAACAGGCCGCCGGGGAGGGCGCAATGCTATGATCGCGAAAATGTCCAAATACGCTTTTGTGCTCTATGCGGCGCAGAGCGACGATTTCATCGGGCGGCTGCGCGAACTGGGGCTGGTGGACATCACCACGACAGGCTGGGAGCCTTCGGAGGAGGATCGCCAGCTGATGCTCGACATCGAGGGCTGCGCCCGGGCCGCCGAGTTCCTGAAGACGTTCCGTGCGGACGCAGGACGCTTCGACGCGCAGGCCGCGCCGTTCGCTTCGGGCGAGGAGGCGTATGCACGTTATGCCGCGGCGCAGCGCGAAGCCGCCGCCCTGCAGGCCGAGATCGGCCGGCTGGAGAAGGCCGCCGAGGAGCTGCGCCCGTGGGGGGCTTTCGACCCGGCGCGTGTCGGGGCGCTGGCCGCCGACGGGGTGGTGCTGCGCTATTTCTCGACGCAGCGCAACCTTTTCGACAAGAATGCGGCCGGATGGTCCGCGCAGTATGCCCTGGCCGAGATCGGCCGGTCGGACGCTGCCGTGTGGTTCGTCGTCGTGGCGGCTCCGGGCGAGGAGATTCCGCTCGATGCGCAGGAGATGAAGGCGCCCGGCATGGACATCCGCGAGGCCGAGCGCCGCATCGCGGAGGCCCGGGCCGGACTGGCGCGCCTCGACGCCGAATTTTCGCGCGTGGCCGTATCGGAGCGGCTGCTCGCCGGATACGCCGCTTCGCTTCGGGAACGGCTGCAAGGCGCGCGCGTGAAGGCCACGGCGCACGCCGAGGCCGAAGGCCGGCTGGTGGTCATGGAGGGCTGGGCCGAGAAGGAGACCTCCGACAGGGTGGATGCCCTGCTCGAAGCCTATCCCGGCGTGGTCTATCTCAAGGGCGATCCCGAGCCCGGGGACGATACGCCCGTGAAGCTGAAGAACAACCGGTTCGCCCGCGTGTTCGAACTGGTGGGCGACATGTACGCCCGGCCGAAATACGGAACGATGGACCTCACGCCCTTTTTCGCTCCCTTCTACATGCTTTTCTTCGGCATCTGTCTCAACGACGCCGGCTACGGCGCCATCCTGACGCTGCTGGGCGTGTGGATGCTTTCGCGGAACCGGAAGCCCGGCATGATGCGGCAGGCCGCGTGGTTCGCCACGCTGTGCGGCGCGATGACCGTCGCGTTCGGCCTGCTGTGCGGATCGTTCTTCGGCATCAACATGAAGGAGTGGTTCCCCGGGATTCCGTTCTTCGATTTCCAGGGCCGGTTCTTCTCCATCGCGCTGGCCATCGGCATGGTGCAGATTCTCTTCGGCATGCTGCTCAAGGTCGTGATGATCTCCTCGACCGCGGGCTTCCGCCATTCGCTCGCCTCGCTGGGGTGGCTGCTTGTGCTGCTGGGCGCGAGCGTGGCCGGCGGACTTCCGATGCTCGATCCCGCCTGGACGATTCCCTTCTATACGCCCTCTTCGCCGGCCTTCTACGCGACGCTCGGCGCGGGAGCCGTGCTGATGCTCTTCTTCAACTCGCCGGGCAGGAATCCCTTCGTCAATTTCGGCCTCGGGCTGTGGGACACCTACAACAACCTGACGGGTATCCTTTCGGACGTGCTGTCGTACATCCGCCTGTTCGCCATCGGTCTCTCGGGCGGCATCCTCGCCACGGTCTTCAATGCGCTGGCCGACGGCTTCGTGCCCGAGGGGGCGAACATCGTCGTGCGGCTGCTCGTCATGGTCCCGATTCTGCTCGTGGGCCACGGCATCAATCTCTTCATGTCCACCATCTCGTCGTTCGTGCACCCGATGCGTCTGACGTTCGTGGAGTTTTACAAGAATGCGGGCTTCGAAATGTCGATGCGTTCGTTCGAGCCCCTGCGCAAAATGGATGATTCGGAAAATCAATAACTAAAAACAATTTACGATTATGGGAACAACAACTGCAATTATTATGGGCTACATCGGCGTAGCGCTGATGGTGGGCCTTTCGGGCGCGGCGAGCTGTATCGGCACTTCGATCGCCGGCCAGGCTTCGGTCGGCGCCATGAAGAAGAACGGCGGCGCATTCGGTAGCTACATGATTCTCTCGGCCATTCCGGGTTCGCAGGGCCTCTACGGTTTCGTGGGCTACTTCATCATCAAGGGCTTTCTCACCGAGTCGATGACCATGCTGCAGGGTGCGGCCATCTTCGGCGCGGGCCTGCTGACGGGCCTCGTCTGCCTCTTCTCGTCGTACTACCAGGCCAAGATCTGCGCCAACGGCATCGCAGCCATCGGCAACGGCCACGACGTGATGGGTAAGACGCTGATCCTCGCCGCATTCCCCGAGTTGTACGCCATTCTGACGGTGGCCGCCATCTTCCTGATCGCGGGCGCCATCTGATCCTCCGCGGAAGCGATTCCGTTCGGGGCGGGCCGCGGGTCCGCCCTTTTTTCGCTCCGCGCCGCACTCTTTTTCCGCCGATTCTTTTTTCTTTGCATCCGTTTTGCGATCTTTGTGCTGCGATTCATCAACCAAAACATGCGATTTATGACAATGAAACTTTTTTCCGTAACCACTCTGCTCGCCGCGCTGTCGCTGGGCGCTTCCGCCGCGGCCCATGAACGATGCGGAACCCGCGCCGACGTGCCCGTTGCGGCGGCCGACAATACGCGTCTGCCCGCCTCCGCATCGAAATACGCCGTGACGAACCGGCCCGCCGAGGCCGAGCGGCTCTTCACCTCCGAGGCCATAGAGGCCGAAATCGCCCGCGTCAAGGGCGTGCTCACCAACGCCCGGCTGGCGTGGATGTTCGAGAACTGCTTCCCCAATACGCTCGATACGACGGTGCGTTGGACCCGCGAGGACGAGCAGGGCAGGGACGACACGGTGATCTATACGGGCGACATTCATGCCATGTGGCTCCGCGACTCCGGGGCGCAGGTGTGGCCCTACGTGCAGTTGGCTCCGAAGGACGAGAAGCTGCGCCGCATGATCGCGGGCGTCATCCGCCGCCAGTTCAAGTATATCGGGCTGGATCCCTATGCCAACGCCTTCCTCGATCCGCTCGATCCCGATCCCGACACGCACTGGCAGACCGACGGGACGCAGATGCGCCCCGAGGTTTACGAGCGCAAGTGGGAGATCGACTCGCTCTGTTATCCGATCCGCCTGGCCTATGAATACTGGAAACGGACGGGCGACACGTCGGTTTTCGACGAACACTGGCTCACGGCCATGGAGAATATCCTCCGGACGTTCCGCGAGCAGCAGCGCAAGGAGGGCGTGGGACCCTATACCTTCCTGCGCGTCACGGACCGCCAGCTCGACACGGTGTGCAACGTCGGCAACGGCAATCCGGTGAATCCCGTGGGGCTGATCGCTTCGGTGTTCCGTCCGTCGGACGATGCGACGACCTTCCTGTTCCTCGTGCCGTCGAACTTCTTCGCCGTGACGTCGCTGCGCAAGGCCGCCGAGATTCTCTCGGAGGTGAACCGCAGGCCGGAGATGGCCGCCGAGTGCCGGTCGCTGGCCGACGAGGTGGAGGCGGCCCTGAAGAAATACGCCACCTACGACCATCCCGAATTCGGCGAGATCTACGCCTTCGAGGTGGACGGATACGGCAACCGGTTCCTCATGGACGACGCCAACGTGCCGTCGCTGCTGGCGATGCCCTATCTGGGCGACGTGGACGTGAACGACCCGGTTTATCAGAATACCCGCCGGTTCGTCTGGAGCGAATCGAACCCCTATTTCTTCCGCGGCACGGCGGGCGAGGGCATCGGCGGTCCGCACGTAGGATACGACATGGTGTGGCCCATGAGTATCATGATGAAGGCCTTCACGTCGCAGGACGACGCCGAGATCAAGCGCTGCATCGAGTCGCTGATGACCACCGACGCCGGCACGGGCTTCATGCACGAGTCGTTCCACAAGGACGATCCCGCGAACTTCACCCGTGCGTGGTTCGCCTGGCAGAACACGCTCTTCGGCGAGTTGATCCTCAAGCTGGTGAACGAAGGCAAGACCGATCTGCTCAATTCGATCGTGATCGAGTGAGGCCCCGTTGCCGGACCGTTCCCCGGCGCCGGGGAACGGTCCGGCGCGTGAGATTCCGTATGACTACCTAAATTTTACGATATGAAGAGACTGTTGTCAGTCTGCTGCGCATTGCTTCTGGGCGGTGCGGCGCAGGCGAAACCCATCGAAGTTGCGTCGCCCGACGGCCGGCTTCGCCTTACGGTCGAGGTGACCGACCGGATCGACTACACGCTGCGCGACGGCGACGACGCGGTGCTGGGCGGCGAGGGCCTCGCGCTCCGGCTCGCGGACCGCACGCTGGGCGAACGGCCCCGCCTGCGCCGTGTGTCGCGCTCGTCGGCCGACGAGCTGCTGCAACGGATCAACCCCACGAAAAACGCCGGGGTGCGCAACCGCTACAATGCCGTGCGGCTCGACTTCGCGGGCGGCTACGCGCTGGAGTTCCGCCTCTTCGACGAGGGCGCGGCCTACCGCTTCGTGACCTCGCTTCCGGGCGGCATCGACGTCATGGAGGAGCGCGTGCGTTTCACGCTGCCCGAGGGCAGCGAGGCGTGGCTTTCGGAGGTCGGCGGGTTCAACTCGATGTACGAGGAGCCTTACACCCTCCGGCAACTCTCCGCCTTCGGTCCCGACGGCCGTATGACCTACCTTCCGGTGCTGACGGCCGAGCCTTCGGGCCGCAAGGTGCTGCTCGCAGAGTCCGATCTGCGCGACTATCCCTGCATGTTCCTCCGCGGCGACGGCAGGGGAGGCTTCACGGCGACCTTCCCGCGCGTGCCGAAGGAGTACGGGCCCAAGAACGACCGGAGCCTCGAAATCCTTTCGGAGGAGACCTATATCGCCCGGACGGAGGGTGCACGCACGTTCCCGTGGCGGGTGGCCGCCGTGGCGCGCGAAGATGCCGATCTCGTCCGGCAGGAGCTGGTGTGGCTGCTGGCCGAACCGGCCGCCGAGCGGGACTGGAGTTGGGTGCAGCCCGGTTTGGTGAGCTGGGACTGGTGGAACGGCATGCGTCTTACGGGCGTCGATTTCCGCGCCGGACGCAATACGGAGTCCTACCGCCGTTACATCGACTTCGCCGCCGAGTACGGCATTCCCTATATCATCATGGACGAGGGGTGGTCGGCATCTACGACCGACGTGTTCCGCCCCAATCCGAACCTCGACCTCGAGGAGCTGGTCGCCTACGGCGGGCAGCGCGGCGTCCGGATCATACTCTGGCTCACGTGGCTGGCCGTCGAGCGCGACATGGAGCGCCTCTTCGGGCAGCTCGAGGAGTGGGGCATTGCGGGCGTGAAGATCGACTTCATGGACCGCAGCGATCAGTGGATGGTCTCCTATTACGAGCGCGTGACGCGCTGTGCCGCGGAACACCGCCTGCTGGTGGACTGGCACGGCTCCTACACTCCGAAGGGGCTTTTCCGGACCTATCCCAACCTCGTCAATTACGAGGGCGTGCTCGGCATGGAGCAGGGAGCGCGCTGCCAGCCCGAGAACAGCAACCTGCTGCCGTTCATCCGCAACGCCGTGGGGCCGATGGACTTCACGCCCGGCGCGATGCTCTCCGCGCAGCCCGAGGAGAACCGTTCGACCAACTCCAATCCGATGGGATCGGGAACCCGGGCCTACCAGTTGGCGCTGTACGTGCTCTTCGAGGCTCCGTTGCAGATGCTCGCCGACAGCCCCATGGCCTATGAACGCGAACGGCCTTCGGCGGAGTTCATCGCTTCGGTTCCTACGACGTGGGACGAACTGCGCGTCCTGCATGCCGCGTGCGGCAGACAGCTCGTCGTGGCGCGCCGCAAGGGGACGAAGTGGTACGTCGGCGGATTCACGAACAACGAACCTTTCGAGACGGAGATCGCGCTGGATTTCCTGCCCGCGGGCCGCAAGTTCCGCATGACCTCGTTCGAGGACGGCGTGAATGCCGATCTCCAGGCCATGGATTACAGGCGCCGCGTCCGCATCGTCGATGCCTCGACGCGGATTCCCGTGAAGATGGTACGCAACGGCGGCTGGGCCGCCGTGATCGAGTAGGCCCGCCGGGTCTCCGGGCGGCCGGGTCCTCCGGAAACCGATCGCCCCTGCCACAATCGTGCGGCAGGGGCGATCGCCGTTTTCGGGACATCCGGATATTTGTCCGGCATACGCCGTGCGGTTCCGGAATGCGCTGCGTTCTTCGGGGCGTTCCCTCAAGCCTTTCCGGCCGAAGACCTACCGCCCTTTCCGGCGCGACGAGCGGCGTGATCCGCCGCCGTTCCGGCCGCGTGACCCGGCCCCGTTCCCGCCGGCGGTGTGGCTGCCGCGCGACCCGTGGAAATCGGGGTCTCCGCCCTTGTGCCGGGCCGGGGCTCCGGGCAGCAGCAGCTCGAAGTCGAGCTGCCGCTTCTGCAGGTCGGCGCGCTTGACGCGGATGCGCACGGCGTCGCCCAGCGTGAGACGGCGGCCCGTGGCGCGGCCGACGATTTCGTAGGTCGTCTCCTCGAAGGAGAAGTAGTCGCCTTCTATGTCCCGCAGGAACGACATGCCCTCGATGTGCGTCTCGTCCAGCTCCACATAGACGCCCCACTCCGTGAGGCCCGAGATGTGGCCCTCGAACTCCTCGCCGATGTGCTCCTTCATGAATTCGACCATCTTGTATTTGATCGAGGCGCGTTCGGCCTCCGCGGCGATCACCTCGCGGTCCGACGCCCGTTCGCACAGGGCGTCGATTTCGGCCTTGTCCGCCGATTTGCCCCCGGCGAGGTAGTGCGCCAGCAGGCGGTGCACCATCATGTCGGGATAGCGGCGGATGGGCGACGTGAAGTGCGTGTAGCAGGGGAACGCCAGTCCGTAGTGGCCGATGTTGTCGGTCGAGTAGTAGGCTTTGGCCATGGCGCGCACGGCCATCGTCGAAACGGCGTTCTCCTCGGTCGAACCCTTGATCTGCGCGAAGAGCTTGTTCATCTCCCTGGCGACGGCGCGGCCTTTCGAGGCTTTGAAGACGTGGCCGAAGCGGAGGATGAACTGCCGGAACCGGTCGAGCTTCTCCTCGCTCGGGGTGTCGTGCACGCGATAGACCATCGTGCGCGGCACGGCGCGGCCCTTTTCGCTGCGGCGGTGGCTGCAGAACTCCGCCACGCGGCGGTTGGCCAGCAGCATGAACTCCTCGATCATCTGGTTCGATTCCTTCTGCTCCTTGAAGTAGATGCCCAGCGGCCTGCCGTTCTCGTCGAGCCGGAATTTCACCTCCTCGCGGTCGAACGAGATCGCGCCGTTGCGGAACCGCTGGCGGCGCAGTCCCTGGGCCAGCCGGTTGAGCGTCAGAATCTCCTCGGCGTAGTCGCCGCGGCCCGTCTCGATCACCTCCTGCGCCTCGGCGTAGGTGAAGCGGCGGTCGGAGTGGATCACCGTGCGGCCGAACCATTCGTCGAGAATCTCGAGGTTCTCGTCGAGCGTGAAGACCGCCGAGAAACAGAGACTCGTCTCGTTGGGGCGCAGCGAGCAGAGTTCGTTCGAGAGCCGCTCGGGCAGCATCGGCACGGTGCGGTCCACCAGATAGACCGACGTGCCGCGCTCTACGGCCTCGTCGTCGATCGTCGAGTGCGGGCGGACGTAGTGCGTGACGTCGGCGATATGCACGCCGATCTCCCACACGCCGTCGCGCACCCTGCGCACCGACAGCGCGTCGTCGAAGTCCTTGGCGTCGGCCGGGTCCACGGTGAAGGTCACCGTGTCGCGGAAGTCGCGCCGCGAGGCGATCTCCCCGGCCGTGATCCGGGCGTCGATGGCCCCGGCGGCCCGCTCGACCTCCTCCTCGAAGCGGTAGGGGAGTTCGTATTCGGCCAGAATGGCGTGCATCTCCGTATCGTTGTTGCCGGCCATGCCCAGCCGCTCGACCAGCTCGCCCACGGGGCTTTTGCTGCCCGGCTGCCAGTCGGCGATGCGCACCACGACCTTCTCGCCGTCGCGGATGTCGGGGCACGTGCGTTTCGACAGGTAGATGTCCATGGGCATCCGGCGCGAGTCGGCGCGCACGAAGATCTGGTGCGCGCCCACCTCCGCCACACCCACGTAGGGCTTGCGGTTGCGTTCGACGATGCGCGTGACCTGGCCTTCGAGTTTCCCGTCGCGGCCGCGGTGCATCACGGCCACCTCCACGCGGTCGCCGTCGAGGGCGTTGGAGGCGTTGCGCTGATTGACGAAAATATCGTTTTCGAGCCCTTCGACCCGCACGTACACCGCGCCCGAGGAGGTCATGTCGGCCACGCCCTCGTAGTGGGGCAGGTGCTTCTGCGTGAGGCGGTACTTCTCCCGTGCGCACTCCTCGACGATCCCCTCCTCGAAGAGCCGTCCGAGGATTTCGAGCGTCTCGCGGCGGCCCTCCTTCGAGGCGCCTCCCGAGGCCGAGGCCAGGTGCTTGAGCGAGAACTTGTTGTTGGGAGCCTCGCGGAAAAGATTCAGTATCACGGACGTCCGGTCCGTCTTCGCCGCGCTTCGCTGAGTGCGGCGGGTGTTTTGCTTTTTCATTGTCTGTTGAGTATTTGCAACGCCAGGCGGCCCATGAAGCCGATGCCCGCGTCGATGGCCCCCTCGTCGGGGGAAAATGAGGACGTGTGGGGGCGTCCTGCGGCGGCGCCCACCCCCAGCCGGTAGAACAGCGACGGATAGACGCGGCAGTAGAACCCGAAATCCTCGGCCGTGGTGCGCAGCGGGAGCATCTCGACCTTCAGCCCCGTCTCTTGGGCCAGCGCCACGGCCCGTTTGACGAGGATTTCGTCGTTCACCACGCACGGATAGCCGCGGCCGATCCCGACGTCGGTGCGCACGCCGTGGCGTTTGTCGATGTCCGCGGCGATGTTGGCGATGCGGCGGTGGATGATTTCGCGCTCGCGTTCGTCGAAGGTGCGCAGCGTGCCCTCCATGTACAGCTCGTCGGGCACGACGTTCGTCGCCCCGTCGGCCTGCACGCGGCCCACCGAGAGCACGCACTCCTCGCCGTTGAGCGCGACGAGGCGCGTCAGCAGCTCGGCGCCCGCCGCCACGGGGTCCCTGAGCTGGCTGCGCAGCGCACCGTGGCCGCCCGTGCCGCGGACCCGGAGGCGCAGCTCGTCGCTCGCGGCCATGTACTTCCCGGCGCGGAACCCCAGCGTGCCGACTTCGAGCTGCGGCTCCACGTGCTCGCCGATCACCGCCCGGATGTCGTACTCCCCGAACGGGTCCTCGGCCAGCACCAGCGAGGCGCCTCCGGGGTTGCACTCCTCGCCGGGCTGGAACAGCCCGAGGAGCGTGCCGCCGAAGTCGGGATCGGCGGCCAGGCGTTGCAGGACGCCGAAGAGCACCGCCGCGTGCACGTCGTGTCCGCAGGCGTGCATCACTCCTGCGTTCCGGGAGCTGTACGCCAATCCGGTCCGCTCGGCGATCGGCAGGGCGTCGATGTCGGCGCGCAGCACCACGGCCCGCCGGTCGCCCGGCGTCGTCCTGCGTCCCGGGATGCGTGCCAGAATGCCCGTCCGGGCTATCGTGCGGTGTTCGATGCCCAGCTCTGCGAGCTGTTCTGCGATGAATGCCGCCGTGCCGTCCTCCCGGAACGAGAGTTCGGGATGCGCGTGCAGCCGGCGGCGGAATTCGACGGGTGTCATTTCGTATCGGTTTGGTCTGTCGTCTCTTTTGCGGCCGGACCCTCTCAGAAGAGGGCCTTCACGATCTGCTGGATGTTGGTCGTGCGGCTCATCGTATAGTAGTGGAGCACGGGGACGCCTGCGGCCATCAGTTCGCGGCTTTGGGCGACGGTCCACTCCACGCCCACTTCGCGCACGTGCTCCGGGTGCGCCTTCGCTTCGCGGACCAGCTCCTCGGGCAGCGTCACGGCGAAGGTTTCGGGCAGCACCTCCAGGTGACGCAGCGTCGAGATCGGCTTGAGGCCCGGGATGATCGGCACGGCGATGCCCGCCTCGCGGCAGCGGCGCACGAAGTCGAAGTAGCGGCTGTTGTCGAAGAACATCTGCGTTATGACGTACTCCGCCCCGGCGTCGATCTTCTCCCTGAGGTGGCGGATGTCGCTCGTCACGTCGCGGGCCTCGAAATGCACTTCGGGGTAGCCGGCCACGCCGATCGAGAATTTCGAGTGGTGGCACTCCTCCACTTCGCCGTCCACGAACTCCCCGCGGTTCATCGCCGCGATCTGCCGCACGAGGTCCGCCGCGTGGGCGTGTCCCTGCGGGTGGGGCATGAACCGCCGTTCGTTCTGCGACCGGTCGCCGCGCAGCGCCAGCACGTTGTGCAGCCCGAGGAAATCCATGTCGATGAGCGTGTCCTCGATGTCGTATTTCGAGAGGCCCCCGCAGATCAGGTGCGGGACCACCTCCACGCCGTAGCGGTGCTGGATGGCGGCCGAGATGCCCACCGTGCCGGGACGGCGGCGCACGACGTGCCATTCGATGCCGCCGTCCGGGAGCGCGGTCTCCTTGATACCCTCGCGGTGGTAGGTGATGTTGATATAGGCCGGGTCGAAGGGCATCAGCGGGTCGATGGCCGCGAAAATCTTCTGCATCCCGTCCCCCTTGAGCGGCGGCAGCAGCTCGAAGGCGAACCGGGTGCGTCCGGCGGCGATGGCTTCGTTTATGATCTCTGGTACGTTCATCGGATGTTGTTCGGAATGATTTTTTTCACTTCCCCGGCCTCCATGCCCCTGCGGCGGGCGTAGTCCAGGAGTTGTTCTGCGTCGATCCGGCCCACGGAGAAGTACTCCGCGTCGGCGAAGAACAGTCCGCAGAGCGCCTCGCCCGGGGAGATCATCCAGTTCTCCGTCAGGCGCATCCCCGTCGTGATCTCCACCGCGAGCAGGTCGAAGACCTCCCGTTTGAGCGAGTGGTCGGGCGAGGCGGGATAGCCGAAGGCCATGCGGCGGCCCCGGTATTCGCCGCGGACGATCCGCCCGGGAGGGAGCGGGTCGCCCTGTTCGTAGCCCCACATTTGCCGCCGCACGAAGGCGTGCACGGCCTCGGCGAAAGCCTCCGTCAGGCGGTCGGCCAGCAGCTTGGCCATGATCGCCGAATAGTCGTCGCCCTCCGCGCGGAACCGCTCCGCGAGCTCTTTCAGCCCGATGCCGGCCGTCACGGCGAAACAGCCGATCCAGTCCCCTTCCGGAGCGATGAAGTCCGCCAGCGAGCGGTTCTCCTCGCCGCGCGTCTGGTTGCGGAGCATCGCCAGGGTCCGTTCGCGCCCCTTGCTGTCCGTCACCCGGATGTCGTCGCCCTCCGCACGGGCGGGGAAGATGCCCGCGACGGCCTGCAACGTCAGCAGCCGTTCGTCGCGTATGCGCGCCAGCAGCGCCTGCGCGTCGTCGAAGAGCCTGCGCGCCTCGGGCCCCTGTTCGGGGTGGTCCAGAATCTCCGGGTAGCGGCCCTTCATGCCCCAGGCGGGGAAGAAGAAGTTCCAGTCGATATAGGGTTCGACATCGGCCACGTCGTAGTCGGGGAAGACCATCCGCCCCGGGTGGAGCGGCCGCACGGGACGGTGCGGCGCGGTGCGGCGGGCGTTCCTGCGCGCCTCGGCGATCGGAACGAGTTCGCGCGCGGCCTCCCGCCGGAGGTATTCGCCGCGCAGGGTCTCCTGCCCGGCCTTCACGACGGCGGCATACCGCTCGCCGCCGGGACCGAGCAGCCGTGCGAGGATCTGGCTGTTGCGGCTGGCGTTCGCCGAGTGGACCACGACGCCCGAATAGACCGGGGCGATCCGGACCGCCGTGTGGAGGTCCGAGGTCGTCGCGCCGCCGATGATGACCGGAATGCGCAGCCTGCGGCGCTCCAGCTCCTCGCAGACGTGCGCCATTTCGTCGAGCGACGGGGTGATCAGTCCGCTCAGGCAGATGCACTGCGCGCCCCATGCCACGGCTTCGTCCACGATGCGTTCCGATTCGACCATCACGCCCAGGTCGCGGATTTCGTAGCCGTTGCAGGCCATCACCACCGAGACGATGTTCTTGCCGATGTCGTGCACGTCGCCCTTGACCGTGGCGATGAGCACCTTGCCGGCGCTGTGCGGCGCCTGTTCCGCTCCTCGTTCGATGTAGGGCGTCAGCGCCGCCACGGCGCGCTTCATCACGCGGGCGGTCTTCACTACCTGCGGCAGGAACATTTTCCCCTCGCCGAAGAGGGTTCCGACCCGCTCCATCGCGGGCATCAGCAGCGTGTCGATCACCGCCATCGGGCTTCCCAGCGTTTCGTAACCCTCCAGTGCGTCCTGTTCCACGTAGTCGGCCACGCCCTTGAGCATCGCGTGCCCGATACGCTCCTCGAGCGTCCCCGCACGCCATGCGTCGGGAGCCTGCGGCTGTGCCTGGGCCGTCTGCTGTACCTCATGGGCGTACTCCGTGAGCCGCTCCGCGGCGTCGGCCCGGCGGCAGAGGATCACGTCCTCGACGCGGCAGAGCAGTTCGGGTTCGATCTCGCTGTAAACGCGGAGCATCTGCGGATTGACGATGCCCATGTCCATTCCGGCCCGGATGGCGTGGTAGAGGAACGCCGAGTGCATCGCCTCGCGCACGGCGTTGTTGCCGCGGAAGGCGAACGAGAGGTTCGACACCCCGCCCGAGACCTTCGCGTGGGGGAGGTGCTCCTTGATCCAGCGCGTCGCGTCGATGAAGGCTTTGGCATAGCCGTCGTGTTCGGGGATTCCCGTGGCCACGGCCAGCACGTTGGGGTCGAATACGATGTCTTCGGGCGGGAATCCGTCGCCGGTGAGCAGCGCGTAGGCCCGTTCGGCCACTTCCGTCTTGCGCTCGAAGGTGTCGGCCTGCCCCCGCTCGTCGAAAAGCATCACCACCGCGGCGGCGCCGTAGCGGCGGATCTCCCGGGCGCGGCGCAGAAATTCCGTCTCGCCCTCCTTGAGCGAGATGGAGTTCACCACGGCCTTGCCCTGCGTCGCCTCCAGCCCGGCCTGCAGCACCTCCCACTTCGACGAGTCGATCATCACCGGCACGCGGGCGATCTCGGGCTCCGAGGCCATCAGGTTGAGGAACGTGCGCATGGCCTGCGGCCCGTCGATCAGGCCGTCGTCCATGCAGACGTCCACGATCTGCGCCCCGGCCTCGACCTGCGCGCGGGCCACCGAGAGCGCCTCCTCGTAGTTGCCTTCGCGCACGAGGCGGGCGAAGCGGGCCGATCCGGCGACGTTCGTGCGTTCGCCGACGTTGATGAAGTTCGCCTCGGGGACGATCCGCAGCGGCTCCAGACCGCTCAGCACCGTTTCGTGTCGCGGTGCGGGCAGCGGCCGCGGGGCGTAGCCGCCGACGATCTTCGACAGTTCGAAAATGTGCGCCGGCGTCGTGCCGCAGCAGCCTCCCACGATATTGACCAGCCCGCGGCGCATGTATTCGCCCACGTCCTCGGCGAACATCGCGGGGGTCTCGTCGTAGCCGCCCATGACGTTCGGCAGGCCGGCGTTGGGGTGCGCCGAGACGCGCACGCCGGCCACGGCGGCGAGCCGTTCGAGGTAGGGGAGCAGCTGTCTGGCTCCGTAGGCGCAGTTGAGCCCCACGGAGAGCAGGCGCGCGTGCGACACGGAGACGGCGAAGGCTTCGACGGTCTGTCCCGAGAGGGTGCGGCCGCTGGCGTCGGCCAGCGTGCCGGAGACCATGACGGGAACCCGTTGCCCCCGTTCGGCGCAGAGGGTGTCGATGGCGTAGAGGGCCGCCTTGGCGTTGAGCGTGTCGAAGACGGTCTCGATCAGCAGGATGTCCGCGCCGCCGTCCAGCAGGCCCCGCGCCTGCTCCGTGTAGGCTTCGGCGAGCCGGCGGAACGTCACTTCGCGCGCCGCGGGGTCCGCCACGTCGGCCGACATCGAGGCGGTGCGGTTCGTCGGGCCCATCGAGCCGGCCACGAACCGCGGCTTGAGCGGGTTGCGCTCCGTGAAGGCGTCCGCCGCCCGGCGGGCCACGGCGGCCGCGGCCTTCGAAATCTCGTAGGCCAGTCCCTCCAGGCGGTAGTCGGCCAGTGACACGGCGTTGGCGTTGAACGAGTCGGTCGTGATGATGTCGGCCCCGGCCCGAAGGTATTTTTCGTGAATCTCGCGCACCGTGTCGGGGCGGGTCAGCGCAAGCAGGTCGTTGCATCCCTTGAGCTGCACCTCCCAACGGCGGAACCGCTCTCCGCGGTACTCCTCCTCGCCGAGGCCGTAGCCCTGCACCATCGTGCCGAATCCGCCGTCGAGCAGCAGGATGCGCTCGTCGAGGCAGTCGTATAGTTTGTTGCTTGTCATGTTCCGTTTCCGTGTTTTTTCGCCGTCCGGCGGCGTCCGTGCGCAGCGGCTCTCCGCAACAGCGTCCGTCCGCGGCCGCATCCGTGCGGCCTATTGGCGGACGAGCTCGATCTCGAAGAGTTTGCTCCAGTTCTTGCCCGTGAGGAAGATGCGGCCCGTGGCAGCGTCGTAGGCGATGCCGTTCAGCACGTCGGTTCCGGGCGTGCGGTCTTCGTCGGGCAGCAGCCCCCGCAGATCGACGATCCCCTCCACGCGGCCCGTCGCCGGGTCGATGATGACGATCTGGTCGGTCGTGTAAACGTTGGCCCAGATGCGGCCGTCGATCCACTCCAGCTCGTTGAGCAGCTCCACGGGTTCGCCCCGGAGCGTGACGGTCGTGCGCCTTTCGCGGCGGAACGTCGCCGGGTCGATCGTGTAGAGATTCGCCGTGCCGTCGGTCATGTAGAGCTTCTCGCCGTCGGTCGTCAGCCCCCATCCCTCGCCGGCGTAGCGGTGGTCGCGTAGCCCGGTGCGTTTCTCCGGGTCGTAAACGTGGGCCGTGTTCGACTGCCAGGTGAGCTGGAACAGTTCGCCGCCGACGAGCGCGATGCCTTCGCCGAACTCCGAGCGGGGGAGCCGGAAGAGCACCTCCGTGCGTCCCGTCGCCAGGTCGGTCCGCTGCACGACCGACTGCCCGTACTGCCCCGTGCCTTCCCACAGCAGTCCTTCGGCGAAGAACAGCCCCTGCGTGTAGGCCGAGGTCGAATGGGGATGGACCGCCTTCACGCGGTAGGTGTAGTGGACGGGTTCGGCCGCCGCGGCCGTGCGCGTCGTGTCCCCGGCGCGTCCGGTGCGGGCCGCGGAGCCGCCGCAGGAAGCCAGCAGCAGCGCGGCGGCGAGCAGATATGCGGTTCTGTTCATGTATGCGATGGAGAATAATCGTGCAAAGATACGTTTTTTGCGGCATAGTTCCGCGCCGGAGCTGCATATTTGTATTGCGAAGCGGTGAATTTTACCTATCTTTGTCCGTTCAAACCTTTGATCCGAACGATACTATGTGGAAACGACTGACTCTTTTGTGTCTCCTGTTCGCGACGGTCTCCCTCGCGGCGTCGGGAGCCGACGGCGGCCGGGTCGGGCAGCGCATCGCCGCGCTCGAAGGCGTCGAGGAGACGAAAGCCCTGCCGGCGGGCGAGTTCGCCGGGAAGTACGAGGTGATGCTGACGCAGCCGCTCGACTGGCGCCATCCCGAGCGGGGGAGCTTCCTGCAGCGCGTGGTGGTGATGCACGTCGGATGGGACCGTCCCACGGTGCTCATCACGCAGGGTTACGACGCCAACTTCGCGCTGCCCGAGAAGTACCGCGACGAGCTGTCGGAGCTTTTCGATACGAACATCGTCTTCGTCGAGCACCGCTATTTCGACCGCTCGACTCCCGAGCCGCTGGACTGGCGCTACCTGACGGCCGAGAATTCGGCCTGCGACCTGCACCGCATCCGGACGCTCTTCGGCGAGCTGTACCCCGGCAAGTGGATCGCCTCGGGCATCAGCAAGGGCGGCACGACGACGATGCTCTATGCGGCCTATTTCCCCGGTGACGTGGATATTTACGTGCCCTACGTGGGCCCGGTGTGCCATGCCGTGGAGGACAAGCGCTTCGCGCCGTTCCTCGCGCAGGTCGGCACGGCGGAGAGCCGCGCCGCTGTCCGGGAGTTTCAGCGGGAGGTTTTCCGCCGCAAGGCCGACCTGATGCCCGGTTTCCGCGCGGTCTGCGAACAGAAGGACTACGCGTTCCGGGTCCCCGTGGAGGAGATTTTCGACTACTGTACCCTGGAGCTGGGGTTCTCCCTGTGGCAGTGGGGGTTCGATCCGGAGAAGCTCCCTTCGGCGGAGGCTTCCGACGAGGAGGTGCTCGATTTCCTCGTGGCCAATGCCGGACCCGACTACTTCTCCTCCGGCAACGCGCAGGCGCCCTTCTTCGTGCAGGCGGCTCGCGAGCTGGGCTACTATCCCTACGATGCCGAGCCGTTCCGCGAGTACACGTCGGTCGATACGCGGGACTACCTGCGCCGGCTGTTCCTGCCCGAGGAGCTGCGGGGTACGAAGTTCTCGAAGAAACTCGGCCGCAAGATCACCCGCTACCTGAAGAGGAACGACCCGCGGATGATTTTCATTTACGGCGGCGACGATCCGTGGACGGCTCCCGGCGCGGCGTGGGCCGCGACGCCCGGCAAGCGCAACATGAAGGCCTTCGTGCAGCCCGGCGGCAGCCACCGCACGCGGATCGCCACGCTGCCCGACTCGATGCGCCGCGAGGCCGTCGCCACGCTGCGCGGCTGGCTCGCGGAGTAGCGGCGCGCCGTCGCCCCCGGCGGGGATTCCCCGCAGCGGCCTTCCGCCCGGTGCGCGGCGCGGAGAGGCGGAGGAAAATATTTGTCGGATTCGCATTGCCGTTAATTCTTTATTTCGTATCTTTGCAGGCCGATTCCGAGAGGTAAGAAACAAAATAACAACCGATTCAATATGAATATCGTAAGAGAACAACGCGAGCAGAACACCTCGCTCATCAAGGTTACGGTGGGCGAGCAGGATTATGCGCAGGAGGTCGACAAGGCGCTGCGCGAGTACAAGCGCAAGGCCAACGTCCCGGGTTTCCGTCCGGGCATGGTTCCGATGAGCCTCATCAGGAAAATGTATGGCAAGGGCGTGCTGGCCGAGCAGTCGTACCGCAAGGCGTCGAACTCCGTCTTCGAATACCTCCAGAAGGAGAACATCGACTACCTGGGCGACGTCATCCCTTCCGAGGAGCAGGGCGACTTCGATTTCGAGAACGGAACCGAGTTCGAGTTCGTGTTCGAGATCGGCGAGGCTCCCGAGATCAAGCTGGAGCTTTCGGACAAGGATAAGCTGACCTACCATAAGATCAAGGTGGACAAGAAGATGCACGAGGACTACCGCTCGAACTTCCTGCGTCGCTTCGGCCGTCTGGTGGACGCCGAGAAGGTCTCTTCGGACGAGGCGCTGACCGTGACGCTCGACAACGGCGAGATGAAGGTCGAGGACGCTTACGTGGGGCTGATCTCCATGTCGGAGGAGGAGCGCAAGCCCTTCGTCGGCAAGAAGGTGGGCTTCAAGACGAAGGTGAACGTCAATGAGCTCTACAAGAACCCTTCGCAGCGCGCCGCCTGCCTGCAGGTCAAGGAGAACGAGCTGGAGGGCATCAATCCCGAGTTCGAACTGGAGATCACCAAGATCCGCAAGTTCGCCGAGCCGGAGCTCAACGAGGAGTTTTTCAAGATGGCTTTCCCCGCGGGCAACGTCAAGACGGCCGAGGAGTTCGAGAAGTTCATCGACGCCCAGATCGAGTCGGAGCTGCGCCGCGAGAGCGACTACCTCTTTACGCTCGAGGTGCGCAACTACCTGGTCAAGAAGGCCGGCCTGAAGATGCCCGAGGCGTTCCTCAAGCGCTGGCTCTACACCATCAACGAGGGCAAGTTCACGATGGAGGAGATCGAGAAGGATTTCGACCAGTTCCTCAAGATGTTCACGTGGAATTACCTCCAGAAGCACTTCATCAAGGCCGACAACCTCTCGGTGAGCAAGGAGGAGGCCGAGGCCGAAGCCAAGGCGCTGGCCGCCGCGCAGTTCGCGCAGTACGGCATGCCGTCGGCTCCCGAGGACATGCTCGCCGGCTACGCAGGGAAGATTCTCGCCGACAAGGAGCAGGGGCAGAAGATTTACGAGAAGCTCTACGAGACGAAGGTCGTCGAGGACGTGAAGTCGAAGGTCAAGGTGACGGAGAAGTCCGTCTCCGCCGACGATTTCGCCAAGCTGGCGCAGGCGCTTTAGCACGGGGCCGCCGGTCTCTCCCGGGGCCGGAAACAGGCTGCCGGAGCCGTGCTTTCGGGGGGGGGATACCCGGCGACAGGGCGGTTTCCGCCCTCTTTCCGGGCCGGAAAAACAGCGATAAAACGGCGGAATGATGACTGCATTCGCAAAAAGGCTCGGAACTCTGCGAAAAAATACCTATCTTTGGACTTTGCAGGCTTGAAGTTTGCAAAGTCCTTTTTTTGACTGAAAACGAAATTGACATGACTTCCGAATTTGAAAAATACGCCCGGCTGCACTGCGGCATCGGCTCGCTCAGGCTGCACGATTTCCGCTCGGCGAGCGCCGCATACGTCTCGCCGACGATCATCGAGGAGCGGCAGCTCAACGTCGCCACGATGGACGTCTTCTCGCGTCTGATGATGGACCGCATCATCTTCCTCGGCGCCCCGATCTACGACGATGCGGCCAATATCATTCAGGCGCAGTTGCTGTTCCTCGAGTCGGTCGATCCGGAGAAGGACATCCAGATCTATATCAACTCGCCCGGCGGGTCCGTCTCGGCCGGGCTGGGCATCTACGACACGATGCAGTTGGTCAGCTCCGACGTGGCGACCATCTGCACGGGCCTCGCGGCCTCGATGGGCGCCGTGTTGCTCGCGGCGGGCGCCAAGGGCAAGCGTTCGGCGCTGCCGCACTCGCGGGTGATGATCCATCAGCCGCTGGGCGGGGCGCAGGGGCAGGCCTCGGACATCGAGATCACGGCCCGCGAGATACTGAAGACCAAACGCGAGCTGTATGAGATCCTCGCGGCGCATTCGGGCGTCTCGATCCGCAAGATCGAGAAGGACGCCGACCGCGACCACTGGCTGTCGGCCAGGGAGGCCAAGGAGTACGGCCTGATCGACGAAGTGCTCTCCAAACGCGAAAAGTAACCTTGCATGGCACAGAATAAAAACGGCAACAACAATGCCTCCCGCGGCGGCGACAACTGCTCGTTCTGCGGCGCCCGGCGCTCGGAGGTGGAGATCATGTTCCAGGGAGCGAACGGCGCCTCGATCTGCAACAAGTGCATCGAGAACGGCTACAAGATCATGCTCGACAACGACATCGTTCCGGGACGGCAGCGCGCCGCCGCGGCTCCGCTCAGGATGGAGGAGCTGCTCAAACCGGCCGAGATCAAGGCGTTCCTCGACCAGTACGTCATCGGGCAGGACGCGGCGAAGCGTTACATGTCCGTGGCGGTTTACAACCACTACAAGCGGCTCATGTACGCCCCGAAGGAGAACGAGGTGGAGCTCGACAAGTCGAATATCGTCCTGGTGGGGCCCACGGGCACGGGCAAGACGCTCATGGCCCGCACGATCGCCCGGCTGCTGAAGGTCCCCTTCACGATCGTCGATGCGACGGTCCTCACGGAGGCGGGCTATGTGGGCGAGGACGTCGAGAGCATCCTCTCGCGGCTGTTGCAGGTGGCCGACTACGACGTGGCGCAGGCCGAGCGCGGCATCGTCTTCATCGACGAGATCGACAAGATCGCCCGCAAGGGCGACAACCCCTCCATCACGCGCGACGTCTCGGGCGAAGGCGTGCAGCAGGCGCTGCTCAAGATTCTCGAAGGCACGGTGGTGAACGTTCCGCCCCAGGGCGGCCGCAAGCATCCCGAGCAGAAATTCGTCCAGGTCGATACGCGCAACATCCTCTTCATCTGCGGCGGCGCGTTCGACGGGATCGAGAAACGCATCGCCCAGCGGCTCAATACGCGCGCCATGGGCTACGGACGGCTCAATGCCGATCCGATCGACCGCGGCAACCTGATGCAGTACGTCACGCCGCAGGACCTCCGGTCGTTCGGGCTGATTCCCGAGCTGGTGGGCCGTCTTCCGGTGCTGACCTACATGCAGCCGCTCGACAAGGCGGCGCTGCGTTCGATCCTCACGGAGCCGAAGAACGCCATCGTCAAGCAGTACGTGCGGCTCTTCGAGCTGGACGGCGTGGAGCTTACCTTCGACGAGGAGGTGCTCGACTACATCGTGGACAAGGCCGTCGAGTTCAAGCTCGGCGCCCGCGGCCTGCGTTCGATCTGCGAGGCGATCATGATGGACACCATGTTCGAGCTGCCTTCGACCGACACGCGGAAATTCACCGTTTCGCTGCCTTACGCCCGGAAGAAGGTCGAGAAGGCGAACATGCGGGAACTCAAGCAGGTGGGATGACGCCCCGGGGACGGTCCGGCCGGAGAGACCCCGGCCGGTTCCCGACGCCGCTCCGCCGAACGGACCGACAAGATATACAGAACTTATAAAACGCTAACTTCATGTCTTCTACAAATTCCAAACTTACGCGCGTCGCCGACAACGTCCGCATCCTGTCGGCCGCGATGGTCGAAAAGGCGAAATCGGGACACCCGGGCGGCGCGATGGGCGGCGCCGACTTCATCACGGTCCTCTTCGCCGAATTCCTGCGATACGATCCCGACAACATGGCCTATCCGCACCGCGACCGCTTCTTCCTCGATCCGGGGCACATGTCGCCGATGCTCTATGCGACGCTGTCGCTGGCCGGACACTATACGACCGAGGACTTGCAGTCGCTCCGGCAGTGGGGCAGCGTGACGCCCGGCCACCCCGAGGTGGACGTGCTGCGCGGCGTGGAGAACACCTCGGGCCCGCTGGGACAGGGGCACGCCATGGCGCTGGGCGCCGCGATCGCCGAACGGTTCCTTGCGGCGCGCTTCGGCGAGTGGACGGCGCACCGGACCTATGCCTACATTTCGGACGGCAGCGTCGAGGAGGAGATTTCGCAGGGCGTGGGCCGCATCGCGGGGCATCTGGGGCTTTCGAATTTCGTCATGTACTACGATGCGAACAACGTGCAGCTCTCGACCAAGGTGGACGAGGTGGACACCGAGAACGTCGCCATGAAGTACGAGGCGTGGGGCTGGAACGTGCTCTCGATCGACGGCAACAACATCAACGCGATCCGCGAGGCGCTGGTCGCCGCCGAGAGCGAGACGGAGCGGCCGACGCTTATCATCGGCCGGACGGTGATGGGCAAGGGGGCCCGGGGGCCCGCCGGAGAGAGCTTCGAGGACAAGGTCTCGACGCACGGCCAGCCGCTCACGGCCGCCGGGGCGGACATCGGGGCCACGATCCGCAATCTGGGGGGCGATCCCGAACATCCGTTCGCCGTCTTCGACGAGAGCCGCGAGGTGTTCGCCGAGCGGCGCGAGGCGCTGCGGGCTTGGGCCGCGCAGCAGGCCGCCGTCGAGAAGTCGTGGCGCGCGGAGCATAAGGAGCTGGCGCGCAGGATGGACCGGTTCTTCTCGGGCGAGCTTCCCGAGATCGACTACAAGACGATCGAGGTGAAGCCCGACGTGGCGACGCGCGCGGCTTCGGCCGCGGTGCTGGGCGTTTACGCCGAGAAGGTAGGGAACATGATCGTCTCGTCGGCCGACCTGTCCAATTCGGACAAGACGGACGGGTTCCTCAAGAAGACCCGGGCCTTCGTGAAGGGCGATTTCTCGGGGCAGTTCTTCCAGGCCGGCGTTTCGGAGCTGACGATGGCGTGCGTGATGAACGGCATGGCGCTGCACGGCGGCGTGATTCCGGTGTGCGGCACGTTCTTCGTCTTCTCGGACTACATGAAGCCGGCCGTCCGTCTCTCGGCGCTGATGCGCCTGCATGTCATCTACGTCTGGTCGCACGACTCGTTCCGCGTGGGCGAGGACGGCCCGACGCACCAGCCCGTCGAGCAGGAGGCGCAGATCCGGCTGATGGAACACGTGCGCAACCACCGCGGCGAGCGGTCGATGCTCGTGCTGCGTCCGGCCGACGGCGACGAGACCGTCATGGCGTGGAAGCTCGCGCTCGAGGAGCAGCGTCCCGTGGCGCTCGTGCTGTCGCGTCAGAATATCCGGAGTCTGAAGACGCTCGCCACGAGCCGCCGCGAGGAGGCCGCGCAGATAGCCAAGGGCGGATACGTGGTGATGGATGCCGCCAAGCCCGCCGCCGTGCTCATCGCGTCGGGTTCGGAGGTCTCGACGCTCGCCGAGGGCGCCGGGCTGCTCGCGGCGGAGGGAATCCCCGTGCGTGTGGTGAGCGTTCCGAGCGAGGGGCTTTTCCGCGACCAGCCCAAATCCTACCAGGAGAGCGTGCTGCCTGCGGGACTGCCGCGTTACGGCATGACGTCGGGGCTCGAGGTGAACCTGCGGGGCCTCGTGGGCGATGCGGGGACGATCCACGGTCTGAACCATTTCGGTTATTCGGCCCCCTTCAAGGTCCTCGACGAGAAGTTCGGTTACAACGGCGAGACCGTGGCGGCCGAAGTGAAGAAGATGCTGGGGCGGTAGTTTTGGCGCACCTCGATATGAATGATGAAAGCCACCGCGGAAGCGGTGGCTTTTTCGTTCTGCGAACCCGGGCGCGGTCGGCAGGCGGCGTTTCATGGCCGGTCCGGATGCCGGTGCGCGGCGACGGAAACGGGGCGAGGACCCGTTCCGCCGGATTCCCGTTTTCGCGGAAAACCGCGGCCGGATTTTGCGGTTCCGGAAAAAATGCGTACCTTTGTCCTCCCGTCTGTCGGGCGGGGGAATGTGGAAAGATTTGGACTGCTTGCAACCACAATAAAAAATCGCTAAAACAGCACGTTTTTTATTCCAACAGCCAATTTTTCCCATTTTATACGTTTAACCCTAAAAAACGGATAACAATGGGCTTTTTGTTTACATCGGAATCGGTGTCCGAGGGGCATCCCGATAAGGTCTCCGATCAGATTTCCGACGCCATCCTGGACGAATTCCTGCGTCACGACGCCAACTCGAAGGTGGCGTGCGAGACGCTCTGCACCACGGGACTGGTGGTCGTGGCGGGCGAGGTGCGCTCGGAGGCGTACGTGGACGTGCAGGGCGTGGCGCGGCGCGTCATCAACCGCATCGGCTACACGAAGGACGAGTACCGCTTCGACGGCAACTCGTGCGGCGTGGTGTCTGCCATTCACGAGCAGTCGCCCGACATCAACCGGGGCGTCGTGCGCGAGGCCGAGGAGGAGCAGGGGGCCGGCGACCAGGGGATCATGTTCGGCTACGCCTGCAACGAGACGCGCGAGATGATGCCCGCGACGCTGATCCTCTCGCATGTCATTCTCAAGGAGCTGGCGGCGATCCGCCGCGAGGGCGAGGTGATGCGTTACCTGCGGCCCGACTCGAAGTCGCAGGTGACCATCGAATACGACGAGCGGACGCGCAAGCCGCTGCGCGTGCATACGATCGTCGTCTCGACGCAGCACGACGAGTTCATCCTTCCGGGCGGGGGCCTCACGGAGAAGGAGGCCGAGCGCAGGATGCAGGAGACGATCCGCGAGGACGTGCGCACGATCCTCATTCCGCGCGTCAAGGCGCGTCTGGAGCGGGCTGGCGACAAGCTCTCCGAGCTGCTGACGGGCGACTACATCCTGCACGTGAATCCCACGGGCAAGTTCGTCATCGGCGGCCCTCACGGCGATACGGGCCTCACGGGCCGCAAGATCATCGTCGATACCTACGGCGGCCGGGGCGCGCACGGCGGCGGCGCCTTCTCGGGCAAGGATTCCTCGAAGGTGGACCGTTCGGCGGCCTACGCCGCGCGGCATATCGCCAAGAACCTCGTGGCGGCGGGCGTCGCCGACGAGGTGCTCGTGGAGCTTTCCTACGCCATCGGCATCGCCGAGCCGCTTTCGGTCTATGTCGATACCTACCGTTCGGAGCGCCCGGCGGCCATCGCGGGGATGACCGACGGCGAGATCGCGCGCCGCGTCGGCCGGCTCTTCGACCTGCGTCCGGCGGCCATCGTGAAGCGGTTCGGGCTGAAAAACCCGATCTTCGAGGCCACGGCCTCCTACGGACACTTCGGAAACCGTCCCTACAAACGGGTGGAGAAGGTCTGGGAGAACGGTGCGGAGACCGAGCGCGAGATCGAGTACTTCGGCTGGGAGAAACTCGACGCGGTGGATGCCATCAAAAAAGAGTTCGGCCTGTAATGGTCTGTAAGGCAATGGAATCGGGGCGTCCGTCGGGGATGCCCCGATTTTTGTGCCGGACGGACATACTAACCGGCCGGGCGGGTGCGTTTGTCCTGCAAACCCGGCTTGAAAAACGATTCGCTTATGGATGAAGTTGCCTCCGAATGATAATTAGAACCTAAACATTTCGATTCATTATGAAAAAGGCATTTTTGTTTTTGGGAGCTATCGCCGTCGCGGCTGCGGCGGGCGGCGTGACGGCTTGGGCCGTGAGCGGCGGGCGCGGCGGCGAGGTGAAGTATATCGAACGCGAAGTGGAGCGTACCCCGGCGCTGGGCACGCATTTCACGTCGTACCAGAGCGACAAGTATCCCGACCTGACGTATGCCGCCGAGAACGCGGTGAAGGCCGTGGTCAATATCGAGGCCATCCAGCAGGTCGAGATGCCGCAGCGCCGCGGCTACGACCCGTTCCTCGAGTTCTTCGGCATTCCGCAGGACTACGGTTACGGCGACGGACGGCCGCGTTACCGCGAACAGCGGGCCGGAGGCTCGGGCGTCATCATTTCGAAGGACGGCTATGTGGTGACGAACAACCACGTGGTGGACGGCGCCTCGAAGCTGCGCGTGAAGCTCAACGACGGGCGGACGTTCGACGCCAGGCTCGTCGGCACGGATTCGGCGACGGACGTGGCGCTGCTGAAGATCGACGCCGACGACCTGCCGACGCTGCCGTTCGGTTCGTCCGATGCGCTGCGGCTGGGCGAGTGGGTGCTGGCCATCGGTTCGCCCTTCGACCTGCAATCGACCATCACGGCCGGCATCGTGAGCGCCAAGGCGCGTAATCTGGGGGCCATTCCCAACGATTTCCGCATCGAGTCGTTCATCCAGACCGATGCCGCGGTGAATCCCGGCAACTCGGGCGGCGCGTTGGTGAACACGCACGGCGAGCTGGTGGGCATCAATACGCTCATCAAATCGCAGACAGGCAGTTACATCGGCTATTCGTTCGCCATTCCGGAGTCGATCGTGCGCAAGGTAGTGGTCGATCTGAAGGAGTACGGCGTCGTGCAGCGCGCCATGCTGGGCATCATGTTCCGTCCCGTGGATCAGGATTTCATCGACAGCGAGGGCGAGGAACTCGGCATCAAGGAGATCGGCGGCGTCTATGTGGCCGGCGTGACCGAGGGTGGCTCGGCTTCGGAGGCGGGCATCCGCAAGGGCGACGTGATCGTGGAGATCGACGGTCTGAAAATCAACGATGCCGCGACGCTGCAGGAGCAGATCGCACGCCACCGTCCCAACGACAAGGTGAAATTGTCGGTAAAAAGAGACGGCGACGTGAAACAAATCGACGTCACTTTGCGTAATAAGGCAGGTAAAACGGAACTGATCACCAAGGAGGACGTCGATGTGGTCGAGGCTCTGGGCGGCAAATTCGCCGACGCGGGCACGAAACTCTGCCGCGAGCTCGACATTCGGGGCGGCGTGCAGGTGGTCGGCGTCAAGCAGGGCGGAATCCTCTCCCGTGCCCGTGTCAAGCAGGGATTCGTGATTACGCACATCAACGACGCGCCGGTTTACTCGCTCTCGGACATGGAGCGCATGACCGAGAAGATCCGCTCGATCGACGGCATCTATCCCAACGGCCGCTCGGCAAGCTATATGCTTGTGGAGTAGCCGGCGGCGGTCCGGGCGGGTTTTTCATGCGGAAGATTAACTTTTTTGGAGTACAGATAAGAAGATGCGTCAGTTAAAAATCACGAAATCCATCACCAACCGCGAGAGTGCGTCGCTGGACAAGTACTTGCAGGAGATCGGCAAGGAGGAGCTCATCACGGTCGAGGAGGAGGTGGAACTCGCCCAACGGATCAAGAAAGGAGACCAGGAGGCGCTGGAGAAACTCACCAAGGCGAACCTGCGGTTCGTGGTCTCCGTCGCCAAACAATACCAGAATCAGGGCCTGAGCCTTCCGGACCTCATCAACGAGGGTAACCTGGGGCTTATCAAGGCCGCCGAGAAGTTCGACGAAACCCGCGGTTTCAAGTTCATTTCCTACGCCGTGTGGTGGATCCGCCAGTCGATTCTCCAGGCTCTGGCCGAGCAGTCGCGCATCGTGCGTCTGCCGCTGAACCAGGTCGGCTCGCTCAACAAGATCAACAAGGCGTTCGCCCGCTTCGAGCAGGAGCACGAGCGCACGCCGTCGCCCGAGGAGCTGGCCTCGGAGCTGGAGCTTCCGAAGGAGAAGGTGACCGACACGCTGCGTGTCGCCGGCCGCCATGTCTCGGTAGATGCCCCGTTCGCCGACGGCGAGGACAACTCGCTGCTCGACGTGCTGGTGAATCCCGATTCGCCCAATGCGGACCGCGGGCTGATTAACGAGTCGCTTTCGACGGAGGTGGACCGCGCGCTGGAGACGCTCACCGAGCGCGAGCGCGACATCATCAAGTATTTCTTCGGCATCGGCTGCTCGGAGATGACCCTCGAGGAGATCGGCGAGAAGTTCGACCTCACGCGCGAGCGCGTGCGTCAGATCAAGGAGAAGGCGATCCGCCGCCTGCGTCACTCGTCGCGGTCGAAGCTCCTGAAGTCCTATCTGGGATAACCCCGGATCGGAGCGAGAAAACGGCCCCGGAGCGATTCGCTCCGGGGCCGTTTCGTCGTGCGGGAGAGGCTCCGGCGGACGGAGCGTTCCTCGCGGCGGGGCGTATGTATGTCCGCATCCGGGACTTGTGTCCGGATACCCGGATTCCTATGCCTGTTCCCGGAGACGCTTGCAGTAGCGTTCGCACTGTCCCGCGATGTCGTAGCCGAGCATGGTGCCGAGCATGAAATCCTCCTCGGGCGAGAGCCGGTTGAGCGGTTTGTGGATGAATGTCGCTACGGCATCGAGGCAGCGGCGGTTGCCGAAATAGAGGTTCACCTTGCTGCCCGCCACCTCCTGAATGAGGTAGCCGATACCCTGATGTTCGAGCCGTTCGGCGAGCAGCGAGGCGCACGTGCGGCACATGGTGCAGAGCACGAGGTTGCGCACGCCCTTCCGGAACTCGTAGATCTGGTGCAGGAACAGCTTCATCGAGTCGTAGCGGTGGAACTCTTCGGCGCTCATGGCTATTCTTCGGTTCTGAGCAGCCGGCACCATGCCGCGACGCGTTCTTCGGTCTTGTCCGGGGCGCTTTCGTCGATGGCCAGCCCTACGAACCTGCCGTCGGCGCAGACGAGCGAGTCCGTGACGTCGTATCCCGCGGGTTCGTAGGAGCCGACGAAAATGCATCCGGTCGGTTGCAGCTCCTCGTAGAGCAGCCCTACGGCGTCGCAGAAGGTGTCGGGGTAGGAGCCGCTGTCGCCGCAGCCGAACAGGGCGACCTTCCTGCCGGTCAGGTCGCGGGTCTTCAGCCGGTCGAGGAACCCGTACCAGTCGTCCTGCAGGTCGCCGTTGCCCCAGGTCGGGGAGCCGAGGACCAGCAGGTCGTATTTGTCGGTTTCGTCGGCCGAAGCGTCGGCCACGTTGTGTACGTCGGCATCCGCGATGCCGAGCTGTTTGGCGATGTCCTGTGCGACGGCCTCGGTCGATCCGGTCGTGCTGCCGTAAAAAATTCCGGTCATAGTCTCTGATGTGTTTTTGGTTCTATGCAAAGAAACGGCATTTCCGCAAGTCGGGCAATACCGAGATTCCGGGATTTTTGCGGCGGGACCGATACCGTCTTTGTGCGATGCCCCCGCATCGCGGAGAGCGGATGCGGGGGCGTCGGAAGGTGCGGAAACGCCGGGACGCTGTTTCCGGAATCGGACCGCACGGCGGGCGGCATCCCTTCGCGGGACGGCCTGTCGCGGAGCGGGCTACCAGACGATCGGCTCCTTGCCCGCCGAGCGCAGGTAGTCGTTGGCGCGCGAGAAGTGGCGGCAGCCGAAGAATCCCCGGTAAACCGAGAGCGGCGAGGGGTGCACGGCCTTGAGGATGAGGTTGCGCTGCGGGTCGGCGATGGCGCCCTTGCGCTGAGCGTAACTGCCCCAGAGCATATAGACGATGCCCTCCTTGCGTTCGGCGATGGCGCGGACCACGGCGTCGGTGAAGGTCTCCCAGCCGCGGCCTGCGTGCGAGGCCGCCTCGTGGGCGCGGACCGTCAGCACGGAGTTCAGCAGCAGCACGCCCTGCTCGGCCCAGCGGTCGAGGTTGCCCGAGGCGGGGACGGGCGTTCCGGTGTCGTCGGAGACCTCCTTGAAGATATTTTGCAGCGACGGCGGGAAGGGAATGCCGTCCGCCACCGAGAAGCAGAGGCCGTTGGCCTGCCCGGGGCCGTGGTAGGGGTCCTGCCCGATGATGACCACCTTCAGACGGTCGAACGGGCATTTGTCGAAAGCCCGGAAGATGTTGCTGCCGCGCGGGTAGATGCGTCGCGTGGCGTATTCCTGCCGGACGAAATCGGTCAGGGCGACGAAATAGGGTTTCTCGAATTCGGGAGCCAGCAGCTCTTTCCAGTCGGGTGCGATCTTTACATCCATAGGAGTTACGATGCGGTTAAAGTTGCGTAAATGTAGTAAAAAGTTCGCTCAATATCGCTAACTTTGTTTCCGTTATGAAGAAAACGATACTTTTTCTGGCGGCTTTTCTGCTCTCGGCGGGGAGCCTGGCGGCGCAGACCTCCGCGGAAGGCGTGCGCAATGTGATTTATCTGATCGGCGACGGCATGGGGTTGGCGCAGGTGTCGATGCTCAAGATCGAAAACGGCTATGAACCCACGGCCTTCGACCGGGCCGAGGGTGTGGCGCTCATCTCGACCTACTCGGCCAACAACCGCGTCACCGATTCGGCGGCGGCCGGTACGGCGCTGGCGACGGGCGGGAAGACGAACAACAGCGTGCTGGGGCTCGATCCCGAAGGGAATGCGCTGCATTCGATGATGGAGCGCGCCGCGGAGCGGGATATGGCCACGGGCCTGGCCGTGGTGACCTACCTTCAGCATGCGACACCCGCGGCGTTCTACGCGCATGTCGGAAACCGCGGGGAGACGGAGGCCATCACGCGCGACATGCTTTCGTCGGGGATCGACGTGATGCTGGGCGGCGGCTGGCGGAATCTGCAAAAGCCCTGCGACGAGGGCGGAACCTATGCCGAGGCGTTCGCCCGGCGCGGATACCGGGTCGTGCAGTCGCTCGACGAGGCCGAGGAGGTCTCGTCGGGGCGGTTGCTTTGCGCCGTGGACGAGAAGGAGCTCGACGGATTCGCGGTCTCCGAGCGGGGCGATTTCCTGCCGCGCGCGTCGCGCAAGGCGATGGAATTGCTCGAAGGGATTGCCGGCGAGCGCGGCGGGGGATTCCTGCTGATGATCGAAGGTTCGCTGATCGACGGCGCATGCCACGGCAACGACGCCGAACGGCTGCTGGCCGAGATGCGCGATTTCGACCGGACGGTGGCCGCGGCGATGGATTTCGCCGACCGCACGCCCGGAACGCTGGTCGTCGTGACGGCCGACCACGAGACGGGCGGTCTGACGATTCCCAGCGGCAATGCCGATTTCACCCGTGCGGAGAGCGGTATCGACTACCGCTTCTCGACGAAGGGACATACCGGAACGCTCGTGCCGGTCTATCTCTACGGTGCGGGAGCCGATGCCATCCGCGGCGTGATGGACAACACGGAACTGGCCCGCCGGATCATGGAGCTGCTCGGTCTGGAGTAGTCCGAAGCGGCGGACATGTCTGTCGGAATGCGAATCGGCGCCGCCCGTTCCAGGGCGGCGCCGATTCGCCGTTTGGAGGACTTGCCGTCAGCGCGTTCCGGATCCGGCGGCGACCTTCTCGATCGTGTCGGGCAAGATCGGCGAGGCGGACGGGTTCCGCCCCGGACGGGGAATCCGGCTGCATGGCGGCCGGCCGGAGATCGGAAACGGCGTTTTGTTCCGGGTCAGCGGTTTCCGCGTTCGGCTTCGTTGTCCTTCTCCGGCTTTTCGTCCTCCTCCCAGTCGAACCAGGGGAATTCGCGCCGACCGTCGAGCGAAAAGCGCGTGTAGGTGATCGGCAGCCCCATGCCGAGGAACAACTGTTCGTAGGCCGTTTTCACCGAAAGCACCTCGTCGGCATACCCCGAGCCGTAGATGTCGGGGTTCGAGACCGCGCAGGGCAGACCGAAGCGGCGGATGACCTCGTTCGTGTAGGCGTAGAGGTGCTTGGAGTCGGTTTTGAGGTGGATCGTCCCGTCGGCCCGGAGCAGGCGGGCGTAGTATTCGAGGAAGAGCGGCGAGGTGAGCCGCTTCTTGGCGCGGCGCGTTTTGAGCTGCGGATCGGGGAAGGTGATCCAGATCTCCGAGACCTCCCCTTCGCCGAAGAGCCCGTTGATGAACTCGATGCGCGTGCGCAGGAATCCCACGTTCCGCATACCCCGTTCGGTCGCGGTCTTGGCTCCGCGCCACATGCGGGCGCCCTTGATGTCGATGCCTATGTAGTTGCGCGACGGGTCGCGTTCGGCCAGCGCCACGGTGTATTCGCCCTTGCCGCAGCCCAGCTCCAGGACGATCGGGTTGTCGTTGCGGAAGAACGAGTCGTGCCAATGTCCCTTGAGCGGGTGGTCGCGGCGGAACACCTCGTCGAATTCGGGTTGTACGAAACAGTCGAAAGTCAGGTTTTCGCGGAATTTGCGGAGTTTGTCTTTTCCCATAACCGGATGAATCTGCCGCCTTGACGGGCGGACCGGGGTTGAAATTCTGTCATTGGCTGTCGGAGGTTCCGATCCCGACGGCTTCGATACCGCGCACGGGCCGTGTCGGTGCGATCGTCATGCGGTAGTCGCCCTCCCGTGCGAAACGGACGCGGCGGCGGTAGGGTACGGCGATTTCGCGGGCGATGGCTGCCGGACCGTTCGTGCGCGGAGACGTTATGCGGAAAAACTCCTCGAAGCGCAGCGAATCGGGTGTCGTCGTGGCGATGCGCAGTGTCAGCGTATCCTCGCCGAAGCGGTCGTTGCAGCGCAGGAACAGGGTCAGGTCGCGCAGCGACGTCGTGTCGGCGTTCGCCAGCACGATTCCGGCCGGGTCCTTCCACGAGACCGGATCGGTGTCCGCGGCGTTCGACCGGAAGGGCTGCGTGCAGCCTCCGGCCGCAGCGACCGCCGCAATCGCGGCCGCCGGAGAAGCGATACGCCGGACGATGCGTTTCACGGCCTGCGGGTGTTATGCGTTCTGCGGCGGCGTGCCGCCGTTGTTGCCGTTGCCTCCGGATACCGGACCGTTGCCGCCCTGTGTGCCGCCGCCATTGTCGCGCCCGCCGCCGTTATTGCCTCCTCCGCCGGCCGGGGCGTCGCCCTTTCCGGAGCGTCCCCCGTCCGGATTGCCGCCGCTCCCGCCCGGCGCATTGCCTCCGCCGCGCCGCCGGTTGCGGTTGTGGCGGGAGCGGTTGCCCTCGCCCCGATCGCGCGGGGCGTCGTTCGTGCGGGATTCGGTGCGCTGTGCGCGGTTGTCGTCGCGGTCGGCAGCCTTCGGCTCGCGGCCTTCGCTGCGCGGGGTGTTTCCGGCGTCGTCGTTCGGACGCTCCTCGCCGTTGCGCGGACGCTCTCCTCGGCGGCTGCGGCGCTCCCCGCGGCCCCCTTCGCGTGCGGGACGGCTGCGGTCGCTGCGCTCTCCGGCGTTTTCGCCGCCGTCGCGGCGCTGCTGCTGCGGAGCGGCGCTCTGCGTTTCGCCCTGGGGCGTCTTCTCGCCGCGGCCGCGGTTGCGTCCGCCCCGTTTGCGGCGTTTGGCCTGGTCGAAACGGGTGATGCTGTCCTCCTCGGCGCGGTAGGTCGGCTCCTCGGGCTCGTCGCGCAGCGAGTCGGCGTGTTGCAGCCGGTCGGGCTTCTTGCCCTGACGGTTCAGGGCGAGAATCTCCCTGACGCGGGAGACGGGAAGCGTCGTGGCATTGACCATCGCCTCCTTCGACGAGGAGAAGGTCATCGTGCCGGCCAGCACGTCGCTCTTGACGAGGAACCACTCGCCGTCGATCGTCTGCAGGGGTTCGCGCAGGCGCGGGAACTCCTTGCGGGCGTCCACATAGGCGTCGTATTCGTACATCATGCAGCACTTGAGTTTCGAGCACTGCCCGGCCAGCTTCTGCGGGTTGAGCGAAATGTCCTGCACGCGCGCGGCGCCCGTCGTGACGCTCGAGAAACTCGACATCCACGAGGCGCAGCACAGCTCGCGGCCGCAGGCGCCGAGCCCGCCGATGCGGCCCGCCTCCTGCCGTGCGCCGATCTGCTTCATCTCGATCCGTATGTGGAACCGCTCGGCGAAGACCTTGATCAGCTCGCGGAAGTCCACGCGCTCGTCGGCGATATAGTAGAAGATGGCCTTGATCTTGTCGCCCTGGTACTCCACGTCGCCGATCTTCATGTTCAGTCCCATGTCGGCGGCGATCTGCCGCGAGGCGATCATCGTCTCGTGTTCGAGGGCGATGGCTTCCTGCCAGCGTTCGATGTCGTAGGGCTTGGCCTTGCGGTAGATCTTCCTGAACTCGCCGTTGTAGGGGTTGAAGCCCGTGCGGCGCATCTGCCGCGCGACCAGGTCGCCCGTGAGCGAGACGATGCCGATGTCGTGGCCGGGCGAAGCCTCCACGGCCACGATGTCGCCCCGTTTGAGCGGCAGGTTGTTGACATTCTGGTAGAACGAGCGGCGGGTGTTCTTGAAGCGCACTTCGACGATGTCGCTCGGGACATTGACGGGGTACTCCTCGAGCCACGCCGTCTCGTGGAGTTTGAAGCAGCCGTCGCAGGGCTTCGCTTCGACTTCGGAGCCGCAGTCGCAGAAGGCGCAGCCGCGGCCTATTTCGGGTTTGAATCTGTTGTTATGCGGTTTTTCGGTATCCATCGTAGGCATAATTTGCGTAAAGATACGAAAAAAATTTCAATTGCCCGCACGGAGTTTCCGGACGCTGCGGCGGATGCGGCGGATGAGCAGCACGGCGGCCGACGACAGCCCCACGGCGAAGCCCAGATAAAGCCCCGTGGGGCCCATGCCGAGCGTGAAGCCGAGCAGGTAGCCCACCGGGAGGTTGAGCAGCCAGTAGGAGACCAGCGCGATGGGCATGATGACCTTCACGTCCTGGATGCCGCGCAGCACGCCCACCGAGACGTTCTGGATGCCGTCCGAGAGCTGATAGAGGGCGGCGAAGACGAGCAGCGAGGAGGTCGTGGCGATGACCTCGGCGTTCGTGGTGAAGAAGGTCGGGATGAGGTGGCGCAGCGAGATGAACACCAGCGCCGCGAGGGCGTTCCATGCCAGCACGAGGTGATAGGAGGCTTTGGCCGCCAGCGTCAGTTCGCTGACGTTGCGTGCGCCGTAGCAGTGCGAGACGCGGATGGTCGTCGCCGCGCCGATCGACATGACGATCATGAAGGCGCAGTTGCCCAGCGTGATGGCGATCTGGTTGGCGCTCATGGCGATCTTGCCGAACCAGCCCATCATGATTCCCGTGCCGACGAAGGCCGAGGATTCGAGGAACATCTGCATGGCGATCGGCAGGCCCATGTGCACGAGTCGCCGCACGACCTCGGCCGAGAGCACGCGGTGCGAGAATCCGTCGAGGTAGCGGCGGTAGCCCCTGTGGCGGCAGAAGTAGCCGATGATCAGGGCGGCGGCCAGCACGCGCGAGAGCAGCGTGCCCAGTCCGGCGCCCTCGGCGCCCATCTCCGGAAGACCGAAACGTCCGTAGATGAAGACCGAGTTGAAGCCGATGTTCGCCAGGTTGGCCAGGATCGTCACGACCATTTCGACCTTCGTGTTGCCGACGCCCTCGAGGAACTGCTTGAAAGAGAAGAACAGCATCATGAAAGGCATGCTGAAGACGAGCATCCGGTAGTAGGGAATGGCCATTTCGACCACCTCGACGGGTTGTTTGAGGTGGTACATCAGCGGGATGACGGCATACTGCACGCCGGCCATGATCAGTCCCAGCAGCGTGTAGAAGAGGATGCCGTTCTGGAGCAGGGCGGCCGAGCGGATCCGGTCCTTCTGGGCGTAAAGCTCCCCCACGAGGGGTGTGAGGCCCAGCGCCATGCCGATGGCGGCGACGAAGAGGATGAAGAACACGGCGCCGCCGAACGACACGGCGGCCAGCGGCGTGGGGTCGTCGCCTCCGTAGCGGCCGACCATGAGGTTGTCGGCCACCTGCGTGAGAATCTGTCCCACCTGCGTCAGCACGATCGGCAGCGCCAGCCGCAGGTTTTGCCGGTACTGCTCCCTGTATAGCGAAAATCTGTACATAATATGTTTCGGTTGCGATTCGGTTCGGGGCGGCAAAGGTACGAATTTTGGCCCGAATAACCTCATGCGGAGCCGAAAGGGGCGGAGAAAAATGCTTTCGGGACACCTTCCGGACGCAAAAGAGCAGACAGCCTGTCGGGACTGTCTGCTCGGAACGGGGCCGGCTGCCGCCGTGCGCCCCGTCAGGCGACGCGCAGCCTCACGCCGCGGGCCTTGTCCGACTCGACGACCACCGTGTCGCCCATGCGGAGCTTGCCGTCGAGGATGAGCGACGAGAGCGGCTCCTCGACGTTGTCCGTCAGCGTCCGTTTGAGCGACCGCACGCCGTAGCGCGGTTCGTAGCCCATCGCCGCCAGGCGTCGCTTGGCGCCGTCGGTGATTTTGACCTTGTAGCCCAGCCGGCAGGTGCGGGCGAAAAGCCCTTCGAGCTCCAGCTCGACGATCCGCTCCACGTCGCCCTCGTCGAGCGTGCGGAAGACGACGATCTCGTCGATGCGGTTGAGGAACTCCGGCGCGAAGACGCTTTCCAGCGCCTTGCGGTACTCGCCCTGCGGTGCGGCGGCGGTGCAGGAGCTTTTCGAGGGGGTGCTGTAACCCACCTGTGCGGATCGCCGCACGGCGGCGCGCGAGCCGACGTTGGAGGTCATGATGAGGATCGTGTTGCGGAAATCGACCCTCCGGCCCGCGCCGTCGGTGAGGTGTCCCTCGTCGAAAATTTGCAGCATCGTGTTGAAGACCTCGGGATGCGCCTTCTCGATCTCGTCGAAGAGCACCACCGAGTAGGGCCGGTGCCGCACGGCCTCCGTGAGCTGGCCGCCCTCGCCGTATCCGACATACCCCGGCGGCGATCCGATCAGGCGCGAGACGTTGTGTTTCTCGCCGTATTCGGACATGTCGATCCGGATCAGGCCGCGCTGCTCGTCGAAGAGCCACTTCGAAACCTCCTTGGCCAGCAGCGTCTTGCCCACGCCCGTCGGGCCGACGAAGAGGAAGACGCCGATCGGGCGGTTCTCGTCCTTGAGCCCGGTGCGCGAGCGGCGGATCGTGCGCGCGATCTTCTCCACGGCCTCCTGCTGGCCCACCACGCGCCGTGCGAGGTAGTCGCCGAGGTTCCGCAGGCGGTTGGCCTCCCCGTCCGAGATGCGTTCGGCCGGAATGCCCGTCATGTCGGTCAGCACCTGCCGGATGTCCTCCTCGGTGATCTGCACGGGGTTGTGTTCGAGCGTGTGCCGCCATTCGGCGCGGCGCTCGTCCAGCTTGGAACGGAGCGCGAGCTCGCGCATCCGCGCTGCGGCGGCCTTTTCGTAAACCAGCGTTTCGACCGCTTCGCGCCGTTCGCGGCGGACCTCGTCGAGTTCGGCCTCCATCGAGCGGAGCGAATCCGGCTCCCGGGCCGAGCGCAGGTGCGCGCGCGATCCGGCCTCGTCCAGCACGTCGATCGCCTTGTCGGGAAAGTAGCGGTCGGCGACGTAGCGTCCGGTGAGCGTCACGCAGGCGCGCAGGGCCTCGTCGGAGTAGCGCACCTTGTGGTGCCGTTCGTAGCCGGGAGCGATGTTGCGCAGAATCTGGAGCGTCACCTCGGGCGTCGTCGGCTCGACGAGCACCTTCTGGAAGCGGCGTTCGAGCGCGGCGTCGGTCTCGATGTTCTCGCGGTATTCGTCGAGCGTCGTGGCGCCGATGGTCTGCAACTCGCCCCGGGCGAGGGCCGGCTTGAGGATGTTGGCCGTGTCAAGGCTCCCCTGCGTGGAGCCTGCGCCCACGATGGTGTGGATCTCGTCGATGAACACGATCGTGTCCTGCGCCCGGCGCAGCCCGTCGAGCAGTTGCTGCATCCGCTCCTCGAACTCGCCGCGGAACTTCGTGCCCGCCACGAGCGACGAGACGTCGAGCGAGAAGAGCGTTTTTCCGGCGATGGTGTAGGGCACTTCGCCCCGCGCGATGCGCAGCGCCAGCCCCTCGACGATGGCGCTCTTGCCCACGCCCGCCTCGCCGATCAGGATGGGGTTGTTCTTCTTGCGGCGCGAGAGAATCTGCACCACGCGCTCGATCTCCCGGTCGCGTCCGATGACCGGGTCGATGCGCCCTTCGCGGGCCAGCCGCGTGAGGTTCACGCCGAACTTGTCGAGCGGATGCGCGGCGGAGCGCTGTTCGGCGGGGCGGTTCTCCTCGTTGAAGTCGAGGCGGTGCACCTCGATCTCCGTGCGGAAGTCGCCGCCTGCGGCGAATTTGCGCAGCTCCTCGGCGATCGTCTCCGGCGTGATGCCGTACATTTCCAGTACGCGCGCGGTGGCCGTCGTGCGGTCGCCGGCGATGGACAGCAGGGCGTGACCCGTCGTGACGCTCCGCGGAGCGTCCGACGTGGCGAGCAGTTCGGCGGAGAAGTTGCGGTAGAACTCCTCGGACGAGCGGTCGTCCGCCTTCGCTTTGGCGGAGGCGACTTCGCGCTCGATGCGCAGACGTATCTGGTAAAGCTCCCAGTCGCGGAGCCGTGCTGACAAAAGCTGAAAGGCGAGCGAGCCCTCCTCGCGGAGCAGCTCCAGCGCGAGAAAATCCTTGAGCGAGTGGGTGATGCCCGCCTTCGTCGTGTTGAATGCCGAACGGGCGATAAGCCCCTCGAGCGTTTTCGAAATTTTCAGTTGCATCGTTGCGTCGTCTTTTTGGTTTCGACAGACTAACGCGGGGGCTTATGTGAATATTATATGGACGTATTTGTTTGGTGCGTGGCCTTTGCGGATTGTCCCGTAGCCGGGCTGAAGCCGGATTCTCTCCGGATCGTGCATATCCTTATGTGCGATTAAATTGCTTATATACAGTGTTATATAATGCGTGTCGGAATGCTTTCGGGCGGATATGTATAGCGCCTGACCGTTTGGCGCCGCATCCGGAGACGGTATGCGGAATGCGTTCCGGCGCATTGCGACGGCCGCTTCGGCGTATTTTCCCGGCTTTTTGCGGAAAAGTATTTTCCCTCCCGGAGCGGGACTTCCTACCGCCGGGACCACTCGCCGACCTCCATGTCGCGCATCTGCGCGCCGTCGATCGTAAGGCGCACGGCCGTGCGGACCTTGTGGAAGCCGTATTCGCCCGCTGCGCCGGGGTTGATGTGCAGCAGGTCGTAGATCGGATCGTACATGACCTTGAGTATATGGGAGTGCCCCGAGACGAAGAGTTTGGGGTGCACGCTGCGGATTCGGGCCAGCGCCCGCGGGTCGTAGCGGCGGGGGTAGCCGCCGATGTGGGTCATCAGCACCCGCACGCCTTCGCAGTCGAAGACGTTGAAGTCGGAGTAGATGCGGCGCGTGAGCGCGTCGTCGATGTTTCCGGCCACGGCCCGCAGGGGCTTGAAGGCTGCGATGCGGTCCGAGACCTCGAGCGAACCGATGTCGCCCGCGTGCCAGATTTCGTCCACGTCGCGGAGGAACTCCCGCAGCGTGTCGTCGAACGTGCCGTGCGTGTCGGAGATGATCCCTATGCGTTTCATTTGTATTTCTCTTTCCACAACTGCGCCATCCGTTCGGCGATCTTCGCTTCGGCGGCGTTTCCGGTGTTGGGTTCGTAGAACTTCGTGCCCGCGAGGCTTTCGGGCAGAAACTCCTGTTCGGCGAAGTTACCCGCGTAGTCGTGGGCGTATTTGTAGCCCTTGCCGTAGCCGGCCTTGTCCATCAGCTTGGTCGGGGCGTTGCGCAGGTGCAGCGGCACGGGACGGTTGGTCGTGTCGTGCTCCACGAGCGCGAGGGCCTTGTTGATGGCCGCGTAGGCCGAGTTGCTCTTGGGGCTGGTGGCCAGGTAGATGGTCGTCTCGGCCAGCGTGATGCGCGCCTCGGGCATGCCGATCTTGTGCACCGTGTCGAAGCAGGCGTTGGCCAGCAGCAGGGCGTTGGGATTGGCCAGGCCGATGTCCTCCGAGGCGAGGATCACGAGCCGCCGGGCGATGAAGCGCGGCTCCTCGCCTCCGGCGAGCATCCGCGCGAGGTAGTAGATCGCCGCGTTGGGATCGCTGCCCCGGACCGACTTGATGAAGGCCGAGATGATGTCGTAGTGCTGCTCGCCGTTCTTGTCGTAGAGGGCGATGTTCTGCTGGAGGCAGTCCGTGACATAACGGTCGGTGATCGTGACCTTGCCCTCGGTGGCGCCTGTGACGATGTCGAGGATGTTGAGCAGCTTGCGTGCGTCGCCTCCCGAGAAACGGAACAGCGCGCCCGTCTCCCGGACCTCGATTTCCCGCTCCCGGAGTTCCGCGTCGGCGGTCAGCGCCCGGTCGAGCAGCGTTTGCAGGTCCTTGTCCTCCATCGGGCGGAGGATGTAGACCTGGCAGCGGCTCAGCAGCGGCGAGATCACCTCGAACGACGGGTTCTCGGTCGTCGCGCCGATGAGCGTCACGACACCCTGTTCGACGGCCCCCAGCAGCGAGTCCTGCTGCGACTTGTTGAAGCGGTGTATCTCGTCGATGAACAGGAACGGGGGCCGCTGGTCGAAGAAACGGCTCTTGCGGGCCGACTCGATCACTTCGCGCACCTCCTTCACGCCCGACGTCACGGCCGAGAGGGTGAAGAAGGGACGTTCGAGCTGCGTGGCGACGATCCGCGCGAGGGTGGTCTTGCCCACGCCCGGCGGACCCCAGAGGATGAACGAGGGGACGTTGCCCGTCTCGAAGAACTTGCGGAACACGCCGTTCCGTCCCACGAGGTGTTCCTGACCGATGTATTCGTCGATCGTTCGGGGGCGGAGCCGTTCGGCAAGGGGTGCGGACATGGTGCTTTCGGTTTACGGGAACAAAGATAGCGATTTTTCAAAAAATAATCCTATATTTGCCGGACATACTGACAAACACGGAGAGTGTAAGTCTGTTCCCGAATCGTGAACGTAGGAAATTCATTGCAAGAGAGGAATAGGCAAACATCTTGCCGCGTCGTATCCGTATTTCGCGGGTATAGGCGTGGGAGCTGTCGCTTATTTTATCTTGCAGGGTATCCTACGACCTACGATTCTGAAATAGGCTTCGGCACCACGCTTGAACCGAATAACATTCTATATCTTTCTGATTATCAAATTATACATTCAATACTCGTTGTAATTTGATACCGCAAAGTTCCCGCGATTTATAAGTTTTTCTAAGAAAACAGTACATGCTATCAACCCATTTTTCTGTTCAAAAAGTGTGTTCTTTTGCATGAAAGCAATTTTGTTCGTCGAAAGTGCCCTAATATCGCAAAATTTAGCGTAATTTTGTAGCAAAATTCAGAGTGGTATGAAGTTGAACAGGATAAAAGATATTCTTGAGCAAAAAGGTATATCACAAACTTGGCTTGCAAAACAAGTTGGCAAGAGTTTCAGTACAATCAATAGTTACGCTTGCAACAGGTACCAGCCGGATTTGGAAACACTTTTAGCGATTTCAAAGATACTTCAAGTAGATTTGAAAGATTTGATAACTGACGAGAAAGAACGCCAATGATATAGATAACCGAATATTGAACTTCGAGTTTTGATGAGTTGAACTTCCGATAATAAAATATTATATGAACATGGGCATCAGTCATGAATTATCAGAGGAAGATGTAAAGTTCCGCTATATCAACGAAGCCATCACAAGCAAGGGATGGACAAAAGATAGTATTTTCATGGAACAACAAGTGAAATTTACCGATGGTAAAATCAGCTTGCATGGCAATATTGTGCATCGTGAAAAACCAAAGTTCGCTGACTATGTGCTTTATGTGAATAAAGCTACGCCAATCGCTATTATTGAAGCAAAGGATGCCAAGCATACTGTTTCCTATGGTTTACAACAAGCGATGGAATACGCAAAAATGCTCGATGTCAAATTTGCGTTCAGCTCTAATGGAGAGGGTTTTGCCGAGCATGATTTTCTAACCGGACAGGAACGATGTTTCGGTATGGATGAATTTCCGACCCGCGAAGAATTGATTGAACGGTATAAAAAAGAGATAAACGAAGGAAACGGGCTTAATGAACAGGAGGAAGCTGTCATTAACCAGCCATTGTGTAGCGGACAAAATATTTTCCCTCCAAGATATTATCAACTCAATGCTATAAATCGTACTATAAATGCCATCGCAAAAGGACAAAACCGTATTTTACTTGTGATGGCTACCGGTACAGGTAAAACATACACGGCGTTTCAAATAGTTTGGCGACTACTCAAAAGCGGATTAAAGAAAAAAGTTCTTTATCTTGCCGACCGTAATATATTGGTAGACCAATCCATTGAACAGGATTTCAAGCCTTTGGAAAAAGTAATCCATAAAATAGATTATTCCAAAGACAAGAACAAATTGAAAGAGCTGCTTTCTCATCAAGTGTATTTTGCACTTTACCAACAGCTTATTGGGCAAAATGATGCGAAAAACTATCAGGAGCTTTTCCCTAATCCAAATTATTTTGATCTCGTAATCATAGATGAATGTCATAGAGGAAGTGCCAAAGATGACAGCAACTGGCGCACTATACTGGATTATTTTTCCTCTGCCACACATATCGGCATGACTGCAACACCAAAAGAGACACGATATCAATCAAGTATTGGATACTTTGGCGAACCGATTTACACATATAGTCTGAAAAACGGTATAGAAGATGGATTCCTTGCTCCGTTTAAAGTCATAAATATTACAACAAATATCGGGGATGAGTGGCGGCCAATCAAAGGTCAAAAGGATATTTACGGCAATGAAATCGAAGACAGGATATACAACAACAGTGACTACGACTATAACATCGTGATTGAAGATCGCCATCGGGAAGTAGCACAAGAAATAACCAACTATCTCAAAAGCACAGATCGTATGGCAAAAACCATTGTATTTTGTGCTGACGAGGCGCATGCGGAGAGAATGCGAATCGCACTGGTCAATGCCAATGCAGATATGTGCAAAAAGAATCCCGACTATGTTGTCCGCATTACTGGCAGCGATGAATATGGCAAAGGGAAACTGGATTATTTTATTTCTGTTGCATCAAAATATCCGGTAATAGCTATGACCAGTAAATTACTATCAACTGGTGTTGACTGCAAAATGGTCAAACTCATAGTCCTCGATCAACAGATCGGCTCAATGACAGAGTTCAAGCAGATTATAGGACGAGGCACCCGCATTCGTGAAAAAGAAGGGAAAACACATTTTGTAGTAATGGACTTTCGCAATGTGACACGCCTTTTTGCTGATCCGGATTGGGATGGCCCGATAGAGATTGATCCAGATTATCCTCCGAAGCCATGTCCTGTTTGCGGCAAGTATCCTTGTATTTGTCCAAAGACTACTACGTCTTCGGTCTGCCCAGTCTGTGGTAAAGATCCTTGTGAATGCCCGACACCGCCCCCGCAGCCCAAACCGATTGTGGATAAAAATGGTTGTGAAGTAAAAGTTATTAATAAGGTCGTTTCCGTTTATGATACAAATGGCAAATTGCTTCGTACAGAAAGCATCACAGATTATACTAAGAAGAATATTATTGACACATATGCGACAATAGAAACCTTTACCTCTAAGTGGAATGCCCTAAAAAGGAAAAGCGAGATAGCGGAAATGCTTAAAGAAGCCGGTATTGACCTTGCGGCTCTGAAGCATGACCGGAATATGGATGATGTGGATGACTTTGACTTTATCTGTCATATTGCATACGGAAAGAAGACCTTGACAAGACGAGAACGAGCAGAGCAAGTAAAGAAACGAGATGTCTTTAGTAAATATGGAGAGCAAGCCAGACTCGTTCTTGAAGCTCTGCTTGACAAATATATGGACGAGGGTATTTCTGAACTGGAGAATCTTTCAGTTTTGAAAAACGACCCGTTCAGAAGATTTGGCTCCCCTGCAAACATAGCCAGACTGTTTGGCGGCAAGCAAGGTTACCTTAATGCCGTAAACAATCTGACTAAACTGATATATAATGTAGCATAAAAAGAAAAGTAAAATATGAGTTTGTCGAATTTCGTAAAACGGATACGCAATATAATGCGCAATGATGCCGGTATCAATGGTGATGCACAGCGCATAGAGCAGATGGCATGGATGCTCTTTCTCAAAGTTTATGACGAGAAAGAGAATGATTGGGAAATGGAGGATGATTATAAATCTATTATTCCCGAAGAATGCCGTTGGCGTAATTGGGCTCACGATGATGGAAGTGGGCATGCCCTGACTGGAGATGATCTGCTATCATTTGTCAACAATGTGGTATTTGATAAACTCAAGAAGATAGAGATTACCCCCGACACACCTATCCGGCAAGCAATCGTAAGAACTGTTTTTGAGGATGCCAACCAATATATGAAAGATGGGGTACAACTCCGACAGGTTCTGAATGTAATTGATGATCTCAATCTTGCCGACTATGAAGAAAGTCATGCTTTCGGTGAAATTTATGAAAACATACTCAAGGAAATGCAGTCAGCTGGATCTTCTGGTGAGTTTTATACGCCGAGAGCTTTGACTGAATTTATGGCGGAAATAATCAAGCCGCAGATTGGGGAAAAGATGGCGGATTTTGCTTGTGGAACCGGTGGCTTTATTTCCAGTTGGCTTGGAGAACTTGACAAGCGCGTGGTTACTGCTGAAGACAGAGAGAAGTTTAATCAATCTGTATTTGGTATCGAAAAGAAACAATTCCCTTATATGCTGTGTGTAACAAATCTCTTGCTCCATGGCATAGATAAGCCATTGGTATTTCATGACAACTCACTGACTAAAGATGTTCTCAACTATACGGAAGAGGATAAATTTGATGTCGTACTCATGAATCCTCCATATGGTGGGAACGAAAAAGCCGATGTCAAGTCTCATTTTCCTTCCGACATGCGAAGCAGTGAAACTGCCGACCTGTTCATGGTGCTTATCATGTATCGCTTGAAGAAAAACGGCAGAGCAGCCGTTATTGTTCCTGATGGCTTTCTGTTTGGCGCGGACAATACCAAGATAGCCATAAAGACAAAATTGTTGCGTGATTTTAATCTGCATACAATCATTCGATTGCCAGGAAGCATTTTTTCGCCTTACACCAGCATAGCAACGAATATTCTGTTTTTCAATAATGAAAAGGCAGAAGATTCACCTGTCGGTTACTCTACCAAAGAGACATGGTTCTATCGTTTGGATATGCCGGAGGGATACAAGCATTTCTCCAAAACAAAACCGATGCGTTTGGAACATTGTAATCCTATCAAAGAATGGTGGGATAACCGTAAGGAAATCATTATTGAGGAAGGGAACGAGAAAGCTCGCTGCTATTCAGTCGAAGACCTGATTGGTTCTGACTGCAATTTCGACTTATGCAAGTTCCCGAAAGAAGATGAAGAAATTTTGCCTCCGGCCGAGCTGCTGGCTGACTATTACAAAAAACGGGCGGCTCTTGACCATGAGATAGACAAGACCTTGGCCGAGATACAGAAAATTCTCGGTATAGAAATAGAAAGGTGACCTATTAGAAAAAGAAGATGAATACAGAAACAACGATAGTGCAATATAACGATCCGGCGTACAGTGAACTTGTCAACCATATTACGGATTTATGGACGGAGGCTAAGGCCGATGCCATAACAGCCGTAAATGCACACCTTCTTGATGCGAACTGGAAGACAGGACAATATATTGTTGAATTTGAGCAAAAAGGGATGGCTCGGGCCGAATACGGCAAGCAACTTCTCGTAAATCTATCAAAGGACTTGACAATAAGATGCGGTCGTGGGTTCAGCCGGTCCAATTTAACCTATATGCGTAAACTCTATCTCGCTTTCACAAAAAGTGAGACACTGTCTCACAAATTGACATGGAGTCATTATTTCGAGTTGTTGAAATGTGATGACCCTTTGGAGATGAAGTTCTACTTCACGGAATCCATACGCCAAGGCTGGAAAGTGCGGGAGCTGAAACGGCAAATAAAAAGTGCATTGTTTCAGCGGCTTGCATTGAGTACGGATAAGAAAGGAGTATTGGCTTTGGCAAACGAGGGGCATCAGGTGCTTACTCCACAGGATATTATTAGGGATCCTTTTGTCTTGGAATTTGCCGGACTTCCGCAGAAGAAACAGTACAAGGAAGGTGAATTGGAAGCAGCTCTGAAGGCCAATATGGAAAAGTTCTTACTGGAACTCGGACGGGGGTTTGCCTTCGTGGGGCGCCAGTTTGTGATGCACATTGGAAGCAGACGACTCAAGGTGGACTTGGTGTTCTATCATTGCATATTGAAATGTTATGTTCTGATAGACTTAAAACGGGGTGAGATCAAGCATGGAGACATAGGTCAGATGAATCTTTACCTGAACTATTTCAAGACAGAGATATGTCAGAATGATGATAATCCTCCTATCGGGATTGTGTTGGGCGCAAAGAAAGATGAGCTGCTGTTGGAGTATGCACTCGAAGGTATTACGAATCAACTTTTTGCTGCCAGATACCAATTATACCTCCCAAAGCGAGAAGAATTGCAGGCTCAACTTGACAAGATTCTTGACGAATATCCCGAATGATAAATATGTGAGACAGCGTTTCACATTTCAATACAGCAAATAAATGAACGGAAAACAACTTAAAAACAGCATACTTCAATGGGCGATACAGGGAAAACTTGTACCGCAAGATCCGAATGACGAACCTGCATCAGTACTTCTTGAACGGATTAGGGAGGAAAAGGCTCGGTTGGTCAAAGAGAAGAAAATCAAAAAAGACAAGAACGAATCCATTATCTATCGCGGTGAGGACAATTCCTATTATGAGAAGTTTCTCGCCACAGGGGAGGTGAAGTGCATTGACGAGGAGATTCCGTTTGAGATTCCACAAGGGTGGGAGTGGTGCAGGTTTGGAAGTTTAATGATAAATCGGGATAGCGAGAGGATCCCATTGTCTGTTGCCCAGCGGCAAACTCTTAAAAAGGTGTACGATTACTACGGGGCATCTGGAGTAATTGATAAAGTTGATAAATATCTTTTTGACAAAGACTTGTTGTTGATAGGAGAAGATGGCGCAAACCTTATCAACAGAAGTACTCCTATTGCATTTATAGCCAAAGGGAAATATTGGGTAAATAATCATGCTCATGTCCTTGATGTATGCGGAGGACTTAATCTGGCATACATAGCTTTGTTTATAAACGCCATATCACTTGTGAATTATGTAACAGGGACTGCACAGCTAAAGATGAATCAGGAAAAGATGAATTCCATTTTGGTTACAGTTCCTCCCATATCAGAACAGGCGCGAATTGTTAATCAAATTGAAAGTTTGCAACCCTTAATAATAAGGTATGACAAGGCGCAAAGTGAACTTAACATACTAAATACCTCTGTCAAGGAACAACTGAAAAAATCTATTTTACAAGAGGCAATACAGGGACATCTTGTTCCACAAATTGTTGAGGAAGGAACAGCCGAAGAATTACTTGCCGAGATTCGTAAAGAGAAAAAGCGCCTTGTGAATGAAGGCAAGTTGAAAAAGTCTGCACTCAATGATTCTATCATTTTCAAAGGTGACGATAACAAGTATTGGGAGAAGATTGGAAAAGAAGTGTGTTGTATTGACGATGAAATGCCTTTTGAAATACCTGAAACTTGGGCTTGGGTAAGACTTAATGATATTTGTTCTTATATCCAACGAGGGAAATCACCAAAATATTCTCTAATAAGGAAATATCCTGTTATAGCGCAAAAGTGCAATCAATGGAGCGGATTTTCTATTGATAAAGCACAATTTATAGAACCTTCTACATTGATGTCCTACAGCGAAGAACGATTGTTGCAAGATGGTGATTTGATGTGGAACTCTACGGGATTAGGCACATTAGGCAGAATGGCTATTTATCGGAGCAGTCTAAATCCGTATGGTATAGCCGTTGCTGATAGCCATGTTACTGTCATACGGGCATTAAAACAGTTTGTGCTTCCTAAATATCTCTATTACTATTTTTCAAGCAATACAGTACAATCTGTTATTGAAGATAAAGCTGATGGAAGTACTAAACAAAAGGAACTTTCAACTGCAACAATAAAAAGCTATATTCTGCCACTTCCTCCCTTTGCAGAGCAACAGCGAATAGTGGCTAAAGTTGAAGAATTAGCAAGTATTATGAGCAGATAAATGGGCAAGCCGTTCAGATAGAGTGTGATTATGACTTTCCCTATAGTTGGTCGCTTGTGAGATTATCCTCAATTTGTTCTCTCATTGATGGCGAAAAGAAAGAGGGACAGCAGTTGTGTCTTGATGCAAAATTTTTACGAGGCAAGAGTGCCGGAGAATATCAGCAAAGAGGCAAATTTGTCCACAAAGGAGATAATATCATCCTTGTGGATGGGGAGAACTCCGGCGAAGTTTTCACAGTGCCTTGCGATGGCTATATGGGTAGCACATTTAAGCAACTCTGGGTTAGTTCTATTATGCATTTGCCGTATGTCTTAAACTATATTCTGTTCTACAAGGAGTTATTGCGAAAGTCTAAACGAGGCGCAGCCATTCCACATCTAAACAAGGAGATATTCTATTCGCTTATTATCGGCATTCCACCGTACCAAGAGCAAATGAGAATTGTGAACAGAATCAATGAAATATACAGCAAGATTAAGGGCTGATTAGCCCTTAATCTTGCTATTTACTAATTCTATTTTTGTCACAATTCTTTTCTGCTCAAGTAAAGGCGGCAAAGGAATCAATAAATTATTTAGACTTTTGTTATTAAGTGTTTTTCCTTTTATAGCATCTTTAGAATCTCCACTATTAGAAATTGTAGGGAGAATATAAAACAGATAATCTCGAAATATATTATTAACATCTGCATATGGCACAATCGTGATTATAGCTTCGTTATGATAGGCATCTACCCCTAAGATAGATGTGCGTCCTACAGTAAGTTTGAAACTCATAAGCAAACTACCTTTAGGAGTTGGATAACACTTAAAGATTTCATTAACAGCTATATCTGACACTTTTTCTTTTACTGCTTTTATTGTCCCTCCTTCAACCATATCTGATATTGAAACCCAATTATGTTTACCATTACTCCAATATACCTGCTCTCCACGCGGTGGTGTCTTTCCTATACGCATTTTAACGATTGTGCCGAATCGACACCACATCCAAGTTGGAGGGATTTCAAAAGGAATATCGCCAGTTATATCAACCACTTTACTTCCTATCTGCTCATAATACTTGTTATCGTCACCTTTGAAAATAATGGAATCATTGAGAGCTGATTTCTTTAACTTGCCTTCTTTGGCAAGTTTTTGCTTCTCCTGTTGTATCTGTTCAAGTAGCTCTTGTGCTGTGCCTTCTGCCTCTATCTGTGGAACAAGTTTGCCCTGTATTGCTTCTTGAAGAACAGATTTTTTAAGTATATTTTTTAATTCTACATTTAGATTATTAAGTTTTGTTTGAGTCTTGCCATATCTATCCGCTATCGGTAAAACTTCAGCAATTTTACCGGCAATTCGACATTGCTCTTCAATTGGAGGTAACGGAAAAAGCTTGTTTTCCAAATACCCAACAACAATACGCTGTTGATTTGCTGTACCTTTAAAAGTAGCTTCATCAATAAAGTATGGACTTTCAAGGAAATACAAGGTATAGAAACGATTTATAGTTTCCCCATATGGACGTAAAACTTTTAATTCTGTTGTTCCTGCTCCTATACCATTTGGTAAATTAGAGAAAACGGCTGATTTCCTGTTTTGAAAGCATGGCGTTATTTTAGCAAATGCTATATCTCCGTCAGCGAACTGAGTAAAGCCGGATTTTATTTCTTTCCACTTCCTTTCATAGTAATGGTAATCTGAACCATATACAGCACTAATTGCTTCCATTGGAATAAATGCTGCAAGCATATTATCATTGGCTTCTACCCTTGGATTAAGTTGAAATATAGACGATATGCGTGTCCATTCCCAACTACTTGGAATCTCAAACGGAATCTCCTCATCAATGCACTTCACCACCCCCGTGGCGAGGAACTTCTCATAATAGGAACTCAAAACACTAACCACTCTCTACATTATTAGTGATAACAATTTGTTTAACTAATAATGTAGAGAATATGAACAACGAAGATTTTGAATTGTATTTGCGTCAAGGGAATATGGCGGAAAATACTATTAATGCTTATCTTTATGCCATCAAGGAGTATTATTCCAGGCATAGGGAATTGAACAAGCGAAATTTGCTTATCTATAAAACTTATCTCATCGAAACCTTCAAACCAAAGACTGTGAATCTGCGCATACAGGCTATGAATAAATACCTTGAGTGCATAAAAAAGCCGCGCTTGCGATTAAAATCTGTCAAGGTGCAACAGCGTTCATATTTAGAGAATGTAATCAGCAATGCTGACTACATCTTCCTAAAAAACAAACTGAAAAGGGAAAATAATTTGACATGGTATTTTGTAGTGCGTTTCCTCGCTGCGACTGGCGCAAGAGTCAGTGAATTGATACAAATAAAAGTAGAGCATGTTCAGATTGGGTATTACGATATTTACACCAAAGGTGGCAAAATACGCCGAATTTATATCCCGAAGACATTACGCAAGGAGGCAGCCGAATGGCTGATCAAAAGCAATCGCACAAGTGGTTACCTTTTTCTCAATCGTTTCGGAGAGCGTATCACTACAAGAGGTATCGCCCAGCAGTTGAAGAACTATGCTGTGAAATACGGACTGAATGAAAAAGTCGTTTATCCCCACTCTTTCCGCCATCGGTTTGCCAAGAATTTTTTGGAGAAATTCAATGACATAGCTCTGCTTGCTGACCTCATGGGACATGAAAGCATAGAAACTACCCGTATCTATCTGCGTCGTAGCAGCGCCGAACAACAGGAGATTGTAGATAGAGTGATAACTTGGTAAATAAAACACTGTCCCATAGACAAAAAACTATGGGGCAGTGTTTAGTTATTGTCCAATAGCATTTCTCACCGAATCATAATCCCAATATAAGGTATTTCCAATCCATTTTTCCATAGGAACATGAATGCCTTTCCATCTGATTACTTCTGGGCATTTGTCCCTATTGACGAATGTTGATTTATATAGGACTATTATCTTTAAACCATCTCGAATTGCTTTCTCACATTCGAAATCAATATAACTTCGAGTATCTATTGTATGACCTCTGCTACAGGTTCCCCTATAGCTGTTATAACTACCACAGTATTGACATCCTCCAGCTTTTAACTCTTTGGTATGGTCACCAACGATAAGGATAAATGTTTTAGATGCATCCAATCTCTCAGCCAATGACCTTTTAATCGAGCAATTTAGACTTGTGTCCTTTGCTTGCTTTAACTCATGAGCATCTGAAAACGAAAGTCCGTATTTGGAACTCTCATTCCATCGGTGTAATGCTTCAACAGCATCTTTGTCATGATCCCAATCTCCGGCGATGTAAGTTCTTGTCCTGTAATACATGATTAAAATATTTTTTTAATATCATACAAATTAATTTTATCAATAGTTTCTCGTGTCAATACAATTGTTATCGGTTGATATATTGGAGCATTCGATGTTTTAAGCGTACAAAGAATGCAACGAAGCAAATTAAATTCATTCTTATCTGTAATGCGTGTTATTCCTCCCCCAAGTAACGGTATAGCAATAGGTTTATTAGCATATACTCTGCTTATTTCATTCCACATCGCCCTAAGACAAATTTCGTAATCGTTATGAGATAGTTTAGCCTGATTATTCTCAAAATGAGAAAATGCCAATAACAAATAATCTTGATATACAATGATTCGTCCAAGTGGATAACAAATTTTACCTGCTTTTGTTTTTCTTTTCATTCCAGGTATGTCTTCTGCTTCGTTAATTTGTCGCTTCAAATCATCAATATCTTGTAATCTTTCTATGAATTTTCCATTCAACGAGTTCCGAGCAATAACGACATCATCTACAGTGGTATCAAAAAATTCATTAAAAGGGATTAATTTCCAATCTGTTGACTCAAATATATCCCCTTCTTCAATTTTAACATTGATTCCTTTTATTTTTAAAGTGATTGAATGGTCTGCTCTGAATGCCTTTACTACAGATATTATAAGCCAAAATAATAAAAATACACCCACAATAACCAAGCCTTTCTCCCACCACTTCTGTATATTGCAAATATCTGTAATGCTAAAATTAGCGATAGCACAAATAGTTTCTATAGCAGCAATGAAACTAACTGCGTACAAAAAACTGTCTTTCCAAAGTGACTTACTATATAATTTTGATAATTTCATCGTTATATTTTTATATCCAATACAAAAGTAGATATTTTTCTGCTAATCTATCTATTGAATTGATAGCTTTATCGTTTCAATCCTTTGGATTTCTTATCATTCCACGGAAGTTCCGAAGACACCCCTCCACCACTGGTGCCGACATGAACCTCTGCCTGTCCACCGGCGGCAAGAGTGAAAGCAGCGCCCAACAGCTCGGCCTGCTTCACGCTTACCTGTTCCTGCGGCTCGAATACGGCGTTGACAAATTCCTCGTCCGTGATCTGGCCGTTAAAATGTCTTTGGGCCACATCATAGTCTATCTGGAATTTGGTGTCCTCAAAAAGCTCCTCGCCGACCCGTGTCCAGATGTGGAGCGACGGGTTCCGGTAGTTGGACACGTTGATTCGGACAAGCTCGGCACCGGATGAGAGGCTATAACGCTGAGGGTTTGCCTTACGGTCAAGCAGGCCTATCTGTTTTCGCTGCCTGTCTATGACGGCATCTTTCTCTTCTGACTGCCGCTCGGCGGTCTCCGCCCTGCGGATGGCTGCGTCTATCTCTTTCTGGTAGCCGTTCCGCAGCTTTTCGATTCCTGATTTATGTTGCTCCTGCAACCGTGCCTTTTCTGCCTGAAGAGCCTTAATCTGTTTATTGAGTTCGGCAATCTTCTCATCCTTGTCCGATAGTTCCTTTTTCGCTTTGGCAAGGTCTCCCTTGCCGAACCACGAGAGGATGGTGTTCCTGCCCTCCTGCGCCTTCTCCACATCTGCCTGCAACTTGGCTATGTCCTCCTCATAACGGATGACCTGCTGCCTGTAATAATCCGAATTTGCCTGATGTTTGGCGGTGGAGCCGACAATGCCTCGCTGCAGCCCGAACGGTTTCATGGCCGCAGCATAGCTGTTCTGGTATTCGTGCAGCCGCGTACGTCGCATCACATCATCCGCCGACAGCCGGGGACCGGATTTCGTTTCATACTTCTTCTCACCCTCACGTTTCCTGCGGACTCGCTCCCCGGTCACAATGGGAACGATGGTGGCGTGCAGGTGGGGAGTCTTCTCGTCCATGTGCAGCACGCACGATACAAGGTTCTCATTCCCGAATGTATCCCTTAGCCATTTGAGGTTGGCATCAATCCAACAGTCCAGTCTGCCGCCATTGGCAATCTTCATCATCTGTTCATGTGTCCCGGTCAGGATGATACGGATGGCTTTTGTCTGGTTTTTGCCGACCTTTCGGCGCAGTCCGGCGGTATTGATGCGGTGCTGTATCGCCTCGGTGCGGCTGGACACGCCATCGGGAAACTTGACCAGTTCCCGGTTGAGATGTGTCCGGCCAGCATCGGCATTGTCCGGGACATATTTCTTCCCCTTGGCATCCTTTCTTTCTATATGGCATGACATACCAGAGTCATTACCGCTGCCACGCTGCAGGTGGCAGACCGCGTATTGTGTATTACTCATATCCGTTCGTTTTATGATTATAATTTCTGTTGTAAAATCCCGTCCTATTACCGGAGGCATATATTTGAAGTCGGAGGGACATCCCTCGGCCTATGGGCTTTTTGACTGCCGGAAGCGGAGCGGAGGCGGTGAAAATGCCCTAATATGCTACGGGATTTTACAACCCCTTTTTCATGGGACAGCAAGCTGTCCGATACCTTTCCGTCATTCCACCCTCCCTGCATCCACCAGTTCGAGGCCGAAGGTGTCGATGAAGGTCTGCAGTACGGGGTTGCGTTCTATCATCCTCGCAAGAATCATCTGCGGCGTGTCCTCCATCAGCAGGAAGTCGGCAATGTCCAGTCCCTGACTGCGCTGTTCATTGGTCGCGATCCTTTCCAGCAGGTCGGAACATGTGGCACGCCTGCATATGGATTTCAGCAGCGGCAGCCATCGCCGCCATTCTTCCGTTGCCTTAAGGTCGGGGAAAAGAATCACCTCCCGTCCGTCCAATGCCTGCACCGCTTCGCCGTTGAAGCACCCGTGTATCCCTCCGGTGGCAAGCCAGATGAAGTCGGGGATGAAATGGGCGGCGACCAGTGCCGTCTTCTCGCTCTCGACAATGGCTACAGGTTTGGCAGACATTACGGCGGAGTTGTCCGACAGCAGATGTTCTCCGAACAGGCACTGCTTCATCCTGAAATCCTGCACCTTCCTCACGGAATGCACCCAGCTGACTTGGTTAAAAGGCTCCTTAATACGGTGTCCGGTTACGGCATCGTAGCCCATGATCTTGCCCGCACGCACGTTGCTGTTCCGGTCTATCTGCCAGAATACGGTCGCACCGCCCCACCTCCTTGAGGTACCGACCCTGTATAGGCTGAATAGCTTGTCCACATTCTCCTTGCCCATCACTTTGGTAAAGTATCGGTACAAGGGGTTGATGTCGTACCTGCGCATGGACTGCTCCACCCAATCAGAGGGAAGAAAAGAAATCCGTGGTTTCTGTTCGGGCAATGCTCTTGCTGGCGGTCTTGCAGCTATCGGTGTGCCGCCAAACCTTTCCTGCCCATTCAATCTTTCTTTGACAGCCGGATTGTCCCGGAAGTATTCTTTCGGTGTGTTGTGGTAACCGCAACTGTTGATATGGTCGCACATGCCTACGCTGTCAGGGAAGGAAATCTCTCCCGCCTCGTCGATATAACGGGTGAAGCAGGCTTTCCTGCCGCACTCCGGACAGACGGTCTTGCTGCCCGGACGGTATTTCTGAAGATGGAATCTGTATTCGGTCATGATGCTCTCTTTTGTGGATTCCTGCAAGTGGAAACCGTCATTTGCAGTTTGCAGTTCCTGCAGTCTTGCAGGAAATACCTGTTTTTAGAACCCTGAAACTGCAAAACTGCAAAGACTGCAGGCTGCAACGAGGGGGTCATCCGTTGCAGTCTGGGGGTGACGGTTCATTGTCTGTCATATTAAATTTTCCAGATTTATAAAGCAAAGCCATAAAATGAAAACAAAAGCCAAACAAGTGCAAATAAAATAGCTTATTTACAATACTTTGCAGGGCGTTTGATGTTTTCAGTTGTTTTCATTCTTTTCAGTTGATTGGTTCTTTTTCGGTACAATTTTGTTTCTCGTTTGTTTCT
>ERZ838577.328-NODE-328-length-79684-cov-5.777179_pt1 | contig 79684 bp, 93 predicted proteins | sample MGYA00519682_ERZ838577 | MGnify/ENA primary metagenome ERZ838577 (study PRJEB31850, sample SAMEA3708838) | human gut metagenome | biome: human gut; feature: human-associated habitat; material: faeces | place: China | collected 2014 ... | reverse complement strand
TAAACTTTTGGAGACGGTGCACGAACATCTGTCGCGGCAATTCACGACCGATATAAACGACATTCTGAAAGTAAAGGCCAAGGATTGATTTCAGTTAGCTGATTTCTCTATGATTCGCCGGTCCATCATATTGCGGGGCGACCACATGGCTTTTGAAACTTCGTAGGCTTCCATTCGCTCGGATGAAAATTTCCGAAACAGTGTCTTTATTTCTTGGTCGGGCAGATCGGGATCGAGCCAACGGTCCACGTTATTCGGGTCGATGATTAAAGGCATGCGAAACGGGCTATTGCCTCCGTTATGTACTTGGCTCATTAGTTCGTTTGCCCCAATGGTTATCATCGTATAAGATTCTATATCTTCCCCGGTGTCCGGGTCTTTCCAACTGCTCCATAATCCGCCGATTGAAAATACTTCGGTTTCGGGCAGGTGGGCGTAATAAGGCGCTTTCGTTCCGTCCGGATTATAATGGAGTTCGAAATATCCCGTTGACGGAATGATACAGCGTTTGTGTTCGATGGAAAGTTTATAGGGCCAAGTGTCGAACACTTTTTCCGCTTTGGCATTTTTGTACCAACCGCTTTTATCTTTCTGCTGCACCGTTTTCCAATCTTTCGTATTGTAGGGAATCAGGCCCCAGCGCATGGGCTTTAACTGTTCTTCGTCGGTCACGATGACCGAAAAAGGACTGAGTATGGCGGGAACGTTATATGCTCCGTCGGTCAGGTCGAATATTTTTTCCCCGTTGCGGCGGCGTTCCTCGATGATCCCTTTCCATGCTTCGATAATATCCGTTTTCCGCCCGTATTCCCGTGCGACTTGTTCGGCACTTTTACTTTGAGAATTATTAAAACACATAATCGTCTAAAATTTAGGTGTCTTAATACCAAAAATTATTCCGCTTCCACACGTTTAATCATTCTCATTTTTATAGCCGTAATGGTTGCAGAAGGAACCTTTACCTGCATGTTTATTATATGGTCAGCTAATTCTTTCGCCCGAATCGGCTGATTAATACTGTCATATACATTAACCAACTCAAACAACGGAGCAAATTTTCCGGGACACATCTGCGATGCTAATTCAAAACATACTTTTGCTTGCATGAGATGATGTCGTTTTTTATAATTATCGCCTCTTAACATTTGAATATCATAGTCATTCAAATATATTTCACAGCTACGAATTATTTCTGCGCTATTGTCCCAATATCTCATATTGTTAAGTAGCGCGGCGTAATTATAAAGAAAAAAAGGGTTATTGTGAAAGTGAGTGTGCAAATTTTCATATTCGGATAGAAGTTCTTTAGTCGTTCCGTGCTTTATCTGATTAATAGCTTGATTCCATTTGCGATCATAGTACATATTTTTCATATTGAACGACAATAAAACGATGGATAACAATGCAACTGCATGTTTGAAAATCCGAAATTTATTTGGCGATCGCTCTTGATAATTATAGAGAGTGGAAGATAAATAACTTATGCAAAAACCAACGATAAGCCATGTAAACGGATACTGAAACGGGTATGAAAAACAGGAGAAAATAAAAACTGCGGCCAAACATAAGATCAATACAAACGATTCTTTATTTTTATTTTTTAAATAGCTTCGTATCAGACTTGCCGCCAATAAAAGTAATATCAGAAAAGCAATAATCCCGAATTCAACGATCAATAATAAAAATTCATTGAACGGATGTTTGACATTGTCGGCCAATACACCGAAATTACTTTCCGGGTTTTCTTCAAAATAACGGGCCTGATAAAGCATATATTCTGCTCTGAAACTTTTGTAACCATGTCCGAATACCGGTTTTTCCCGAATCATTTCGAAAGCACACTTCCAAATCAAAATACGTCCGTCCGCCGAATCTTTTTTTGTAAAATACAGCCCGGCCAGTATTGCGGCAAATGAGCAGAGGATAACGATTTTTTTCCAAGCAGCTATTTTAGCAAAGTAAGTACGGTGTCGTTTAATAATGTATAAAATACACAGGATCAGCAAAGCCAATAATCCGGTTCTTGAGCCGGACATAATTGTTGCGATACAGATAATAGCACCGATAAGCAATGCTGTGTTTTTGATTTGCCGGTTTGTAGAATCAAGAAAATACAAAACAAAAGGCAGGCTCAATACCATCACAGAAGCGAATCCGGCCGGATTATCGAAACTTCCGACGATTTTAAAATTTTCATTGGAATCCAGCAAGCCGATATATTGGGCAATCCCATAAAGCGCCTGTAAAAAAGAAACGGTTACAATTGAAGCTGAAAACCACTTAAATGTTTGATCTTGCTTTGACTTTCCTGTCAAATAGTAAATTAGGAAAAAGCATATAGATATGGAAAGAAAAGAAACGAAATATGCTCCGGGGGTAACTCTAAAAAGGCAATAAATAAAAAGAAATATCAATAAATAAACAGAGTATCCGATTTTATTTCGTTGTTTCTGCCTGACGAACAAAAACAACAGTCCGCACAACGGGATTACCGTGTAAAGCCAATACCATTTTGAATTGAGTTCAGCATCGACGAACACATGGAAATTACAAAAAACGGTTCCAAAAACTATTAAGAAAAATATTCCGGGGAATAACTTTTGTGTCGCGGTCATAAATTCCCATTTTAGCCGTAGAATAGCTTTGAATAAATTATTCCCCTGCATGGCTTTCGATTTAATGAAGGCAAGCAAGGGAATAATTAATTATCAATTCATTTGCCCAAGTAACTCCATGTATCTGGGTTCGTTAAGTTTACCGCCAATTCCATCGGCAATAATTTGCTGGCAAAGCTCAAAAAGTTGAAATATTTTACCTTGCGGTTTGCCTTGAATTAACAGAGTGCGTACTTCATTTCCGACGACGTAACGAAAAGTAACGGCACAGGTCTCATATTGTCCTCCCGGCAGTCCTTCAAAATGCTCAATCAACGTAGCCATATTATCGCGTAATATTTCTGCAAATTGGGAGCTTACCGGAAAAGAAAATGTTTTTATCCGATATAATTTCAGACTTTCTTCCTTCCTTTTTGCATACATTGACCTATTGTGAATTGCCGATTGCTTTATGACGCTGTCAGGCACAAGACTCGGATTCTTGAATCCTATCGAGGGAAATTTTTCTTCCAATTCTACTCTCACTTCATCATAATTTGAAATTATTTTGATTTCAAGCATAGGCGAATCGCTTACGGAATCTTTTACAATGCGAAATCCGAAAGCCGTGCCGAAATCCGGTTCGAAAAAATACTCCACAGGAGCGTTGAATTCTCCAAAAAATAACTTTTCAACCTCCGTTTTGCTATTTAGGTTGTAGTGTATTATGATAGAACCGTCGGGCCGAAACGCTCTTATAGGAAGATTGAGTACATTATTCTCTATTCGTTTCACGAATTGAGGGCCATCGTAAGGATATTGCTCCTGTTCTTGAGCAAAAAGAGTTTGTATTGACAATAGGCATACAATAGTTATTAGTATAAACATTCTATTTATCATGATATTGTCTTATAAATATTAATAAAACGACATCGTTCCATTGTTATAAATAGCAAAAGGAAATCCCGGATAATTATTTCTAACATTCATATCTTGAGTGCTTGGAGACGAATTATCATTATGAGTATGTGCTATATAAAGGAGAGGTCTCCCATTGTGGGTAGCTGTTTGAGTCGGCCTATCATACCTCAAACTTATAGCAGCCGCATTAGATGAAATTCCTGAAACAACTTCTGTCTGTCCTCCTGAATAAACATAAATAACAGCCTCTACATTTGTAGTACTTACCCAATAAGATAAATAGGACATCATATCATCATATCCACCGGTAAATTCTGTTTCACCCGATTTAGTCAATGGAAGATTAATGATTATTCCTCTTTCCAAAAAATTATTATTCACTTTGACTGATTTTTTCACGCAATAATTTATATATCCGTACTTCGTTTCTAAATTTTCTAATGCGAGCTGAGGATATTTCTGGAGTAATGCTTCTTTTTTCTCATTCATTATCATTGCTTTCCTTTCAATATGAATGGATCTGATAGCCTCTGAAAGATGAATGACTTTTCTTCCGTCCGGTTCAGTGACAATTTCCAATTTCGAAAAATCCACTTTTTTGATTTCCTCATTAAAAATATTCAATGATTCTTTAAAAACAGAAGCGGCAATAATGTATTCCTCCATTTCCGGGGATTTGGCAATTTCTTGATCGACTCCACCTTCAAAATTGTCTTTTTGACAACTGCTGAGAAAAACAATCAAGCCCATTACCACACTTGCTGCCGACAATAACCCAATACAGTTGCGGCGAGATCATCCGCGACAACGGAATTTTCGCCGATGATAATTGACCTTGCAGTTGTTCCTGAACACCGGATCGCCATGTGCTTACGAACGAACTTATATAGCCTTCCAACTCTTTTCGGGCCATCAGGATCGGAAAAATATCTTTGTAATCGCAGTTCAGTAATTCGATTGCATGCGGGAACGTACAATATTTTCCATTGTCGTATATTTTTAAATACCAGATAATCGCCGCAAACAGAACGATCGGACTTTCTACGAAAAAATCGCCGGATTTTTGGAGCCACGATTTATTTAAGTTCATCAGAACGATGTATGCGGCTTCGTATGCGTCCGCAATATCGTTCATAAATTCTGGATTGATCGGATTACAGCGGTGCGAACGCCTCGGATCGTCGAAATTTACCACGCAAAATTTCGGCGGAACTTTGTACCCTCCCGGATGATTGAGCAGATGGTTGTAGGCGATCAGGGAAAGGTCGTCGAATTTATAATCGTACAGGAACAGACAAAATCCTTTCTCGATGCCCTGTTTGATGTAGCTGTTAATGACGGCAAAAGATTTCCCGCTGCCGGGAAGTCCGATAACCGCCGATCCCCGGAACGGGTTAATCACATTCGCCCAACCCGGATTCCACCTTTTATTATAATAGAAAAGCGTCGGAAGATTGATGGAGTATTCATTATATAGGTATCGCGTTTCCTGCTGGAAACTTTCGTTCTCCGTGTTGTAAACATCATCCATCAGCCGAACGCTCCAAAGTCGACTGATCCATAATCCGGCCAGCAGCAGACCGAGGTATCCGGCGAGAGACGTAAAGGCATAAATCACGGGGCCACCGGATAGATTCAGCAGCCAGCCGTTGAGAAAGAACAGCGGAAAGGCGATCCCCGAACAGATCAGGATATGCTTTCGGGTTATCTTTTCGGTTTTGACGCTCCGCGTCCCCAGACAGGAAAGGGCGATGAACAGAACGCAGAAAAGTTTGGTTGTCAACGTGGACGAAAACAGCCCGCAGGTTCGTTGGAAATTGGAAAGGATCTGATCGACCGTCGCGTTACTCCAGCCCAAACCGGCTATTCAGTTGTGACAGAACCAATACAGATGAACAACCAGCAGAATAACGCTGATTGCCCGCATTAGCTGCATTGTTTTGGCAAGGCCGCGCAAATCATCTTCGTTTTGCATGGTGGGTAAGTTTTAGTGCGATACATGGTACGCCCTACCCTTTGATTTTCGTATAAATCTGGAATGTTTATATGAACCAAAATCGGAATACAGAAAAACGATTTTATTCGTTGATAATAAGTATATTAAAAATTACCTACAATGAAATTGAAGTTGCCGCCAATGCACCATATTACAAATAAACAGCATATTACATAATGGTTCAGAAATGGGGCTATCAAACAGAGGATTACTTATTAATCTCGTCAGGCCGGAAACTTACAGTTATGGTCCGTATTTATTTAGGCCAATCAAAAGTCGCATTTAATAAATGAATTTTTTTAGACTTTTTTGCTGACTTGTAGTTGGGGCTGACTAATTTGGTATATATGTCCTTTACGTTAATTATATCCTGTTCTGAAATCGTATAATCTTTAAATGCTACTCCTAATTTTCTTTCGATAAACCTCAGTTGAGTAAAGAAATTCATATATTTAGTGTAAAAGTTTATGTGCTCATCCTTTCTAACTGGTATTGAGTGCTCTATATTATAATTACCTGAAATAATCCTGAATTTATATTGCTGAAATATTAACGATATCAGTTTGTGAAATTTTAATTCATCTGATGTATTATTGTACCTATATTGATCATGGCGTTTTACTCTCATTAAAAAGTCAATGCTTTTTTTACTCACATTATTTAAACTGATTTTTAAATAAATAGTACCAACATTTAACGAGGAAAATATTTCGACTATATTATTGCTCCGATAAATTTTTACAGGAATGTCATTGTAATCAAAATCAATATCGGAGAATCTAATATCGAAAGTCGTTTCAAAAGGGATATCGGTTAAAATAATTTCTGAAATGTTTTCTTTTTTTATATAAGGATGCAATAACGGGCCAACTTTATATTCAAGGTCAGAAATTGCCGATGCTGGAATTACCAAATCTTTACTTGGTATATGATTGAGAAATGCGGAAATAGCATTCGGGGTGTTTATATTTATATTAAATGTCAATTTATTGTCAAGGTCTTTTTTCAAAAGGGCAAGACCAGCTATTTTATATCCTCGTTCAGAAGGTTCGATTTTCACATTGACGTCACGATTTTTCGCATATAGCAATTTCGATGTAACGCCATAATGAGAGGTCGTAATATCTTCTAATACATGATTATTTAAATCGGATGTAAGATTTTCGATAAACTGTTCTCCTGCTACGGGTATGGCTGTAATGTTCTTCGATTGCAGTTCTTTTACTTTTATATCCGGAATGTCCGGAGAAACATAGAACCATTGCCGACGGTTTTCTCCCAGTTGGGAATTAATCGTATTGATGAGCGTCAGGGCATTTATATCCTCGATACTATACCCTAAGAAAATGACCGATTTTGTTATGAGTCGTGAAACAACCAAATTATAAAGAGGCGTTTTCGGAAATTCCCCTAACCATTTGGCATAATCGTCACGTGTAATAATGAGTTTGTCAGGCACTAAAAAGTCGCCGTGAATTTTAAATATAGCGGTTTTGTTTTCGTCTATATTCTTAATATCTGCATCCGTTCGGATCACCACACATTTATCGCCGTAATTTTTTTCAAACAGATTATCGTAGTTGGTTGTAATAATCGTTTTTATGTGAGGTATTAACGCCAATTCTTTATGCCATTTTTCATCACTAAATGGAGTTGCTTCAATTATTTGGCTTAAAAATTCTATTAGCTGTTTTCGTCCGTTAATCAATTCATATTTGTATGCGACTTCCATTAATCGGGGATCAGTTTCTTTTTCCTTGTCAGGAAGATTGGCATTAATCTGATCGGCCAAAGCCTTGCCAGAAGGATAATTGGCATATAATGAAAATCCGGTTCCAACCCATAAAACAGCATCTTCACTTCTTATAAACCCATATACTTCTTCTATATTCATAATTTTAACTTATTGGATTATTGCAAAGATAAAGTTTAATGTCATCTTGTTTACGATGCTAAAATCATGTTATCAACATATTGTCAATATAGAATCCTGTGTATATTATGAACCCTTAAAATTCAACGGATAGAAAAGATGGCGCTTGTTTTTGGCCTTCAACTATAATCTTTTGAGGTACTTTCTACTACCTTTGTAAAAAACCGATTGATATGGCAAAAATTTCTGTTCAAGGAATTGATGTAGCTATTGTAAAAGTTCACGAGGACGATTATATCTGCATTACCGATATGCTAAAGGCAAAAGACGGCGATTTTTTTATTACCGACTGGCTGCGAAACAGAAATACGTTGGAATTTCTCGGAATTTGGGAGAAAGTATATAATCCCGGTTTTAATTATGGCGAATTCGCCATAATTAAAAGTCAGTCAGGATTGAATCGGTTTAAAATCAGTGTCAAAGAATTCGTCGAGCGAACGAACGCAATCGGATTGCAGGCTAAGGCGGGACGTTACGGTGGAACGTATGCCCATAAGGATATAGCGTTTGAGTTTGCCATGTGGATCAGTCCCGAATTCAAAGTGTATTTAGTACGTGATTTTCAACGCCTCAAAGAACAGGAACAGGCGCAAATCGGCTGGACGGCCAAACGGGAACTGTCGAAAATCAATTATCATATCCATACCGACGCCGTGAAACAGCACCTTGTGCCGCCGCAGCTTACCCCGGCGCAGGCGTCGATCGTTTACGCGAACGAGGCGGACGTATTGAACATGGCAATGTTCGGCATGACGGCTAAGGACTGGCGGGAAGCCAATCCCGAACTGAAAGGAAATATCCGGGATTATGCAACGATCAACGAATTGATCTGCTTGTCGAATATGGAAAATCTAAATGCGGTTTTTATCAATGAGGGCATGCCTCAAAAAGAACGGCTGCTGAAGTTGAATCAGATCGCCATTCATCAAATGGGAATACTGGAAAATATCGAAAGTAAAAAACTGCTTCGGTAATTCCCTGACAGCGAGAAATTAAAGCGGTGGCCCTTGCGGATTCCAAAATAATCCGTATGTTTGGCCCGTTATCATTACGTCAAACTTGATTGATTATGGAGACTATTGCAGATAGTGACAGGTGTGCCGACAGGCGCATGATCCGTAGCAAATAGTCCATTCCCTCGCCCGGCATGGACTGTTTCGGCCCGTGCCCTTTCCCACATCTTACATACAAAACCGCCTGAACCCGCGCCCTGCGTTTGGTCCGGGAGACTGGCTGGCTTTATCCGAAACGGGACATTTCCTTTCCGGTCCGATCTGATGCAAACAAATTGCGAATCAGAAAAATGCCCGAAATAACGGAAAAGTAAAAAAGTTCTTAAAAAGACACAAAATCGGAATACTCGGTTGTTGTTCATTGCGATTTGTTTCGTATATTTGAACAAACAATTTACCGGAAACGGTGGGTTGGCTTTGCAGTTGCGTTAAATTAGGACCTTAAAGTAAACCAGCAAAGCGCAAAAGTCCTCACATTACGGCTCATGCCCGGTGCGAGGTATTCAGATTTTGGATTCTATACCTTAACGGGTGTGGGCCTTTTGTGCTTATATGTGTTTACAGGCTGTCCTAAGCCTACGCAACTTATCTGCCACAAATCCACACTCGTTTTTTATTTCCGGTAAATTGAAAACTAATAAACCGGATTCAATGTGCGCAGCACAACTTCATAAGAAAATTAGTATTAACTTTTAAATGAAAGATTATGTTATCTTTGCAGGATAATAATACGGTTTAGACCGTAACATATCGCTAAAGGTTAAACGACCTTTATACCTTGTGGTAAACTTCGGATTGTTATAGAAATATAACATTATCATGTCTCGGTATAAGAGTTGTTGAAACCCTTGCCATGCCCCGGTACGTGTTACCGGGGCGGGGCTTGGGCGTAAGGACAACTACCGAGACTAAGGCTCCGAAGGCCGACCGCAAGGGAAATTGTACCTGCGTCCTCGCCCTTTTTTTATTGCCTTACCGCAACGGGCCGGACGCCGGGAAAATCGAATGAAGTATCAACTTCTATCCCGGTTACTATGTTACGGCCAAAATCGAAACCCTGTCATTTATCCGCAGCCGGAGAACTCCGGCCATGCGCGGCGTATTCCGATCCGAGCGTTCGGGAAAGCCCCGTATTTCCAAACCGAAAACTAAGGGAGTGCGCGGCGTTCGCCTGTTCATGTGAGGACGGCAGGCCGGGCAATCCCGTGCCGTCGCACTCCCTTTCCGATACAATTTTTTTCTACACCGATATAGGCCGGACACGCCTCGATTTGTTTTCATTTCGAGTGAAAACTTTTAGTAGACAATCGGCAGCGCCCCGGCTTATTGCATCACCTTTTTTCAATACAAGTTTTTTCATTTTCGGGGAGCGTAAGTCCCGGCAGGTGTCCAAACAAAGGAATCCTTACTTTCGGAGGGCGCAACAGCCTGCGGGCGGTTCCCCATTTTTACGGCATCTTTCGTTGTTTTTTCATGGTAATAGTTTCTCCCGGAGCGGACGCGGGAATCACAGGCCGTCCCTGTCCGTTCTACCCTCTCTCCGCGAACACGGATTATCCGTGCGGATGTCTCAATCTTTACTAACTTTTTCAGGGGGCGTTCGTCCGGCTGCCGTTTGCGGCATTCAGGGCCTGCGCCCCTCTTTTTTTAGGCTCTACGAGCAATTTTTCATAATACATTAGATTGGATGGGCCGAATCCCGGAGCGTTTACAGGAACGTTTCGGTCGTTCGGCCCATTTTTATCCACAACATTCGCTTACCGCTATGAGAATCGAATATGACAAACTGCAAATCCTGAACGACATCGACCCGTCGCGGGCGGCAGCTTTTTCGGGCTACCGCGTGGAAAAGATCGTGCCGCCGGGAAACGCTGCCGGTCATGCCGCCGTCCGCGAGCGCATCGTCCGGCGCACGGCGAGGGCCGTACTGGATTTACGCTATCGGGATTACCATACTTATCTCTGCGGCATGGCTACGGGTTTCGATCTGTGGGCGGGGCTGGCCGTGCTTTCGCTGAAAAAGCAACTGCCCGACCTGCGGCTGATCGCCGTCGTGCCGTACCGGGGACAGGCAAACGGTTTTTCCTACGAGTTTAAAGAACTTTATTCGAAAGTGCTGGCCGCAGCGGACTGCCGGGTCTGCCTGCATCAAAACTTTACCCGGTCGTGTTTCCACGAACGCAACCGGGCGATGCTCGATCATGCCTCTGCGCTGGTGTGCTACTACGACGGGCAGTCCGGCGGCACGGCCTACACGGTGGACTTAGCCCGCAAGCGGGACATGACGATTCTGAATCTGTGCGATGACGCACGGGAGTATAACCACAAAGCGGACGAGCGACTGATTTCGGAGATAATGAAGATAAAATAACGCAGAATTTAAAATCTAAAACAAGCTATGAAATCGCCATAGGTTCCTCAAAATAGTATTTGTTTACTACGTAGTCGAAAAACGCCAAAACCTTAGTATAGGTAGTAAACAAGTGATGTATTGTGTCTATAACAGGCACGAACTGATCTTGTTTTCTTTGCTATATAAGGGTAATTGGCGTTACCTCGGCTACCGGGAGACAGATGGTTTGTGCCTTTTTTATTACTTAACTTATATAAATACTTATGAAAACAGAAAATCAACAGTTTAACGGTTCGCCGAAAGCGGTTAATTATTTCAAGTGGAGCATCGCATTTTTCAGGGAAAACGACCTTACGACCGTCGGGTGCAGTCTGATTCCCGACGACCTGCTGCGGGCATGGGTCGCGCCCGATCCGCAACAGCTTCTATCCGATATGGCCGACCACAAGGCCGAACCGGACAGCACCCTGCCGTTCGCCGTTTTTTCGTGCGCCTACGGTTATCACGACCAGATTTATGCCGCTAAACTCAACGACGATTCGTACCGAACGCCAAATGAGAAAATCATCATGGATTTCTTTCAGTTTCAGGAAGCCCTGTACTACATCGTCGAACTGGATAAACGGAATATGTACGTCGTGCCGTTTCAAATCCTGCACTTTCATGCTTATCCGCAGACGCTGCCCGTGCTGAGGGAGATCGCCCAACGATTCGGAATCCGTTTCGATAAAACGCCGGTGTGATGCAAAGATGTGCAGGAATCTGCGGACGTTTCCCGGTAAACCGGATTCCGGATAAGGACATGCAAAGGCGGTTGTCCGAGACGGTCATGGACTGTTATAACGCCGGGTTCAAACACATCGTAACCGGCATGAGCGGCCAATTCGAACAGATGGCCGTAAGGATCGTTTCTGAACTTAAAACCAAAATGCCGGATATGACGCTGACGGTCGTAATGACCCCGTGCGAATGTTCGGGTTATGCCCGGTATCTTTCCGGAAAAGGGAGCGACCGCGATTTATGGGAGTATGTGGAAACCGCCGACAATCTAAAACCCGTCAGGCAGGATTCGCGGCTGACGGATTACACGCAAAAGAACCGGTACATCGTGGATCGTTCGTCCCGGCTGATTTGCTGTTACCGTCCCGAATTGATCCGGGAAGCGGAAACCTGCCACCTGATAAGTCTGGCCGAAAGAAAACCCGGACTGCGAATTGTCAACCTGTATAAACCGTAATGAAACGATTTGTTATGGACATGAAATTGAAACAGATGCTTTTTACCATTCGCGCGATGATGGATAAAACGCCGGAAGGCGAACCGCTGAATCTTCGGATCAGCGAAATCCCGGACGACTTTTTATCCTGCTGGATCGTGCCCGATGCCGGTAAATACAAACCTTACTTTCTGGAACAAAAACCGATCGACGAACTGATGAACGATATTCCGTTACAGGTTTTCATTTATGCTTACGGGGGCCGCCGGTACGGTAAACCGTCGGCAGACCTGCGGGACGGAAAAACGGTTTGGCTGCATTTTCTCCAATACCAAAAACTACTTTACAACGCCAGCTATGCCCGCAGCAACGGGATCGCAATACGGGATTTCCGGATTTTCGACTTCGACCGTTATCCGGAACTGTTATCCCGGTTACAGGCCGAGTTGTCCGTACCGTAATCAGGTTTACTTTCCCATTACGGACAAATCGGCGGGGAGCGGGACGCGTCGGGATACCCGCTCCCTTTTTTTAGAACCTACTACCTTTTCATCATAGCCCGAACCGTTTACCCTCTATAACTAACCTAATTAATGAAAACGGCGACGGCCCAAGCCGGACGGAGCGATCCGACCGGCTTTTTCGTTTCTATAATTTCATCGGTCGCCGCTTCTTCTTTTTGCGGCGCATTTGCTGTTCCCGGAGTATATCGTCCCATTCTTCGGGCGACAATGACCGGTTCGCCGTAATTTCCGCAAACAGCGATCGGGGAACATCCTGTTCCGTCTGCTGCCCGTTCGATTCGATCCGTTCCAACAAATCCTGTCGTTGGGATTTCGTCGCGCCGAACCAATCCGCGAACACGTTCGCAGAATACGCTTTGCCGAGCCGGGAACCGTTTACCACGATTCCCGACCGATGGTCGATAAAAGTCACTCCGTAGATGCGCCCCCGGTCGTTGATCCGGAAATACACATCGGCGCCCAGCGCCCGCAGTCGTTCGGCGAACTGTTCTTTTGTATCCGCACCTCGGAGCGCCTGACGCACGACGGCCCGGATACGGTTCTTTGCCCGCCCACTGCGTTCGATTGTTTCCGAGCCCTGCTCCGCCTTTTTCTGTAAAGCGGCATATCCTACATCCTTTCCGATTTTACTGGATTTGATCGGGATAGCGGCACGCACTCCCCGGTCGTCCAATGCTTCATACACGATTCCGCTATAAGGTTTATCCTCTACGGAACCCGTGATTTGGTCGGCGCAGACGTTGTACAGCCGAAGCAGCGCGTCGAATTCGCTGACGGACGAAAACCGGTATTTCGAAAGTACCGCGCGAACCACCGATGCGATTTGCTGTTTGACGTTTCCCTTTTGGTAATCTACCGCTTTGAGTTTCACCGAATCGTTCAGGCTTTCTCCTTTTACGGCGGGATGCAGTTTATAATCCCGTTCGATGTCGCGCAGAATTTTCATCGAACGCCGCGCCTCGAATCTCGAATCCATTTTTTTGCCGGACAGGTTCACGCGAACGGAAACGACATGCAGGTGCACCCGTTCGATGTCGTTATGCAGGTAGACGATATACGGCTGTTCGTCATAACCCATTTCCTGCATGTACCGCTGTGCGATGCTGTGGAGTTCGGCGTCACTCAGCACGTCTTCGGGCGACGGGTTCAGCGATACGTGGAAAATCGGTTTTTTCGTATTCCGGTTTGCGTTCAGGTACGGTTCGAAAGAGCGCATGCACGATTTAATGTCTATTTGTGCGGGATCTTCCGGTACGATCATGTCGTTGCAGAAAATCACACGGCCTTTGCCGTCGTTCACTTTGATTTTGTTGTAGGCCAGTACGCCGTAAAGGGACTTACCCGATGTTATTTTCGCTACCATCGGCGTTGAATCGTTCGTTAAACTCTTTGGCAAGCGCGAGAATTTGCTCGCTCAGGCGTTTCAGGTCGCGCGTTTGTTCGACCAGACGGGCCAGCAGCAGCCGCGCCGACTGTTCGGTAAATCCCCGGTTGATCGCGTGTACGACCTGATTGTAATTGTTCCCGATTGCCTGAAACTGATAATAAAAATTATTCAGACGTTTGTAAAAACGGACGGCCGAATCGTTTACCCGAACGACTTTAAACTCTCAGCCGAACAGCCGTGCGAGAATAAAACGGCTGATATTTTTTTCGCAATCCGCTTCACTGAGCATCTTTTGAAAGCGGATATTTTCGGCGGCGCTCATCCGGAACGTGTATCGAAAAGAACGCTTGCCGGAAAAGTCCCGGCCCTTGTTTGCTGCATTTTTCATATCCTGATAGGTTAAGGTTGTCCGACTTTGGAGTAACGGCCCCCGTTTACGGGGCAGCGAGCACTTTTGTCGGACAAAACGAAGTTTGTCCGACAAAAGTACAGCTCGCTATTAGCTGACGCTAATAAAATCCATTCACAGAATGGATTTACAGCTTCCACCACTCAGAAATCCCCCGCACACGCATAAGGAGCGCCTTACGGCGCAATGTTAATGATATTTTACCGCCCGGCATAATGCGTTGGACGGCCTGCAACGGCCCTGAACGGCCACCGTCCGGTTAACCGCATTTACCGGACTTTTTACCTGTTATTTTGTAGTTGCTACACGCAGCTAAGCACCCGGTGCGCGCACTCGTGTAGTCGTGTAGCGACCGACTACACAACTACACGTAAGCAAACGGTTGTTACATGCGCGAGCGCACACAGACACTACACGCAGGTAGTCGGACGCTGCATGCGAGCACACACACAGACGCTACACACAAGCAGTCGGATGCTACACGCACGTACGCACTCGGACACTACACGCAAGCCGTCGGATGCTGCGGTACACAATGCACTTTCACTTAAACTCTATTCGATATGGGAAAAGAACCTTTATTTATTTCGGTAGCCAACCAAAAGGGGGGCGCAGGCAAAACGACCTACACGATTTTACTTGCCAGCTATTTGTGTTACCGCAAAGGGTACAACGTGCTGGTCGTTGACAGCGATTTTCCGCAGGGCAGTTTTTTCAAGCTGCGGCAGCGGGAGTTATCTTTGCTGGATCAAAGCCAATGGCACAAAGTGCAACTTGTCAAACAATTCAGGCAATGCGGAAAAAAGGCGTATCCGATTCTCAGTACGCAGCCCGAATGTGCCGTAACCATCGCCTCGGAATTTCTGAAACACGATCCGCAACAGTTCGATCTGGTGTTTTACGATCTGCCGGGAACATTGAACACAACAGGCGTATTTTACACGCTCTCGACGCTGGATTATCTTTTCGTCCCGATGAAGGCCGATCGTATCGTTATGGAAAGTACGATTACCTATGCGAAAATCATTCAGGAACAACTGATCCGTCCGGGGAAAACGAATCTTAAAGGGATCTTCCTGTTTTGGACGCTGATCGACGGGCGCGAACGTACAGAACTATACGCGCAGTATGAAAAGGTGCTCGACGCGCTGGGTCTGCAAAAACTATCGACGAGGATTCCTGCCCGTTCCAAATTCAGCAAAGAACTGCAAGCCGGAATCAATGCGGTTTGCCGTTCGACGATCCTTGCGCCGGACACGGCATTTACGGCGGATTGCCGTCTCGATGCTTTGGCCGATGAAATCCTTTCCCTACTAAATCTCGACGGACCATGCCGCGAAAAATAGTCGATCCGGGTAGTATCGACGAAGATTTGTTGCGCGATCTGGTCGGCGGCGTTCCTCGTCCGGATGCTGTGCCGATACCGTCTGTTCCTCTGGAACCGGCCTACGTTTCGTCAATGAAAACGACGGAAGCCGCCGATACGAGTCCGGAAGTCCGCCGCCGGAAAGTCACGCTGCCCGATTACGAAAGCACGTTTTTGAAGAGTAAAACCGTCCGTCACCGCATGACTGTCAGCATCAGCGAAAACACGAAAAAGAAATTGTCGGCGGTCGTGCAATACCTCGGAACGCCCGACCTGTCGATTTCCGGGCTGGTCGAAAATATCCTGTCGCATCATCTCGATCTTTACCGGGACGAAATCAACCGGCTTTACCGTAACCGGCAGAACCGTGAAATCCTTTGATGCCATGCGAACGAAGTTACTTTTAGCCCTTGCCGCGTCGGGCTGGATTATCGTATGTTACTTACTTTTTGAAAAGCTGGTTTTCGGTGGGCGCATGTGGGGACGGCTCCGCGATACCTGCCGCCTGCGGAACTGTTCCTTGTGGCATCGCCTGCGGCGGTTCAGTTGCCGGATATTCGATACTGTCCTGCCCGAAGAAACGGAAGCCCAAGAGCCGCAAGAACCGATCGTATCGTCCGATCCCGTCGTCCGGGTTGTCTATGTGAACGGCCCTGAACGGCCTCGAACGGACACCGGGGAAAACGGAGAATCAAACGACGAACAAAGCGATAACTTTGCTTCAACGGAACGAAAATCCGATACCGGCCCGAACGGGCTGCAAGCGGATCGGAGTGTTCCGGGAGATTCTTTGCCGGCGAACCTAGAGAAGGCCGATCATACGCAAAAGGACCTTTGGGGCAATCTCGGTTCGGACGGGACACACGATCTGACCGAAAAATCACGTCCCAACGAATTATCCCAGCAAACACAGGACGCTATCGCGGAACTGCTCGCCGACGTGCGGGAAAGTGAAACCGACGAACAGATGATCCTCTACGAAATGAACCGGTAGGCGGTTCCTGCCGGATTGTATCCACCTATTGTCCAACCATTAAAAACATTCGCTATGAAACGGATTTGCGGCGATTCGGGCTGAACCTGAATCGGCGTCCCCGACAGGACGCGCTTTGTGTAAGCCGCCCCGCCCGTTTCCCGGACGGGGCATTTTTCTAATCTCTAAAAATAAGGTATATGAAAACAACGAAATTCCTGTTGTGCGCCACATGACTGACCGTTATGGCAGCCGATGCTTTCGCACAGGGAAACGGGATGCAGGGGATCAACGATGCGACCAAGCTGGTATTGGGATATTTCGAACCGCTCACGAAACTGATATACGGGGTTGCGGCAATTACCGGATTGATCGGCGGCATCCGCACGTATCAAAAATTCAGCAGCGGCGATCCCGATACTTCCAAAACGGCGGCAAGCTGGTTCGGTGCGTGCATTTTTATGATCGTAGCGGGCACGATCCTTAAATCGTTCTTTATACAGGCATGATTTCCTATCCGATCAACAAAGGCGTCGGCAAACAGGTGGAGTTCCGGGGTCTGACCGCACAGTATCTAATTATATTCGCTGTTGGACTACTCGGTTCGTTCGTTCTGCTGATCGTGCTGTTTATCGCCGGAATCAGTCAGTGGATTTGTATAACTGCCGGAATCTTTTCGGCTTCCGGAGTCGTCTTCATTACATTTTCCCTGAATCGTAAATATGGCCCTTACGGACTGATGAAAATGGTTGCGGCCCGACGCCGCCCGCGCCGGATCGTACACCGAAAAAGCATCCGGCGAATATTCAAAACAAATTCAACCTCTTATTAATTATGCGAAGTATTTTTAAAACCTCGACGCTGGAGCGTCAATTTCCGTTGCTGGCAGTGGAAAACGACTGTATCGTCAGTAAAAATGCCGATATAACGCTTGCATTTCGGGTGCACCTGCCCGAAATCTTTACGATAAACGGGGAAGAATACGAATCCCTGCACGCCACATGGATAAAGGCGCTTCGGGTGCTTCCCGAATACACTGTTGTGCATAAGCAGGACTTTTTCATCGAACAACGTTACGAAGCCGGGACGGACAGCCAATCTTTTCTTTCGCGCAGTTTCGAATTGCATTTCAACGAACGTCCTTTCCTCTCGCATTCGTGCTATCTGTATATTACGAAAACCACCCGTGAACGCTTGCGCCGACAAAGCAATTTTTCGACGCTGTGCCGGGGGCATCTGCTGCCGAAGGAAATACGCGACCCGGACACGATCGCCCGATTCCGGGATGCCGTCGAACAGGCCGTAAGTATTCTGAACGAAAGCGGTCTGATCCGGCTGGAACGGCTTACGGACCATGAAATCACAGGAACCGAAGATCGGCCCGGACTGCTGAACCGCTATTTTTCATTGTCGCAGCGTCCGATCCCGGTATTGGAAGATATACGTTTCGATCCGGCGGAAGTCCGCATCGGCGACCGTATCGTTTGCCTGCACACACTGTCCGATCTCGATCTGCTGCCGCAGGAAGTCGGCACGGATTCCCGTTACGAACGGCTTTCGACCGATCGGACGGATTGCAGGCTGAGTTTTGCGGCTCCGGCTGGACTACTGCTCGGATGCAATCATATCTATAATCAGTATATTTTTATCGACAGCCACGACGAAATTCTGCGGCAATTCGAAAAATCGGCCCGCAACATGACTTCCCTGTCACGGTACAGCCGGGCCAATGCGGTAAACCGGGAGTGGATCGAACTTTACCTAAACGAAGCGCATACGCAGAACCTTACCGCCGTGCGTTGTCACTGCAACGTGCTGGCATGGGCCGACACGCCGGAAGAACTCAAACGGATAAAAAACGAAGTCGGGGCGCAACTGGCCCTGATGGGATGTACACCGCATCACAATACGGTAGACGTTCCGGTAATTTATTGGGCGGGCATTCCCGGCAATGCGGCAGATTTTCCGGCCGAAGAAACATTTTACACGTTTTTTCAACAGGCGCTTTGCTTTTTCTCGGCTGAAACGAATTACCACAACTCTCTTTCTCCTTTCGGGATTAAATTGGTCGATCGCCTGACCGGAATCCCGCTGCACGTCGATCTTTCCGATTTACCCATGAAAAAAGGAATCATAACGAACCGCAATCGCGTTATTATCGGCCCAAGCGGAAGCGGCAAAAGTTTTTTTACCAACCACATGATCCGCCAGTATTACGAACAGGGGGCGCATGTCGTTCTGGTCGATATGGGGAACAGCTATCAAGGACTGTGCGAATTGATCCGGGAAAAAACGCACGGCGAGGACGGCGTATATATTACCTATACCGAACAATGTCCGATCACGTTCAATCCGTTTTATTCCGCAGACGGAACTTATGACATCGAAAAAAAGGAAAGTATCAAGATGCTGATTCTTTCGCTTTGGAAGCGGGAAAACGAACTGCCCAGCCGTGCCGAAGAAGTCGCGTTATCGAATGCCGTAAACCTGTATTTGTCCTCAATTCGAATAGCGGGAGCGGGAAAGCCCTCTTTCAATGCTTTTTACGATTTTATCCGGAAAGACTACCGGATCGTTCTCCGGCAAAAAAACGTTCGGGAAAAGGATTTTGACATAGACAATTTTCTCAACACGCTGGAACCGTATTACCGGGACGGCGAATACGGTTATCTGCTTAATTCGGATCAGGAACTCGACCTGCTGCATAAACGGTTCGTGGTTTTTGAACTGGACAATATCCGCGATCATAAAATTCTGCTGACGGTAACGACTTTGATCATTATAGAAATGTTCTGCAACAAAATGCGGCGGCTTAAAGGCGTTCGTAAAGTCTTTCTGGTCGAAGAATGCTGGAAAGCCCTGATGACGGCCAATATGAGCGAATATATCCGGTATCTGTTTAAAACCGTGCGTAAATATTTCGGTGAAGCGATTGTCGTCACCCAAGAGGTTGACGACATCGTATCCTCGCCGATCGTCCGCGAAACCATCGTAAATAACGCCGACTGCCGGATTTTGCTCGATCAAAAAAAATACCTGAATAAGTTCGATGCGATTCAGTCCATGCTCGGACTGACCGAAAAGGAAAAAGCGCAAATACTTTCGATCAATCAGAACAACCATCCGAACCGGAACTATAAAGAAGTCTGGATCGGTTTAGGGGGCGTGCAGTCCGCCGTGTATGCCGTCGAAGTCTCTCCGCAGGAGTATTTCACGTACACGACCGAAGAATCCGAAAAAACGGAAGTGCTTGCGCTCGCCGAACAGCTCGACGGTAATCTGGAGCAGGCGATCCGCCGGATCGCGGCATCCAAAAATGAAAACAAAAACCTTTAATCCCTTTATGTTATGAAAAAGAAAGAGATCGTCATTTTGCTATGCGTACTGTTTGCGGTCGCTATCGCCGCCGGTTACTTGATGTACCGGAACGAAAATCTGAAAAGCAATCTGGAACTGCTTTGCGGAAAATGAAGGAGTACCGAAGACGGGCATTCGCTGCTGATCGTGCGCGATCAGGAAAATTTCTGGATTATCGTGCGGCGCGAACTTTCCGGCGGACGGATCGAGGAAATAAGTTACCGGCTGGAACAGCAGGATTACGGCGGCGTCACCTTTGACGACGGGCAGGAAGTCAACTTATTTTATTTCCCGAAAAACGGCCGGATGCTCGTACTGCCCGGATACGGCGAATACGAACGGGAAATATTTACCCTTACAATTCCCTTTTATTATGAAAAATAATCTGCATCATCCGGCAGCCTACCTGACGGGGGTTGCCCGGCGGACGGAAAATCTGCTCCGCAGGTTCAACGAAGAACTTTTCCGCATGGTCGCGGAGATAAAAAGCGACCGCATCTGCGGAAGCTGGATCGCCGCGAACGGCGGTTATTCGCTGTCGGTCAGCAAAACGGAATCCGGATACAATGCAATGCTTTGCGACACCGCGCGGCTGTATAAGGTCGTCGTCGATGAATTTGCCATTACCCTTTGCGAAGGCATTTTACTGATTGCGGTTCCGGACGAGAAACTCCCCGACGTGGTGCGGTTGGATCATCGAACCGACACGCTAATTTTCGGTCGTTTCGGAGCGTTCGAACGCGAGGAAAAGATTCTGCGTAACGCCCCGACCCAAGAGGCAAATCTGTATGAAGATGAATACGGATTCAATTGTCAATAGAAAAGCGATGAAAGCGAACATGCTATTTTTGATCTTGGGTTTTATGCTGGCTGCAAACGCTGCGCGGGCGCAGTGGACGGTAATCGACCCGTCCAACCTGACGCAGGGGATCATCAACTCGACCAATGAAATGGTCAATACCTCCGCGACGGCCGAAAACATGCTGCAAAATTTTCAGGAAACCGTCAAAATATACCAGCAGGCCAAAGCCTATTACGACAAGCTGCAAGCCGTGAGCGATCCGGTACGTTCGGCCCGTAAAATTCAGAAATGTATCCTGCTGGTCGGCGAGATTTCGGGCATTTATGTCAACAATTATGAAAAAATGCTTGCGGACAAAAATTTTTCGGCAAAGGAACTTTCCGCCGTCGCGCACGGATATACGCTGATCTTGCAGGAAAGCACTATGGCGCTGAAAGACTTGCAGGACGTTATTACGCCGACCGGCATGTCTATGACCGACAAAGAACGGCTCGACAGGATCGACGGCGTGCACGCCGAACTCATGCGTAACCGGAATCTGGCCGCTTACCACACGCGCAAAACGATTGGCGTTTCGATGGTGCGTTCCAAAAAACGCAACGACATGGAACGGGTAATGGCCCTGTACGGGAAAGACGAGGATAAATACTGGTAGCGATGGAATGGGACAGTCTACATGAAATCCTGCGTGATCTGTACGTCAGGATGATGCCGATGTGCAAGAATCTAACGGCGCTATCTTCCGGCATCGCGGGTTTGGGAGCCTTGTTATACGTTTCCTACCGGGTGTGGCAATCGCTCGCCCGTGCCGAACCGATCGACATACTGCCGCTGCTGCGGCCCATTGTAATCGGAATCTGCATTGCCGCTTTTCCTACGCTGGTGCTCGGCTCGATCAACGGCATTTTAAGCCCGCTGGTCAAAGGCACGCATACGATGATGCAGGCGGAACTATTGAATATCCGGCAACTGGAAGCCGACAAAGAAAAGCTGGAAAGCGAAAGTCTGAACCGCGATCCGACGGGCGCTTATCTGGTGCGGGACGAGGAACTCGATAAACGGTTGCAAGAACTCGGCATCGGCGCGGACGAACAGGATACCTTAATGACCATGAACGCCGAATGTGACAGCTTCGGTATTGAAAATATGGTTTTGAGCGTGCTCTCCAGCATATTCGATGTTCTATTCAAAGCCGCTGCGCTGATAATAGACGTGTTGCGTACTTACTTTCTGGTCGTTCTGTCTATTTGCGGGCCGCTGTCCTTTGCGATCAGCACGTTCGACGGATTTCAGGCGACGCTGACCCAATGGCTCGCCCGGTACGTCGGCGTTTATCTCTGGCTTCCGATCGCCGATCTGTTCAGTGCGATGCTGGCAAAAATCCAGTCCATATCGCTGCAAAAAGATTTGGAACTGATGGGCAGCGATCCGTTCTATATGTTCGACAGTTCCAATCTGGTTTACGTGATCTTCCTCTTGGTGGGTATCGTCGGTTTTTTTATGATCCCGACCATATCGAACTGGATCATCCAGTCGGGCGGCATGGGAGCCTATAACCGGCGCATTACCCAAATCGGCGGCGGCACTACGCGCTATATGGCGGGACAGGCGAAAGCCGCCGTCGCAGGCGCATGGAAAGCCGTAAAAGAATCGGCCAAATCTTAACCCTTAATACAAAACCGTTATGGAATTCAAAAGTTTAAAAAATCTCGAAAGCAGTTTCAGACAATTACGCTTGTTCGGGATCGTGTTCCTCTTTGCCTGTACGCTGGTCGTATTGTACGGATTGTGAAAGTCATACGATTTTGCCGAACGGCAGCGGCAAAAGATATACGTGCTCGATCAGGGAAAATCGCTGATGCTGGCATTATCACAGGATTTGGCACAGAACCGGCCCGTAGAAGCCCGCGAGCACGTCCGCCGTTTTCATACGCTCTTTTTTTCGTTCGCTCCGGATAAAAGCGCGATCGAAGATAATATAAACCGCGCCCTGCTGATGGCCGACCGGAGCGCCGTCGCCTATTACAACAACTTGGCGGAAGCGGGTTACTTCAACCGGTTGATCGCCGCGAACATTATGCAGCTTACGCAGGTAGACAGCGTGATTTGCGACTTCGAAACGTACCCTTATCGGATAAAAACGTATGCGCGTCAGAAAATCATCCGTGAAAGCACCGTTACCGAGCGCAGTCTGATTACGACTTGCCGTCTGGTAAATTCGATTCGGTCGAATTCCAATCCGCAGGGATTCTTACTGGAAAATCTGAATGTCATTGAAAACAAAGATTTGCAAACCTATGAAAGATAACCGAATTATCCGGGTGCTCCGCGCACTCCGCGACCATGCGATAGGCAAAACGGAAACCTACTGGAACGGGTTGAACGCGCGTCAGCGCAAACGGATCGTGTACGGCCTGCTGGCTCTCTTTTTCGTGATCGACGTATGCTACATCGTCAAAGGCGTATGCGGCGGCGGGAGTTGTGCCGATTTCGGAAACATCGAACCTTTAAACCGATAATCATGCCACAGGAAAATAAGCCGAAAGAACAGCAGGAACCACAGCGGAAAAAAGCCACCCCCAAAGCGCAGCAGAAACGTAAAACCGTACTTGTCGCCTGCATACTGTCGCTTCCGTTTCTGATTCTCATGTATCTGATTTACGGCGGTCGGCAGGAGCAGCAAGCGGACGAAGGACTCAATACCGCACTGCCCGCCGGGAAAGTGGAAATTACCGAAAGTTCCAAAACCCGCGCGATCGACCGGGTGGAGTTCGGGCGTAAGCCGCAGGAACAATCGGGCGATACGGCAAATGCACCGATTCGGCTGGACGGAATCGCCGACCGCAAACCGGACAGGCGGCAGGCGTCCCCGCAGGACAACATCAAAGAATCCCGGCAGGCGTATGAGGACATGACGCGCCAAATGAACAGTCTTTATAACGAACCGAGAAAGGACCCGCGCATCGAACAACTGCAACGGCAGATCGCCGAGTTGACTGAAAAGTTGGGACAAAAGGAGCAGGCTCAGAAAACCGATCCGATGGCGATGGTCGAACGTTCGTATGCGTTGGCGTCGAAGTACCTGAACGCACCCCGGCAGTCCGGCGCAGCGTCCGCCTGCGGAACGACTGCCGAACCGACGAAAAACGTAACCGTGCGGAAGATTGCCGACAATACGGTATCCGCCCTGCAACAGCCCATGACGGACAGCGAAATGATCGCCCGTTTCGGCGAACCGCGCAATTTCGGGTTTCATACGGCGGTAGGAAGCGGAGAACACGACTTGCGGCGCAATGCGATCCGCGCCTGCATCGCCGGAGATCAGACGCTTGCGGCAGGATCGCGCGCGCGCATCCGGTTGCTGGAAACAATTCAGGCGGCTGAAACGATCATACCGGCCGGGACGGAATTGTTCGGCACGGCGGCAATCGAGGGGCAGCGCCTACGGATCGTCGTATCGAGTATCGAAACGGGCGGAAGCATCATTCCGGTAGAACTAACGGCTTACGATGTAGACGGACAAACCGGTTTGTACATACCGGATTCACCGGAGCGCGCCGCCGCAAAAGAAGCCGCGGCAAACATCGGAACGGGATTCGGCACGAGCGTATCCATCGCCCGCAGCGCGGGTCAGCAGGTTGCGATGGACGTTGCACGCGGATTGATAACAGGCGGTTCGCAATACCTGTCCGGAAAGCTGCGAGAGGTTAAAGTAACCGTAAAGTCGAACTACCAGATTTTATTAATTTTTAAAGAATAACGAGATGAAAAAAATTGCATTGCTGGCGGCGGCGCTTACCGTGTCGCTGCCCGGTTTCACGCAGCAGCCCGGCGAGAAAGCGATTCCGCAAAAACAGGTAATCGAACCGTACCGGGTACAGGTAACGTTTGCCAAAACCGTCCACATCCTGTTTCCCTCGCAGGTCGTTTACGTCGATCTGGGAAGCACTGACCTGATCGCCGGGAAAGTGGACGGCGCGGAAAATGTCGTGCGGATCAAAGCCGCCGTCGATTTCGACGGAGAAACCAATTTCAGCGTCATTTGTTCGGACGGTTGCTTTTATTCGTTCGTCGCTACATACGCCGACGAGCCGAAACAACTGAGTATCGAAATGGACGATTGGCTGAAAAAGAATCCGTACAGCGATTTTGCCAACGACAGGATGTATATCCGGCTGGAAGAATTAGGCAACCAGACGCCGCTTGTCGTGCAAAAAATAATGTACACGATCCACGAAAAAAACGCACGGGACATAAAAACCGTCGGATGTAAAAAATTCGGCGTTCAGGCATTGTTAAAAGGCGTTTACGTTCACGACGATTTGCTGTTTCTGCACGTATCGCTGAGGAACTTTTCGAACATCGGTTTCGACATCGACTTTATCCGTTTTAAAATCGCCGATAAACAGGTAACCCGCCGCACGGCCGTACAGGAAACGTTTCTAAAACCCGTCCGCATCTACAACGACGTTACGACCGTCGGACCTAAAAAAGAGGCACGAACCGTTTACGGATTCGGTAAAATCACGATTCCGGATAAAAAGGTGCTCGTCGTGGAGATATTCGAAAAAAACGGCGGACGGCATTTGTCGTTCTCCGTAGAAAATTCTCAAATCGTAAACGCTCGGTCGCTCGACGGGCTTAAAATCGAATAGGACATGAAAAGAATCATCGTTTGCTCGGCCCTGTGTTTGACGCTGGGTCTGAGTGCTCCGGCCCGCGCTCAACGGTGCATCCCCGGGCAGATCGGCGTAGAACTGTCCGCCGGGACCCTCGACGGATTTCTGTTCCGGAATCCATACGCCGCCCGACGCTTCTTCGTGCGGGTGGGCGTAACCCGATTCAACGCGGGCAAAACCCGCTGGGCTTTCGGGATCGGTTATCTACAAAAGGATTACACCTACAAAAGAATCAATCTGCCTAAATCGCAGTTTACAGCCGATGCGGGACTGTTGCTGCGGCTGCTGTCGAATCGGGGGCGCAATGTGGTGGTGTCGGGTGGATTCTCGGCCGCCGCCGGTTACGAAACGACCAATTGAGGGGCAAAACTGCTGCCCGACGGGGCGAGGCTGGAAAACGGCGGATGTTTCGTCTACGGGCCTGTGGTGTCGGCCGAACTTATCGCCTACGTTTCCGACCGGATCGCCCTGCTGCTGCGCGTCAGGGAACAATGCCTGTTCGGTTCCGGCACAGGAAAATTCCATACGCAAACAGGCTTCGGAATCAATATAACCATCAATTAACGAATTAATGGAAATCATAATGAAAATTACGGTATTGTGCGTATTGTCTGCCGTTATCCTGCTGCTGTTCGCCCGTTGTGACGACTCGCTGGAGATCAAACAGGCTTACCCATTCAAGCTGTCCACTTGGTATCTTCAAAAAAGCATCCGTAACGGCGAGGCGGTGGAAATCCGTTTTACGCTCGAACGTTCGGGGGTTTACGACGATGCGAAATACTACATCGGCTATATCCAGACCGAGGGCAAAGGAGAAGTGTTCGATCTCAACGACACGCTGCTTATAAACCGGGAATTGCACGCGCTCGACGACATGGCGGGAATCGACAAAGAAAATCCCGTAAAACAGGTTTTCACACTCTTTTACCGCAGTCTTTCCGACAAACAATCGGAACTGAAATTTATCGTGTGCGACAATTTCGGACAACAAACGGAATTGACCGTATCCTTTTATGTAGAGGAAACCGATTTGTAAAGCTTTTGCATAAATTTAATTTCAAATCTTTAGTTTCCAATAAGGTTATCTATTTTTGTTTACATAAGCTCTTTCCATAAATATATTTCTCATGTATTGATAAATCAGCCAGTATTAAAACGTATATCTGTGTTCAAAGGTCGTAGTGAATCAATGTGTTTCGCTGCGACCTTAATACTCCAATATATCACGGTTTATATTTTTACCTCAAAAAAATAATTAAAATAGTTTGTTGGAATAAACATTGTTCGTATATTTGCGAATAACAAATAACGACATGGTAAAAAAAGCATATACGGAACAGGAGGAGCAGATTGCCCGTTTTGCGAAAGCACTGGGGCATCCGGCACGCATTGCGATCCTGAAGTTTTTGTCCACGCAGAGTTGCTGTTTCTTCGGAGACATTCACGAAGTGTTGCCGATTGCCAAAGCGACCGTATCGCAGCATTTGACAGAGTTGAAGAATGCCGGATTAATTCAGGGAACGATTTTGCCCCCGAAAGTGAAATACTGTATCAATGCAGAGAATTGGGCGTTGGCAAAAGAACTTATCGGTGGTTTTATGTGTAGCTGCAAGCCCAAGGAGAACAGTAGTTGTTCGTAATTAAATACTATTTTTTTGTACCAAATGTTCGTTGTTTTGCGAACTACAAACACTAATAAATAGAAAGATATGGAAATTAAAATTTTGGGAACCGGATGCCCCAGTTGCAGGGCGTTGTACGAAACCGTCAAGCAGGCGGTGGATGAATCGGGCATCGAAGCTACTGTTGTCAAAGAGGAAGATGTACTGAAAATTATCAGCTACAATATCTTGTCGTTGCCTGCTTTGGTGATCGACGAAAAGATCGTCTCCGCTGGAAAGAAATTGTCCGTTGCGGAAGTTAAAGTATTTATAACCGAATAATCCGAACGAAAAATGAAGAGAACACTATTTTTTCTGTTGGTCATATTGACCCTCGCCGCCTGCGGAAGCAACCCCAATGCTCAGGCTGTCGCCCAAACCGAACAAGAGGATGCGGTCGAAGTGCTTTATTTTCACGGCAAGCAGCGTTGCATTACCTGCAATGCCATCGAACGCCTGACCAAAGAGGTCATTGAGCAGGATTTTGTACAGCAACTTAAAGACGGCAAGATCATCTTTAAGGTAATCGACATCTCCACCAAAGAGGGCGAAAAGATTGCCAATACATACGAGGTAACTTGGTCGTCCCTTTATATCAACAAGTGGCGCGGCGGCAAGGAGAACCGAAACAACATGACCGATTTCGGGTTTTCCCATGCCAAAGGCTCGCCGGATGTGTTCAAGGCCGGGGTGAAAAAGAAAATCGAGGAACTACTAAAATAAGCCGCCGATGGAGTTCATTCAATCACTTCTGGAAAGCAGCAGCATCCCCGTCGTTACAGCTTTCTTGCTGGGCATCCTGACTGCGATCAGCCCGTGCCCGCTGGCGACCAATATAACCGCAATCGGATACATCAGCAAAGACATCGAAAGTAAACACCGTATATTCTGGGGTGGCATTCTCTATACGGCAGGACGCATCATTACCTATACCGCCCTCGGATTTATCCTTATCCCGATTTTACGTGAGGGAGCAAGTATGTTTGCCATACAGAAAGCCGTCAGCAAATACGGCGAAATGCTGATCGCTCCGACACTAATCCTAATCGGATTGTTTATGCTGTTCGGAAACCGATTGAATTTGCCGAAGTTCGGGTTCAGAGGCAGTGGCAGTGAAAAACTGAAAAGCAAAGGATCGTGGGGCGCATTGCTTTTGGGGGTGCTGTTTTCGCTGGCGTTTTGTCCGACAAGCGGCGTTTTCTATTTCGGGATGCTGATGCCGATGTCGGCGGCGGAAACGGGCGGTTATCTGCTTCCGGTGGTCTTTGCCATCGCCACGGGTCTGCCCGTGATTATCGTGGCTTGGATTCTGGCGTACAGCGTGGCTGGGCTTGGAAAATTTTACAACCGGATGCAGGTATTTCAAAAGTGGATGAATAAGATTATTGCCCTGCTTTTTATCGCAGTCGGAATTTATTACGCAATCACATTCTATTTATAATCGACCAAAATATGAAAACTATTGAAATTTTCGATCCGGCCTTGTGTTGCCCTACGGGACTGTGCGGGCCGAATATCAACCCCGACTTGATGCGCATTGCCGCTGCAGTCGAATACCTCAAGCGCAAAGGCGTGACCATTGCACGGCATAACCTGCGCGACGAACCGCAGCTTTATGTGACAAATAAGACCGTAAACGACTACCTGATGAAACACGGAGCCGACGGCCTGCCCGTAACGCTGGTAGACGGTATCGTTACCGTACAGAAAGGCTATCCGACCAACGATCAGCTCGCGGAGTGGACGGGTATATCGCTGGATTATATTCCCATCTTAAAATAAATTGCAATTATGAAATTCTTTGATTTATCAGTAATACGGGGTACAAAATACCTATTTTTCACAGGCAAAGGCGGCGTAGGTAAAACCTCGGTCGCTTGTGCTACGGCAATCGGGTTGGCCGATCTCGGTGAGAAAATTTTGCTTATCAGCACCGACCCTGCATCAAATTTACAGGATGTGTTCGGGCAGGAGTTGAACGGTCACGGCACGGCTATCGCCGAAGTGCCGGGGCTGACGGTCGTAAACCTCGATCCAGAGCAGGCCGCCGCCGAATACCGTGAGAGTGTAATCGGCCCCTATCGTGGCAAACTGCCCGAAAGTGTCATTCAAAATATGGAAGAGCAGCTATCCGGCTCCTGCACGGTGGAGATTGCAGCGTTCAATGCCTTTTCCGATTTCATCACAGATCCGCAGATTCAGCAACAGTACGCCCATATTATTTTCGACACGGCTCCGACGGGACACACCCTGCGGATGCTCCAACTGCCCTCGGCATGGAGTACCTTCATCAGCGAAAGTACGCACGGCGCGTCGTGCCTCGGCCAGTTGTCGGGTTTGGAACAGCGCAAAGAGATTTACAAGCAGGCTGTGCGCACACTCTCCGATGCTACGGCAACCCGTCTCGTGCTGGTAAGTCGTCCGGATGTCGCACCGCTGAAAGAGGCTGCGCGTTCGTCGCACGAATTGCAGGGACTCGGTATCAACAACCAAACACTTGTGATAAATGGCCTGCTCCAGCAGACGGACGACACCGACTCCGTAACCCGGCAGCTCTTCGAGCGTCAGCAGGATGCTATGCAGGCAATGCCCGAATCGCTCCGCGAATTTCCGGCGTTCAGCGTGCCCCTGCGCTCCTACAACCTTTCCAATATCGCCAATATCCGTCGGATGCTTTCGTCGGATAGCGTGGCGGGTGTTGCGGATTATCGCCCCCTTACGGGTGAAAAGACACTGGACGATCTCGTGCAGGATCTTCATGTGTCGGGCAAGCGCGTAATCTTCACGATGGGCAAAGGCGGCGTCGGCAAAACCACCGTTGCAACCCGCATCGCATTGGGGCTGAAAGAACTCGGCGCAAAAGTACACCTTACGACGACCGATCCGGCCAACCATATCAACTATGAACAGGCAACGGGCGCAGGTTTGGATGTCAGCCGCATCGACGAAGCGGCTGTGCTGGAAGCCTATAAAAATGAAGTACGTGCCAAAGCGCGGGCGAACGGCATGAGTGCCGAGGATATGGAGTATATCGAAGAGGATTTGCGCTCCCCGTGTACGCAGGAGATCGCCGTATTTAAAGCCTTTGCCGATATTGTGGAGAAAGCGGAAAATGAGGTCGTGGTGATCGACACCGCTCCGACCGGGCACACGCTGTTACTGCTCGATGCCACGCAGAGCTATCACAAAGAGGTAGAGCGCACACAGGGCGAAGTCGCCGGAGCCGTCGCGCACCTGCTGCCGCGCCTGCGCGATCCGAAGCAGACCGAAGTGGTAATCGTCACACTGCCCGAAGCCACGCCCGTATTCGAGGCCGAACGCTTGCAGGCCGACCTGCACCGTGCCGGAATCCGGAATAAGTGGTGGGTCGTGAACTCGTGCCTGTCGCTGGTGGCGACGGATAATCCGTTCCTGCAATCCAAAGCGCAGGGCGAACTGTCGTGGATCGAGCGCGTCAAACAACTATCCAAAAGCAATACGGCTCTCATCGGCTGGAAAAACGCATAAACTATGAAGATACTGATTTTATGCACGGGCAACAGTTGCCGTAGTCAGATGGCACATGGATTCCTGCAATCGTTCGATCCGACTATGCAGGTCTTTTCCGCCGGAACGGAGCCTGCCGAAAGGGTCAATGCGCAGGCTGTCGAGGTAATCGCCGAAGCAGGTATAGACATCAGCAATCATACGCCCCACAACGTAACGGAATACCTCGGTGAAGAATGGGACTATGTGATAACGGTCTGTGGCGGGGCAAACGAGAGTTGCCCGATGTTCACGGGCAAGGTGAAGCACCGTCTGCATATCGGTTTCGACGATCCCTCACACGCAACCGGAACGCCCGAATTTATCGCCGGAGAGTTCCGGCGGGTACGCGATGAGATAAAGACGCGGTTTTATGATTTTTATTCGACACACCACCGATGAAAAGCGACGTTTATAAATCCATATTCTCCATCCCAAAGATGGATTGTCCTTGCGAAGAAAATCTGATCCGGATGAAATTACAGGAGGTCGGCGGCATCCTCAGGCTCGATTTCGATCTGGCCGAAAGAAAGCTGACCGTTCTGCATACCGGCGATCCGGGGTCGGTGGAAGCTGCTCTGAAAACTCTCGGACTCGGAGCCACGCTCATCGTCACGGAGCAAACAGAATATCGGTCACAACCCGATGAATCTTCCAGTCAGCGCAAGGTGCTGATCGCCGTCCTGCTGATAAATTTCGCCTTTTTCCTGCTGGAGATAGCCACGGGAATTATTTCCGGTTCGATGGGACTTGTTGCCGACAGTCTGGATATGCTGGCGGATGCCTTAGTCTACGGGATGAGCCTGATGGTCGTCGGAGCAGTTTTGTCTCGCAAGAAGAAGGTAGCACGTTATTGCGGCTATATCCAGATCGTGTTGGCCCTTGGTGGAATTACTGAGGTGATCCGGCGTTTTATCAGCGCGGAAACTCCTCCCGCTTTCCAGACGATGATCGGGATATCCCTGCTGGCCCTCATTGCAAACGCCTTTTGTCTGTGGTTACTGCAACGCACCAAGAGCAAGGAGGCACATATCCGGGCGAGCGTTATTTTCTCTGCCAACGATGTGATTATCAATGCAGGGGTCATTGCCGCCGGATTGCTGGTCTGGTGGCTGGACAGCGGCATCCCCGATCTGGTTGTCGGCATCATTGTCTTTATCATCGTTCTTCGGGGCGCAGTACGCATATTAAAATTAGCGAAATAGATTATGGAAACTCAAAAAAATAAACAAGGTATCGGATTTTTCGAGCGTTACCTGACCTTATGGGTGGCGTTGTGTATCGTGGCGGGAATCGCCGTCGGGCAATGGCTGCCCGGTGTTCCTGCGGCACTCGGCAAGTTGGAATATGCTAATGTGTCGATTCCAGTTGCCATCTTGATCTGGCTGATGATCTATCCGATGATGCTCAAAGTGGATTTTCAGAGCGTGAAGAATGTCGGAAAAAGACCGCGAGGCATCATCGTAACGTGCGTGACCAACTGGCTTATTAAGCCGTTCACGATGTTCGGCATCGCATGGTTGTTCTTCTATGTTATTTTCAAAGCTTTGATTCCCGAAGAGCTGGCGCATGAATACCTTGCCGGAGCGGTGCTGTTGGGGGCTGCACCCTGTACGGCGATGGTCTTTGTTTGGAGTCATCTGACTAAAGGTGATGCAGCCTATACGTTGGTGCAGGTGGCGGTGAACGACCTGATTATCCTTGTCGCTTTCGCTCCGATCGTAGCGTTCCTGCTGGGGGTCGGAGGTGTCGTGATTCCGTGGGATACCCTGCTGTTGTCCGTGGTGCTCTTTGTCGTGATTCCGCTCGCTGCGGGTGTAATGACACGAATTACCATCGTAAAACGCAAAGGCATCGAATATTTTAATAACGTCTTTGTCAAAAAGTTCGAAAACTGGACAATCGGAGGTTTGCTCCTTACACTCATCATCCTCTTTTCGTTTCAGGGTGAAACGATCCTCAAAAACCCGCTGCATATCGCCCTGATTGCCGTGCCACTGATATTACAAACCGTACTGATATTCTTTGTCGCATATGGCTGGGCAAAGTGGTGGAAGCTCCCGTACGATGTGGCAGCCCCCGCCGGAATGATCGGCGCGAGCAACTTCTTCGAGTTGTCGGTGGCGGTTGCCATTTCGCTGTTCGGCTTGCAATCCGGCGCGGCATTGGCAACGGTGGTGGGTGTATTGGTCGAAGTACCCGTAATGCTGATGCTTGTGCGGATCGCCAACAACACGCGGGGTTGGTTTCCGGCAAAAATCTAACTGCACCTAATTTTTTAATAGCCACCAATGTGGCTATTAATTTGAAACTATTGTTCGTAATTTTACGAAATAAAAATAATCCAATCAACGTTTTCTTAAAAACTAAAATTAATATGAGTAAAAAATCAGTTATAGGAACAACCTCTGTCGGGGTATTTTCTTCCGTTCTTGCCTTTCTGGGTGTGGTATCCTGTTGCGGAATGCCTATTGTGGCGGGCGTCCTCGCATGGCTGGGCATAGGAGCTTCGCAGTTGAGTTTCTTTGCAGAATACCGTCCGCTATTTATAGGAATTGCAATCGTCGCATTACTATTTGGCTTTTGGCAGGTTTATTTCAAGAAAACCTCGTCGTGTTGCGCTTCTGGGAGCGGTTGCTGCGAAACGTCGGAGAAAGGAGCGAAACCCAAATCGCAGCTTGTGCAAAAGGTGTTCTTATGGATCGGAGCAATCGTGGTGATCGCCATGCTCTTTATGAGTAATCAAGAAACTAAAACACCTGAAGCTGCTTCGCCTACACCTGTCGAACAAACTCAAAATCAACAACCGGGCTGCTGCCCTCAATAAATTATAACGATGAATACGCTATTAGATACGCTTCAATATTTTGTATTGATTACCATCGAACTGATCGCACTATTCCTGTTTATCAGTGCTTTGGTCGAAATTGTTTTGATGTATATTCCTGCCGATAAGATTCAGAAATATTTATCGGGAAAAGGGCTTTGGGGAAATATTCTTGGAGCCGGATTCGGTGCATTGACACCGTTCTGCGCCTGTTCGACGATTCCGATGACCGTAGGATTTCTTAATGCCGGAGTCCCCTTTGGATCAGTGATGTCGTTCCTGATCGCCTCACCGCTGCTCAATCCCATTATTATCGGAATGCTCGCCGCACTGGTGGGAATCAAAGCCGCCGTGATCTATTTTGTGATCGCTTTTGTCTGCTCCGTAGCTTTCGGAGTTATCCTGCAAAAAATAGGCGGACAAAAGTACGTGAAAAACGTCCGCGTAAAACCGGCATGCTGCGGTGGTGGTGAAGAGGTTGTCGATAAGCGGTCATTGCCGTTCAAAGCCAAACTGAAACTTGCATTTAAGGCCGCTTGGGACAGTCTTCGCCCGATTATGGGCTACCTGCTCATCGGAGTTGCGCTCGGTGCATTGATTTATGGGTATTTGCCTGAAGATTTTGTTTTGAAAATAGCGGGCCCGGACAATCCGTTTGCCGTACCTGTCGCCGCAATTTTGGGCGTACCGCTCTACATTCGTGCCGAAACTGCAATCCCTATCGGAATCGCATTGATGGGCAAAGGAATGAGTATCGGCGCGGTCATTGCCTTGATTATCGGCGGCGCGGGAATGGCGATTCCCGAAATGTCCATGTTGGCAAGCATCTTCAAGAAACGACTTGTAGCAATGATCGTAGCCACGATTTTCCTCACGGCGGTAATAGGTGGTTATCTGTTTAATATCTTATTATAAATCAAACAAAAAAATGGAAAAGAAAGAAGAAAAGAAAGGTTTTTGGGCATCGCTATTCTCGCCGAAGCCGAGTTGTTCTTGCTCGTGTGGCAGCACAGTCATTGAGGAAGTGAAACAAGAGGCACAGCCTGTTACCGATGAAAAGCAGGACGAAAAAACTGCTATAAAAAGCGATACCCATTCCTGTGGATGCAATAAATGATCCGTTAGTTTGTGAAAGGATCATTAGACTTGTTGACCGGTCTTTGGGAAAAGAAGTAGATTCTACTCAACAGATACGGAAGTCAATACGATACAGAGGACGAAGCCGGATACCGGCTTCGTCCTCTTATTTTTATGTGTATTATATGAATTACAATGTCTAAATTAGAATTTTATGTGAAGTCATTTCTATTAATATTACTGAATATCACATGCCTAATAAATATTCTTCACATAACTTATTCCTCTACATAAAACGAATTATGCAAAGCTTCTCATAATTCCTTTGAACCCGAACAATTTTAAAACGATAAGCAGAATGGAATCACAGGAATTCAAATCTTTTTACAAAACCGTCAAAGGAAACGAAGGCGCAAAATGCAAGTACCCTACCCGGCTGGACTTATTTGGCCGGGGATGCTCGCATAATTGCTCCTATTGCTATGCGCGTTCGCTGCTGGACTTCCGGGGCATGTGAAATGCCGATGCTCCGGCCGTCGCTTCGATGGAAAAGGTTACAAAAACCGTCCGGCGGATCGCTCCGGGTTCGGTTGTCCGGCTCGGCGGGATGACCGACTGTTTTCAGCCTGCCGAAAGCAAATTTCGCGCGACCTACCGCACGATCCGGGAACTCAACCGACAAGGCATGGAATACCTGATCGTTACGAAATCCCCGCTGGTGGCGACAGACGAATACCTCGCCGTCATGGATCGACAACTGGCTCATATTCAAATTTCGATTAGCTGCACGTCCGACGCGCTGGCCCAGACTTACGAACGGGCCAGTCCGCCGTCGGCGCGGATTCGGGCCGTTGAAAAACTGCAACAAGCAGGATTCGACGTTTCGCTGCGGCTCTCTCCGTTCATCCCGCAATACGTCGATCCGCTCCTGCTCGGTACGGTTCGCTGCGACAAAGTGTTGGTTGAATTCCTGCGGGTAAACGGATGGATCAGGCGGTGGTTCGATGTCGATTTATCGGAATATACATTGCATCAAAGCGGATACTTGCATTTATCGCTGGGACAGAAAATCGAATATCTGTCGAAACTGCCCCGTTTCGGGCAGCTTTCCGTCTGCGAGGATGTGACCGAACATTATCATTACTGAGCACAGACAGTCAATCCGAATCCGAAGGATTGCTACAATCTGAGGCAAGGTTAAAATAAGACAGAAAAAGGAAATTATTAGCTTCCTTTTTCTGTCTTATCGTCACTCACATACGGCAATTTCCGATTTATTTTTTGAATGTAAGGTGTGAGCGCACGGTTGAATTTAATTATCCCGTGCGTATTGAATTGAAAAGGGCAACCTTGTTTGGGTGTTTAGTTGTATTGTTTCGACATTTTCCACCTAAGCGCAATAAGCACTCTTAAACATCTTTCTCGCAGTTCGTTCGTCGGAAAAACATACCGATGTGTCGGGAACTGCTCATTGGCGATCCATGCGGCAAAAAAGAACTTTCCCGCTTTGTTAAACTCCACTATCGTAAGGTCTTGGTGTTCGATTATCTTGCCGTCCACCAATTTTGCAAATTCACTTGCGTACTTATTGATTTCATTTTCCATGTATTTTACCCGCGCACGGCGGGATTTGTTTTTCCCGTGCGTACTGAATTAAAAAAGGCAACCCTTTGAGGGTTGCCCGTATCGTTAAGCTGATTTATGCTTTTCTTTCCAAAGTCTTTCGGCTTCATCCGCCTGCCGATCTTCTTCCGTCAGTTTCTCGAAAGTTTCCGGTTTGAACCGAACAAATTCGATATAGCCGCCGTTATACCCGGTCGTGCGGGTTTCTATGCCTACGACATCCAGTTTTGCCATGCGTTTGCGGGCCGTCGCTTCACTTGCATAACTAAGCGGATAAAAATGTTTTTCTCCGTTTGAAGAATAGCGAATTACACCCAACAAAGTCTGCTGTCCGTGCCGTTGGGAATTGTAATTGCTGAAAATGGCCTTCCCCATCGCTTGGCGGATTGCCTTGTTCGCCGGACCTTCGGGTCGTTTGAAAATGGGAACAGTTTGGCCGCCTGTTCGCCGGGATTTGGGAATAACGATCTTATACGGATGCGTACCACTACCGATATACAGACTTAGGTAGAAATTCGTATTGAAGTAGTCGGTCATTGCATCGCTGTCATCGTAATTGTACGACATGATATAATCGGTTACATTCTGCATCACTTCCTTAGCCCGGTCGGTCAAGTTACCATTCCGTTCGATGTAATAATGGTTCACGTTGCAATTACAGATGATTCCGGATGATTCCGTAAACGCCGCAAAATCCGCGACCAGTAACCGGATCGTTATGCTGTTATAGTGTTGCACCCGTACAGAAAACTTATAATCCGGGTAGGTTTCTTTCGTCCACTGGCGGAACAGTTCGGCGATCTCGGACGGTCTTTGTCCTTTGTAGTTTTTGCCCTGCCAACGGTATTCATTATAGACGTGTGAGGTATATTCCTTTGCCGTCGCACCGTTGTAATCATTTTCGTAACCGTTGCCCGCTTTCGGTTCTTGGTCCCGGCGTTTTTCCCAGATACGGTACAGGGTTTCGAATTCGGCGTTGATTTCCTGCATGGCCTGTGTCGAACCGCCTTTATCGGGATGGTTGGCTATTGCCAGTTTACGGTACTGCCGTTTCAGGTCGGCAAAACACATAATTGTTCCAAAGTATTTCATAATGATAATTTTAAAGATTAGACAAAAAGCAAAAGGGTGGATTTCTCCACCCTTTTACGGTTATCGGTAAATTTGTCAAGCTGCCGGTCGGCTCCGGCGACCGCGTTTCGATTTTTTCGTTTTTACCGGTTCGATCAGATCGTAAGGTTCGATGAACGGGTAATCGTCGTCAGGTTCGGGAAACTGTACATCCGGCGCGTCTTCCCTTTCAGGGTCCGGTTTCTCATCGGGTTCCGTAACCTGCTCTCCCGGTAATTCCGGTTGCAGGGGATTGTCCTGCGGTTCTTCCGGAACGACTACTGGAGCGTCCTCCGTCGGCGACGCCTGAGGCTGGTCTTCCTGCGGAACTTCGACGATTTCCGGGATCTCTTCGGATTCGACTTCCGTTTGTTCCGGTTCGTTCGCTTCCATTTCTTCGGCTTCCGTCGGCTTCGATGCTTTGAATTGCTCCAGTTCCATTTCCGCCCGCTGTTGTTTCGGATCGTATTTGGCGCTGTAAATCGCTTTGATTTCTTCCAGCTTTTCCGGATAGTGAAGGGCGGCAAATTCTTCAAAAAAGCCGTATCGCGGAGAATCTCGGTACACGTCGCTGAGATTGGAAATAATGAATACCCGCTGAATCCGGTTCTTTTGTTTGGCCGTCAGCTTATTTACGATAGCCAATAGCGTTTCGTCAGGCATACTGAATTCTTCGATCCCTTTAAATCCGAGCAATTCCCGGTAACGCGGTTTTATCGCTTGGATCATGGCATAATAGCTGATCTTTTCCTCGACGCCGCAGATCGGAGTATTGGGTACTTTCTTTATGGAGAATATTTTCTTGGTATCTTCGATAATATGCTCCACTTTGATTTCCCCGAACCGTTTCGCTTTTTCTTCCAATTCCTGCTCTTTCGTTTTTGATCCGGCGTTCGGCTTCATTGCATCGAAAAGCAGGTTCTCATAACAGAAAACGACCTGTTTTTCTTTTACGACAATGTACGGTTTCAGCGTTTCCTCATTAACGCCCCATTCGATTTCTTCGGTCTGCTCTTTGTAGGCTTCCGAAAGTGTCTTGTACCGTTGCATATCCGATTCGTATTCTTCTATGTCTTTGAATTGATCGGCTTTCGGTTCCTCCGGTCTGTCCATCGGGTAAATAAACCGGTTGGAATAATAATCTACTTCGGTAATCTCATAACCGACACTTAGCAGATAATTGACCGCTTCAGTGTTATGGTTGTATTTCATTACGCCGATTTCGTAATTTTTTGCCGCCCACTCTACCGCTGTGTTGATTACATAGGTCGTATTCTTATCTTGCAAGCAGCTTTTATTCAGACATCGTGCACAGTCCGTATCGCACCGGAACAGTAGTTGAGAAAGTGTGTTTTGGGGACAAGTTTCACATTCAGATTTATCGAAATAGAAATCGTCCAGCTTCGTAGTGTAAGCGTCGCGCAATTGCCTTGCGAAATCGGCCGTTTTCAGCGGCCGCCACGATCCCCGCAGGCAATTCTCTTTCAAATGTTCGTCGTAAACTTCCTGCTGTACTTCCGATTCGTATTTACACAGCTCCAGCGCCATCGAGACGGTAATGCTTTCATCGTCGAGCAAGGCGTGGAGTTCGGAAATCAAATCGAGCAGTTTCAGTCGGTTTTGTATATACGCCTTACTGAATCCGAATACTGCGGCGGCAGCCGCAATATCCCGGTCCGAAAGTTCCAGATAATCTTTTATCGCCTGTGCTTCTTCGCAGATCGTCATATTTTTCCGCTGGGTGTTTTCCGTTATGGCGATCGCTTTTGCCGTCAAATCGGAAACATTGGCTACAAAACACGGAATCGTCTGTTTTTCGGCCATGACCGAAGCATGGTAGCGACATTCGCCGCAAATGATTTCGAACGTATCGGCTACGACGGATTCCCCGTCCTGTTCCGATTTTCGCGGCCGGACGAGGATCGGGTTGATAATTCCTACGGATCGGATGCTGTCGGCCAGTCCCAGCAAATAATCTTCGTCGAATTGCTTTCTCGGATTATTCGGATTCGGTCTGATCCGGGACAGTTCCACATGCTGAACGTTCAGATCGGCGGTAAGCACCTCGATCATTTTTTCTACGTCCATCGTTTCGTTTGTTTTCGCACTTACTTTTTTAGTCTTCATAACTTTAAAAATTAATTGGTTTATAATGGTTTAATTGGTTTTTGGACTTCATCTTCCCGTTCGGACACTTTCCGAAGTCCGGATTTAATTTTTTCAATCATTTGTTTTTCTTCTGCTGAAGGATTGATTGTTTGTTCAAAATCCGCGATTGCTTTCAGCAGTTCTTTTGCAATCTGTTTTATATCCATAGGCATAAAGTTTTAAGCCGCGAAGAATATTCTCGGCGATTAATAATTTGATTATTAGAAAATTGAATTTCTTTTGAGAAAATTATTTATTCTTTCTCTATCGACTTGTTTATGGTTTCGTGTTAGAAACCCGGTGCGAGCGGTTCCGGCTTCAAAATTTTGTCGAAAAAATCTACCCGACCGCAGGGAGCGGTCAGATTTTTTCTATACAAAATTTTGAGAGGAAATGAGCGAGTACCGACATTTACACGATACCAAAACAGATATATATTCTTAGGATGAGGGATTTGAAATTGTCTGATAATTGGGTAACTTAGACGGATAAAAATGTAATATGAAAAATTATGGAAGCAACTATTTTGTATGGGAATGGTTTGAATAGACTGTCAAAAAATCCTTTAGATTGGAACAAGCTATTGCATAAACTTGCCCAAGAGGGTAATACAGTTCTAAATACTGAAAACAAGCCTTATACAATGGCTTATGAAGAATTATTTTTAAGCGGTCAAATGGATGAAGAAACTATTAAAAATAAAGTTGTTGAATATTCCAAAACGATAGAAAGTAATAGGTTTTATGAGAAGTTATATGCTCTCGAACTAAAGAATTACCTAACTACCAACTATGATTATGCTTTCGAAAAAATATTTGAAGAAAATAATTTCAAATATGAATTAAACAAGAATCGAGAAAGGATATATAGTGTTAGGACATATGTAGATGTTGAAAATCACACAAAAATCTGGCATATTCATGGAGATATTAATCGTAATCATTCTATTTCTTTAGGTCTTGACCAATATTGCGGTTCCATTGGCAAGATGAATGATTATATTAAAGGTAAAGGAGATTATAAAGAGGTCGTGAAAATTGAAGATAAAATTCAAGACATATCTAAATATGATAGTATTTCATGGATTGAATTATTTTTCAATACAGACATTCATATCATCGGGCAAGGCATGGATTTTTCCGAAACCGATTTATGGTGGATATTAGACAAACGGGCACGCTTTTTAAAAAGAAACAATACATCGTTTTATAATAAGATATATTATTATGAGGAATGTATGCCGGAAACGGATTCTAAGTCATGTACAACCTGCAAGAAACAATTATTGAATGCTTTCGGTGTGAAATACGTTCAAGTGAAACATGACGGAAAACATTGGGAAAAATTTTGGGATGATTTATTTAAGATACTTGAAAATAATATAGTCAAAAGAAAGAAAAGTGCTTGATTGGCCATAGATAAAATACAAAAGACTGCTTCCGCAGTCTTTTGTATTTTATCTAATGTTAACAGTTGGGATTTTGGCTATGATTCTTAATACTCTTCTGCGCTTTATCTTTTCAGCAAGCATTGCTACATCGTATGCACTATACAAGAAAGTCTGATCCGTCAGCCGAACCGATTTTATCCATTTCCGTTTCCGACATTCCTCCAACTGTATGGATTTGATATGCAAAAGTTCACATACCTCGTTCGCGGATAAAGTAATAAATGCTTTCTTCTGTTGGGCTACATATTCCAAAATCAGGATCATGTACATAGCCCGGTAATTCTTTTTAATCAGTTGAACGACCGTTTCGCGTTCGACCAATACATACTCTTTCTTTTCCATAATGTAAGTTTTATAAAATTAAAAATCGTCGGTTTCATCATCGAAACCCTCCGGATAGTTGTCTATATCGAAATCGTCGAGATCGGCAGTTTCTGACGAAATTTGCCGGATACCATCTTTTGGTCTGTTCCGCACCCAACCATCGGAATCTTTCACACGGTTTTTTATAAAATCCAATACTTCCGATTTGCGGTATAATCGGCGGCCATCAAGTTGGAACCCGATCAATTTTCCCTGTTCCCGATACCGCCGCACCTGCCGTTCACTCATTTTAGTGATTTCGCACACTTCGTTAAAGTCGAGAAATACATCATCGACAGATTCCGGATGAGGATTATCTTTAATCTCGTTACGAATCGTTTGCAGTTCGTCCATGATCCGATCCAGCAGCGATTTAATCGTTATAAACATATCTTCGATTCTTTGCATGGAACTATCGTTTTATTCGAAAGCAAAGGTGGAGTAACGGCAAATGAAAAGCGGATAAGTTACCCGGTAACTTACCCGCTTTTTTTACAAATTATTGCGCTCAACCATCTAATTCATCCATTCTATTTGTCAGCATATCAAGCAATTTATTAATAAATGAAGTGCGTTCTTTCTTACGCGAACGTGCTTTAGAAAACCTTTGGTAAACACCATCGAGTTTAATATGAAAGAATTGTTCGAAGCAAACGGCGATCTCTTTAATGGGAATGTCTCCGTTATTTAAAGACTGAGAGAGAAAAAGAGCGTAGATTAATTCGGCAAGGTCGATAGCCGATCCACTCCATTTAAGGGGGGATGAAAAATGGTTGGAAGGACCTATATAAATTTGACGTGTATCTCGAATCAAAGCAGCCGTAATATCTTCTTCGATGGACAAAAGCAGTAATAGGTAATCAGCATGTTTAGGCGGTGTTTTTTTTTACCAACATTGATATGTTGGTCTTGATCTGCCGGATGGTTCGCAGTCGTTTTGCAAGATTAAATTCCTGACTGTAAAACTCTTTAATCCATGAATTAAACGTTTTCAAAACTACGGTAAGTCCTAATTGAGTTAGTTTCTCATCATACTCACACGATGATTCGCATTCCAAAATAAATTCTTTCATAGCATTTTAAATTAGAAGTGAATAATAAGTTGGGATATTTGTAGCGTATGACTAAAGAACCTAAATTGACACATCTAAATTACTTATATATACATGACTATTTAACGATGATGACTAAAAAAGCAACGAAAAACATCTGTTTTTCGTTGCTTTTGCCAGTGTTTATTCTTCTTTTAGTTTTCGGATTCCCAGCTTTACGATCTCCGGTCGGTCCTTTTTCATCCATAGTTGCAATTCCTCCGGATCGAATCGGATGGATCGCCCAACTTTATGAAACGGGATCTTATTCTTGTTTACAAGATTGTAAAGCGTACCAATGCTAAAACAGGTTATTAGACTGGCTTCTTCGATTTTCACAAATTTTGTCCAAGTGTATGGTAAGGCTGGTTTTGAAAATTCCGAGGAATACGGTTTTTCTTTTAAAACCTCTCGCATCCATTCTTTGAAATACTTTTCAAAGGATTTGATAAATTCGTCCATGACTTAAATCTTAGTTAAAATATTATTCGGCAATTTTTGTTAGCATTGCCGCGATTTCCATTTTATCGTCCCGTCTGAATCCATCGAGATAACTTTCAGTCGTTTTAAGCGAGGTATGACCTAAACTTTCTGAGATAAAAGCAACATTCACTCCCTTTCTCATTAAAGTAGTGGCGTAGGTATGCCGGGCAACGTAGGTAGTCAGGCTCACATGAATATCTACCTTTTTCCCGATTTCTTTCATACGTTCGTTAATTACGTGAGTGTACAATTTTCCAAGTTCGTAATTCCGTTCGTCGGATTCAGTCTTCTTGTATATTCCGAAGATGTAATTGTCTAAACTCTTATCTTCATTCCCCCAAAAGTCGATGATGTCCTGCACGGGTTTCGTTATGAATACTTGGATCGGTACATGTGTTCTACGAGTACGAATAGTTTTCTGACGATAAAAGACAATAAAACCATTTTGTAAATTAGCATATTTCAGGTTATAAATATCTTTCATATTCATACCGCAGCAATAAAAACTAAACAACCACAAATCACGCGCTTTCGCCTCCGATTCAAATTCAGGTTTATAATTTATAATCGTTTTCAATCCGTCAAGATCAAGTGCACTATTTACCTTTTTGGTTTCTGGAATTTCGTATTTTCGTTTCCGCGCAGAACCAAACGGATATTGATCGGCAGACATTATTTCGTCTGCAATAGCCTCGTTGACAATGGCCCGTAGATAACGCATGTACATTGCAATGGTCGTTGTAGACCTATTTTGTTGAAGCATAAACCGTTCATATCCTTTCAAGAAATTAACAGTCACATCAGAAAAATTCAATCTATTTTTGTACTTCATTAACGAAACAAGCGCGTCCTTGTATGATTTCGCAGTACCGAAACGGTGCTCCTGCATGAGTTCATCCGATCTCCTGCGAAAAGCATCATAAACATTTTGCTTGTCTTTAAAAGGTTTGGCCTCAATACCTAAATACAATCTGTCGAAACCTTCAAAAGAAAAATTAGCACCGAGCGTTTTGATAATTTTATTTGCTTTATTTTGGATTTCAGTAATACCGAGTCGTATTTCTTTCAAATTTTCATCATATAAATGCTTTGCATTTATTTTCTTCCATTCGATTTCGGTACATAAATATCTTGTTGAATATCTTTTAATTGTGGAATGAAAATAGATTTCAAGCCTAATCGGATATTTGTTTGATTTTTTGAGCAATCTACGTTTGTCCAACCTTAGTGTGGCCGTTACATATTTATTAATTGTTTCCATCGTTTCAGTAAGATTTTATTGGATTCAAACAAGACTTAACAACACAATATCGCAAACACAATAGTTTACAATACAAGCTATTATACTTATTATAAAACGAATTAGGAGATTGTTTTAGTTTAAAACAAGGGTTCGAAAATGAACCATAAAGTCGAATCCAAAGAATCTTTAAAATGTGCCTAATTATAGGCTTATCAGCGGATTGTTTCAACAGACAGTAAAGTGCTGATAATGTGCAATCATACGGAGTCCGAAGAACCTTTAAAATGTGCCTAAAAAAGTGCCTAATGGCTCCGTAAAAAGGAGTACAAAGTTGTGAAACCGAAAAACTAATTTCCATCATAATAATCTGTTTTTTAACCATTTAACAAATTTATGATGACTGATAAAAAAGATTTTAGGCCACTGTTAATCAGGGGGTCCTAGGTTCAAGTCCTAGTTGAGGAGCCAGAAAATCAAGAGGTTACGATGAAAATCGTGACCTCTTTTTTTTTGTATACATACAATTTGCATACAACTTTTTTCGCCCCAAAAATTGTATTTCTCTATTGCATTTCTAATAGAATTAACATAACTTTATAAAAAATCTATAACTATTTATTATTTAAAAACTTAACATATGGGACGTGTAAGAAGGAACGTTGATACGATTTCCCCCAAGCTAACATTCAAATATGAGAATGAATTAAATCCGACATTTAGTGAACTTTTAGAATTTATAAATGGGAAAGAATTCCCATGTTATAATAAAGAATTTGAATTTAAGCTATTATCAAGTGAATTAAACGGTTGCCAAGTTGGAATTATTGAAACAATGTTGACTAAAGGACTACCTCCCAAGAAGAATCGAAAAACAAAGCAAATGTCAAAATTAGGTATTGATCCTAACATAGAGAGATTAGCTTATGGAAATATATTTTTATATGATAAAGAAAGAAATATTTTATTATTCGAAATTAATAAGAACGGATGTTTCCCTGATAGATTTATTGAGATTTTACAGAAAATATGGAATAAAGAACATGAAAATGATGAGATACGTTTTGATCTCAAATTTTTACCAATATTGAGAAAAGATGCATATGAAAGAGCCTTGAGGTTAGATTATTACAAAGAAATATTCGTTGAAATATACAATCCATTAGAACTAATCAATGAATTTATAGAGGAAAGAGATTCGATTGCAAATAGTGTAATAAAAACAAATTTAGATGCCGCTGCCAAAAACAATGCTAAAAGTTTAATTTTAGTTCAAAATGCTAAAACGAAAAACTGAATCCGATGGGATTATCTCGCTCTCACACTAAAGATTGGATTGAGTCTATCCGACAAATTAAACATAAAAATATCACCTCATTTGAAGTAAAAGGATATTTGACCGATCCCGAAGATTACGATCCTAGTTCCGGTAGAAAATTACGAAAAGTTAATATGATGGCTGATACTTTTGATGTATATTTCTATTTGGATGAACCTACAATACAAACAGACATTCAAGACAAACAGAGAAAAGATGCTATAGAAAAACTTTATACTGATTGTTTACCTGAATTTATTGAAATATTGGGAAATTGACTATATGCAACCGCTTCGTAATATTATTATTTTTGGATACACTATAGATTATTGGATTGAACGTTATTGTGGCAGTTTTCTATTTTGGATTATTCTAATCATCATGATATTTTGGATTAAACCTAAATATATCATTTTCTGTGATTTGATTCAAGAATTTCCAGCAATAGGAATGTGTTCTTTTGGATTTTTATTAACGTTCTTAGGGATAATATTACAAGGTAATAGTGAAGCACTTACCAGATTTCGTTCAAGAAAAAAGTTATTCGAAAGATATGTTAAAAACAATAAACGCATTGTTACATTATCTTTATTTTTGTCAATATATGCATATGTGATAGGGTATTCACATATAGAATATTTTAGTCTTTCTGGAGTAGAAAGATTTTCTGTAGCACTTTTTATCGCTTTTTTCTTTAAATTCGTATGTGATTTTGTTATGTTTATCAGAGTCTTTTATTTATTAATCAGAAATTGAATGCGATATGATATACGCAGAAAACGATGCTATTGAGAATCTTATTATTCACAAAGTAGGGAATAAAATTTTAGATGAAAATTTAGTTTTATCTAAACAACTTGTAAAAGTAGATTCGTTAATAGCTGAATTATTGATCAGATATTTCCTAACCCCTTTTAAAGCACAAGAATATTATAACTTTTATCATGAAAGTGATTTGGAGTTAAATGAGTTATACATGTATGCAAATAAAATTTTCACATGTCGAACCTCATTCAATTTAGTTTCTGAAAATATTGCTAAACATTTATATGAGCGATCAACTCACCCTAATATAAAAGGAGGTGAGTTATACATTGTTCATTTCAAAAAATGCATTGTTGATGGGCTAGAAATGGAAGCTATGGGAATTTTTAAATCAGAAACAAAGGAAACATATTTAAAAATTTTGCCCACAAATGGAAGTTATGAGATTGATAGCGACAATGGTATTAATATAAATAAATTAGACAAGGGATGTATTATATTCAATACAGAAAAGGAGAAAGGTTATCTTGTTGCTATCGTTGATAATTTATCAAAAGGAACAGAAGCAAAATATTGGGTAGATGATTTTCTACAAGTCCGACAACGTCAAGATGAGTATTACAATACTCAAAATGTGATGTCTATGTATAAGACTTTTGTAACAAAAGAACTCCCTCAGCAATTTGAAGTGACAAAAGCAGATCAAGCAGAGTTAATCAACGAATCAGTAAAATTTTTCAAAGGGAAAGAAGAATTTGACTTTGAAGATTTTGGTAATGAAGTTTTAAAGCAACCGGAAGTTATTCAAAGTTTCAATGATTTCAGTAATAAATATCAACAAGAACGAGATATTGAAATTGCCGATAATTTTACTATTTCTGACGCGGCCGTTAAGAAACAATCACGAGCCTTCAAGAGTGTGATTAAACTGGATAAGAATTTTCACATCTATGTTCATGGTAATAATCAATACATAAAAAAAGGTTACGATGAAACCACTGGAATGCATTATTACCAATTATTTTTCAAAGAAGAGCAATAAAATTACACCCTTCTTCATTTGATTTAAAGGAGAGCAGAGTGTTGAATTTGCTCTCCTTATTTTATTTAACAAATCCGTCTTTTTAATATAAACGACCCGGTTATAGCATTTTCCAAAGGTTTCAAATTGTCCAAATTCATAATTTCAAGCTTTTTAAAGTCTTACTGCTCTTCATGTAAATGAAACTCTGCATACGCCTTTATTACGGGATAGGTCATCTTATAGTCCATAAAGTGGAATACCTGAAACGGCGGCGGGGCCATCTGCCGGGCGCGGAAGCGGGCAATTATCTGGAGTAGTGAAATTCCGCATCTTCTTTTCGCCCGGAGTACGGAACGGTCTTTTCCGGACTTTTTCATAATGTAGGTCGTGCAATTCGTAGGCGCGGGCATAGATTGCATAAGACAACGAGAATTTCGGATAGTTTTTTCATCAACAAACTCCATCAGCATCCGGATCGGTTCGCCCCTATCCATAACAGTAGCAAATAATCGGGAATATCATCCGAGGATACGAAATTCTCAAAATGGGCAAAACGCAAATCCTTGCTCCGGAAATCCCATAAATCCTATCATTCCTAATTAATGCTTTTTAACATAAAACGAATTTATCATGTTTTAGATTATAGTTCCGTTTTCTCTACAGTTTCACATGCTTATAAAACTGACACTGTGTTTTTGCGAGATCTTCGGGAAGATACATCGCGCAGCGGTCGCCCGATCCGAGGAACGGGTTTCCGAACAGGTATAACCTGTTGATCGCAAAGACCGACAGGGGTGGATAGGCATGGATACGGAACAGCCGGATATTGCTCACACGTTTGCGAAACCAGCGGCGCGAACGTAAAACCGCATCGACGTAATACAGGAAAATCAGGGCCCGAGCCTCGTATTCGTATCTCTCGATGTAGACCGTCCGTGTTTCGGTATCGAACAGGTATTCCATAAATCCGCAAAGGCGGCAGGCGTATTTCGCCCTGCACAACAGTCGCACGTACTCATCCATGCCGAGTATCCGGATTTTCACGTTCAGCCGTTTTTCGTACAGGGCAATGATATCCGCCATCAGGTCGTGGATCGGTTGAAAACGCGGTTCCGCCAAATCTTCCAGAACGGGATCACTCTTTACCCGCAGCCGACGCAATATGTCGCTCGGTATCTTCCCGCAACGGGTGTAGAAATGCTCCCGGACGAATCGGGCGAGTATCTCCCGGTTCGGTTTCTCAATCCCCATACCGTTGTTTTTCATCCATGTAACGGTGCGCGTACTTTCTTATCATCGGGTAGATCGTCAGATAGTTCATAAAATGAAGTATCTGGAACGGCGGGGTTTCGATCCGGCGGTTACGCAGAAAGGCCGTATAGCGCAACAGTTTTTGGTAACGGATGAAATTCAGCATCACGATTTGCGGCGGGGTGCGGTACGATTCTCCCAAAATCTGATGATAACACCGGTCGTGCAGTTCGTAGGCGTACAGGTAAATCGCGTAGGTCAGGATTTGTCCGGGTTCGGCAGTCTGGTCGGCAAACTTCATCAGCACTCCGACCGGGTCGCACTCCAGCCATGACACCAACAACGGATCGGGTATTTCGTGCTGGCTGACGAATACGACGGTATGGTTTTGCAGGAAATCGGCGCTTCGGTTGTAACGGTCGAGTTCGTGCGGGGATAATAAAAGTTCTTTTTCCATAATGATATTCTATTTCGGTAATTGGATAAATCGTTTATCGGCACAGGTCGCAGACGGCGCCGCAGACCAGCCAGAGGGAGACGATACTACTGCGGGACACAACGATGTCGGCAAAAGGATTTTCGGCAGGAACGCGTCCGGTCAGTCCGGCCAACTCATTCAGCCCTGCCCGTCCATTTTGCCCGTTCAGCCCGGCGGAACCAGATAAAGCGGAACCGGGCAAAGAGGCTTCAGACAACGCGGAACCCGGCAAAGTGGTTCCGGGCAAAGCAGACAAAGCGGCTCCCGGCAAAACAGTTAAACGGACGGACTGATCCGGTGCAGGTTGTAGGATGCGGAACAGCCGGAAGTGCCCGGTTTCGACCAGATGGATATTGCCGTAGAGGATTGCGCCTTTTTGTTGCCGGAGCAACAGCAATGAATTTCTCAGAAACGGATTCAGTAGATCGTCCGCGTAAGGCACGGCAAACTCCGCACCGTGGGACGATGCCGCGGAGAGGATCAGACGGTCGTCCGGTTCGCCCCGGAACAGGCGTTCGGGCAGTGTGCGGTACACCGGAATCCGGGCGACGGAACCCGAGATTTCGGGCATAGGTTCCCCGCACCCGAACATCAGCCATGCGAGGCTGAAGTCGGGATATTTCTGGTGGATTCGTTTGGCCACGTTGGGGCTGATGCCGTTATTGCCCCGCCTGATCTGGTAGAGGGTTTCCCCGCACGACAAACCGACGGCGCGGGCGAAGGCATTGACCGAAAGGCCCGAATGTTCGATCACTTTGCACAGCCGTTCCCAGTTGGCATTGGTCGTTTTTGGCACGGTTCGATATTTTACAGGATTGGAAAATAGCGCCCGTCCGCCGCAGTGAAACAGATTGATTTTGCGTAAGGAGAAAAAAAGAGGGCGCATTTGCAGCCCCTCAACACAGGTCGTGGAAAACCCGAAATAGGTAGCTGTCCTGCGCCCTTGTCAGCTCTGTCCCAAACGGACAGAACACAACAAGGTCAGACAACTGTTATACCTATTTCAAACCCTCCCGAAAGAGGTTTCCACGTTTGTGCTGAGGTATAAAGAGTTGTAACCCTTTATATTGTTATGTCCTTCGGCTATGCCGAATCGTCATAGTTCCTTAAAGTTTGCATAGTAATTGCTTTTTAGGTTCGTTCCCGGACGGCACGAGCCGCCCCCTGTACAACGAATCCGCTTTAAGGAACCGTAAAGCAAAGATACGAATAAAAATTAATTCACCGCACCGGGCATGTATTTCTGGAAATTTCTTGCTAATTTTGTGAGTATGAAGAACTCGATCGACTTCCTGCCCGAGCGCAAACAACGCGACCTGCACGAACTCGTCCGCCTGATCCGCGACGAGGTAAAAGACGTCGTGATGGTTATTCTTTACGGCAGTTATGCCAAAAACACTTATGTCGAATGCGATGAACGCCGGGACTTCGGCGTGAAAACCTATTTTATGAGCGACTACGATATTTTGGTCGTGACTAAAAAACGGTTGGGAGTGCGAGAAAGCACTGCCGAAACCCGGATCAGGGAACGTTTCTTGGAAAACCGGGCCGACGAATTTCAGACTTGGCCGCAGTTTATCAATGAAAGTATTTCCAAACTGAACCATGCGCTGTCCGAAGGACGTTATTTTTATGTCGATATTTTGAATCAGGGGATTATGCTCTATGATTCGGGAGAATATCAGTTAGCTACGCCACGCGAACTGAACTACTCTGAAATCCAAAGGATGGCGCAGGAATATTTTGATGATAAATTCCCAACTGCAACATATTTCCTTGATGATTGCTCATTAAATGTTACAAAGAATAGATACCATCAAGCTATATTTTATTTACATCAAGCGGCCGAAAACTTTATCAAAACGATTCCATTGGCCTACATCCTTTACGGTTATAAAGAACACGATCTCGATTTCCTAATTAAGAAATGTAAGCCATTTACACTGGAATTGGCTAAGGTTTTTCCGCGCGATACTCCGGAAGAGGAACGCCTGTTCAAATTGTTGCAGCGGGCCTATATCGAAGCGCGTTACAACAAAAAGAACTTCATCGTGACCAAAGCCGACATCGACGCCCTTATCCCCAAAGTCGAACTGCTCCGCGATATTACAAAACAGATTTGTACCGAACGGATTGCAGAATACGAAGCATTAAACAAAAAATAGAATTCACACAATATATAACTTAATCACATTCATTTTTTTTATAGCTTAAATCAAGACTATCAGAAACGCTAAATCGATATAATAGGATTACGGATAGAATTTCATTATGAAATATTTTATATTTTTGTCCCAAAATACTAATATTCAATGAAAGAAGCAATTATCGCCGTATTGAGCGCAATAGCAGGTGGCAGTCTGATCTCATTCTTCTTTAAAAGATCCGATCAAAAAAAAAACCAAAAAAAAGAGAAACTAGACATTGTCCTTAAAGAACTATGTAGTTATAATTTGGTTTTAATGAACACTGTTCAGACCCATATAAAATTATTAACTGACAACAGTTCCATTCTATCTAAAATTAATAATTCTTCCAAATCACTTTTAGAAACGCAAAAAGTTATAAATATTGATTTATCTAAAGTAGAAGCAATCAAGACGAAGTGTGAGCAAGGGGAACAGAATTGCGATGAGTGTAAAATTATATGCGATAGGATAAAAAGCAATGATACCGCATTTAACGACTGGAAGGAAACTTGTGATCGTGATAAAAGTATTGTTGCACAAAAAAATAAAGAAGAAGTAGAGAGACTAATAAAAGTAATCCAGCCCTTTAGCAGCCTGCTTAACAAAATACCTGAATTATATTCAATCAATAGCTCCCATTTATATGACCTTATAGGCAAGATAGACTTAAATACCACTAAAGCCCTCACTAAACTTATAAAAAATTCGAATGACACAGAAAAACTTAGCATTAAATCAATGTCCGATGCTATTGATATATTGACAGAACAAATGCGATCAATTGAAGATGCGAAACTTGAAATAAGCAATATGCTTAAATAACAAGAAGATATAATCCTTTCCATCGTGATAAAAGCCAACATTGACGCCCTTACTCCCAAAGTCGAACAGCTCCGCGATATTACCGACAGAATTTGCAAAGAACAAATAGCTCGCTACGGAGAGCAGAATCGAAAATAATATACAACTACTTTACCTAATGTATTATGAACAGAATACTATTTATTTTTATTCTCGTTTGGACATTCTATGTCCCGGGACATGCCCAAAGTCAAGATTCGGTTCAGGTCTATGATGGAACGACACTCTTTACGGGCGATACGATCCGTATCGGCTACAAAGGATTAAACAACGAAAAGTACTGGGAAATTCAAGAACCTACAATGACTGAATTCGGTGTACGCTACAATCCAGTAAAGGCGAATCTTGATCTCAAAACAGCGAAAGTAATCGATTGCAATCCTAAAAATGCAGATAAGATTTTCTTTAACGGCCGGCCGGTAATCGTCGTTTTGGCAGACGGTTATCCCAACGAATTATATGTGAATATCGACCCAGCGATAGCAAGAGGAGAGATCGCATGGGTATACGAAGACCACACCGCAGAAAATGCGACGGAGCTTACCCCCGAATTAATGCTGGCTTGTTGTATACGCAGCAACAATCTCCCTATAACGGATTATGTTCTTCAGTACTTAATCAAAATAAAAGACAAAAAACTTTATCAAGCCTGCCTGAGCGACGAATTCGAATACAACAAGGCAAAGCCAGAATACGAAAAAATGCTCAAAGACCTAATGGCCGGATTCGATTACTCGAAAACCTATTATATTAAAACAGAACTTTCAATCGATAAATATAATTTTCAGGACAACGGATATCCGGTAGATTTTTATGGCAGCCACAGCCAATACTTTATTCCACAGCCGGATTTTAATTTTTTACCGACCAACCGGGAACATTTCAAATTTCTGCCCGTATCGCCCAGCGATGGCGAAAAAGCCAACAAAAGGCGCAAAGGAGTGTCCAGTACCGGCTATATCCCCTCACTCGCGTATGGCCGTGTCTATATGAAATTGCTCGACAAAAGAATGGAGCTTCCTAAAAATGAAGTTCTAAACATGGAAAGGATGTATCGGCAATCTGTCATTGGAGCCGAGATTTTGAAAATGGAAGTGTATGATTACCCAAATTGCGAATATAATCTGATGGGAGTCATAAAATAAATCAAGCGTTTTGAGAAACGGGCTGAGTTTTCATTCTCAGCCCGTTTTCATTAATCAACGGTTTTAGTGAGCAAGCCGCTTTTTCTGCAGGTCATTCGCTTCCTGATACCTACGGTTTACTCCAGCATAATCGACCGTTTCAGCCTCCGTCTCGTATTCGCGGGCAATCTGTTTGCTTTTTCGAATCGCCGAATCGCTCGGATGAAAGTCGTACACATCGTCGAGTATCAGGATCATCGAGTCGCGCCCGTAATTGTACGCCCGCAAGTAGCGGTATTTCCAACTGTCACGCCTGTACTGCCAGAAATCGGAAGACAACGTAACCATGACGGCGATGGAAACGGTCAATAACGCTTTCCAGAAATGATTCCGGTTGCGTAGCCGCTGATTTCGCAAAACACTGTTCTCAAAATTCTCGACGGATGTTTTCAACTCGGCGAATCCAGCCAATAATACGCTTTCGATTTTTTTCATGTCGGAACGGACCGCAGCCTCGATCTGTTCGCACAACCTTTCGACGGATTTTGTAGACGCCTTGTCCCGGTTGATGAGTGCAATCTCATTCAAGATGTTTCGGTACAGGTCTTCGAGGTTCGTCATGTCGGGCAAGCTGAAATTGAAATTCGGCGAAAGATTGGAAACCGTCCGAACCATCAACTGCATCTGTTGTACATAGAACTCAAAGCCTACTTTCAGGCTTAAAATATCGGCTTTCAAATCCAGATCGACCGTACTGCCGTCGGGCGATGTAGCATTTGCGTCCGGTCGGTTCTTTTTCAGTTCGGTCACGATATTCAGGATTTTATTGACCGTAGCATATAACTCGGTTAATAATTCCGTATTTTCCATCATTAAAATTTCATTTTAAATTGTTGTTTCGGTTTTGCCTGCCGTTTACGGTTGTTCTCGGCGATCTGATTGAGAATAGCCTCGGTCGTAGCCGCGATCAGGGCCGTAATACGGGCGATATACTCCTCTTGGGATTCTCCGATCCGCCGCTGCATCTGTTCCGGCGATATGCCGATCCCGCAGTCCGACGGCGGCAGCGGGATGCAACCGCAACCGCCGAAACGCTTCAGATCGAGTTCTCCGCAGTCTTTCGCCGAAAACCCGCCTTTACCAAAAGCGGACAAATAACCGCTAACAGTCGTTTGCAGTTTGCCGACGGATTGTGCCGAATATTGTACGCCCGTGCGTTGCGTGGTATGCACGACCGGAGCGACACGGGGTGCGACGGGCTGCCGAACGGACGAGGTTCCGGCAGTCGGAACCTGCGCCCGATTTTGAGTTTTGCCCTGCGAGAAACGATGATCGAGTTTCGAAAAGCTGAACGCGCGATCCACTTTCGACCCTGAAAAGGTGCGCCCGTTCTTACTGAACAATACACCCTGCATCCGGTCGGAATGTCCATTGTATTTGAAACGCATCGTAACGCCCTGCTTCCGCAACTTATTTTCCAACTCGGGCCACGAACGGCAATGCGGCAATACATTTTTCACGGCATGGTAAATCTGGTAGCGGGTTTTGTCGGGCTCCCGCAGCCGATCCACGTTCACACACTCTTTACCCGGAGAAAAATACAGGCCGTATTTCTGCGTCAGTTCCTTGCACGCCTTTTCATTGCGGTAGCGGTCGTTGCCGTCCGGGATCGCTTTTCCCCGGTTATCGACGCGGTTATACACCAAATGGCAATGCGGATGCTCCCGGTCGGTATGCCGGACAAGAATATACTGCGTATCGCGCACATTCATTTTCTCCATGTACTCGCGGGCGATCTGGGTCATCGTCCGGTCGGATATTTTTTCGCCGGGCGCAAAACTCAGCGACGTATGGCATACGCAATTTTTAATTCCGGGATTCAGTCAGGTCTGATCCCTGAAGCTGGTAATAACGGATTGCTTCGATTGGGGATCGACTCCGCAACTGTCGATCAGGCGGGCTTTGCCTTCGCCCTTATACAGGTAGTTCACGCATCCGGCGAACGACGTTCCCTTAACGATTTTTCCGATCATAGCGTACGACCTTTAAAATTTGGGTAACGGAATCGAGCGCCCGTTCCAGTTCGGTTACGGAAGCGGCATGAGCGACCGCATTGGCATGACGGGCCAACTGATTCAGGTTATTGGCGACCGCCCTCAACTCCCGGACGAATTGCAAATGGTCGGGCGAGAAACGCTCGCGGACGAATCCCTGCATCAACGCCTCGCGTATCACTCAGCCGGGCGAACGACCACTCTGGCGGCACAACGACTGAAGCCGGATTTTTTCTTGGGTATTCAACCGGACGCTTACTAAAAAAGATCGCGTTTGCGAAGCGGGCAGCGTCGGGCGCCCGCCTTTGTTCAATAAATTTTTCATGGTTTTCAACGATTGATTTTAATAATAAATTCAGGTCAGACCAACGGGATTTTCGATCCGACTGACGGGAGCAAGCGGGTTAATGTTTACATTAACATAAACTTGCTACCTCTCTTTTTATCCGTATGTAAATATGAACGCCGAATCACGGCGTCAATAGAAAAAGTGCAGACGAACCAGTCCGCACAGGGCACGCCGGGACAGCCGAACCCGGACTCTGAGACCATGAAAATCTCGGAGGGAGGGTTCGGTTGTTCCGGCGCATGGCTTGAGTTTCCCGCTGTCCATCGCACTACTTTTTTCGGGCAGCGCTACGGGCAACGGCTAAAACGGCCTGCGTCGATTCGTCTTTGGATCGGGTTTGGCGCTCAGCTCACATGAGCAACTCCCGGCGGGAGAATACGAGCCGGTTGCCGTACTTGCGGTGCGGCAGAAGACGGGCAGAAGTAAGTTTGTAGATTTTGGCTTTCGAGGTAGGATAACCGTTATCCCGCAAAAGTTCCAAAGCACCGGAAAGAGCGATCGTATCAGGCGGTGCTGTCTGCGGTGTCCTTCAGTCGGGCAGGACAGCCGCTAACACATTCCGGATGATCGTTTCGAGTTCTTCCCTTGTCGTTACAATGATTTCGGACATGACCTAAAATTTAAAGGGTTCGACGATATAAAAACTCTAACAATAAACGATTTATTGTGTTTCGGCATCTAAGATACGAACCACGATGCAAAATGTTTCAACCGTTCCGGTTGTTTCCGGTTATTTCCGGCCCTTTACCGAATTGTCCAATGCAAAAGTCATTTCTTTTTCTTATCGGCAGAATCCGCCTCAACCGCTTTCAGGGCTTTGGCATTTAAGCGCGAAACGACTTTTTTACCCGTTTTGGCTTCGATCTCCTTACGGGTATTCCCGGCGATCGTTCCGCCCTGATGCGCGATTTTCCGATTTTCGGCCACTGTTTTCGGCTTTTTCTCTTTCGATATTTCCGTCGTGGTCGCCTCGGCCAGCATATTCAGCACCAATTCCAGATTGGTCATGTTATCGCGCAGGCTTTCGGTTTTCAAACCTTTATAGCATTTGTATTCCTTCGTCGTCATACCCGCCCATCCGTGCGTAATAATATCGGTCAGCGTCGCAAACTCCTGCCCCTTTTTCACGCCCCGGCGTTCCCATTCGTCGGTCAGCTCACGGCGCACCTCAATGGATTTGAGCCGTTGGTTGATCCAGTTGTCGGAATAGCCTTTGCGGTGGTAATACTCCATCATCCGGTCGATGCCCTGTTCCGGATCGTCGATCTCTTCCAAACGTTCGCGCCCGACCTCGGCCAACCACATTTTGAACGGCTCGGCTTTCGGCGAGGGGATAGACTGGATCAGGCGGAAAAGCTGTTCGACGTCGGCCACGTCGGTCAGACGCATCTTTCCGTCGGAAGCCTGCATTTTCAACTGGTGACAATTTGTCACCGTTTCATTTCCCTCCTCTTTCAGCCGCTGTTTCAGTTTGTTCCAGTATTTTCGTCCATCCATGCTGTCGGTTAGTACGCTAACCACGTCCACAATGGATATATACCACTTCTCCGCATCCTCGTCCCATACGGAACGGACTTGTTTATCCTCGAACAGTTTGATCGCATTTTCTTTTGTCATGGCCGGATAATTTTCTGTATAAAGGTAATTATTTGTTTCCGAAATTCGTCAGCAAAGCGGCGTTCTTCTGCCGTTCTTCTTTCTCGAACGACGCAAGATAACTTTCCGTCGTTTTGAGGCTGTTATGACCGAGGCTTTCGGAAATATAGGCGATGTTCGCCCCACTCCGTTTCAGAACCGTAGCGTAGGAATGGCGGGCCGTGTAGGTGCTGATCCCGTCGATGCCTAACTTTTCTCCGATCACTTTCATATGTTCATTGATACGTTTAGTCAAATCTTTCGTGCGCTTTTTATGAATCAACGGATCGTCGGTCGGTTTGATAAGAGGAAAGATCAGACTATCCGGACTCGGGGGATTTCCCCAACGATCCATAATTCTTTGCATCTCCGGCGTAATAATCGCTTTAATTTCTTTGATGGTATTCGTTGTATTGGCTGTTTTCTGACGCACATAACAAATCTCCCCGTCTACAATATTTTTATATTTCAATCGCACGAGGTCTGCGGTATTGATGCCGTTGCATAAGTACATAAAAAACCATATGTCACGGTAACGTTCCGTGTCTTTCCCGTCCTCGTATTTCAGAATTTGTGCTATCTGTTCCAATGTCAACGCTTTTTTCCGACCCTCGCCGGTTTTGATCTCATAGCGGTCTTTTCCAAAAGGATATTGGGATTCTTTGATCGCTCCGGACTTCCGGGCGAGGTTCATCATGGCACGGATCGCCCGCATATGCATTCCGACGGTCGTATGGTTTTTATCTTTCAACAAAAACTTTTCGAAACGCCGGAGCCAATCGACCGTGATATAATCGAATGGAATTTGTTTGCCTCCGAATTTCTCGACATTTTTCAGAATGTTATCATAGTAAAGCATCGTACCGATCCGTTCCTCCTTTAAAAGGCTGTCAATTTTGACTTGGAAAGCGGCATTAATGGTATCTCCGGTAGTGCGGCTCAAACGCACATTCAGCGCGTCGAAAGTAAACTCGCCTTTGGCCGCGAGTTCTTCCGCATTTTTCCAAACCAGATCGTAACTGTTTTTAATACTGTTCCGGATTTGCGACAGTCGGGCCGCCCGTGTTTCCGGCATTTTCTCCCAATCGTCCGGCGAGAGCTCCTTACCCGTCGCGTAATATTTCTGCACACGTTTGTAAACGACTTGCACTTTGACCGGATAAAGCCCGCTTTGTTTCGTACGTCGGGTATCCAAAATCGTCAGTACCGTGACGCCGTCTTTGCTGTCTCTGTACATAACCGACCGTTTTTGTGTATGTACACTGTACATACAATTTGCATACAAATATAGCGAAACTTTATTTTTAAAAGCAAATTACTTTCTCAAAATTAGCACATATAACACTTATTAATAGTTATTTATATAAACACATATAAATAGATAAAAACAGAAGAAAACTACAATAATATGACTGTTAATCAGGGGGGGGGTAAAAGGTTCAAGTCCTTGTTGAGGAGCAAAAAATCAAGCACTTGCAAAAAAATTTGTGAGTGCTTTTTTTGTGACCTCGATTTTGCCGTAAAACATTTTTATAATTTGTTCAAGCGCCCACCCGAAGCCATATATTTGGTATCAAAGTGAAAATGATGGTAAAATAGGTTGGGATATCAATTATTTCACTTTCGATTTCAATTATATCGAAACGGGAAACGTATTAACTGAAACAAACGGTTCCGACGCTTGTTTCACACGTTGTGTCAAGAAATAATGCCTAGCGAACGATTCATGTTCGTTTATTGTTTAATTTAAATAGATAAAATCGCGCAATTATCCTTGGAAGAACAGTATATTTGAAAGGAAGAGCATTCTTTGAAAAACGCTTTCCAAATGGCGCTATGCCGCAATCGCCGGATATGCAGGCGCGATCTTCCGGCCCGAAAGATCGGCGAAAAGCTCTTTTCGACAGCAGGCGCACTGATGCGAACGGTTTTCCGAGACGGACTGCAGCGCTATTTCCCGTTGAACGACATGATAAAACTGCCGGGAAACCGGACAGGTCGGTCTTGCGTCCGGCCCGTTTACTGGCAAAAATGTTTAAATTCGCAGAGAAAAAACGTTTTTTAGTATGCAAGCTTATACCTATGTCGAACATGGGAAGTTCGAACTGCTGAACAAGCCGAAACCGGAACTGCTGGACCCGCGCGACGCCATCGTGCGCGTTACGCTAAGTAGCATCTGCACCAGCGACCTGCATATCAAGCACGGCAGCGTGCCCCGCGCCGTGCCGGGCGTGACCGTCGGCCACGAGATGGTCGGTATCGTCGAAGATATCGGTGCGGCCGTTACTTCCGTCAAGCCCGGTAATCGGGTAACGGTCAATGTCGAGACTTTCTGCGGCGAATGCTTTTTCTGCCGACACGGGTATGTGAATAACTGCGCCGATCCCGACGGGGGATGGGCGCTGGGCTGCCGAATCGACGGAGGTCAGGCGGAGTATGTACGCGTGCCCCATGCCGACCAGGGGCTGAACTGCATTCCCGATACGGTCAGCGACGAGCAGGCACTTTTCGTAGGCGACATCCTGGCCACGGGTTTTTGGGCGACCCGTATCTCGGAGATCAAAGAAGAAGATACCGTGCTGGTCATCGGCGCCGGGCCGACGGGTATCTGCACCCTACTCTGCGTGCTGCTGAAAGATCCCCGGCGCATCATCGTCTGTGAAAAGTCGCCCGAACGGATTCGTTTCGTGCGGGAGCATTACCCCGACGTGCTGGTTACCGAACCGGAGGCATGCCGGGACTTCGTACTACGCCACAGCGATCACGGAGGAGCCGACGCGGTGCTGGAGGTGGCGGGAGCCGACGATACGTTCCGCCTGGCCTGGGAGTGCGCCCGGCCTAATGCCGTCGTCACCGTAGCGGCGCTTTACGACCGGCCGCAGACACTGCCTTTACCGGATATGTACGGCAAGAACCTCACCTTTCGTACCGGCGGCGTGGACGGCTGCGACTGCGCCGAAATCCTGCGCCTGATCGGACAGGGCAAGATCGACACCATGCCGCTCATCACGCACCGCTTTCCATTGAGCCGGATCGGGGAGGCATACCGCCTTTTCGAAAGCCGGCAGGACGGAGTAATCAAAGTGGCGATCGAGAACAGAAAATAAATTTTCGCGTTATAACATTCTAACGATACCTGATTTCTTGTCGATACATCAAAAAAAACATGCCTTTTTAACAGGAGCCGTCCGACGATTCCCGACAATCTTTACTGCAAACGGGGGCAGTTCGATTCTCGTTTTGTTTATCATATGAAGTATCGGACGTCGGCGACAGCAATGTATCGGTTTTTCGCGTCGCTCGTAAACAAGTTCCACCCGTGCGGTGACGCCGACCGATACTAGCGCTGGCTGCGTTCGGTCAATGACGCCTTAAGTTTGTCGGGGAAATCGGTCGGGCGGATCATTTTTTTAGTATCGACCCGTCCTTGAAAGCATTTCCGACCTTCTCTCCCAACACTAGATAATCGTTATGAACGGGGTCGAAGGTTATGGGACGCAATTTCACCGGGTCGATCTTGCCCTTTTCATCAAGGATACGTTCGTCCGCCGAAACATTGATAATCCTGCCGACCAAATGGCAGCTTTCGGGATCATACGATACGAGTTCGCATTCGACGCACATCGGCAGTTCATCGATCACCGGAGCATTCACGAACTCCGACCGTACGGCATGGAAGCCGGCTTTCGTGAACTTATCCGGCTCCTTATGTCCCGATACGATACCCACATAATCGCATGCGACGACATGCGTGGCATCGGCCATACTAACGGTAAAGGCTTTCGAGGCAAGAATATTGGCTACGGTTTTATGGCCTGCACTCAGACACAAGGCGATCTGACCGCCATCACCGTAAACGACGATTATACCGGCAACGACGATGCTTTCGATGCTTTCTTCTACTGTCTGACGGACTACAAGGTCGAAAGCTCTTTCTCTGAATCGGTAACCCTGAAGCGCCCCTCCGGACAGTTGAATGTGAAGACCAACGATCTGGCCGCTATCCCGGACCCCGCACTGCGTCCTACGGATGTCAGGGTGACTTTTTCTGCCCTGCCGACTTCTTTCAACGCCATGACCGGCGTTGTAGGGACCGAAACGGCTGAAGTGTCGTACACGGCTCCGGTTATCAACGCTGAGAGCGGCGAGTTGTCGATGGATTACATCTGGCCCCGGACCGACGAAGCGAATCTTGCCGATTTCTCGGTAACATTCCTCAATAACAACACGCCAATCACCACCAACGATAATTTTAAAAATATTCCGATCCGCCGTAACTACAAAACCAACGTGTCGGGTAACCTCCTGACCAAGCAGGGAACGATCAACGTAACCATCGACCCGATCTGGGAGGGTGAAACTCCCGTTGTCATCAACGGTGCATTGAACGTTACGACCGGTGCAGAGTACACCTCTTTGCAGGAAGCTATCGACGCAGCCAGTGCAGGCGACCTCATTCGCGTTTGGGGTGTACTGGACGAAGACATCGTTATCGATAAGAACCTTACGATCGAAAGCGGAGACAAAGAATCTGTAGCCAAAATCCGCACGCTGGAACTCGCCGCCCAGGATATCAACGTAACCTGCGAGAACATCGAGTTCTTCGGCATCCGGGACTTCTGGGGCGAATCGTACGGCGTTTATGTAGCTAACGTTAAGAGCGCAACGTTCAAGAACTGCCGTTTTACGCAGAATCCCGACGAGGCTTTGGCTTTGGCCACTGCTATAAACGCAACGGGCGAACTGACGTTCGACGGTTGCTTCTTCGGCGCACAGCCGATGTTCCAGCAGCTCACCGAAGACGGTAGCCTGACGATCCTGAACTCGGACTTCGAGGCATGGGGCGCTCAGATCGAGCCCGCGAACTACATCAACCACACGATCGAGGGCAATACGTTTTAAGACCGTGCATTTCACGGCTCAGTCGGGCGCGACCGACGCCGCTGCCCTTTCGGGCGCAGAACGCATGCTCATCAATGAATTGCTTACCGACAACACTTTTATCGACGAAACTAAAAAGGTGAAAGTATGGGCTACCGGATTCTATGTAAATGACATCCTTCCCACCGTCTACAACCAGACGACCGGCGACACTTACGGCACTGTGAAGGAGGCTCTTGCTGCCGCCCGGCCGGGCCAGACCATTCTGGCGAGCGGCCTGACCTGTAACGATGAACTGACCGTTCCCGCAGGCGTTACGCTCGACGGTGCAGCCAACTCAGTATTCTCCAAGAAGATCAGCATTGGAGCGGGCGCTACGCTGTGCAACTTAAAAGTCGAATCCGACGTTTATCAAGTGCTTTATAATACAAATGCTACAGGCGTTACCCTGAAGAATCTGGTTATGACGTATACGGGCAATACGGGCAGTGCTAATAAATCCGAAGCTGTTCATTTTGGATATGGCGATAATATAACTGTCCAGGACTGTGAGTTCACCGGCTACTGGAAAGGCCTTTATCTCAATTCGACCAAAGGCCTCGTTATCGAAGGCTGTACGTTCGATAAGATGAATCCGTTCAGTACGGACAATTGGAGGGTACGCCTCGCCTCCGTGTTCAGTATACCGGTGCGTCGGCTTGGGATAACACCAACGTAACGCCGAACAGCTTCCTGAGCGGCGATCTGAAAAACGCTAAAAACGCATTTACCCAGCCTGACCGTTTCGACCCTTCGGCCGTAGAATTCCTCGACACTTACGAAGGCAAGTCCAACGTACTGCATTATACGCTGGACGCCCGCACCGCCCTGGCCAATCGAATTTATCAAGGTAATTTCTACAACACGCAGGGACGTCATTTCAACGTGTTCAATCCTGCACGGTTGACCAAATGGGAAGTATCCGGTCAGATCTGGGTCGATGCCCAGATGATCGCCGACAAGAAACCTTTCCGCTCGGAACTCTGGACCTCTTCGAAAAATGCGACGACGGACGATTACGAATATCCGCTGCTCGGCATCGCCAATGTCGTTGAAGACAATCAGGTTTACCAGGAGACGATGGACCATGCTGTCGTCCGCGTTTGGGGTGAAAACGGCTGGACCAATGTCGAAGACGTAACGGTAGAAGCCGGCTGGCATACCGTCAAAATGCTATCGGACGGAACCAACGTAACCTATTATTTCGACAATCAGGTTATCGGTCAGTACGCTTCCGAATCGACTCCGATTTATGTTACGTCGGTTATGCCGCAGGCTTACCATTACGGAGACAAAGAAGGAGACAAATTGGTCTACGAGAACTACTCTTGTGAAACATATTTCTGCGACATCAAGTACAAACTCACAGAATAATCTATATCGACGGTTTTAAATATTTTCGTCTATTATCGAACGCCTCCTGCCGTTACTGGCAGGAGGCGTTCTTTTTGAAAAATAGATAAACTCGTTCTTATCGGATTCGATGTCGTTCGCGCCTTTTATAATCAATCAGGGACAATTCGCCGTCATCTACTATGCGCCCTGCATAAACGTCCCCTTCAATTCATCCGTTCCCCCGAATCGTCCCGGCACATAATTCACGAGAATCACGGGCGGTTCTTCCGGCTTGCCCATTCTGAAAAATTCGCTCAAGGCATGCGATACCCATTTCCGGAAAGCGACGGAATTCGGCACATATTCTTGTTTTTTGACGGGTTTCGTAAATCCAGACATTGTTTTGATCGTCTGTTGCAAGGTACTCCGGCGTCAGACACTTTACGTCGATGTAAGACAAGTCGGCGAAGCGGCAAAATGCGAATATATCCCGTACCATCGCGGTTTTGTAATTGGGAATTTGTACGTTCATCACGTCTCGCTGATGCACTGCGGGCGGTCTTTATTCCGTTTACGACATGAGCAAACTGGAAAATCCCGAGATCAAGGTGAAGATGGCGATGGTCGTTGCCGTCCCCGGGAGCTTCCGCGCACGAAATGGAGATGGAAGTGAACGAGCCGTTGGAGTAGAACATACGCGCCATCTCCTTCTGCCAAATCACGGCTTCGCCTGCGCCCGTCGCTTCCGTAGCCGCGGACGGGGTATTGTCCCGCCCGCAGGCCCTCCGGCCACGAGTACCGCGGCCAGCATACCCGTCAGGAAAAGAGATTAGTTCGTTCTCACAATATTACTTTGCCGATTGGAGCGCATCTTCCAGCGAAATACCCAGCGCCTCGGCCACGCCTCGACCGTAAGCCGGATCGGCCTTATAGCAGTTCCGTACGTGCCGCTGCTTGATGAACAGTTCCGAGTCGCCCATGTTGGCCGCCGTGTTCTTGAACAGCGCCTTCTGCTGTCCGGGCGACATCAAGCGGAACAGATCGCCCGGCTGACTGTAATAATCTTCGTCGTATTCGCGCTCGTTGTAGTTGTAAGCGTCGCCGTGCAGCTTCAAAGGCGGTTCCTTCATTTCGGGGCTGTCCTGCCACTCGCCGTAGCTGTTGGGCTCATAACCGATCGCCGAACCATTGTTGCCGTCGGTACGCATCATCCCGTCGCGGTGGTACGAATGGAACGGGCATCGGGGACGGTTCACGGGAATCTGGCCGTGATTGACCCCGAGACGGTAGTTCTGGGCGTCGCGGTACGAGAACAGGCGGCCCTGCAACATCTTGTCGGGCGAGAAACCGATACCGTCGATCACGTTCATCGGATTAAAGGCCGACTGTTCGACTTCGGCAAAATAGTTTTCCGGATTGCGATTGAGTTCCAACACGCCGACGTCGTGCAGCGGAAAGTCCCCATGCGGCCATACCTTAGTCAGGTCGAACGGATTGATGCGGTAACCGTCGGCCTCCTGCTCGGTCATCAACTGTACTTTGAGTTCCCAGCGCGGAAAGTCGCCCCGCTCGATGGCTTCGTAAAGGTCCCGCTGATGCGATTCCCGGTCGCGGCCGATCAATTCCATAGCTTCTTCGTCGGTAAGATTCTTGATCCCCTGCAGGGTCTTGAAGTGGAATTTCACCCAGGTGCGTACATTGTCCTTGTTGATAAAACTGAACGTATGGCTGCCGAAACCGTGCATGTGGCGGTACGAAGCGGGGATACCGCGATCGCTCATGGTAATAGTCACCTGATGAAGCGCTTCGGGCAACGAAGTCCAGAAGTCCCAGTTGCTGTTGGCGCTGTGCATGTTGGTGCGCGGATCGCGCTTGACGACGTGGTTCAGGTCGGGGAACTTCAGCGGATCGCGCAGGAAGAAAACCGGGGTGTTGTTGCCCACCAGATCCCAGTTGCCCGTTTCGGTATAGAACTTCATGGCGAAACCGCGAATGTCGCGCTCTGCATCGGCTGCGCCGCGCTCGCCGGCGACGGTCGAAAAACGCACGAAGCATTCCGTTTTCTTACCTACTTCCGAGAAGATCGAGGCGCGGGTATACTTGGTAATGTCGTGCGTCACGGTGAACGTACCGTAAGCGCCCGAACCCTTGGCATGCATACGCCGTTCGGGGATCACCTCGCGGTCGAAATGCGAAAGTTTTTCCAAAAACCAGGGATCTTGCAGAAGCATCGGCCCCGGCCGGCCGGCCGTCTGTACGTTCTGGTTATCGGCCACTGGACGACCGGAAGCCGTAGTCATTTTTTTCTTTTCCATAATCATTCGGATTTTAAATAATAGTTAATAATAATCTGCACCTGTATCTTGTCGATATTCGTGTCGCCGGGCAATTTTCCTGCCAGATAGCGATAAATCAGCCGTGTAAGCTCCGGATCGTCGTAGTCCGCAACCTTCTGTCCGTCGAACAGGTGATGGTGATTCCCGACCGTTATGTCGAAATACTGTTTCCCATCGGCGGGATTGCCGACCGAAGAGAGCACCTTCGCCTTACAAAACGAATCCAGAATCCGGTAAATAGTCGACACCGTGATATCCGGATTGCGTTCGCGCACTTTCTCGATAACCGTATCGACGGAAGCATGCCGCAGCTCCTGCATCACCTCGTAAACCGTCCTGCGCTGCGGGGTGACTTTCAGTCCCGCAGTCTTGATTGCCTGAGTTATATCCGTTTTTCGTTCCATATCTATCGCAATATAAATATAAAAATTATCAGTTGCAAAAAAATTGCATCTAAAAACAGATCGACAACGCCTGCAAATATTCGCAGGACGAAGTACGGGCGAGGCTTTCCCGGGAGAACGGGGCGATCGTCCTGGAAGTCGAAGACCGCGGAATAGGGATTCCGGCGGACGCGATCGCAAATGCGTCCCAATCTTTCCATAGCGAGTAAATCACTGGAATACAACGAATACAAAATCAGGCCACGCCTTTCCGTGAAGATCCTGTCGTTTTACAGAACCGCCGTGAACATTTTTTCAGAAGAAGGAAAATACGCCAAAGTAAAAATCCGTTTCGACCGGTATCGAATTTCTGCACAATTAAATTACCCGGAACTTATTTTCCGGAACTCCATCTCGTGTGGACAAACAAGTCCACGGCCCATTTTCAACGCACAAGCACCTCATTTTAGCTAATATACATTCCACCCACTAACTTTCACCGATTGACCGGAGTCCAAATATTCAAATAAAAACATACTATTATTTACCTTCCTTTGGAAAATAAAACATATCTTTACATCGTTATTTTCCAAAAGAATATTTTTCCATAGGAATTAAAATTACAAAATATGGACGTTAAACGATTTTTGAAAAGGGAGTGGCCGACGCTGCTCGGAACGGCTGCCGGCGCATTGGGAGGCTGGCTCTATTTTATCTACGTGGGATGCGACAGCGGTTCCTGCCCCATCACGTCGTCGCCCGTGATGAGCGCGGTATGGGGTGCGGCGGTGGGAGGAATCTTGTTCAGCATGTTCCGAAAAAAGAAGAATAGCGATGAATAATCTGTTGAAAAACCGGAATACGCCCCGTATCCTGCGGCTCGCCGGGGGCATCGGCCTAGGTATTTACGCCGTTGCGGCGCACGAGCCCCTATTGTGGATTTTGGCAGGATTCTTCCTACTGCAAGCCCTGCTGAACGTGTCGTGCTGCGGAGCCGGAGGGTGTTCGGCCGACGGCGGGAAAACGGGCAAAGAGGTGTGCCGAGATCAAATAAAACCATATAAACCGAACAACGAATGAAAACGATTTTATTGACGGCGGTAGTCCTCGCCGGGCTTGCCGCTTGCGGAAACGGACAAACGAATCATAACGATAAAAACGAAAAAGAGATGAAAACGATTGAATTGACCAAAGCGGACTTTCTGACGAAAGTCGCCAATTACGAAACCAGCCCGACCGAATGGAAATACCTCGGCGACAAACCGGCTCTGATCGACTTTTACGCATCGTGGTGCGGTCCCTGCAAAATGGTGGCCCCGATCCTCGATGAACTGGCCGCGGAGTATGGCGACAGCATCGTGATCTACAAAGTGAATACCGAAAAAGAGCAGGAACTCGCCGCAGCGTTCGGCATCCGCTCGATCCCCTCGCTGCTGTTCATTCCGACGGACGGACAGCCGCAAATGGCACAGGGCGCGATGAGCAAAGCCGATTTCAAAAAGGCGATCGACGAAGTTTTACTTCGTAAATAACGGCGATGTCCCTTGCGATAGACGAGACCCGCTGTCCGCAAGGCCACCGTTGCCCGATGCTGCCGGCATGTCCCGTCGGGGCGATCGCGCAGGATGGATACGGACTCCCGAGGATCGACCCCGAGCGGTGCGTCGAGTGCGGCAAATGCATAAAAATATGCGGTATGAAGACGGTTTATAAAAGCGACGATCATGGAAAAACTGTGTAAGATACGCGACATTCAGCGCGCAGTCAATCAGTTCGAGCAGGGCTTCGAAAAACGATACGGGATCTGCTTAAACGAAGGGATGGCGCTGTGCTCCCTGCTCAAAGCCGGCAGTCTCTCGTCGGGGGAGATCGGGGAACTGCTCGGACTGAGCTCGTCGAACGCCTCGAAAGTGATTAAATCCATCGAGAACAAACGGCTCGTCGAACGCATGACGGGAGAAAAAGATAAACGCCAAATGTATTTTTCGCTGACCCCGGACGGCAAAAAACGGATCTCGTCCCTGCAGTGCGAGGCAATAGAGATCGCCCCGCTGCTGAAAGAGATGCTGGAGAAACGCTGACCGGACGCAACGGCAACCGCCCGATCCGTCGATTCGGTCCGAATCGGGAACCGATTCGAAAATACCGGAACACGGCTTCAAAGGCCATGCGCCGGTCGAACGCCCCCGATCGGGTTCCCTACACAACACTCCCCGCGCACCGGTTTTCGATCGGGCGACCGTACCGGTTCGAGGTTTCATTCCGGCCGAAATCGCCGCCGCTTTTTCATTCGCTTGTCAGCCTCTTATCATCGTTAATAACATCTTGAACCGCGTCTTCGCCAGCAGGGAGTGTTTCACTCCGGCCGGCATAATGACCGATTCTCCTTTTTTCAACTGCAACGGCTGACCGCCGAGCACGATTTCGGCCTCGCCTTCCAGGTTTTGTACCAATGCGTCGAACGGGGCCGCATGTTCGCTCAGACCCTGTCCCTCGTCGAACGAGAAAAGCGTGATATTGCCCGCCTCGTTTTTCAACACCTGTTTGCTGACGACGCCTCCGTCCGCATATCCGATCTTATCTGCGATGACCATGACCGAAGATTTCGAAAAAGTATCTTCCATAACGTTTCGTTTTACTGAATCCAGTTCTTCATATCTTCCCGTACCTCCGAGATTCCGCCGATTCCGAATTTTTCGACCAGCACGTCGGTAACGTTCGGCGAAAGGAAAGCCGGAAGCGTCGGGCCGAGGCGGATATTTTTGATGCCCAGGCTGAGCAGGGCGAGCAGTACGATTACGGCCTTCTGCTCATACCAGGCAATGTTATAGACGATCGGCAGATCGTTCACGCTCTTCAGCCCGAAAGCCTTCTGCAGCGCCAGCGCAATCATCACCAGCGAATAACTGTCGTTGCACTGTCCCGCGTCGAGCACGCGCGGAATCCCCCCGATATCCCCAAGAGGCAGCTTGTTGTAACGGTATTTGGCGCAGCCGGCCGTCAAGATCACGGTGTCTTCGGGCAAAGCCGCGGCAAAATCGGTATAATACTGACGGGATTTGAAACGCCCGTCGCAGCCGGCCATCACGACGAATTTACGGATCGCTCCCGACTTGACGGCATCCACGATCCGATCGGCCAGCGCGAGCACCTGATTGTGCGCGAATCCCCCGACAATCTCCCCGGTCTCGATCTCAATGGGTGGCGCGCACCGTTTCGCATGTTCGATCAGCGCCGAGAAATCTTTCGGCTTACCGTCTTTGCGGCCGGGAATATGAGTCGCACCGACAAGCCCCGCCGACCCGGTCGTGTAGATACGGTCGGCATACGTGGCGTTTTTGAGCGGCGGCACGATGCAATTGGTCGTAAAAAGAATGGGACCGTTGAACGTGGCGAATTCCTCGCGCTGGCGCCACCACGCATTGCCGTAATTGCCGGCGAAATGCGGGTATTTTTTGAATGCCGGGTAATAATGGGCCGGCAGCATCTCGCTGTGGGTATATACGTCCACGCCCGTTCCGGCCGTCTGTTCGAGCAGCTCTTCGAGGTCTTTCAGGTCGTGTCCGCTTATCAGAATCCCCGGATTCTTCCCCACGCCGATATTGACTTTGGTGATCTCGGGATTCCCGTAGGCGGTCGTATTGGCTTTGTCGAGCAGCGCCATCGCCTTGACGCCGCACTGTCCCACGTTCAGCACCAGCGCGACGAGCTCATCGACTCCGATATCCGGACGGCTCACCTCGGCGAGCGCGTTTTCGAGTATGGCGAAAACGTCCTTATCGGCAAACCCGAGGTTCAGCGCGTGCTCCGTATAGGCCGCAGCACCCTTTACGCCGTAAATGACCATCTGTTTGAGCGAACGGACGTCTTCGCCCTCCATACTCAGCACGCCGACTTTTTCCGCAACCGATTCGTACTCCGCCGGATCGGGATGAAAAGCGACTTCCGGCAGCGACGGCAATGCGATACCGCGCTTTTTAGCCGTGCCGATCAGTTCGTTTTTCATCGCCAGCGCTCCGGCAATACGCGTTTTAAGCGCGTCGTCGTCGAAGTTGGCGTTGGTGATCGTGCTGAACAGCGCGTCGATCATCTGACGGCTCGCCCGGTCGTCCGGCGCGCCCTTCTCACGCAGGGCGCGGTTGACGATCGCCTCCCCGCGCACGGCATACAGTAAAACATCCATCAAACCGGCCGTTTGCGGCAATTTGCCGCAAACACCCTGTATGGTACAGCCTTTTCCTCCGGCCGCTTCCTGACATTGAAAACAAAACATTCCCATAATCGTTGCGTATTAAAGTGAGTAATTCAAATCCATTGACCGTTTGCCGTTTCGCCGCCGACCGAAAGCACGATCACTTCGACCGGGATGTGCCGCCGCGCCTGCTCCCGGGCCTGCCGAACGATCCGCATCAGTCCCCGGCGGCAGGACGCTTCCATCACGAGTACGGTCAGCGTATCGATCTTCGCGCCGTCGATCAGTTGCAGGGCCCCTTCATAGCAACCGTCCACACAGTCCCCGCAACCGTTGCAAAGCGCTTCGTCTATTTTGATTACCGTACGTTTCATTTTTCCGTCCTTTTCGTTTCATACAAAATTACGGCCACAAACCCTGTTCCACCGTCACTATTGTTACACACGGAAAATTATTTTACCTTCGCATACACATCCGACACCAAACGGCCATGAACTATTCGGCATTGATTAACACCCCTCTATTCAGGAACGTCTCCCTCGAAGAGATCGAAAACATATTCGGCGAACTGAACATCCGCGAAAACCGGTTCAAAAAGGGCGAAATCCTCGTTTTGCAGGACGAACCGGCGAACCGGCTGATCATCCTGCTCGCAGGAAGCGTCGAAGCTCAAATGACCGCTCCCTCAGGGAAAGTGGTCAAGGTGGAAGACGTCGAAGCCCCCAATCCGCTGGCGATCCTGTTCCTGTTCGGGCAAGACAACCGCTTTCCGGTGCAAGCGACGGCGCGGGAAAACGTCGATGCGATCGTACTCCCGAAGCAATCCGTCCTGAAGATGCTCTCGATGAACGAAACGATCCTGAAAAATTACCTCGACATTTCAGCCGATTTCGCCTCTCGCCTAAGCCGGAAACTGCACTTCATGTCGTTTCGCACGATCCGGCAGAAAATCGCCATGTACCTGCTGCACCTGGCCAAGGTTTCCGGATCGGACACGGTCGGACTCGATAAGACCAAAGCCGCGCTGGCCGAATATTTCGGCGTGTCGCGTCCTTCGCTCGAACGGGAAATGACCCGTATGCAGCAAGAGGGCCTGATCGTCGCCGAACGCCGGCAGGTGACGATCCGCAAAAAAAAGGAACTGGCGCAACTGATCCATTTTTAAAAAGACCCGAAGCACGCGGACGCCTTCGCCCGGATGAAACGAATAACGCACTGCGTCGATACCGGTCGCCGTCTGTCCGAGAAGCCCGTAAACCGACTAACACCCGATACGATGAAAAAAAGCATGTTCTTACTCCTGCTGTCGGCGATCTTCGCCGCGCCGACAGCCTTCGCCGACGAAACCGAAGCGGTCGCCGCGTCCGACCGCTGGCAAAAAACAATTTGGGACGCCCGTTGGATCGCCTCCGGCGAGGTGTCGGAAGGCGAATTCGAAGCGTATCGCTTCCGGAAAACATTCCCGCTGGAGCGGGTTCCGTCCCGTTTCGTCATCAACATCTCGGCCGATCCCCGTTACGAGCTGTTCGTCAACGGCCGCCGCGTGCACCGCGGACCGGCGCGCGGCACGCTGCAAAACTGGTGCTACGAAACGCTGGACATCGCGCCTTACCTGAAAGAGGGCGACAACGTCATCGCCGCGACCGTATGGAATTACGGACGGTGGTCGGGCGGGGCGCAAGTTTCGCTGTGCACCGGGCTGATCGTCCAGGGCGAAACGGAGCGCGAAAGCGCGGTCGATACCGACTCGTCGTGGAAAAGCCGTTACGACCGCTCGCTGGCCCCGTCGCTCGTCTACCTGCAGGACGTGGAACCGGGCCTTATCGTGGACGGAAACCGCTACCCGTGGGGTTGGGAACAGCCCGGTTACGACGATTCCCGCTGGCCGTCGGCCGTAGAGACCGAACCCGGCCGTCCCGCGCTGGCCTGTCGCGGCCAAGTCCGGGCGCTCGTTCCGCGCACGATACCGCTGATGGAGAGCCGCCCCGAGAACGCCCCGGTCATCCGGCGCAGCGAAGGGATCGACGCGGACGACAATTTCAAAAAGGGCAAACCGCTGACCGTACCGGCCCGCACGCGGGCGACGCTGCTGCTCGACCAGCAATACCTGACCAACGCCTACCCCACCCTGACCGTCAGCGGAGGCAAAGGCGCGAAAATATCGCTGACCTATTCCGAAGCCATGTACGTCAACGACCGGGAGAAGGGCAACCGCAACGAAATCGAAGGGAAGCACATCCGGGGATTCACGGACGTGTTCTATCCCGACGGGCAGGCGGGCCGCACGTTCGGTCCGCTGTGGTTCCGCTGCTACCGGTACGTCCAGATGGAGATCGAAACGGCGGACGAAGGGCTGACCATCGACGGCTGGAATGCGGAATTCACGGGCTACCCGTTCCGTGAGAACGGCTATTTCCGCTCCGACGATCCCGAACTGGCGAAAATCTGGGAAACCGGATGGCGGACCGCCCGGCTGTGCGCGGGCGAAACCTACTACGACTGTCCGTACTACGAGCAGATGCAATACATGGGCGACACGCGTATCCAGTGCCTCATTTCGCTGTATGTCAGCGGAGACGACCGCCTGATGCGCCGCGCGATCAACGACATCGCCTCGTCGGTGACCCAGGAAGGCATCCTGCGCAGCCGCTATCCGACGAAAGTCGATCAGATCATCCCGTCGTTTTCGCTCTACTGGATCAACTGCCTGCACGACTACTGGATGCACCGCGACGATCCGGACTTCGTGCGCAGCTACCTGCCGGTACTCAAATCGGTGCTCGGCTGGTACGAGCGGAAAATCGACCCGAACACCGGGATGCTGGGGCAGATGCCCTACTGGAATTTTCTCGACTGGCCGAAACAGTGGCCGTGGACGACCTACGAACCGCCCACCGGGGGCGTACCTCCCGGCGGCCGAAGCGGGGGCTCGTCCATCATGACGCTGCAACTGGCCTACACGCTCGGGGACGCCGTGGAACTGCTCGACCATTTCGGCGAACGGGCGTTGGCCGACAAATACCGCCGAATCCGGGACGGCCTGTGCAGCGCGACGATGACCCGCTGTTTCGACTCCGAACGCAACCTGCTGGCCGACGACATCGCCCGGAGCAGCTTCAGCCAGCACGCCTCGATCATGGGCATCCTTTCCGGAGCCGTCGGCAGGGAGCGCGAACGGCAGGTATTCGAAGCCCTCTGCGCCGACACGACGCTGACCCCGGCGACCGTCTACTACCAGTTCTACCTGGTGCGCGCGATGATCCGGGCCGGCCTGGCCGACCGGTACGCCGAACGCCTGGACACCTGGCGGGACATGATCGCCGCCGGGCTGACCACGTTCGCCGAAGAACCCGAACCGACGCGGTCGGACTGCCACGCGTGGAGCGCCAGTCCGAACTACTACCTGCTCGCCACGGTCTGCGGCATCGTGCCCGCATCCCCCGGCTTCGGCTCCGTTCTGGTCGAACCGCACATGGGCCCGCTCGCGCAGGTCAGCGGCGGAGTTCCGCACCCGAAAGGAATGATCGAAGTGGATTTCAAGAAAAAAGGCGACCGGATCACGGGCCGGATCGTCCTGCCCGAAGGACTCGAAGGAACTTACCGCCACGGCGACCGGAACCTGACGCTTCGCAGCGGACGGAACGAAATCCGCTGACCGTCCGGTCGCACGGGCACAGACGCGCCGTACGGCCGGATTTCAGACGACCGAAACGCAGGAAGCCCTGCGGCCGCAACGGGAATTGCGGCCGCAGGGTCTTCTTTTGCGCGCTCCCGGCGCTAAACGAACTCTTCCTTTTTGAATACGAAACGCACGACGGGGCCCGTCCCCATGTCCGACCAGTCGAGAAACTCCAGTTCGACCGGGGTCAGCTTATCGACCAGCACCGGGCGGCCTTCGTGCAGCAGCCACCCGCGCGGTCGGTCGAACGCGTAGGGAACCGTAGCGACTTTCAGATACGATTCGTAACGGTCCAGCAGACCGTCCGGGCCGAAATCCCACACGACGACGCCCGGTTCGAAAATCTCGCCCGGAAGCCACGCGCCCGGACGGCGGCCGTCGCTCCAGTAGTGCTCGGTACGAAGCAATGCCCAGCGCCCCGACAGCGATACCTCCGCCTGCGGGTGCGCTTCCTCGCGCGTGGCCGGGTGAGGGCCCAGCCCCGTGCGAAGCCATTCGACGCTGTACGCCGGGAAAGCGTAGTGAATCCGCGCGGCCAGTTCGGGACAGATTCCCGTCGCGGGGTCTTTCGCGGCTTCGATCATGTGCGGCCGTTCCAGACCGATGCGGCGGGCCAGCTCGTTCACGCACAGCGTTTCGTTTTTAAGTATCGTGACGATGCGATCCCACGAAGGGGAGTTAATGATTTTTTTCATAAGGCGATTGAATAATTAAAAAATGGATCATTTTTGCGCCCGATGAAAATTACGGCAGACCGAACAAATTTATAAGAGGTTCGATAACGGCATAAAAAGAGGGCGCATTTGCAGCCCCTAACAGCAGGTCTTGGGAACCTTAATCTGGAAGCTGTCCTGCGCCCTTGCCTGCCCTACCCCGTTAAGGGCAGGACATAACAAGGACTGACAACTATTATACCCAGATTAAACAACCTCCGAAAAGGCTCCCAAGTTCACTGTCAGGTATAAAGGTTGTTTGCCTTTATAGTATGTCCTTCGGCTATGCCGAATCGTCGTAGTTCCTTAAAGTTTGCATAGTAATTGCTTTTTAGGTTCGTTCCCGGACGGCACGAGCCGCCCCCTGTACAACGAATCCGCTTTAAGGAACCGTAAAGCAAAGATACGAATAAAAATTAATTCACCGCACCGGGCATGTATTTCTGGAAATTTCTTGCTAATTTTGTGAGTATGAAGAACTCGATCGACTTCCTGCCCGAGCGCAAACAGCGCGACCTGCGCGAACTCGTCCACCTGATCCGCGACGAGGTGAAGGACGTCGTGATGGTTATTCTTTACGGCAGCTATGCCCGGAACACCTACGTCGAGTGCGACGAACGCCGCGACTTCGGCGTGAAAACGTTTTACATCAGCGACTACGACCTGTTGGTAGTCACGAAAAAGCGGCTGGGAGTCAGGGAGTCCACCGCGGCCGCTCGTATCGGCAACCGCTTTCTGGAAGGCAAGGATGCGGAGTTTCACACGCATCCGCAATTCATCAACGAAAGTATCTCCAAACTGAACAACGCGCTTTCCGAAGGGCGCTATTTCTACGTCGATATTCTGGCGCAGGGTATCGTACTCTACGATTCGGGGGAATACCAATTAGCTACGCCGCGCGATCTGAATTATCCGGAGATCAGAAAAATGGCGCAAAAATACTATAATAACAGATTTATCGAGGCATCGCGTTTTTTCGAAACGGCTAAATTCAACTATTTAAAAGAGTGGTACGTTATCGCTTCATTCCAACTTCATCAAGCAACCGAAAATTTTATAAAAACGATCCCGTTGGTCTACATTCTCTACGGGCACAAAGAACACGACCTCGAACTTCTGATAGAAAAATGCAAGCCTTACACGCTGGAGTTGTCGAAGGTCTTTCCGCGTGACACCCCGGAAGAAGAACGGCTGTTCAGACTGCTGCAACGCGCCTACGTCGAAGCCCGGTATAACGACGATTTCGTCGTCACGAAAGAAGACATCGACGCTTTGACACCCAAAGTCGAACTCCTGCGCGATATTACCGAAAAAGTCTGCCGCGACCGTATCGCCGAATACGACCGCATGAACGGCAAATAAGCTCCACACATCCGCATCGTCCGTAAAGCCTTCCGGCCCCGACGCGCCGAATTGCCGACGACCGGGCCGGCAAGCAGACGCAATGCGGCGAAACGCTCCCCTTTTGGCACGAAAACTGAAAGATTCGAAAAACGTATTTTCGAATTTCCCGACACGATGGCTAAAAGCAAAAACATTACGACCATGCAACTCGCGCTGATGACGGCCGCCGCCGTAATCAGCCTGCGGGGACTGCCGATGATGGCGCAGGAAGAACTTACGATGTTCTTCTACATTTTTTTCGCTACGTTCCTGTTCCTTATCCCCGCCGCGCTGGTCGGGGCCGAGCTGGGCAGCGCCTTCGCCTCTCGGGGCGGCGGCGTCTATTCGTGGGTCAAAGAGGCTTTCAATCCGCACATGGGGTTCACGGCGATCTTCCTCCAATGGATTCAGAACGTGGTATGGTATCCCACCGTGCTGGGATTCGCCGCGGCGTCGATCGCCTACATGATCGGGATGCCCGCCCTCGCGCAGAACGGCGTTTTCGTCGGACTGTTTTCGATCGTCATGTATTGGGCGGCCACGTGGGTGACCCTGAGGGGCACGGCGACCGCTTCCGGCCTGACGAGCAAGGGATTCCTGATCGGGACGGTGCTTCCGGGCGTGGTGATCGTGGCGATGGCGCTGGCGTGGATCGCCGGCGGTAATGAAATCGCGTTCGAACACATCCCGGCGAGCGTTTCGCAGGTCGTAAGCGCCGACGCGATGCAGCACGCGCACCCCCGCCTTTTCCCGCACATCACGGGCATGAGCGACATCGCGTTCCTGGCGGGTATCCTGCTGCTTTTCGCCGGCGTCGAAGTGCACGCGGTGCACGCTCCCGAACTCAAAGAGCCGCAGAAACAGTTTCCGAAAGCCATGTTCCTGGCCGCGCTGATCTCCTTCGGGCTTTTCACGCTCGGCTCGCTGGCCGTAGCCGTCATTACGCCGTACGACCAGATCAACCTCCAATCGGGACTGTTCACGACGTTCGACATCGTATTCAAGCACTACCGCGTCGGCTGGCTCACGAACGTCATGAGCCTGCTGATCGCTTTCGGCGTCCTGGCGGGCGTGATGTCGTGGATATCGGGACCCAGCCGGGGCCTGCTCTGGACGGCCAAAGAGGGCCAATTGCCCGAATTTATGAAAAAGACCAACAAGAACGGCGTCCAGGTCAACATCCTGGTGATCCAGGGCTGTATCGTCTCGGTGCTCTCGTCGCTGTACATCGTGATGAAAGACGTAAGCGTCGCCTTTTTCCTGCTGAGCGCCCTCACCATCGGGCTCTACCTGATTATGTACATGATGATGTACGCCGCAGGCATCCGCCTGCGCTATACGCAGCCCGACCTGCCCCGCAGCTACCGCGTGCCGGGAGGCAACGCCGGGATGTGGTGCATCGGCGGCGGCGGATTCCTCGCCGTGCTGTTCGCATTCACCGTAACGTTCTTCCCGCCGTCTCAGTTGCCGGTAGGCAGCCCGGCGCTCTATACGGGGCTGGTCGTCGCGGGCACGGTCGTATTCCTGGCCATCCCGATCGTCATCAGCGTCGCAATGGGCCGCCGGGCGCGGAAAAACCGGCAGCCGTCGAAATAAAAAATTCCGGAAACGCTTCCCGGACAGTCGTTCCCCCTTCCGACGCATCGCTGCCGGAAGGGGGAACCGTCATTCCGGACAAGCCGGAAAGGTGCGGACAGGCCGCGCCGCAAACGGCGGTTTCGCTCCCCTGGCTTACCCGCTCCTCGCTTCCCCGCGTCATGGACGATCCGAATTTACAGCACCAAGGACGCCTCGCCCCGTTTATAAAAAAACGAAACGATCTTGCTTTTCATTAAAATGATTTTTATATTTAGAATGGATTCATTTTAATAACTTGAAAACAAGTTCAATGAACAAAATTATCTACGCAACGGTTTTATCGTGTTTTATCGCGTCATTCGGTTTTTCGCAACAAAGTACGAAGTATCGGAAAATAATCGAGAACAACAGCCGGGACGACTGTACACAGACCGACGACGAAAATACGATTCCGCACGGATCTTATAATTTCGACAGTAAAACGGACATCGAGATGCTTTTTTTCGGAGACCTCAATGCCAGGATCGAATATTTTCTGTCTCCTTCATTCGAAAGTCCGGACGGATTGCGAATTTTAAAGGATTCAACAAACAATGCGTATTTGCTGGAGGTAAAACGTATCGCGAACTGGAAAGAAGTAGAAAATCGACTGTCTGAAAAATATCCTTCGATAGGCATTCCGGGCGAGATATATTTCTCAACACCGGAAAACATACGAAAGTTAACCCGAGAGCATAACAACGCCATGTATCGCAAAAGAGAGAAAGAAAGGCTGAAACTCTATGCGGTCGAAACACAAACGTTTCCGATAAGCCATCGGTTCGCAGAAGCGTTGTATGCCGGGTTCGTTACGTCGATAGAAGGCTTTGTTATGAAAGGAAGACCGGCAATGACAGGCGACGGTTACAGTGTGACTTTCCGCTGCGTCGTCGATGACGATGTTTGGACATTGACTATCCAAAATCCTCGGGTGGAAAACATCCTCGAACTGTCCGATCTGTGCAAACGAATCGTCGAAGACGCGGAAGCGGGCCGATTCGACGAATCGAAGTATATCGGATCGTTAGAATACGGGCAGGAGGACTGCAACTAAGACAATCTAAGAAGCTGCAAGGATCGCAGGCATATTGCAAAAGACGGAGCCCCCGTTTTTTCATTTGTAGTACGTCTAGTAAGATGATTTTAAAAATTCAGGTCTGAAGCAGGCTATTTATTATGACGGTACATTTGGCGACTTTTTTTTACTGTAAATAAAATTCCATGCTGAAAAAATTTTTGACAGCCATTGTCTTTCCCTGCCTGGGCTTGTACGGATTGTTTGCCCAACAGCTTAAACAAACCAAGCCCGTAGAAGCTGTCGTTTTCACCAAAACGATCGAACAAAACTTCATCCAGACGGACGACAAAACAAAAAAAGAGTATAATCTCGCCGGCAAGCAATACCTCGAAAAATTATTTTTCGGCGACCTCAACGCCCAAGTGGAATACCTAATGATCCCGCCTTTCGCAGGAGCTTATGGTTTACGCATCGTGAAAACCGGGCAGAATGCTTCGTATAAAATTGAAATAAAATACATTGCAAATTACAAAGAAGCAGAATCCCAGATCGACGAAAAATTTCCTCTCGGATCGATGAGCATCGAAAAAGCATTGGGCATGTCCGAAGAAGAAAAGCACAGAATGGCGGAGGCAACACGTATAAAACTAATCGAACGGGAAAAAGAGAGCCTCAAACTCTACAAGGTCAAAACGCTTACCGTTCCGGTTTCCGCCGCTTTTGCAGAAACATTACATGCAAGGATCACATCGGCCATACAGGTTTTGGACATGGAAAAGAAAGTTCCGGGCATGATTTTCGATCCCGATAAAATCATTTTCCGATGTATCGTCGGAGACGAATTGTGGACACTAGCCTACCGTAACCCTCAGGGGGAAATCGGAGAACTGTCCGATCTGTGCAAACGAATCGTCGAAGACGCGGAAGCGGGCCGATTCG